>Ga0307966_1001091_pt1 | contig 21831 bp, 22 predicted proteins | sample OrgLakmetagen646_FD_203141 | JGI IMG/M metagenome (GOLD analysis project Ga0307966, IMG submission 203141) | Saline water microbial communities from Organic Lake, Antarctica - #646 | ecosystem: Environmental > Aquatic > Non-marine Saline and Alkaline > Saline | place: Antarctica: Organic Lake... | reverse complement strand
TCACTAACACGTAAATCGTTTTTAAACCAAACGATATTTATTTCTTGTTTTTTCTGCATCTCTCACTACAATATTTTACGTTATCCCAATTTTTCTCCCACTTCTTACGCCAAGCGAAAGGTCTTTCGCAAGTTTCACAAATCTTTGTTGGTAAGTGCGGTTTTTTATGTGCCATTATAAAATAGACTTCAATTCTTCTTTTGGTCTTGCATAGCTAAACCGGTTGAGCATTTCTGTTTTTACATAGGCGTCTAAGCCTATAATTCCAACACTTTCAGCTTTGGTTAGGTCTAAAAACCCATCTTCAGTTTGAATGGCTTCATCAAAAATAATATGCTCAATATTGGCAACAATTACAATGCAACCATTTTCTTTGATGAGGTATTCATTTTCATAAGAACAAGCCATTTGAATTTTGGACTCGTTTACAAAAGGTGCCTTAAAATCGAATTTATATACAGTAGTTAAACCTACTTTGTCGAATTCACTTTCACTTGCATCATAACTGGCAGAGGTTTGATGTGCTTGTGCAATGATACCTTGATGAATGTGATTGATTGTGAATACACCCGTTTCTTTTAAGTTGGTGTAGGTATGACGTTCCACTGTGGTTGGCCGAAGGGTAAAGGTAAGCTGAGGAGGGTTGCTACCTAAATGTATAACCGAATTGAAAATAGCTAAATTGGTTTGCCCATTTTTGTTACAACTTCCTAATAAATTAGCTGATTTGATTCCACCACAAGAATTGATGAGGTTCATTCTCTCCAACCTAGGCAAGTCTATTATCTCTGATTTTTTTAGATGCTTCATTAAATTTTAAAACCATAAAATTATAGATTGTTTAATTATTTTGTGTTAATTATTAAACAAAAGATTAATGAAAGCAAACAGATTTATCAGCTAACTTTTATTAATTATTTCAGTGACACGAAGGATTCAAGAAATTTGATTTATTAAGACTTGTGTAGATTTTAAATAATTATTAGTTTTATTTTAAATATTCAGTTACTTGCAAAATGAGTAGTTTAAATAAAGGAACAATAAAATATGCCTTAATTTCAGGTTTATGCTTTGCTTTTGGAATGGCTGCTTTCGACTATTTAGGTAGAGTCGATTTTAATCTTTTGAAATTTGCTTTTAATCTTTTGTTATTTGGTTTTTTTATGGGATTGATTTTTAGACCATCAGTTCGTAATCAATTGAAAAAGAGAAAGCAAAATAGTAAGTAGTTCAACCAACAATTTATAACTAACTTCTAATAGCTAAAAGCTACCAACTACTTACTACAAGCTACCAACTATTTAATCTAAATACTCACTAACTTTTTCTCGTAACTGATTTCCTCTGAGATTTTTTCCAATAATCACACCATTTTCATCAATTAAAAATGCTGCTGGAATAGAGCGTACTCCATATTTTACTGCAATTGGGTCTTTCCAAAACATCAGGTTAGAAACGTGGTGCCATTCGCCTAAATTATCAGCTTCAATAGCATTGGTCCATGCTCTTTGCTGATTTTGTCTATCTAGAGAAATTTGTACAATAGATAAGCCTTTGTCTTTATAATCTTGATATACATCTACTATATTTGGATTTTCAACCCGGCAAGGTTTACACCAAGATGCCCAAAAATCGATTAGGGTAACTTTTCCCATGGCATCTTCTAGTTTTAATTTGTTGCCTTCTGGAGTTGGGCCAGAAAAATCTGGAGTTACTGCGCCGATATCGGTTGCTCCTACCTTAGCAATTTGCTCTTGTAGGTTTCTTCCCAATTGATGGTCTTTGATATCATTAGATAAGCCAGCAAAATAATCTTTAGCTTCTTTAAAATTGATGCTTTTTCTGTTCATTAAATCTCCAAGTATCATCAAACTTACTACTGAAGATGGATTTTCGGCAATAATTTGTTCACGTTTCTCAACGCTTTCTTTTTCAATAGTTCTTTGAATATTACGTAATTCTGCAACTTGAGATTGATTACCTGAACGTACTGCATTATTCATGCTTTCACGAACATCTTGCATGTCTTCATTTAATTTCTTAAGCGTGTTGAAATATTCAAGAAGAAGCTTATTATGTTTACCAGCTTGTATATCAGAATTTCTTATGTCTAAAAAATCTATATTTAGTTGCATTGGTAAATTTTCTTTTACAAATACAAAAGTTCCTGGTGCACCATCAATACGGATGATATTCAATTCTTGTTCTTTTTGATTACTCAAATCGAAACTAAACGTTCCATTTTCAACTTGTGTAGTATCAATATATACTTGTTGGTTGTTCTCACCTAATTTAGATAAATAAACCTCTGATTTTTCTGCAATCCCATCAGCATCAGCAGTTAAAATAACTTCTTTTTTGCCCATATCTTCGCAAGCAAAGCAGCATATAACTAGAGCAAATACAACTATTTTTTTCAACATAATTTACTATTTTTTGCAAAAGTACTAAAGACAGAGTTGTATCTCAACTTATTAAGGAGCAATGTTTCAATTTTAGGATTCTTTTTACTTTCACACCTTAAAAATTCTCATCGAGACAAATAACAACTTTATTTTATGATTTATATCATGTTTATGGATTTTGCCAAAAGCTATGTCACTTTTGTAACACATAAAATTAACAGCCCGCTATATTTTAGCGGTATAATTTACAAATTAAGATATCATGAAAGTAGAACAAATTTACACAGGATGTATAGCTCACGCTGCTTATTACATAGAAAGTAATGGTGAAGCTGCTATTTTTGACCCATTGCGCGAAGTACAACCATATATAGAGCGTGCCGAAAAAGACAACGCTAAAATTAAATATGTTTTTGAAACGCATTTTCATGCTGATTTTGTTTCAGGTCACTTGGATTTAGCCAAAAAAACAGGAGCAAAAATAGTATATGGCCCAACCGCAAACCCAGCCTTTGAAGCCACTATTGCAACCGATAATCAGGAGTTCAAACTTGGAGATTATACCATAAAAGTCTTACATACGCCTGGTCATACTATGGAATCTACAACTTATTTGTTGATAGATGACAACCAAAAACAACACGGAATTATCACAGGCGATACTTTATTTATAGGAGATGTAGGAAGACCAGATTTAGCGCAACATGTAATTGAAGATTTAACTGAACAAAAGTTAGCAGCGCATTTATATGATTCTTTACGGAACAAAATTTTACCACTACCAGACCATTTAATCGTGTATCCAAATCACGGGGCAGGTAGTGCTTGTGGCAAAATGATGAGCAAAGAAACCACAGACACCTTAGGTAATCAGAAAAAAACCAATTATGCGCTTCAGGATATGCCAAAAGAGGAATTTATAAAGCAATTGTTAGAGGGTTTAACTGCACCTCCAGGGTATTTTCCTAAAAACGTATTGATGAATATTCAAGGATATGACAGTATTGATGATGTAATTGAAAGAGGACAACAACCGCTTTCGCCTTTTGCTTTTGAAGCCGCAGCCAACGAAACAGGCGCGCTTTTGTTAGATACACGCCAAGCTGAAACCTTTAAGGATGCATTTATTCCCAATTCAATCAACATTGGTTTAGACAGTAATTTCGCCATGTGGGTAGGAGAACTGATTCCTGATATCAAGCAGAAAATCTTACTGATCACCGACCCGGATAAAGAGGAAGAAAGTATCATCCGTCTAGCGCGAGTAGGATACGACCATGCTATTGGTTTTTTAGAGGGAGGAATTGAAGCTTGGAAAAATGCAGGTAAAGAAATTGACCAGATTGAACGTATTGATGTAGCTACTTTGCTAGCCGAAAAAGACAAAGGATTGAAGGTGTTTGATGTACGTAAAAAAAATGAATATAATTCGCAACATTTGGAAGGTGCAGAAAATACTCCCTTAGGAAATCTAAACGATTATTTATCTGCATTTCCAAAAGATGAAAAATTTGCATTGCATTGTGCAGGAGGTTACCGAAGCATGATTGCTGCATCCATATTAAAGCAACGTGGTTGGGATAAATTTGTAGATGTACGTGGTGGTTTTGATGAAATTAGCAATCAAAAAGATGCAAAATTGACCGAGTATGTTTGCCCTACGAGTTTGTTGTAATTAAAACAAACCATAAGAACTAAAAATTGAAAAGTTCAGTATTACAGAATTGAAAAAAAATAAATGCTACGAATCTGCTTGATCGTAAACGGCAAGTTCGTGGCATTTAATTCAATTCACAAGTAAATGCTTAAAAGAATGGAGGTTTTTTATAGCTATTGATATTCAGTTTGCAGTATTAAACTTCTAGTTCAGGTATTTAATAAAGAGTGATTTGTTATGTTGTGCTGCGAAGTTGCAAACTTCGCAGAGATGAGTATGAATAGGTTCAACGACCATTTAGAGACTAATTACTAACAGCTAATTGCTACAAGCTAATCACTAAAAGCTAACTATTACAAGCTAATTACTAAAAACTTTCATATTACAACACGAATAAATCACTGTATTATAATTTGTTATGTTGTGCTTCGAAGTTGAAAACTTCGAAGAGCTAAATAACTACAATCTAATCACTAAAAGCTAATCACTACAAGCTAATCACTACAAGCTACCCTCTACTCATTTCTTTGTACTTAATACTTTGTACTAACCTCTCACTTCTCACCTCTTTTCAAAAGTGTTCAATACCAATTAGTCTCTAAAATAATTATTTTTTTGAAAAGGAATTCTCATTCAATATTAATAGCTCTTCAATATATTTTCTATTGTTTGCTAAACGAGGTATTTTATGTTGTCCGCCTAACTTGTCATTTTCCTCCAACCAATCGTAAAACAATCCTTTTCTAGCAATATTAAGTTTCAAGACGTTTAAGGTCATATTGTTTTTACGTTTGGCTTCATAATCGCTATTGAGGTTTTGTAATTCTTGGTCAAGTACATTCGCAAATTCAGAAGGGTTTTTTGGTAACTTATTAAATTCAATCATCCATTCGTGAGCCCCTTTTTCTTTTCCATGCATAAAAATAGGGGCAGCTGTATAGTCTGCAATTTCAACATCTAATAATTGACTTGCTTTTTTCAAGGCATTCTCCGCATTTTCAATAATTAATTCTTCACCAAAGGCATTGATAAAGTGTTTAGTTCTTCCTGATACTTTTATTCGGTAGGGTAAAGTAGAAGTAAACCGTACCGTATCACCTATTTTGTAACGCCACAAACCTGCATTAGTAGTAATGACCATAGCATAGTTTTTTCCAACTTCTACCTCGCTTAACGGAATTACTTTTTCCTGTTCATTACCATAATTATCCATAGGTATAAACTCGTAGAAAATTCCGTAGTCTAAAAAGAGTAGTAAATCTTCACTATGGTTTATATCTTTTGCTGCAATAAAACCTTCTGATGCATTATAAATTTCATAATACCTGAACTGTGAATCCTTTATTATTTGATGGTATTGGTCGGCATATGGGACAAAACTAACTCCACCATGAAAATAAACTTCCAAATTTGGCCAAACTTCTTTGATGTTTTCAGCACCTGTTTTTTCTAAGACTCGATTCAACAGCACCAACATCCAAGAAGGTACACCCGCTAGACTAGTTACATTTTCGTGTATAGTTTCATTAATAATGGCATTCATTTTGGTCTCCCATTCTCCCATCAAAGAAATGTCATTGTTTGGTGTACTACTGTAACTTGCCCAAAACGGCATATTGTCTATTAATAAAGCTGATAAATCTCCATAACTAGTTCCTTTGTTTTTGTAAATCTCCTTACTTCCTCCTAAGCGTAGGCTTTTTCCAGTAAATAAAGATGCATTTGGATTGTTGTTTAAATAAGAGCAAAGTAAATCTTTACTAGCTGCAAAATGACAGTCTTCTAGAGACTCTTCACTTACAGGAATAAATTTACTTTTGCTGTTGGTGGTGCCGCTAGATTTAGCAAAAAGTTTAATAGGAGTAGGCCAAAAAATATTGCTTTCTCCATTTCTGGCTCTTTGTATATCAGCTTCAAACTCTTCATAGGTTTGCACTGGTACTCGGTTTGCAAAATCTTGGTAAGATTTGATGCTGCCGAAATCGTATTTCAATCCAACTTGTGTTTTTTTAGCAAATTTAATCAAGTTCATCAACAATTCATGCTGAACTTCATTTGGGTATTTCATGAATAATTCCATATGGTGAATCCTTTTTTTAAGGAACCAAGAGGCAATCGAATTTACAATAGGAATGGGCATGAATTCAGATTATTTTACGAAATTTACATTTGTAAAAAAACAATTTTTATTTCAATTATCAAAGTAAGCTTACATGTTGTATCAAGGAGTTTTAAAAAAAATGTTGACTGAATTGTCTCAACCTATTCAGTATTTTTTGAATTTAGATGAAGATTTTATTCATTTGAATCAAAAAATTAATTCAGAAATTACGTTGAAGTTTTTGAAATACCAATGCTTAAGTTGTGGTAAAAACAAGAAAATATACAGACAAGGATTTTGTTTTACCTGTTTTGGTGAAACCCCGAGGGCTGGAGAGTGGATCATACATCCAGAAAAAAGTAAAGCACATTTAGATGAAGAAGATCGTGACTTGGTTTTTGAAAAGGAAATGCAACTACAACCTCACATAGTATATTTAGCCAATTCTAGTAATGTGAAAGTAGGTGTAACTCGAAAAAAGCAATTGCCTACCCGATGGATAGACCAGGGAGCTCATGAAGCTTTAATTCTGTTAGAAACTCCTAATAGATATTTAGCAGGAATAGCTGAGGTAGCATTGAAAGAGCATATTGCAGATAAAACCAATTGGAGAAAAATGCTGAAGAATGATATAGATGATGAAAGTCTAAAAGAAATCAAGGCTAGTTTACTCGAATACTTACCAGAAGAAGTCAAGCAATTTATACAACATGAAGAAGAAATCCATTTAGAGTTCCCAGTTGAAAAATATCCAACTAAACCAACTTCATTAAATTTAGAGAAAAATCCAGTCTACACAGGTAAACTCGTTGGCATTAAAGGACAGTATCTCATTTTTGAGGACAATCGGGTATTCAATGTTCGGAACAATGAAGGATTCGTGGTGGAAATTAAGGTATAATAAAAACGCTTCTCGTTAAAGAAGCGTTTTGTTGAATTTTAAAAGGTTAATTAGTTAGGTAAAAATATCAGTTTGTAAGATATAGCAAGGAAGGCTGTAATTCGGGATTCGTTTTTATCAAGTTTTCAACAAAAATGCGCAATTCTTGAACCTCGTAAGGCAATAAACGTTTTACTGCTTTTTGCACTTCTTTAGAAAACAATTGAACATCAAAACTAACTCTTTGTAAGACTTCCTTGGTGTATTCAAACATAGCTCGTGACATAATTTAAATATTTAATGTTAAGTAATTTTATATCATATCTGTTTTTGTGAATGCACAATGTAGCATTTTGAGAAAATATAGGCTGTTAATAAAATGTTATAGAAAACCCAAAATCAAAAATTTAACTTTAGCGATTCGTAAAAAAATTAACAATTGTCTATTTCTTAACTTTTAAAGTCCACTTAAAATGAAATATAGATACGGTTTCGTTTTGCTCGTTTATACCTATAGATTTCATCCATAAGCTTGATCCTTCTTCTTGCTTTATACACAATTTCATAGCTTCATCCAAAGCTTTGCCATCTTCACAGTAAAAAGTAATTTTACCTTTTGCCTTTTTCAAAAATTCAGCCTTGTTTTCAGCCACTAACATAGAAATTTTCTGATTTTCATTTGCAATGCTTTGCATTACCAGTGCTCCAGTTGTTAATTCTGCAGCCATGGCTTGCACTGCAAAGTACATGCTGTTAAACGGGTTTTGATTGATCCACCTTAAACCTACACTTGCGCTGCATTTTTCAGCTGAAATTTCTTTTACTCTAACTCCACAAAACCAAGCAGATGGGAGTTTAAACAATAGAAATTTATTAATTTTTTTTGGCGTTAATTTCATCTGTACAAGTTACAAAATAAAACTATTTTAAGCCTTTTAAAAATGAAATAAATAGAATATATAGGTGAACTAATAAGTTAAATATAAGTTAAAATATATTACTATGTATTGCAAAGTAGTGTTTAATAAACATATCTTTGCATTGTATATTTCTAGGTACAGCTTTGAACTGTACTTTTTAAAAATTGAATTATGAAACTCGAAAATACTCAGGCACAGATGCGGAAAGGAGTTTTAGAATATTGTATTTTATCTATTCTAAAAAGAGATGACGCGTATGTAGCCGAAATTTTAGAAAGTCTGAAAGCAGCAAAATTAATTGTGGTAGAAGGCACGATTTATCCTTTGCTTACACGGCTTAAAAACGCGGGTTTGTTGGAATATCGCTGGGAAGAAAGTACTGGCGGTCCACCCCGTAAATACTATGCTTTAACTAAGGAAGGGGAATCCTTTTTGGAAGCCTTATCCCAAACCTGGGATGATCTTCAATTTGCCGTAAAAACCATTACTGAATACAAAACACCAAGCCATGAATAAAACAATAAACGTTAGTTTAGGAAAACAGTTTTTTTATATAGATGAAGAAGCTTACCTGGCGCTAAATAACTATTTAGATGCCATAAAAAGATACCTTATTAATGAAGAAGGTAGAGATGAAATTTTAGCCGATGTGGAAGCTAGAATTGCTGAACTTTTTACTGAAAAACTTCAAAGTGAAAGAGAAGTAGTACAAGTAAACGAAGTTGAAAGAGTAATTGGCATCATGGGAAAACCTAGTGATTATAAAGTAGACCAAGATGATTCAAATTATGCTGATGGAAATGAAAATGACTACAAACAATACGCAGGTCAAACTAAGAACAAAAAATTCTTTAGAGATGACGAGAAAAACTTACTTGGTGGCGTTTGTGCTGGTTTAGCACATAATTTCGGGATTGATATCCTTTGGATGCGTCTACTTTGGGTAATATTATTGTTTTTATCTTTCGGTACTTTTATACTATTGTATGTAGTTCTTTGGATTGTCGTTCCAGTAGCACGAACCACAGCACAAAAATTAGCCATGATGGGCGAACCTGTCAATATTTCCAATATTGAAAAAAAAGTAAAGGAAAATGCTGAAAAAGCGGCTAATTACGCAAAAAACTTTGATTATGAACAAGCTGCAAAAAATGGTAAATCTTCTGTAACTCAATTTTTAGAAGGCTTAGGTGAAGTACTCACCAAAATAGCTAACGTGATTGTAAAAATAATTGGGTTTTTTCTTGTTTTTGCCTCAGGTATTAGCTTGATAAGCATGATTATTTCCTTGTTGAGTCTTGGAAGTATTAGTTTGTTTGGCATAACCGATTTTGACTTTGGAAACAGCGGACCATTTGTTTTTGATTCACCTGTTTGGTTGCAAATGCTTACCTTTTTCTTTCTTGCTGTTATCCCCGTTTATTTCATCTTTTTGTTAGGACTAAAACTGATAAATAATTCATTGAAATTGTTTAAGTTAAGAACTGTAATCACGCTTCTTGTGTTCTGGTTTTCAGCCATTGCTTATATTTCTTTCTTAGGGATTAAAAAAGAAATATCGTCAAGTAGTAGAGGAGAAGTTGTTGAACTACAGGATTTACCTGTAAATATTTCAGATACCTTATCAATAAAAGTGATTCCTAATTTGAATTTTGCTGAAAATGTATACCGCTCTTCAAGAAGTTTAGTGAAATTCGACCCATCAATAAACGAGAATGTGCTTTGGGGAACTTCAATTTATATTGCTGTTCAGCCTACAACAGACAGCATTGCTAAATTGAGGGTGAGTAAAAATGCTTCAGGATTGAATACAACTAATGCTAGAGAAAATGCAAATAAAATTGATTATCAGGTTGAATTCAATGAAAACGAATTGCTGTTAAATGCTTATTTTTTAAGTGATGTTTCTCTAAAAGAAGAAGATTTGAAATTAAACATTGTTTTATATTTGCCTGAAAATATGTATTTTAAAGTAGGGAAAAATGTATCTACTTTGAAGGATTGGAGACAGTCTACTTTTTTAAAGCTAAGTGAAAACCCAAACGATGTTTACCAAATTCAAGACGACCAAATAAAATGTACAACCTGTATTAACGATAAACCAAAAACCAAAAATTATGACTAGTATTTTAAAGTATATGTTCGCTATCTGTATTTCAATAAGCATGACCAAATGCGATTATGTAACGAATTCTGTAGATGGAAAAGGAGAAGTAATTCAACAAGAATATGAATTAGATGATTTTACATCGCTGAAATTGAAAAATGGCTGGGAGGTAGAATTGATACCAAGTGAAGAAAGCAAGATGCTGATTTCTGCAAACGAAAATTTATTTGAAGAATTGAATTTTGAAGAGTCTGATAACCAATTAACAATTGAAGCTAGCAGAAATATAGGAAGAGCAGACAAAAAGTTGATTCAGTTATTTTACAATCAACCACTTGAAGAAATGAAAGTGTCTAGCGGTGTCTATTTGCATTCTGCATCAACATTAAACGCTACTAATTTGGATGCTAAGTTTTCAAGCGGCTGCAAAACAGACTTAAATTTGAACACCCAGATGCTTCAAGTAGACGTTTCAAGTGGAGCTAACATTACCTTGACAGGAAATAGCGACATGTCTAATTTTGAAGTTTCTAGTGGAGCTGGCGTAGATGCAAAAGAGTTGATTTCTAAAGAAGCAGAAGCCAAAACCAGTTCAGGAGCTTCCTTAAAACTGCATATCAACGGAAGATTAATAGCCAAAAGTTCAAGTGGAGGTGTTATCAGGTATCAAGGCGACGTAACTAACATTGAAAAAACAACCAGTTCTGGCGGTAGCGTTAAAGAAATGTAAGGTCAAGTGGTCTGGATTATCCTTCCTTTTTTAAGGAAGGATGGCCAACCTCTAATCCATATACTTTTTGAAACTTCGCCAATACCCTACCAAATTCTTTTTTTCTTACCCCTAAAGTATAGGTGCAATCCATTTCTAAGTTTTGATGTATTAAATTCAACTTGTCTTCCTCCACGTAGCGCATGACTATATTCATTAAGTCATAGTTGCATTGTACTGTAAAGGTTTCATCTATAGTGTGTTTTGTTATTCTTGCTTGTGCTAAAGTTTGTTGAGCAGTTGTCTTATAGGCACTAATTAATCCACCCACTCCCAATTTAGTTCCACCAAAATAGCGAACTACAACCACTAAGCAGTAAGTTACATTAAAGGCTTGCAATTGTCCATAAATTGGCATTCCAGCAGAATTGGAAGGCTCACCATCATCATTCGCTCTAAACCTGGAATAATCTTTTTCCAATTGCCAAGCATAGCAAAAATGACGTGCTTTGTGTTGTTTTTGTTTTACCTCTTCTAAAGCTAGCTCAATTTCTTCTTCGGTTTGTACAGGAAAAGCATAGCCTATAAACTTGCTCCCTTTTTCTTTATAAATAACCTCTGAAACTGAATTAGCTACTGTGTAATATACATCTTGCATAATTCTATTTACAAAAAACCGAATTTACTTAATTTTGAAGAGAAAATAGAGCTAAATATCATATTCTAAAAAGCCGAGTAGAGTTTACTTTGTATGGGATGACTTGGACTAGAGATTTATTATTTACAACTATTGGGAAGCGATTATATCTTATTCCTTGAAATTTTGACTCTATATTTGATGGATGAAAGTTCCATTATCCAATTTTCATTCGTTTTAGTTGAATAAATTTGACTTTAATTTTAGCACGAATAATTTGACTATGAACACCTTAATTATTGGACTTCAAAAAAAAATAAAAAAGTTCAACTAAATATTTGCTGAACCAGAAATTGCGCTTATATTTGCACTCGCAATTAAGAAATGGTCTGGTAGTTCAGTTGGTTAGAATACCTGCCTGTCACGCAGGGGGTCGCGAGTTCGAGTCTCGTCCAGACCGCAACTAAAATGTTGTGTTGTGAGTATGTAAATACTCCGGTTTATAGTTGTAAACCACGAGAAGCTTTTCCACCGACGGAAAGGCTTTTTTATTTTGTGCCAATTCCATAATTTTGTTAGTGAAACTCAATTTTGATAAACAGCGAAGTTATGAATTCAAAATTGTTAGCTGTTCCGATTGCTTTTGGGAAATCCCGCTTTTCCTTGGGCATTATACTCCTTCTTCCAACTATAAAAGTACCCTATTTACTTTATGTTTTCGACAGGTTTCAACGATGCCTAATTCATCAGACGAGGATAGAATTTTTAGCTTTATTTCTAAATTCCAATTTTTGTGTCTTATATTTCAAAGATATTATTTGAAATATAAAATACCACTCTGAATTTATTAGGGGCTAAATTAACTGCCTCTATACATTTTCATTAAAAATACTACATTTGACCTATTCCAAAGCTGAAAGCACCTCAGTATATTGCAGCTATAAAATAGAAGCCATTGCATCTCAAAAACTCGATATTTAAAAATTATTTCTCCAACTATAAACAATGGGATTTTTTTGTTTTTAGCGTTCTCACGATTCTATCTATTTTATACGGGCAAATTACCGTGTTTTATCTGATTTATTTCTTTTGGTGGTATGAAGTTATTAGAATAGTAGTGGACAGTTTATGCTTTAAAAAAAATCCCAACGCAGTAATCGATTCAGAGCAAAACACTTTTAATTTTGGAATGCTTTTTCAAATGGGTATCTACTTTGTTTTTATAGTGGTTTTTTTCGGACTCATGGCCAATTGGGAAAATAAAAACATCATGATAATTAATTTTGAAATACTATGGTTTCAAAATTGGTTTTTCAATCTGAATCTTCTATTTGTTTTGTTTGAAAGAGTTTACATCCACAAAGCTAAACTTCCAGTAAAAGTGAGTTTTGGTTCTTTTACACCCAACATGATTGTGCTACACGTAGCTATAATACTTGGTGCATTGATACTTTTTTTTATTGTAAAAAACTACCCTGAAATATTTACACCAAACAACCTTTGGGGATCAGTACTCATAGTGATGCCGTTCTTACTCTTAAAAAGACTTGTACAATACTTTTCTTCGGATAATCAAAAGATAAAACATACATAACTAACACGGTATGGAATCCTATAACACAAAAACAGGTAAAATAGCAACCAATTACTAGTCCCCATACCCTGAAAACCATAGCATATTGAAACCAGCAGCACCCAACTGTAAATGATGATAAAAGGGAGTAAAGCTACTGGAACAGAAATATATCACCATATAAAACATTATAAATACCTTAAAGTTATGAAGTCTAGCATCGCATTTCCTTTAGCATAATTTATAAGAGGCAATATTTCATTTTTTGGATCATCAAAGAAATCTTTAGTTGAACTTAAATTACTCATTTATCAAATGCTTTAATTCATTAAACCATTTGTTTAATCTGTAATATTTCACTTTAACATTTGATTTTTTGATTGTTATACTATCGCTAAATTCTTTATCATTTATAATTAGGGGCTGCTGAAAAAGGGGAATATCTGTTAAATGCTGGGGATAAGGCTTATTTTGTTTTACAAAGTGCGAGGAAATATAAAGAAACCCTCAATTAATCGTGCATCTTAAGTTTGATAAGTCTTTATGAAAGCAGTCTTATAAACATTAGGTGAAGATAAGTATTTAACAAAAGAAGAAACTAAATTTTGAAATGTAGTCCCACTAGAGACTTAATATTGGTAAAGTATGAACTTCTCCCAATGGTTTACTGTGCCGTTAGGTACAGCATATCAAATGGTTTTGTTCAGAGATTTAAACTTAAGATATATGTTTCGGTAGTTTTTCAGCAAACCCTAATTAAATCTTTCAATTTAGAATTTATTTCTTCTTTTTTCGTTTCGAGATTAGCTTTTTCAAAACGAGCAAAAGATGTCATAAGAATATCCATTATAGAGCGATTAAATGATGTTTCATAATAACCATTTTCATTAAATCTTCTAAATTAGCAGATAATATTTTTCTCTTATAAGTTGTCCTTTATTATTAAATAGCTTTAAAGTAATAAATTCCGAGTATTCTCCAAAATTGAAGTTTTTCAAGATTGAATACGCTTTTTCATCAAGTACGAAGTGACAACCAACTAGATGTGGGCTAAAACTTAAAATATTTGTCAAGTATGCTTTTTTTAAGAGCTGACAATATTCAATTTCAGAGATTCTGTCTATTTTTCTATTCTTTTTAGAGTCAAACTCATAGCTATCATAAAAATGAGAAAGGTTTTTATATTCAGTAAGACTTCTGAATTTTTTCGTTTTAATTTCACATTGATAAATTCCATTTTTACACCAATAATTGATGGTTCACAAGGTAAAGTTATGGGAATGTATCTTTTTATTTCTAATTATTGCCAATGTTTCGTGTATGATTTCGTTGCCTGGTTCAGCAATTAATTTAGTAAACTAAAACGAGCCAGAGAAAACTCCGAAGGAATTTTCCAGATAAGCACTTGCCATAGCAATTAATTATACGCAGTCTTAGCAAATGTTTTTATTTTTCAATTTCAGCATATACTTCCTTTTCATAAAGCCGATAGAAGTCATAAGTCTCTTTGTCATTGAAAGGTAAAAATTGAGTAAAATAGACAATGGCTACACCATTAGTTTTGTCGAGTGAATAATATGAGTTGGCAAGCCCTGCCCAATATGCAGTTCCTTGAGGTCTAACTTTCTCGTTGGGGTTTGCTTCAATACCAAAAGCAAAACTGAATTTATCACAAGTATCAGGAAAATCTCCACTATCTGTAACCCAAGGATGTCCTTTTACTGCATCTAGCTTAAGATTAACATGTCCAGGTAGTTGATTTTTGAATAATTCTGTAACAGTTTTCGGTTTAAGAATTTGGCCACCATCATATTTTCCATTATTCATGAGACAAAGCAAAAAAGTGGCATAATCTTTTGCCGATGAAAACAATCCCTGTCCACCATAAAAAACGTCCGTTGGTTTTTGAGGTATTCGGTCTGGAAATGGATTATAACCTACTGAATCTTTTATTCCGTATGAAACGATATTTTCTTTTAATTCATCAGGCACATTAAACCAAGTATGGCTCATATTTAAAGGGTCAGAAATATGTTTCCGAACATATGCTTCTAAATTTTGCCCACTGATTTTTTCTACGACACGTCCTAACCAATCAGTACTTATGCCATATTTAAATTCTTTACCTGGCTCAGAAAGTCTTCTCATTTTATCCAATATGTTATCAGAGGCATCATATTTTATTAGTCTTTCCGAAAAGAAAGTGTAACCAAATCCTGATGTATGTGTCAATAAATGTCGAAGGCTAATTGGTTGAGTGCTTTTTACTAACTCACCATTCTCATTTAGAATTGGGACAGCAGTCATTTCAGGCAAGATGCTATTTAAAGGGTCGTCTAATCCTATTAAACCCTTTTCTACAAGTTGCAAAGCCGCAACAGATGTAATCGCTTTTGTCATTGAGTAGATGCGAAAAATGTTGTTTTCGTTTATGGTGTCACTTCCACCCCAAACTGATGGTCCGAAAGCTCTCCATTCCATGGTTCCGTCCTTTTTTACATTTCCCATGATGGCTGCTGGAAGTCCACTATTTTCAAAGTAAGAACTTAATTGGGAAGGTGTTTTTTCTTTTTTCATTTTATTTACTGGTCTTACATCCAACCAAGGTTGAAATAATTATAATTAGGAAAAGTAGTTGTTTCATTGAGATATTACTAATGGTCGGTTTAAATGTTTACTAACGCTTTAGTATATGGCTCAAGGCGTTCAAATTAAACAATTAGTTTCGGATGAAGCACGAGCCGAATTTTTAAATTTTACTTATTATCTTTTTTCTCAATAAGCCAAATTTAAAAATTTGGCGGACTGGCAAATATACTTTAAATTCGATTAAGCAACTACCTATATATTTGCTATATACGTTATTGCCAACAGTTATTTTATTCGATTTCTCCTTTTAAATATTGCGAATTAATTAATCCGTCTCCTGTTTTTCCTCCGTATTTATCAAAGACCTTCAAAGCGATTGAATTATTGTCAATCCAAATAATTTCTTTTATTCTCCAATCTGAAGTATAGAAAGACTTTTTGAAATCTAGTTTTTTATTTTCGCTATCATTTTTGTAAAGTGCTATATATGATTCCTTATCAAAAACGGATGAAGAAAAAGCTATTAGTTTGTTTTCATTCGGTGATAAAGAAGGTATTTCACATTCAGAGTCAAAAGGACTTTCCAAATAATCTTGGGTTCCCGTGTTTTTATCTAGTAAATAAGTTTCACAATAACTTTTTCCACAATTTGTTAAAATATATTTATTCAATGGTACTAGATAACCTTTATAATAATTGCAATTGTTATTATCAACATCACAGACAAATCTTTTTTTTGCGTTTTCTACAACGAGAGTAAAATTTTGCGGATTATTTATTAAAATTGTATCAATTGTAATTCTGTTAGAATAGTTTTGGTTGTATTCTAAATAATCAGTTGAGTTAATCTTTGAAAATTTTATCTCTAACTTATTTTTATTTTCTATTATTTTTGGTCTTTCTGAAAACTTTGAAGTTTTAGTACTTGAAATTATTTGAGTATTTTCCTTAACTAGTGTGGATTCATTATTTCTTTCAATTAGGGAATTATCAACCGACGTTTTGGGTTTATCCTGCTCGTTATTCCGACAACTTATAATTGTAAATAGTAATAAAATTATATAAACCTGTGTTTTTTTCATAATTGTAGTTAACGTTTAGTATTAGAAAAGGAGGCAGTTGTAAGCGATACTTTTCGGATTAAACTAAAGCTGAATTTTTAAATTTTGTTAATTACCTTTTCTTCTTTTAATTTTACCAAATTTAAAAATTTGGCGACTTGGCAAATACACACAGACCTTTCGATTAAGTACTTTTTGCCCTATTTTTTTATACATTGTTGTGCGCAGGCTTTCCACATTCTAATTGGTTTACCACTCGTTTTTCTAATTCACCTTGTTTAAAATCAAACCAATTTTGTCTAAAATCAGAATGGTCAACTTTATACTTAAAATTCTGAAATGGCTTTTTATTTGCTAAAATATTCTCCAATTCCGATTTGAAATTTTGGTCTGATAACTGTTCCACAAAACGCTCCATAATTTTGAAAGACTCAAAAGTTTCTAAAGATTTAAAACTTATAAAATCTTTACTATTTTTCTTGATTTTCTCTAAACCTTCTTGAAAAGCCTCTTTAAAATCTTCTTCGTCTGAAAATTGTGAAAAACTCGGAATTGAAATAATTTCATCAGTTTTAGAATTGTAATAACAGTCAAATCCGCAATCCAATTCTTGCGCAATTTCACTTATTGTATTTGACTTTAAACTATTCATTATTTTATTAAATCATTTTGTATATAAACTACTTCTGATTTTTTCCAAAAAGCCAAGTTAATTAATCCAGTTGTACTTCCATCAATCCAATTACCATCTTCGTTAGATTGTACAGTCCATTTTATTGGATTTCCACCTTTTTTGGTTGTTTTTAATCGGCAATCTCTGGAAAGTCCAGAAGCGAAACAATTGAGAGCATCGATTTCGTTTTCAAATTCTTCGTGCCAAATGTCAAATGCAACAGTATAATTTTCATCTCCGTTTGAAGTCAGCGAAACTGAAAATCCATTCTCGTTATTTTCTTTAACGATTATTGAGTCTTCGTTCAGTTCGTATTTGGCATTCGGATACTTCTTTAGTCTTTCAATTACTTCGTTAATTGCTTTTTTCATCGGTTTTTTTTCAGCTTGCGCACAACGTTGTTGTAACGGATTGTGTATGCGTAGTGGCGCGTAAAAACACCAACACTTTGTTTTCAGTTACAAACTTAGTAAAAAAAATCGGACTTTTCGTTTCAGCCAAAACCTAGCCATTATGTATACACTTTGTTGTAGGCTGGATTTTACTATTTAATTATGAAAACCCTATATTTATAATGAATCAATTATTGTTTAACGGCGATGTTGCATTAGTGGGTTGAATCCTGCTCTAATAAAAAAACGGTTCAAGATAACTTGAACCGTTGATGTGTTATTTTTTTGATATTTTATATCATTATACTATAGCACTTCTATTGCGCATCCATCACTTGTAGTGAGTGTTAAGCTAGTTGATGGAGTCGGAGGTACAGGACAGCCACAATTATAAGAGTCTGGACCAGTTTGACTAAAAGTACAACACCCACCGTTACAAACAAATGTTGTATCCGGAGATAATGAAGCTCTTGATTTATTATCATTTACTGATAAGATAGAACTTTTATCAACATTATCTATATTTATATTATTTGTCTGAACAAACTTTATACCATCACGGTCAGATAATATTTTAGTTGATTTATCTACATCAAGTATTATTAACATAGATTTCAATTCTTCATTTAACTTTATATCAACTACTCCAAAACTGTAATCAATTTTTTCAGTATATCGTATATCAATAATTTTAAATTCACTCACAGATTGTGATATCCCGACCTTTTCTGAAAAAAGGTTTATCAAATCTTCTTCACTCTCCGCCAGTTTCTTTCCGTTTGGAGAAATTAACGACCAATTCTTAAACTCTTGTATTTCTAATTGCTCGTCATTATCATTACTACAACTAAATAATATTGAAGTAAAAAAAACTGCAACTAACATTTTTAGGATGACATTTATTTTTTTCATCTTTTCTTAAATTTATGATTTCTCTATAAGAAATCTGATTAATAATAAAGTGATGCCATTTTGTTTGCGATATCACCATCACGCAAACTCACATAAATTGGATGGTCAGTCCATTAGCGTTCTTTAGACCAGCATTTTTTTTATCTTGCCTACAACTCGTTATATCCCAACAAATGTAAAACATATACATTAAAATTTGCGGGATAGTACAACTTTTCGCTAGGTTTATCTATTTCAGCTAAGTATAGAATTAACTCCTTTACTTTTCCCTTTATCTAAAAACAAAAATCTGGGGTGGTACAATTCGCTATTGAAAAGCGGCTAAAGGTAATTCTTGTATAACGCCCATTTAATTCTCTACATCATATTGAATGAAGAAGTTCAATATGTTCTCAAATCTATCATATCTATTTGTATTCTTTCAAGGCCTACATATTTAGTGTAATAATCAATGCTTTTGTTTATACAGCTGTATGTGGATTAAGTAGAATTTGTCTTTCGGAAAGTGGTGTAGCCTTCAATTGTGGTTTCTCTTGTGTTTTCACACCCAAGATTTAAGTAGGTCAAAAAAACATTCCAAGTATCTTCTGTTACATATGCTTTGGTTTATACTGGTACCCGAAAGAAAAAACATTCAAGGTTAAAATTATTCACTATTGTTCGTTTTTTTAATTATTGCCAGCTCATTTTCATTTAAATCATTTAGAAAGTTTGTTAAGAGGGATTATGTTTTAGATATTTGAATAATGATAACAAAACTTCTTTTCCCTTCACTTTTTTTTGTGCTGTTTTGCAATATTTCAGTTGATGCACAATCTCAAAAATCCTACAGCAAACTTATTACAACCACTAATCAGTATCTCGAAAAATATTCCAATCTTTCACCTTATGGTTCAGATGAAAATATTGCTTATGAAAGTTCTGGATTGTCAAAAGCAGATATCAAATACCTTAAAAAGAACTACCAAGAATTTGATGGTTACACCATAGACTCTATTTCAGAATTTAATTTACTACTGGAATTTCAGGGCTTAATTATTCAAAATTTAACTGAAATTATTAATCATGAACGGTTTTTAGATACTAAAATTGAAGAGCAATTGAGTAGGGATTATGATTTAGCTATTGTAGTTTCTAATGATAGAAAACTCTTCAACTTTTCGCTTGACGAAAAAACGGGTGGTTCGTACAGAAGTAGAATCTCAATCACCTATTTTACAGAAGACACCAAACCGCCATATATAAAAGGTGAAGATGACTTAGAAATTATAAATCAACATGGTATTTTTGATGGTGATGGTTTTGATGCCATATATACCCTTAACACAAAAGAAGGCACAAAATACCTAATTGCTAGTTCAGTAAGAGGTTGTAATTATTGTTTTGAAACCAGCTTAATGTTAGTCAGTTATAACGATGGTGCATTTATACAAGAGTTTTATTATTCAGTAAACTCTAGAGACTGGGAAGAAGGTGTTTTTTACAATGAAGCAAATCAGACCATTGATGTAGATTATTTTACAGACGATTTAACTACAGATTGCGATTGCATTAACGCTGCCGAAGATGATTACAGAAATGATTCCGATAGCTATTGGGATAATGCGGAAGAATTGCCTTTTCAAAAAAAATGCAGCTGTACTTTTAAATTTAATGGAACAAATTTTGAACTGACTAAAGAAAGTTGGGAAAGGGTTGAAGAATAAAGCGAAGTTTCGTTGATGCTTAAATTTTAAACATTATAAGTGGAAAGATGGGCTTCAAATTAAGAGGTTTTTCATTTTAAAGGCTTCACAATCTCAGAAAGCATTCCATTGAAAATAAAATAATGGAAAGGCAACATGCTGTACCAGTATAATCTACCGCGTAATCCTTTTGGTCTAAAAGTTGCATTTTGGTGTACTACATTATCAGAATCGATGTAAAATTCAAGCCACGCTTCTCCCGGGACTTTCATTTCAGCAAAAAGCAATAAGCGTTTTTCTTCTTTGTCAGCCATAAGTACCCGCCAAAAATCCAAAGCATCGCCAGGAAAAATACTTTCTTTGTTGGTTCTACCTCTTCTTAATCCTACTCCTCCAGCAAATTTATCTAGATAACCTCTTATTTTCCATAAAGTATTGGCATAATACCAACCACGTTCGCCACCAATAGCCCAAATTTTTTCCAAAGCAAGAATGGGGTTTTCAGCTTTCATTTGTTGATGGTCTTTTAAACATCCATAAGTAGGAACTTTGATGTATTTATTCAAATCTCGCTTCGAAAATCGACCACTCACCTTAGAGTCTTTCCAGCTAGAAATCACTTGATTTTGTTCTATTTTGGTAAAAGCCAATCTTATGGCTTCTTCATAAGAAAGCGGTTCTATATTTAGCATCTCTTGCAAACGTTTGTCTTTGCTAACTACTTCTACACGCATACTATCCACTAGATTTACGGCTAGTTTATAAGAAGTTGCCGTTACAAAATACAACCAGTATGAAGAAAGCTTGGGGGTCATTACTGGAACATTGATGATTTTTAATTTTAATTCACGCACTTTAGCGTATCTCAACATCATGTCCTTGTATGGCATTACATCAGGCCCACCAATATCAAATGACTGATTAAAGCATTCTTTTTTGCCTATAACTCCAATTAAAAATTGCAGGACGTTTCTTATGCCAATAGGTTGACACTTGGTGTTAACCCATTTGGGAGTAATCATAATGGGTAATTTTTCAACTAAGTCACGAAGGATTTCAAAAGATGCACTACCCGAACCCACAATAATTCCTGCTCGTAAAACCGTTAAATTAAAATCCCCTTCATATAAAATTTCTTCCACTCTTTTTCGGGATTGTAAGTGTTTAGACAAGTCTTCTTCATTAACAATACCACTCAAAAAGATGACTTGCTTAATATTTGTTTCAGCTAGATATGCATTGAAGTTTTCTGCAGTTTTACGTTCTAACTCATCAAAATCTGTTGTAGAACCAGACATGGAATGGATTAAATAAAAAGCAACGTCTATGTCTTTTGGTATTTTTCCATGAGTTACTTCTTCTAAAAAATCTATTTCAATAACATCAATTTCAGCTCGTGTTTCTTTATCAATAGAAAAGCGGTCTTCACTTCTTACAGCGCAAACTACTTCGTGATTTTCTTTAAGTAAAGAAGGCAATAGCCGCATGCCTATATAACCATTGGCACCAGTTAAAAGAATTTTCATATGT
>Ga0307966_1001090_pt1 | contig 21836 bp, 24 predicted proteins | sample OrgLakmetagen646_FD_203141 | JGI IMG/M metagenome (GOLD analysis project Ga0307966, IMG submission 203141) | Saline water microbial communities from Organic Lake, Antarctica - #646 | ecosystem: Environmental > Aquatic > Non-marine Saline and Alkaline > Saline | place: Antarctica: Organic Lake... | reverse complement strand
AATACGTCACTATTTGGAATGTAAACTTCTTGGCCCTGAAAAGTCTCAATAACTGTAACCCGCAAGTCAGTTTTACTTACTTTACCCATAATATCCTTTACTGCAATTATGTCCCCTAATTTAAAAGGTCTCCTAAAGGCCAGAATAACACCCGAAATAAAATTTGCAGCTATATCCTGAAAAGCAAAGCCCAATGCCAAACCTATCACACCAATTCCTGCGAGCACTGAGGTTAAAGCCGTATTCAGCCCGAGTACTCCAAGCATAATAAAGAAACCAATGCCTAGGATTGCAGCATAAATTACAGTGGAAAATAAATTACTTAATGCTTCGTTATTTGATGCTTTGGAGAAAAGCTTTATAAACAGTTTACTTCCAAGTCTGGCAAGCACGAGAAAGATTATTAATAGCAACAAGGTCACTGCCATATTGGGAATCAAACTTATGAAGGTATCAAGCCAACCTTCTAACTTTTGGATTACCGTTTGTACTGGTTCCTCTACTTGCATTTGTATCTCTTCTTTCATTGCCCTTATAAATTTACTTTTATACAGTGTGAAGCAAGCTTATCAATTAAGGCGAAGCCTATCATTCCACTACTTCACCTAACAATTATTACTTCGGTTTTATTTTTGATTGGTTTCATCAGCCATTTCTTTTTGAAAGATTATTAAACTTTCATCTAATGCAGTTTTAAGCTGATTTACTTCCTGCTTTAAATCATCTTTTTTTTCATCTGCAGCTTGATTTAACTCTTTTATTTTGTCCTGTAATTGCTCTTTTTGTTTGTCAAGTTCAGCTTTCTTGCTTTTAAACTTATCTTTAACCTCGTCATTCAGCTCATTATATTCATTGCTTACTTTTAGCATCTTTTCATCAATTTCTGCATTCATCTTGTTCCATTGTTCAACAGTATAGTCTTTTGATACATCTACGACATCACTTACTTCTTCCTTCAAATCTTCACCCGTTGTATTATTTCCTTTATCGTACGACCCACAAGAGGCGAAGAAAAATAAAACGAGTACAATTGAAAACAAGGAATTTATTTTATTCCATCCTTCTTTAAAAGAGTCAAAAGCTGATGAAAATGCGTTTTTCACTTCATCCCATTTCTCTTCTGATGCATTTTCCAGTTTCGCATATTTTGCCTCAAGGTCAGCTTTTCTTGACTCTAAAACTTTCAGAGACTCCTCATATTTTGATTTAGCATCGCCCTGTACAGACTCTTTTTTCGCTTTCAACTCGTTGAATTTCGCAGATACTTCATCTATTCTCTGACTTGCTTTTGCTTTAAATTCTTCTTTTTTCATATTTTTTAATTTAAAATTTTCGAATAGTTCGTTTTCTTTGGTATTCCCAATGAATCTCTTAAGCCTTTAAAGGCTAAATTTTATAAAAGCATTATTTAAAGTTCCATCGGCATATTTAATTCTTCCATTGTTTAGGCTTATAATAATTAGAAAATAAGGCCCCTCTTAAAGTATTATTTTTCAATCTTAAATTGCGCTTAGGTTTTTTAAAATTAAGTTTATCAAATTCATTAAGCAGGTCTTCCTTTCAATCGAATATCAATTCTTTTTTTCTTAATGGTTAACCTCTTCATTGCATCCATTAAGGTTGTATCTTTGGTCTTCTTATAAATCTCGTTGATTTCTAACACGAGACGTTTTGCTTCTCTTGAAGCCGTCACCCTATCACTAGTGGTCATTCCACTCATTTTGGCTCTTTCAAATATTAATGCTTCTTGTAAAATGTTCATAATTATTTTTTTATTATATATTTTCAAAATGATTTTTCACAAATGCTTCCTTCTCATGATCAGTCATTTTATCTGCTGCCCCCACCTCAATTTTGATATCCTTAAAGTGTAAATCCTTATTCAGATAGTTATTTAGTTCAGTTTTTGCGTTTCTCGGACCAAATAGGAGAACATGATCATAGTTCAAAATATTATCTGCTATTTCTTTATAATAATTTTCATGCATTTGCTGTCGTTTGTTGTGCATCCCTTTTTCACTCTTACTCAAAGCTTCTTCTTTTATTTCAGCATTAAATTCTGATGAAATGGAATGAATGTTTTTCTTAGAGCTGATCTCAATCAAATCGGCAGTTGAATGATCCATCCAAATACCCAAGTTTTTTTGTGTTACCTTTATCCTTTAATTTTTTGTGTAAAAATATTTTTTGTAAGAGATGAAAGTCTGATTGCTATCACATCATTTCATGCCAAATTCCCAATGTGGGATTTTAATTGCAAAAGCTATACATCTAAATTTGTTATTTTAATGATGCTTCATACGTCCTACAATGGTGTCTAAGGAAGATTTTATCTTATCGAGAGCACCATTAACGGCTAATTCAACAGTATCGGCATAACATGTAACAGCAATTGGTTGTTTACCTTCAATTCTGGCTTCCAGAGTGCAAAGTATATTATTCACCCCTTCTTTTTTGCCATTTTCATCTGATAGATGAACTTCTATTCTTGTAATATGAGAATCAAATCTCTTTAATGTATCTGCTATAATAGTTGTGAAATGATCCTGAGATTTTTCATCTCCATTGATAGTTTTGTCGGTATTAAATTGAATTTTCATAGTTTTTCTTTCTTGATTTTAATGTTTTATCTTACGGTTTATCTTCTTCTAAATCGTTGTGGCTATCTCCGCCCAAACTGTAATAATTATTTGCTTCATCCTCACTGCCCACACTTTCCTGTTGATCGTCCAATTCTGATCCTGGAACGTCTAAATCATCGCCAGACATATCGTCTTTAAAACTCTTCTCGTTCATTGATCCTTTCGCCTCGTTTTGCGTCTTCTTTTTTGCAGGCTCTTCAGGGTTTACATCTGTTTCTTCTTTGAAATGTTGGTAGATGTCTTCTGAAGGCGGATAAAGTGGGTATCCAGAAAACATGGGCGGATTAAATTTTCCTTTAGTATCCGCATGTGTTTTGGCGTATTTGTTTAAAAAATCCTCTAAAGAATGATAATAGTCCTCAAGATTTTTAACGGTCACGTCATCTTTTCCTGAACCCTTCATTGGCATTTCAGCAATGTATTTAGACAACTCGGGAAATTTCTGGTGAATGGTATTGGTGATGTTGATGACATCTTGACCCCATTCTGCTTTGGTTTTCATATTATATTTTTTTTCTAGAAAAGTTATTTTTCTATCTCATCTATATTGAATATGAGAAAGGCCTTATTTAGTCTTCTGATTGTGATACAGCAGAAGTTTCATCAACCTTCGTCAATTCATTTTTTTCATAATTGGTATATAAAGAAGGATATTTATTCCAATTATCATAAATAGTATACCATAACCCGGTAAGGCTATTGCGTCATTAATATTATAATAATGCTTAATTACAATAGTGCCAACCCCCACTAATAGCCCAAGGGAAACGCGAACCAAAACGATTTTGTAGTCAACTTTATTTTCTAAATGGAAAATCCATAGACAAAAGATAATTTCAGAAAATGCATAGAAGAAAAAAAGAAAAATTGAAAAGTTGGTTAACGTTTCTAATGTATTAGCAAACAATAAAACTGATACTCCATAAACAAGCATTGCTAAAGCATGCATTTCATGATATTGAAATGAAGCTTGTTTCCTTTTACGTGATAAGGCTGTAAGAATTGCAAATATAGACCCAATAATTAAGGTAATACCCATAGTATATTTTATGGTCTGAAATTCACTGTTTTTTGAAAGTAGAAGAAAAACACCTTCAAAGATTAGAATTGCGCCATATGTGTATAGGGGAAGATTTTTTCTCATTGTTTAAATAGCTACTTCTTAAAGATTTATTATTTTTTTGATTTTCATATTTCTGTTATACAGTTGTTTTTCATTTGGTTTCGATTAATATAGGTATCACCTGAATATTTATTTCCATAGTGATTTTTGATTTCACGGAATGGCTTATCAAACAAGCATCTTCAGCTTTTTTGATAATTCGAACCGCCTTATCTCTATGCTTCTCGTTGTGGATGACGACAGTTGGTTTGAGAAAGACTTCGCTCATCATTAATTTGCCTTTCACCATTTCTAGCTTTCCTTTTGCCTGACAACTAAAGCTTGTAAATTCAAGCGTGGAATTCTCTGCAATAGCCAAAAAAGCCGTCATTAAGCCACCGCTGATAGCCGCAACAAACAAATGCTCGGGCGACCAGATTCCTTCAATTCTTTTGGGAAATTCCGGAGGCGTGGCCACCTCAATACATAAGCTGTTTTTCTGGTTTAATTCAGGAGAACACAAGATGCCTTTTCGGGTGTTTTCCCACTTTATTCCTACGTTATAATAGTGTATGTCCATGGAGCTGGTATCTAATTGATGCTTTTATCTCCCAATTATTCAATTATAACTATTTTAAACCGGGTTATTCATTAATTAAAGCTTGTTCTTGACACTTAGCCTCAGTCTATAACTCCCCTGATTTTATTGTTCTTGAAACACTTCCTGAGAAAGGTCAGGAAAGGCTATTTCGAATCCAATCGCATAATAATGGTTTAATAACGTTTATGTGTGCCTGAATTATTAGGCATAAAGGTTGTTCTTTTAATACCTAAAGAAATTACACAATCAGTGTAAAGATTTACATATATCCCACAAGATGAGTATTTCGGGAATTTAAACTCCATGAAAGTTGACCAACTCCAATCTTAAACCCAAAGGGGTTCATGCATCGCATTTTACCTATAATCCAGGATTACAATGAAAAAGGGCTAGGAAACACAGGCCCTAATTATGGGCTTTAAAATTTTTTCATATTTCTTTCAAAGCTTGAAACCCAATATCACGAATACTATGAAACCTTTGTAATCGGAAAGATGCCTTCCATTCAGTTTGGAATATATCTTTGCATTCTTAGTTTTAAAAGAGCAGTATTCCAAGAAAATACTGTATATTTCAGAAATTATTATTAAAAATGAAAGTGTCAAATTTAAAAGTCTCTTTCATAAGATGATTTTATACTAATCTCATCAATATAAGGTATCCATGATATTTGCCATTTTTATTAAAAATCCTAGGACTAAGTTCTATCAACTTCATTTTAATTGAAACATCTTTTCGATTGACCAAAACCAATTAAAATAAAAACCGAATGTTTATATACATCAAATATATGGTGAGTCTACGGTGTAAGATGGTGGTAAAGCAAGAATTGGAAAATATTGGCCTACACTATGTTAACGTAGACCTTGGGTCAGTCGAAATTCTAGAAAACATCAACGATTCTCAAAAAGAGCAACTGGGTAAAAATCTACAGAAATATGGATTGGAACTGTTGGACGATAATCGGAAAATAATCATTGAAAAAATCAAGTCCGTAATTATTGAAATGATCCATTATTCAGATCAAATACCAAAAGTGAACTATTCAGATTACATCAGTGATAAATTGGGTTATGATTATACCTATTTGGCCAATGCATTTTCCGAAGTAAAAGGAATCACCATTCAACACTTCATCATTATAAACAAAATTGAACGGGTTAAGGAACTTTTACTCTATGATGAGTTTAATCTTACAGAAATATCCTTTAAGCTGCACTACAGTAGTGTGGCGCATTTATCAAATCAGTTTAAAAAAATTACAGGACTTACCCCCTCGTATTTTAGAAAATTGAAAAAGAAACGTTTTATAAACCTAGAGGATCTTTAGCTTAAGTGGTCGGCTATATTGGAATGGAGGGTAGAAAATCTGCCCAATTTTTACAAAGAATTCATTTTTTAAACATCAAATTTAACATCAACTAAACGAATGTGGGAATACTGTAACTTTTCGACTTTTATATATAATACTTAATGCACAAAAATACACCACCTTTAATGTTCAGGTTTGAAATAAAGGCTGAGAATGCTCATAATAACCCATCCTTCAAAGTTATAGCAATGGAACACCAGGAAGTTGAAAAATCAAAAGCTTTTATTATCGTAGAAATCATCGAGTACGTTCCAAATGCTGTGGTAATAAAAACCATTGTTAAGAAAACGACTGGTAATGTAACTGCCGTATCCATTGACTCTGGAGAAAACTTAACAGAAAAAATATCGCCTTTCGATAAGTTTATCCAAATTATTGAAGGGCGTTCAGAGGTCTTGATCGATGGAAATTCACTGACATTAGAAACCGGTCAGTCTATTATTATTCCAGCACATTCCAAAAACACCTTTACAGCCAATGAACGCTTCAAAATGATTGCTACAATTATTAAAAGTGGGTATGAGTAATGAGGAATAGTAAAACCAAAAAAAAACTTATTAATAAGATCACTCTTCCTTTTAGTAGAAACAGAAATGGTTTGTGGTCATAAATAAACTTGATCGATGGGCTAGGGCAATAGGCTTGGGAAAGCTCCAAATTGGGTTTCTACAGAAAATAAACAATAAACAATTGCAGGAATACCAACAAAAATTTGACAAAATTTACTTTAGATAAGAAAACCCTTGGAAGGCCGGAAAAATATAGCGGTAGTGGTCGCACATCCAGATGATGAAACTTTATGGTGTGGAGGTACCATGTTACTACATCCTGAAAATAATTGGTTTATCGTCTGTTTATGCAGAAAAGATGATCCTGACCGGGCGCCTAAATTTAAAAAAGTCCTTAGGTTATATAAGGCCAATGGGATTATGGGCAATTTGGATGATGGTCCGAAGCAAATGCCAATGGATACAAAAGTAGTCCAAAAAGTTATTTTAAGTTTGCTACCAAAACAAAACTTTGACCTGATCCTAACACACAGTCCCTCCGGTGAATATAACAGGCATTTGCGCCATGAGGAAATCGGTAGAGCAGTAATGGAACTATGGAAAAATAAAAAAATCAATACAAAAGAACTATGGGCCTTTGCATTCGAAGATGGGAATAAAAAATACTATCCGCAGGTCATAAAGGGTGCAAGTATTCATCAAGAGCTTCCACAAGCTATTTGGAAGGAAAAATACCTGATAATTACAGAAGTATACGGTTTCGAAAAAGCAGGTTTCGAGGCCCAAACGACGCCTAAAAATGAAGCCTTTTGGAGCTTCGAAAATTCTATAGCTGCTCAAGAATGGTTAGAGAAAGAGAAAATTCAACCATAAACCACATAAATTTTCTTCTATGAAAGTCTTGGTTCTATATGATTACCCTCCTTCTCCCGGTGGCCTTGCCACTCAAGGCGATTTACTTCTAAAGGGCCTGCTTGAATGCGGAGTAGATGCCCATGCAGCTCATTTTGAATCCGCCCAGGAAAAAGAATGGTACTACCGATGGTTTGAGCCTGATGTAGTAGTGGGCGTAGGCTATTGGGGGCATACCCCACAGCTTGTTCTCCACCCGCAACGCTATGGCGTAATGCCGGTTCCTTGGCTAGTAGCGGATGGTTATATTGCCAATTATCAAGAAGTTTTGAACGAACTTCCCCTTATTTTAGTAACGTCTAATTGGGTAAAGGAAATGTATGTCAGGGATGGTATCAAAGCCGAAATTATAGAAGTGCTTCCTGTTGGGTGTGATACCAGGTCTTTTATTCCCTTTGAAAAAAACGACCCTAAGATTGTGGCTGTGCGGGAATCTTTAGGTATTCCTCCTGACCAGTTAATGATTCTGACCGTAGGCGGAGATGCGGCTTCTAAAGGTGCGCAAGAAGTAATGCAGGCTTTGGCTATAATTGATAATAAAGCTCCCGACTGGAAATATGTCTGCAAGGTATGGCCACAACCTAGAACCAAAGCTCAGAACCTTTTGGATCTTGAAATGGCGACTCGTTTGGGACTTGAAAAAAATATAACCTATACGACCAATACGATTTCAAGAAATTTTATGCCCTATCTCATCGGTGCCTGTGATATTTATGCTGCACCTTCGCGTCTTGAAGGCTTCGGAATGCCACAGGTTGAGGCAGGAGCCTGCGGAAAACCTGTCATCGGAATTAAAGCAATGGGCATGTTGGATACGCTTATTCATGGTAAAACCGCATCTCTGACCAGGGTAGCGCAGAAAATAGTGGTGAATGAAGTCATTTTGGGTAAGGAATCAGGTTTTGGAAACAAACATAAAGTCGCATTCGATGTTCCCAGAACCGTCGATTACCGAGCAAATGTCCAGGATATCGCGAAGTATCTGCTAACCCTAATGAACGATGAAAACCTACGCAATAAAATGGGTGTAGCGGCAAGAAAACATGTGGTTGAAAATTTTGACTATCGAATCGTTGCCCAAAAATTTATTGCAATTATGCAGGATAAACTGGGCATTAAATAACTCAGAAAATGATTTCTTAAAATTAAAAAAAAGTGTTGTAACCAACATTTGATCCGTATTTCACTGCACTAAAAAGCAAGGTGCAAAAGGGAACCGTAGCGTTTAAGCACATCTTTGTTTTTTCGATTCAACCTGTCCACAACCCTGGCTAATTAAGGAGTAATTAGTTTATACGCTGTAAAATCTATTTCCAAAGGACTCAACTCCTGAAATAAGGAGTTTTTCACCGGAGTTAGCTGTCCACATTTTTTGCCAACAAATCAGCATCCAGGTTAAAAACAGCTACTTATTATTTAGTTATTGTTCTTATATCAAGCCAGTTTATAGAAACCTGTGAAACATGTAAATTAATAATAAATACCTGTAACTTTTATCAATATAGATGCTTTATATTGTGCTTTTCCATGAAAATAAATATAAATAACAGGGAAATATCAAAAAGGAATAAGCCTCCTTGAAGATTTTTAATCTTACATAATGCTATGGCCTGATTCATTACATCTAAAATATGCAATAGACTTTCTCCTTCATGAGGTAACCGCCACAGTATTGGTCAGTCTCCTGCATAAACCTGGATTAAAGATGAATAAAAAAGCCAAAGTGACCAACTAAAAGGGCGCGACTATACCTAATATCCCTATTGATCAACGTAAATCTACTAAAAATGAAACTAGCCTATATTGGTACTTACCCCCCACGACAATGCGGTATTGGTACATTTACCCAAAACCTTGCCACCACCATGTTGAAATATGGTGAAGAGGTAAATGAAATTATGGTTATCGCAATGAATGACCATCACCAAAAATACCAGTATCCTCAAGATGTAAAACTAATTATCCACCAGGAACAACAAACAGATTATCTTGAAGCGGCGAATTTCATCAATCTTAGTGGAGCAGATGCCTGTTTACTTCAACATGAATTTGGTATATATGGTGGGCAGAGCGGCGTTTATATATTGCCCCTCCTCCACCGCCTGAATATCCCACTAATAACCACCTTACACACTATCCTGGAAACGCCCTCATATAATGAAAAAGCGATCTTAAAGGAAATTTGTAAAATGTCTCATAAGATTGTAGTGATGAGCCATAAAGCTATAAAATTTCTTTTGGAAATATATGATGTGCCAATAGAGAAAATCGTCCTTATAGCGCATGGCGTTCCTGATATTCAGTTTGATAAAGAGGAGGCCAGGAAAGAATTTAAACTGGACAAAAAGAAATTGCTCTTAACTTTTGGCTTTATTGGTCGAAACAAAGGCATTGAGACTGTTATCCAGGCATTGCCAAAAATCATTAAAAGGCATCCGGAAGTATTGTATATCGTCCTGGGAAAAACCCACCCTAATGTGTTGAGACATGCCGGGGAAGAATACCGGAATTATCTTCAACAACTCATAAAATCACTTAAGCTTAACGACCATGTACTACTCCTCAATGAATTTATAGATGAAATAAAACTCTTTAAATACCTTTCTGCCTGTGATATTTATATTACCCCCTACCTTAATGAAGCACAAATCACCAGTGGAACACTTTCCTATGCGATGGGTTCAGGCTGCGCCGTAGTTTCTACCCCATACTGGCATGCCGCAGAACTTTTGGCAGAGAACAAGGGCCGTCTTTTTGACTTTAACGATGTGAGCGGCCTGGCAAAAAATTTGGATGAGTTACTCAGAGAACCCGAAACATTAAAAGAGATCCAAAAAAACGCAGCAGAATACGGACAACAAATTACCTGGCCTAAAATTGGTCAAAAATATGCCGGCCTTTTGATCCATATACTATCCGAACCTAATCTATTCTTAAATAAAAAAGAGACTGATTTAGATCCGCTATTACTGCCCCCATTTTCGCTGGCCCATATCAAAAGGCTGACGGATGATACAGGCATTATCCAGCATGCAAAATTTGGAATACCCAACCTAAAGGAAGGTTATTGTTTGGATGACAATGCCAGAGCACTATTAATGGTATGCATGACGTATAAGCAGAACAAAAATCCGCTGGCTTTAGAACTTATGCCTATCTACCTCAGCTATATTCATTATATGCAAAACAAGGACGGTTCTTTTCGAAATTTCCTGAGCTTCAACCGCAATTTTTTGGACGAAGTAGGTTCAGAGGATTCTTTTGGAAGAACCATTTGGGCCCTTGGATATCTTTTGGAGAACCCTCCAAACGATGCCTACTACCAAACTGCCAGATTGGTGTTTTTTGACGCCGCTCCAAATTTTGAGAAACTAAAATCCATTCGGGGAATTGCCAATACGATTATTGGAATTAGTTATTACCTGAAAAGCAGTGGTTCCGATATTGCCATGAAACAAATTTTACGCAAATTATCGGAAACACTTGTCGCCCATTACGATCAAAACCAATCCGAAGACTGGAAATGGTTTGAATCTCTTTTGGCTTATGACAATGGTATTTTACCGCTGGCCCTGCTTCACGCCGCCCAGATTCTGGAAGACAAAAAGATTACTGAAGTAGCTTTGTCGACCATGGGTTTTGTTACTGAACATACGTTAAAAGATGATTTTCTGTCCATTATTGGAAATAAAGAATGGTACGTAAAGGACCGGGAGCGCTCTATGTTTGCACAGCAGCCTTTAGATGCCCAGGCCATGGTACTTATGTACCAACAAGCTTACAATTTGACGGGCGATAAGGATTTTCTGAAGAAACTTTTCACTTCATTTATGTGGTTTTTGGGCGAAAATGATATGCGCATGAGTCTTTATGATTTTGAGACCAAAGGATGTTGTGATGGTTTTGAAAATTACGGTGTAAACCGAAACCAGGGGGCAGAAAGTTCACTGGCCTACCTCATTTCACATCTCACTGTATTGCATGCCTATGAAGCAACTTACCACCCAAATGTAAAGGAGCCATTCGCCATAGAAAAGTTGAATGTAAATGGGTTGAAACAGGTATGAAAATCGCGGTATTGTCACCTGTTGCCTGGCGAACCCCTCCAACAGAATATGGCCCCTGGGAACAGGTGGCCTCCAATATTACGGAAGGTTTGGTCCGGAAAGGTTTTGAGGTATGCCTCTTTGCCAGTGGCAATTCCATTACCTCCGCCAGGTTGGAATCCGTATGCGAAAAGCCTTACGAAGAAGACCATGAACAGGATCCTAAGGTGTTGGAATGCCTTCACATAAGCCATTTGATGGAACAGGCGGAGCGCTTTGATATTATCCATAACCATTTTGATTTTCTTCCACTTTCCTATTCCAAATTGATTAAAACGCCCATGATTACTACTATTCATGGGTTTTCATCCTCCAGGATTATTCCGGTTTACAAAAAGTATAATGCTTCCACAGCCTATATTTCCATTTCAAATGCAGACAGACATGAGGACCTTAATTATCTTGACACCATATACCACGGCATAGACCCTAATCAATTTACCTTTTATAAAGACAAGGAAGATTACCTGCTTTATTTCGGAAGAATCCATCCTGAAAAAGGGGCTCACACTGCTATTGAGATTGCCAAAAAATCAGGCTTCCCACTAAAAATCGCCGGACTAATTCAAGACAAACCTTACTTTGACAGGTATATCGAACCCTTCATAGACGATAAAAATATTATCTATCTGGGAAATGTTGGGCCGGAAGCCCGGAACACATTGTTAGGCAAAACAAAAGCCTTACTGCATCCCATTTCTTTTGAAGAACCTTTTGGCCTTAGTGTATTGGAGGCCATGATGTGCGGGACTCCCGTCATTGCCTTTGCCAGAGGCAGCATGCCTGAACTAATTAAGGCAGGAGTTTCCGGGCATTTGGTAAACACAATTTCCGAAGCGGTAGAAGCCGTAGGAAAATTGGACAGGATCATCCCTGAAAAATGCCGGGCGCATGCTGTCTATCATTTTAGCCTGGATAAAATGGTCTCCTCCTATATAGCCGCGTACCATAAAGTCATTGATTAAAATTCTTTAGTTTTCAATGCTTTAAACAAATCTTCCAGCGCAATAACGGCATAAGTTGCGGAATAATCAGAGACAGCATAGGGCAGAATCAAACTATCATTATGAATTATAGCGCCGCAGGAATAAACAACATTGGGCACATAGCCTTCACGCTCCTCCTCTAAGGGTATGAGTAACGGTTCTTCCAGACGGCCAATTTCTATAGATGGGTCTTCAAGATCCAACAAGGAAGCACCGATACAATATCTTCTCATCGGGCCTACGCCATGTGTAATCATCAACCATCCATTTTCAGTCCATAGTGGAGACCCGCAATTTCCTATTTGTGTAAATTCCCAGGGGTATTTGGGTCGTTGTAGAAGAATAGGGTCATTCCACAAGGTGATTCGGTCAGAATACATTAAATAATTATTTACCCCATCTACCCTGGACAGCATTGCGTAGTTCCCATTTATCTTTTTCGGAAAAAGCGCCAGATTTTTGCCTATGGCACCATTCCCATGCAAAGGCATGATTCTGAACTTATAAAAATCATCAGTGATAAGAAGTTTGGGTAGAATGAAATGACCGTTATAGGCCGTATAGGTAGCATAAAATTTTATGGAACCATCATCCTCTATGAAGCGAACAAATCGTGCATCTTCAATTCCCCGGCTTTCGGAATCTGAAATGGGGAACAAAACACGTTCACTAATATCAGAGTCACGAAGAAAGTCGATATCATAATAAGAATCCACCAACCAGGTAATTTCTTCAAGTGCCCTTCTTTTTTCAATACTTATGCCATTATGACTTAACACTTTTTTTACAGCATCTCTTAGCACATAATACTCGAATTTATCCGGAAGATCTTCCATAAAAGTTTTCGAATGCTTTACGGAAATGCGCATTTCTCTCATCTTTTCCACAAAACGACCTTTGTCATAAAGCTTTTTATGAGAGATTTCCGCCATATCAATAGAATCGCCAACATTCATTAAATTCATGTCATTGTTTTTATCAATAATCGCCCTCCGGAACACTAAAGAAGAAATATGTCCTTCTCCGGTAGCCCTGAAAGAAAGGATAACACGCATTTCACCTTCTTCTAAATAAGATTGATCAAAATCCTGAATTATAGAAGGATTAAAAAAGGCCGCAGATTCTATGGAATATTCCATGGTAAGATAGGAACCAATAAGCATTTTCCGCATATCTGAAAGACCATCAAATTCAACCTGCATTTGCTCAATAATATTCTTGACATTATAGCAATGCTTATGAAAAAGTTTGGTAATATTTCGATGCCTGCTGGCAAATTCCCTTAGGGAATGTTCTAAGGACTCATTCACCTGACTTTCGCTCATTGAAAAAATCATCGAAAGCAAATTTTTTGTTCGTTCCTCCCCGTTCATAAAATAACGGGCTACAACCCTACTGGCATCAGGAAGAAATTGAATGTTTTTACGTGTTACAGAAACTCGCATATAATTTTGGGACCGTTGAAAAGTACAACTTATAAGGTACACTATATCTAACGAGGAATGACAGGATTAAAATTAAATAATAATGCTTTTAAATATAATAAGGATGAACGGTAAAAAACTGCAGTATTAATTGTTTATCAGCAAATTACCCGAATAGTATCTCTTCAGAGAAAGATTTACTCTTGAATTACATCTCCCTACGCCTTAAAAGTCCCTGAATCCCTAATAAACCCATGATATTCGAAAAACAAACAGCTATATTAATTAGCACTGAAGCCAATTTAAACCGGGATTAGGGAATAAGCTTTCCCCACCTTGAAATGAGTCAGGGGTAGTGCCTGCCCCCTGTTTTCTCAGGAAGTGATGAAATCGCAAAAAACCTAATACTATCCTACTTTTTACTGGTTGTTCAATAGCTGTTAAAAAAACGGAAATCCAAATCACCTAAACCCTTATCTCTGAGCCATTTGCTCCACAGAAATTTAAATTCGCGACAAATTTTTTATTAATTTTAACATTAATTATTATCTTTTTCCTTTTTAAATATTGTAAGTAATGTTTTATTTGATGTTATTATTACAAAATATATAAAGGAGAAAGTTAGATGTTTTCGCTTTATCAAAAATTGAAAATGGTCGGTCATGCCCATGAATTATTTGAAAAAGCGTTTTTGCTTTCTCCAAAACCTAAAAGTATCATTATGGGATTGGTGACTGCAGAATTATTGAACATCCATCATCATCCGTTTGGATGCCAAGATCCAAACGGGGCAAAAATAGCTTTTCGGTTTTTTTTACCTCCCCTTTTAGGAAAGTCCGCTCAGCACAAAATTCAGGATCACCTGACAAAGTATTTTATTACCCATCGCAAAATGGCCAAGGAAATAGCTATAAAAAGGGTAAAGCTGTACACACTCAGATTTTATTATAGCCCGCCCTATCACCATCACGGAAGGGGAAAATTGGGGCTTTTTGGGAAGGACCCAAACCAAAAGCTTCCACTTGAAAATATGGCTGACTGCTATTTTTTGGACAATGGCAAAAAAATAGAATTGCATATTTTTGACAATATAACCTTTCATTAATGCCGGGTTTAAAAAAAAATGGCTTTTACGGGACAGATCCTGAGGCTGATTCGTCTTCGGTAAAAATAGTGATTCAATCCTACCATGAAAAAACAAGCTTCCTTATCCATTCTACTTCTCCTGATTTTTTACCTAAACTCATGTAGGGAATGGGAGGATAGTTTTTCGAATGGCAGTCTTTATGATACCTGGGAAATAGTAGACTTTAACGATAACCAACAACTAGACAGGGTCACAACACTTATAATTAGTAAGGACGGCACATTTGAGCAGTCTACTACTTATAAAGAGCCGAATTCCAATACCATCGTTGGCTACTATTTTATCACTAATGGCACCTATATATTGGATGGCAATACCATTTCCTTTTTGACTTTAGAAAGTCGGTTTATCGGAAATGATAAACCCTATGGAGAAATTAGTGAATTAATACCTGTAAACTTCCCGGGAGGGGGGCCGCCCGATCCTCTCATTACGCTTTTGGAATACAGAGACAATGGCTCGAAATTGGTGGTCAATATGCCTTGTAATGATGTCTTGAACGCATTATGCGCTGCTGCCCCTGTATACAGCAGGGCGAGATAAGGAACCAAGGAGCCTTGAAAAATCGCCGGAACAATTCAATATTTATCGAACAAGAAAAAGGTAAAGAGCATTCAATTACCTGGTGAAATCACTCACAACCAACCCTAATAAATAACCTGGATTGAAGATGCCTCCAACAATTTCCCTGAATTTTTTCTTATGATATAAACAGCTTTTAATAGCCCAAAAGCCTATATTTTTAGTAATTGATACGGAAGGAAAAAGGGGAATCTTAAATCTGATTCCCTTTTGCTTTTTCGAGCCAATATTATTTGCCTGAAATCAATAAAACATGAAAATCGTTAAATTTACTACCTACCTCATCGTATGGCTTTGCCTTGATCCAATCCAGGTTTTTAGCCAAAAAATGGCTTCTGGCAACTATTACCAGGAGGTAAGTCGAAAAATTGGTCTTCCCATAAATGCTGGATTAAATGTCATCAAACTATTCAGCCAGGGCGATACAATTAAAGTCGTTACTGCTCACGGTATATTTTACAACACCAAAGGCAAATGGTCAGGTCAACCTTTTGTTTCAGGAATAATTAATGCCACTACTGATAATTCACAAACGGTATGGATGAACAATGACAAAACAATTTGGTCTGAAAAAGGAGTAAGGATTCCAAACCCTCCCCGAACAGATGGCCGCCAATCTATCACGAGTACACATTGGATGGATGACAACACCCTTCTGGCAGGGACTACCCACGGGTTATATACATGGAATGGAACCTGGGAAAAAGTAACTTCATTTCCCAACATAAAAATTAATGCCATAACACAAGATAATGACGGCACGCAATGGATAGCTTCAGACGAAGGCCTTTGGCAAAAGAAATCCGCAGAATGGCTAGATATCGATAAAATAGGTTTGGCTCCAGGGCACGATAGCCAGTATCTGACGGTAACCACTGGATTAAATGGTGAAGACATTTTATTCAGCTCACCTAAGGCAGTAGCTTCCCTTGCTATAAATGGCGACCACTGGCTGTTAAGAGGTGCTGACGGACTTCCATATGGCCCTGCTACAAATATCCTTGAAACTGATAGCCTGTTATGGATAGGCACTTCCAAGGGCTTGATCCGCAAAGGGAAAACCTGGAGGTATTACGCTGGTAAAAGATGGTTGCCCGATGACCAGATCAATGATATTCTTTTCATCTCACCGACAAGGGTATGGGCTGCAACACCAAATGGGATCTCAGAAATAGGCCTAAAAGCCATGACCTTAGAGGAGAAAGCCAATGGTATAGAAGAGATTATAGAGAAACGACATAACCGAATAGGCCTTATAAACAGATCCAAACTAGCCATACCCGGAGATATCAACAGTAGCTTTTTAGAAAACCAGGACAATGATGGCCTGTGGACTTCCTGCTACCTGATTGCAGAATGTTTCAGGTATGGGGTGACTAAAAGTGAGGATGCGAAGATAAAAGCAAAAAGAACTTTTGAAGCCCTTGAAAGGCTTGAAACGGTCACAGGAATTTCCGGGTACCCAGCAAGGTCTTATGTCAGGTCAGAAACCCTACTGGCCCCTTCCAGATCTCCACACCCTAAAAATTGGCATCCCTCTCCTGACGGCAACTGGCAATGGCTGGATGACACCAGTTCGGATGAAATAGTGGGGCATCTGCTTTCCATGGCCCTGTACCACGACATGGTCGCCGACGAGGAAGATAAGAAAAGGGTAGTAGCCCTTATCGACCGTATAGTCAGTCACATTATAGAAAATGATTTGCAATTGATAGATTATGATGGAAAACCTACAAGGTGGGCCATCTGGAACCCGGATTCACTCAACAGGTCATCCAATTGGTTCTATGAAAAAGGGCTAAACTCTTTGCAGATCCTTTCCTCTTTGCAAACGGCCTATCATTTTACCGGAAAAGCGAAATTCAAAAAAGTCTACCAACACCTTGTAGAGAAAGAAGGATATGCTGAAAACGCCATTTATGCCAAAATGATGGATCCGTACGAAATAAGCCATTCCGATGATATTTTAAATTTCCTTCCTTACTACAATTTACTCAACTACACACCTAAAGACGATCCTTCTTACCCTTTATACCTGGAAAGCCTCAACAGGTCCTGGAAAGCTGTACGTTCAGACAATATGCCTGTTTGGAATATTTTTGCCAGTGTTTTGCTAAAAAAAGACCTGGATTTAGGTATTGCCCTTACCGAAATGCAGACATTTCCCCTGGATTTAATCACCTGGTCGGTAGAAAATAGTCACCGATGGGACCTAAAACATGATGAATTTCCCGGCAGAGGAGGAAACCTTCAGGCCTATTCAGCGCTTCCCTCTCCTGAAGGAAATATTTTTAGGTGGAACACCAATCCTAAACAACTGGATTATAATGGCAAGGGAGGAACGGAAGTGAGCGGAACCTATTATTTGGTTGCTTACTGGATGGGCCGGTATTACGGTTACTGGGAATAATAAAAAGGGAGGCCAATATAAGTGGATCAGCTTTCCTTTTTTGACTACAATTTTTCCATGTTAGGACACTTGGCGCATGAATTCCGAAGGTGTCATGCCATCCTGTGCTGTTTTGACATTGATAGCCGCGCACTCCGCTTGGGTGCAGCGGGTTTGGGGAAGGTGAGAATTGAACTTCTCCTTGGTTTTATCATTTGTTTCTTCTTACATATCGCATCCATTTTTAATGAAACGCGGCTATACTCAGACGAAAGGGGATGCAACCGGAAAAAGTGTAACGGCTCCCCTTGCCAAGATAGGATTTGGAGATAGAAAACGTAGTTTTGTAGCTACATTTCTTCATCTTGCTACCCCGCACTTTTATAAGGTACGAACAATTTTCCAGAGACGCAATATTCTTTCGTAAAACAATCCACACGCGCCATAAAATTGCCCCATGGGGTAAAAGTTACGTTGCTGGCTAAAAGAAAAAATAGGGGAAATGTGGGGCTGGTCGATATGCCCCTGCTCTAAAATTTATTGAACACGCTTGTATGGTTGACGCAAACTTTTGGTAGGCAATCAAATATTTGTGTTTGGTGTAAAAATGATGTAATATTGCATCATATCACAAAAATAAAGATTAAGGCCATGGCAAGACAAAGCATTTCTTTTACCAAACCTAATGACGAATGGCTCAAAGCCCAAGTCGATAGTGAAGAGTATTCCAGCAAAAGTGAGCTGATCAATGATTTGATCCGGCAAGCGCGTGAACAACAAAAGCAAATCGACTGGATACGTGCCAAACTTACTAAAGCTGAACAAAGCGGCTTTACCAACATGAACCCCAATGAAATCCTTGCACAGTCAAAGCAAGAATTGGGCAATCAATAATGGGGCATTATAAACTTACTGAGGATGCCAAGGCTGATTTAATTCGAATTCATCAATATGGCGTTTTAAAGTTTGGCGAAGCTCAAGCCGATAAATATTTTATGGCATTTTTTGATCAGTTTGAACTTATCGCCGATCAACCCTTTTTATTTCCAAGCGTGGATTATATCAGAAAAGGATATAGACGTAGTGTTTGTGGGGAAGATAGTATATATTTCCGTATTGAAAATGATACGGTAGAAATAATGTCTATAATTGGCAGACAAGATTTAGATGAAAATTCCCTTCAATAACATTAAATGCGCTCCCAATGTTAACTTGGCTCTAGTTAAAACCATCGTTTTTCTGCTCGTGCCAAATGAGGAAATATAAATCGTCATTGAAATGGAAAAACCTACCACTGAACATTATGAAAGTTTCTTAGCGACTCTCGAGAAAATTATTTTCGACCACCTCGCTATTAAACTCGCAACATTTAAGGGTTTTCAGGAAATGTTGGATTCTGATTTTGAGAAAACAGCAGAAAGCTTTCCCCTTTTATATTTCATGTCTGAGTCCTTGTAAGTTGATTACGTTATGACTATTTCAAAACTCACTGAGGAAAATAGAGGAGATAAAACAATACAAAGATTTTTGAAATTTTATGATCCTAATCTGAAAAAAATTCAGAAAAAACATAAAGGTTTGACCCTACAGCAAGTAGAAAAGGACAAGGCAAAATTAGAAAGTGTAAAACAGCAAATATCAAGAATTTTAAAACAGAGGGACAAATACTATGCGCATGCAGACAATGAGTATTTTTTGCAGCCAAATAAACTTTTTGTAGATTTCCCAAGCACATATGATGACCTCGCAGATATCTTAAGAGTCTTACAGTCAATTATAAATGATCATCGATATTTTATTAAAGGAAATTGGCGAGCATGTATGTCTGATTTTGCATACTTAAACACTTTCAAAACCATGGAGCTACTTAACGACGCTAGTGATGAATGGAACAGAAAATACAGACCAGAAACCTAATTTAATTACACAGGCTCCTGAATTATCTCCTGTTATTCTTACGTCACTGCCGTAAAATACAAATTGATGGATTACCATGAAAGAAGATATTGTAAAATTTAGCTTTGAATGGTGGGTAAGCTTTGCTGCGATATGGGGCGGAGTCTTAGCAACATTCCATGCTCTGGTATCAGGAATAAAAGCGTGGCTGAACCGTCCAAGAATTCATGTCACTACCAACTTTACAGGCAGTCCAGAGATAGGAAATCAAATATCTATCTATAACCATTCACCAATTCCGATTAACATTTATGGTTACGAAATATACCGTAAAAAAAATGGTTTGGTAAAAAAAAGAACATCAATTCTAGCTTTGAGGTCGGGGAATTAATGAGTCTCAAAATTGAGGCGTATTCCACAAAAATCATAAATTTTACAGATTAGAATCACTTTTCTTGGTCTTATAAGACAAAGGAAGAACACGGTGCACTTCACATAAAATTTTATATCGATGGGCGTAATTTTCCAGTTGTCAAAAAACAAAAGATTAGTTTATGAATTCGGTGGTTGATAAGCACAGCTAGGAATTAAATACTCATATCGGGCATATTGATACCCACTTTTAAATTTACAAGCTTTGGCGTAAAACATGTTTTGGTATCAGTCCAATATGCATTCAAATCACTATAGCCTTCATAATTCCCATTAGCTGAATTCACCTGACAATCAAGGGCAGTAAAATATTCGGTGGCGCGCCAAACGCTTTCAGACGCTTTAGAATTTTCTTTTTCATTATTAAACCAAAGTAAAAACCGTTTATGATTAAGTTTAATATCGCTTTGAATGAGTGTGGCGGCATGTCTAGCCATTGTTGTTGAATTCAGGACTATAAAATCTTCATCATTTCCACATGTAGCCAGCATAGTTCTATAAGTCAGCAAGTCAAACATACCTTCAAAAACATGAATATTATTGCTGTATCCCTCCGCCTGAAAATGAACAATACCATAGGGGCAATATTGGTTTTCACATACTTGTTGAGGATGGAATATCCCAGGAATCAAAGCTGTGACCTTTGGATGAAGATCCTTAACGCATTAAGATTAAGTCCGCTGGCAAATCAAAAAAATGGCTAACATAGGTTAGACACAAAAAAAGTCCTCCATTTCTGAAAGACTTTAACTGGTTATTTACCAGAGTACCAGGAGCGGGAATCGAACCCGCACGACCGTGAGGTCACAAGATTTTAAGTCTTGCGTGTCTACCTATTCCACCATCCCGGCAAAACTAAGCAACAACTAAGATAGAAAAAATGATGCATTATTTCTTCTTCATTGCCACCTAAATAATAAAGCCCTTTGAAAAGGGCTTTATATGAGCGAAAGACGAGATTCGAACTCGCGACCCCGACCTTGGCAAGGTCGTGCTCTACCAGCTGAGCTACTTTCGCTTTTCATTTACACACAGAAAAACGTTTCATCCTGCGATTGTGAATGCGAATTTACGCCTTAATTTGTAAAGTCCAATATTCCTAAAGAAATTTTTTGACAACATAATTCTACTTCCCTGACAATAAAGACACTAAACTATTCCAGCATCTTTTTCACTTCATTTAATTTAAGCAAAGCCTCCACAGGGGAAATTGTATTGATATCAAGCGCCTCCAACAAATCCTTCGCCTCTTTGAATTTAGGATCAAGCTCAAACAGGCTCAATTGATAATTGTTTTTAGGAATGTCTTTGATATTGTCCTTGTGCTGCTGCAGTTGCTTGTCTTTTTCTAAATACTTCATGATTTCAGCAGCCCTTAAGACTACAGGATTGGGCATGCCTGCCATCTGGGCCACATGGATCCCAAAGCTATGTTCACTACCTCCCTGTTTCAACTTCCGCATAAAGATCACCTTATTGCCTACCTCTTTTACGGCCACATTAAAATTCTTCACCTTAGGGAAATCATTGGCCAATTGGTTCAACTCATGGTAATGGGTGGCGAACAAAGTTTTGGCTTTGCACTTGGGGTGATTATGCAAATACTCTACTATGGACCATGCGATGGAAATGCCATCATAGGTAGACGTTCCCCGACCGATTTCATCCATTAGCACCAGACTCCTGTCAGAGAGGTTATTCAAAATACTGGCGGTTTCGGTCATTTCCACCATAAA
>Ga0307966_1001085_pt1 | contig 21873 bp, 22 predicted proteins | sample OrgLakmetagen646_FD_203141 | JGI IMG/M metagenome (GOLD analysis project Ga0307966, IMG submission 203141) | Saline water microbial communities from Organic Lake, Antarctica - #646 | ecosystem: Environmental > Aquatic > Non-marine Saline and Alkaline > Saline | place: Antarctica: Organic Lake... | reverse complement strand
CAGGTGTCGCCGCCGCTGTTTGAGTCCATGGAGATCCTGGGCCCCGACAGCTCGCTGGCCCGCCTGCGTCGGTTCCGCGCGACGCTGTAGCGGCTGGCGGGCAAGAGCGTGACGCATGCTGGCCATGCTCCCGGCACGGTGCTGGTGCGCGCTGTGCTGCTGGACGTGGACGACACCCTGGTCGACACCCGCGGGGCCTTCCGCCATGCGCTGGTGCAGATCGCGGGTGAGTACCTGCGGCGCGGCGTGGATCCGGAGGAGGTCACCGCCTTCTGGCGCGCCGACCGCCACGACTGGTACCGCGCCCACACCCGCGGCGAACTGACGCACCGCGAGCAGCGCATGCGCCGCGCCCAGGACCTGCACGCTCACTACGGCGGCCCCGACCTGGACCAGGACTCCTACGACGTGTGGGATGCGGCCTTCGAGCAGCACTTCTGCGACGGCTGGCGTGCCCACGACGACGCCGCTCCGTTGCTGGACGCCCTCGACGCCGCCGGCATCCCCTACGGTGGGGTCTCCAACGCCGGCTTCGACTACCAGGAGCTCAAGCTCGCGGCCTGCGGGCTGGAGCGCGTGCCCATGCTGGTCGGCGTGGATACGTTCGGCGTAGGAAAACCCGACCCGCGCGTGTTTGTGGAAGGTGCCAGGCGCATCGGCCGGGCAGTGGGGGAGTGCGCATATATCGGGGATGAGTACGACATCGACGCCATCGCGGCCCACGAGGCTGGGATGGCGGGCGTGTGGATCGACCGCCCCGGTGCGCGCCGCAGTTCGGTGCCTGAGGATGCTGCAGACGATGCGCGGATCACGCGCGTGACGTCGCTGGCCGAGGTGCCCACGGCCGTCAGGCTAGGCTGATCACCGTGCGTGTGCCCTGGTTTGGGCACGGGCCACAGACGCGGTAAAGTAGTGCGGCGCCCCCGGCTCGAGTGGGGGCCATTGGGGTATGGTGTAATTGGCAGCACGAGTGATTCTGGTTCATTTAGTCTAGGTTCGAGTCCTGGTACCCCAGCAGTCCAGAACAGCAGGCAGGCCCGCTACGGCGGGCTTTTTTGTTGCCCGCGAGCCGGGGGTGCCACGCGCTACGACGGCTGCAGTGTGGTCAACGTGCCGTCCCAGGTCGCGGTCACGGCATCGCCCTCGTCGATGTCGCCGTCCACGATCTCCTTGGCCAGCGCGTTCAGCAGCCGGGTCTGGATCAGCCGCTTCAGCGGCCGCGCGCCGAACTGCGGGTCGAACCCGTCGCGTGCCAGCGCCTCCCGCATCGAGTCGTCCACGCTCACGCGGATGTCCTTAGAGCGCGCGATGTGCGCCAGCGTGGTCGCGAGTTCGGTGTCGACGATTGCCTTCATGGCAGACGGGTCGATGCGGTCGAAGATCACCACGTCGTCCAGCCGGTTGAGGAACTCGGGGCGGAAGGCGCGACCCAGGATCTCGCGCAGGTCGCGCTCGAGCGCGTCGCGGTGCACGCCGTCCCACGCCAGCACCACGTCGGAGCCCAGGTTGGACGTCATGATGATGATGGTGTTGGTGAAGTTGACGGTGCGTCCCTGGCCGTCCGTGAGCCGCCCGTCGTCCAGCACCTGCAGCAGCACGTTGTAGACGTCGGGGTGGGCCTTCTCGACCTCGTCGAACAGGACGATGCTGTAGGGGCGGCGGCGCACGGCCTCCGTGAGCTGCCCGCCCTGGTCGTAGCCCACATACCCGGGTGGGGCGCCGATGAGCCGCGCCACCGCGTGGGACTCCATGTACTCGGACATATCCAGGCGCACCATGGCGCGCTCGTCGTCGAACAGCTGCTGCGCCAGGGCCCGCGCCAGTTCGGTCTTGCCCACCCCGGTGGGGCCCAGGAAGAGGAAGGAGCCAATGGGCCTGTGCTGGTCGGACAGCCCCGCACGCGCGCGGCGGATGGCATCGGCCACCGTCGAGATCGCGCGGTCCTGGCCGATGACGCGCTGGTGCAGGCGCTCCTCCAGTGAGCTCAGCTTGGTGGACTCGTCGGTGAGCAGGCGCTCGACGGGCACGCCGGTCCACTTGGCCACGACGCCCGCGATGTCCTCGCCGGTGACTTCCTCGCGCAGCATGCGCTCGTCCGGGGCGATGGCGTCCAGCTCAGCGCGGGCGGCGGCCATGTCCTTCTCCGCTTCCGGGATGTCGCCGTAACGAATGCGGCCGGCGCGCTCGAGTTCACCCATGCGCTCGGCGCGTTCCAGTTCGCTGCGCAGCGCTTCGAGACGCTCGGTGGAGCCGGACACCCGAGAGATAAGGTCCTTCTCGCGCGCCCAGCGCATCGACAGCTCCTCGGATTCGGCCTTGAGCCGGGCGATCTCCTCATCGATCTCCGAGAGGCGAGCCTTGGCGGCATCGGCCTTGTCCTTGGCCACCTGGGTGCGCTCGATCTCCAGCTGCATGGTGCGCCGGCGGGCGCGGTCCAACTCGATGGGCATCGAGTCCAGCTGCATCTTGAGGGCGCTGGTGGCCTCGTCGATCAGGTCCACGGCCTTGTCGGGAAGGAACCTTTCGGTGATGTAGCGATCGGACAGGTGGGCGGCGCTGACGATCGCCTCGTCGGTGATTTTGACGCCGTGGTGGACCTCGTACTTCTCCTGCAGTCCGCGCAGAATGGCGACGGTGTCTTCGAGGCTCGGCTCGCCCACGTAGACGGGCTGGAAGCGGCGCTCGAGGGCGCTGTCGGATTCGACGTGCTGGCGGTATTCGCTGAGGGTGGTGGCGCCGATCATGCGCAGCTTGCCGCGCGCGAGCATGGGCTTGAGGATGTTGCCGGCGTCCACGGAGCCGTCTGCCTTGCCCGCTCCGACGATGGTGTGGAGCTCGTCGATGAACAGGATGATGCGGCCCTCGGCCTGCTCGACTTCCTGGAGCACTGCCTTGAGGCGTTCCTCGAACTGGCCGCGGTAGGCCGCGCCGGCCACGATCGAGCTCATGGCGATCTCGACCACGCGCCGGTCCTTGAGAGACGCGGGCACGTCGCCGGTCACGATGCGCTGGGCCAGGCCCTCGACGATGGCGGTCTTGCCCACGCCGGGGTCGCCGATCAGCACGGCATTGTTCTTGGTGCGCCGCGTCAGCACCTGCATGATGCGGCGAATCTCTTCATCGCGGCCGATGACGGGGTCCAGGGCGCCCTGTTCGGCCAGGGCGGTGAAGTCCTGGCCAAACTGCTCGAGCGCGCTCTTCTGCTCCTCTTGAGGGGGAGTGTGCTGCGCGGCGGACATGCGAACCTCCTACTAGACCCATTCGGCGACTCAAAGTTGAGTCTGCTAGGCTCAAGTCTACTCCTCTTGTGTATGGTCGGCAAGAGAAGCGTGTGGAATTCAGTGCCTGTATGGGCGCTGACCCTCAATTGATTCCCTCAACGAAACTCAACGACGGCACGACCATCCCGCAGTTCGGCTAGGGCGCCTTCACGGTATCGGCGGAGGAGACCGCCGCCACAGTCGGCACTGCGCTGGAAGCCGGCGAACGACACATCGGCACCCCGGACCAGTTCCTCGTCCACTGGCCGTTGACCACCCGCGACGACGGCGCCTTCGTGTCACCGTGGAAGGTGATTCTCGACGTGGTCGAAAACGGGCGTCTGCGCTCGGCGGGTGTGTCGAACTTCCAGCCCGATCACCTTGAGCGCATCATCAGCGAGACCGGCGTCGCCCCCGTCGTGAACCAGATCGAGGCCCACCCCTACTTCTGCAACGACCAGGCGGGCCGGGCTCCCTCACAGATGTCCCAGATCGATGAACTCGACCGCGCGTCAGAGGGCCGCATGGGTTCCGATCCGGACACCGGCGACCGCGGCTGAACGACCCCGCTCCTCTTCAGTGGTCGCGGTAGTGCGCGATCTTGTCGTCGAGCGTCGCGATCGCAGCGTCGAGCGCCTTGGCTTGGCGCGCGAGAGCGTCGCGCCGCTGCCGCAGGAACTCTGAGCGTTCCGCAGGTTCGCCCTCGCCGCGGAGCAGGCCCGTGAATTGCCTGAGGTCGGCGATGCCCAAACCCGCGTCGCGCATGCAGGTCACGACGCCGATCCAAGCGACGTCGTTTTCGCTGTAGCGCCGGTGGCCGGAGGGATCGCGATCAATGGGGCCCACCAGACCCTCGCGCTCGTAATACCGCAGCGTGTCCTCGGTGATTCCCGTGGTTCGTGCCGCATCGCCGATGCTGGTGCCCTGACTGGTGGCCATGACTCAAGAGTTCAGCACGTCAAGCGCCTCCGCGTCCAGGTGCAGATCACGAGCGGCCATGACTTCGTCGAGCTGCGCGACGGACGACACCCCCACTATCGGGGTGACGGCAGGGGAGCCGCCGAGCAGCCAAGCAAGCACGACCTGGTTGCGGGTGGCGCCGGCGGACACCGCCACCCGGTCTAGTGCGGCAAGTCGCCTGTCGGTGTCGGTGTGCATGTACGGCTCTGGCAGCGGGCGATCGGGGCGGGCGTACGATCCGGTGAGGAGTGTGTTGTAGGCCCAAAAAGGCAGGCCCTCGGTGCGCGCATAGTCCAGCGCATCGGGACTGGCGACCACATGGCCCCCGTCCGGCAACGGCGCGAACGGCACGGGCTGCAAATAGGTGTGCCGCAGTTGTATGGCCGAGTAGGGTACGACTCCAGTGGCCGATGCGGTGGCCCGTGCCCGCTCGAGTCGCCAGACGGCGTGATTCGACGCGCCCAACTGCCGCACCCGACCGTCGGCCACCGTAGCCCCCAACGCGGCGACCTGATCCGCGAGCGGCACCGCGCGGTCCTCGACGTGAGCCCACAGCAGTTCGACATGATCGGTGCCCAGTCGGTCGAGCGATCCCTCGAGGGCCGCTGCGATTGCCTGGGGTGACAGTCCCTCCATCGACTCGGGCCATTGGCCCGCTGTCAGAGGCTCGGCCCCCAGTTTGGTTGAGACCCACATCTGCTCACGGACCCCCGGGTTTGCGGCAAACCACTGGCCCAGCATCAGTTCGCTCGCACCACCGTGACCCGTGTCGCTGATCCAAAAGCTGTAGTTGTCGGCAGTGTCGAGCCAGCGCCCGCCGAGTTCCGCAAACCGATCGAGGATCGCGAACGACTCGTCCCGATCCTGTCGGGTGCCAAAGTACATCGTGCCCAGCGCGATCTGTCCCTGATGTGTGATGTCCATGACGCCAGGCAACACCCTGTAGCGCGCTCCAGGTCAAGCGGCGCGTGCGAGTCCTTCCGGCTATGCGGCGAGGGAGCCTGAGAACACCTGCCATGCGAGCGCCGTCTTGGCGACGAGGCTGAGCACGATGTAGGTGCGCTCTCCGCGCAGGTAGTCAGCCCATTTGCCCTTGGCTCGGTATTGCAACCATTGCACCAGACCGAACGCGTTGAAGAACAGGAACAGTGAGATGATGATCCCCCAGACGAACCCGGGTACGGTGGCATCGCTGGAGTTGCCGGGGCCAATGAGGTTGATGGCGATGATCAGCCACGGGATGATGCCGACCATGCTGCCGAAGATGAAGGGCAGCAGGTCCCCGTCGCCCGGGGTGGCGTAGCGTTCCTGCAGCCAACCGAAGAGGATCATGCTGGCGTTGACGGCGAAGAGTCCCGCGAGTGCGACGTAGTCGGCGACGCCGTTGAGTTGCAGGATCAGCACAATCATGATTGACGACGACAGCGAGTACTCTACCCAGCGGAACGTGTTGCGATTCTCACGCAGTCCGGCCGTGTAGCGCGGAAAGAACGTGGGTGAGATCACCAGTAAGTGGAAGATCGCGGATAGCAGAAGGAACCCCGCGACTGCATGCCCGATGTTGATCGAGAACAGCGTGATCGCGTCCCCGTACGCATCCGAACCGGGTGGCCCGTTGAGGTAGGTCGCGTTTACCGGCAGCGCGGCATCATTTGCCAAGACCAGGATCCCCACGAATGAGGCGAGGTGCAGCAGTCCCGCGTACAGATTGAACGGGCGGAGTTTGGCGAGTGCGGTGTCCATGGTGTCCCCTCGGTGTTCGACGTTGAACGTTCTTGTCGTGACTGCAGAACACCACTGGTAGGCCTGAGATTCCCGGCGTGCGCGTTGAGATCGCGTGGCGGGGGAGAGCGTGGTCGCCGTGCACGACACGATGTGGTGACATTGCGCACCCCCGCCCGAGTTTTCGCTCGGGTGACCCTAGGCTAAGGGGGTGTTAGACCCACAGACCATGCGCATTGCCCTGGGTGGTGTGTCGATGGTTGTCCTGGTGCTCTTCTATCTGGGCGTGTATCGGCCCACCCGCTCAAGCTTCTCCGGCTGGTGGAGTGTGTCTCTGCTGTGCGCGTCGTCGTCAACCGCCCTGCTGCTATTCAACGGGAGTGACCTGCAGGTGGTCGCGAACCCGGCCTCGAACGTGCTGGCGATGGCGGGTGTGACGTGCGTGTGGTTTGCGACCCGCTCACTGCGTCGCCAACAGCTCCCGACATGGCTGCTGGGCGCAGCCCCTCCCGCGATCCTCGTGCCGTCCCTCCTGGAGAACCCTGCCTCTAACGTCTGGGCGGGGAACGGGCCACTGTTCGTCTACATGGGGGCGATGTTCGCTGCCGCATGCGTCGAGGTGTGGCTGGCCGTGGGCGCGCGCCGCGCAAGCCCGGACCAGGAACGCAACCCAGAGGCTGTGGTCGCACTCCTGGTGAGCGCCATCGCAGCCAGCGCGCTCGCCGCATTCTTCCTGCTACGCGGTGTCCTCTACTACTCATCGGGGCCGGAGAGCGTGGTGTTCGAGTCGGTGGTGGGCACGCCAGCCACGACAGGAATGCTGCTGGTCTGCCTTGTCGCCGTGACCTTCAGCGTGTCCGCCATCGGCTGGGATCAGCAGACCCAGCAACTGCGTCAGCGCGCGATACAGGACGATCTGACGGGATTGCTTGGTCGTACGGAGTTTCGCCTGCAGGCAGAACGCGCCATCACACGATCACTCTCTGACGATGGTGCCGTGCGCCTGGTCGTCGCGGACCTGGATCACTTCAAGGCGGTGAATGATCGGCACGGACACGGCGCGGGGGACCGTGTGATCGAGGCCTTTGCGGCAGTGGTGAAGGAGGCGCTCGGTTCCGGAGAGTTCGCGGGCCGGCTGGGTGGTGAGGAGTTCGCGTTGGTGCTGCGTGATGCTGGCGACGACGCCGTGACCACACGTCTGGATCAGATCAACGCGACCTTTGCGGCGCTTTCGGGCACCTTTGAGTTCACCGTGCCCACAGCGAGCTACGGCATCGCAGGCCTTGATGACGGTGACACGCTGGCCCAGATCTTCGAGCACGCAGATGTGGCGCTGTACCGCGCTAAGGCGGATGGCCGCGACCGAGTGGTGATATACACCGATGACATTGGGCGGCAGTCCGGCCGCGCAGGAGGACGTCGCTCAACCGACCGCGGTGAGGCGGTGCAAATCGAGAATGCGCCTACGGACCAACGCTGAGCGAGGTTCGCGTGATTGCCGCGCCATGCGCTATTCTTGTTCTCGGTTATCCGCCTGCGGGCGGACGCCGGCTAGGGCCCCGTTGTGTAGCGGCCTAGCACGCCGCCCTCTCACGGCGGTAGCGCGGGTTCGAATCCCGTCGGGGCTACCAGATTTCGACTTTCTCACATCTTTTGCCACCCCAGGCCGCGACGGTGCTACCGTCTGTCAAGTATGACTCTGGGCGCACCCTTCCCCGAGATTCTTGCTGCCGCCCAACAGGGCGCACAGTGGGCATGGTCGCGCATCTACCAGGACCTTGCCGGCCCCGTCACCGGCTATCTGACCGGTAGAGGTGGGGCTGAGCCGGACGACCTGGTCTCGGAGACGTTCCTGCAGGTGGCGCGCGGCATCCACGGCTTCGCGGGCGACGAGGACCAATTCCGTTCGTGGGTGTTCGTGATCGCACACCGTCGGCTGCTCGACGAGCGACGCAAGAGCGGTCGCCGTCCTGCCACTGTGCCCTTGGAGGGCAGCGACGATCAGGACGGTGTCTCTGCCGCGCAGACCCATGCGGGTGGTGATGTCGAAGCCGAGGCGATGGACGCGCTGGGCGGCGAGCACGTGCGCGCCATGCTCGAAGGCCTCACCCCCGACCAGCGCGACGTGGTTATGCTGCGCATTGTGGGAGGGCTGTCGCTCGAGGAAGCCGCACGTGTGCTGGGCAAGCCGGTGGGGGCCGTCAAGGCGCTGCAGCACCGGGCCGTCAAGGCATTGCAGAGGAATCTTTCGGAATCTGCGTAACCTTTGGCGTCATGGCGGCGATGACGGGAGTATGGCTAAGCAGCGGCGTCCCCCTCACCCCACCGCCTCCGCGTCTGACGCGGAGCAGTTGCTGAGGGGGCGTAAGCCCGCGAGTGCCGATCTCGTGGGCGTGCACGGCGCCTTGATTTCCCTCGGCGACGCCGCCCACGAGTACCCGTCCCGCGAGGCTGCCGATGCGCAGGCTCGTGTATTTTCCCACGCCGCCATCGAGGCGGCACCCACTGGCGTGCTCTCACGTCAACACCGGTCATTGACCAAGAGGAGTCCCATGATGAAGACTCGTGCACGTATCGCCTCCGCCGCGGGTGCGGCGCTGGCCCTGCTCCTGGGCACCACAGGTGCCGCCGTGGCTGCCGAGGAGACTGTTCCCGGGGACACGTTCTACGGCTTCAAGATTGCGCTCGAGCAGATGGGTCTGACCGAGGGCGGCTTTACCGAGCGTGTCAGCGAGGCCACCGTTCTCGCCGAGCGTGGCGACGATGCTCGCGCGCTGACGCACGTGGCGAACTCGCTCGAGGAGGAGAACGACGGCACTGAAGGCGGCGACGCCTGGACCTGCCCCGTTTCTGACGAGGGCGATGAGACCACTGACGCCAGCCCGAGCCCCGAGCCCACCTTCGGCGCGCTGACGGAGGGTGAGGAGTCCACCGAGGGCGACGACGGCACTCAGACATGTGATGAGCCGGCCTTGCACCTGCGCCGCGCGGCTGAGGCCGTCCTCAGTGGCGGCAGCGAGCAGTCGCTCCAAGTGCGCACCGCGGTGGCGGAGATGCTGCAGTGGATGTCCACCACCGATGCTCAGGGCCGCGACTTTGGCAAGGGCGTCGCTGAGCGTGCCCGTGCGATCGGCGGCAACACCGACGAGGGTGACGTTGAGGATGGCGACACCGAGGAAGGTGCCGACGACGGGGCCCAGACCACGGAAGCCGACAAGGGCGGCCCTCCCGACAACGCAGGTCCGCCGGAGGGCACGGGCCCGAACGCAGACAAGGACACTCAGCAGGGCAGCAAGAACGCTGGCCGTCCCGACAACGCGGGGCCGCCTGCGGGCAAGGGTCCTGGCGCCGGCGGTGGCCCGCCTGAGGGCAAGGGTCGCCCCTGATCCATTGAAGCCTTGAGCTCACTGAACCCCCCCATTGATTGGTGGGCTCGACGTGAACAGGCCGTGTGCCGTGTCATCAGACGCGGTGCACGGCCTGCTTCATGTGTGGCTCTCGGCCTCGACGGCGCTCAGATATCGGCGGTCGTGGCCAGGCGGGCGCGCCAACGCTCGACCAGGGCGGGCGGCGGCACCCCACAGGCGGGGTCCTCCGCGTCGACTCGCGGCCGCCGGGCCGCCACAAAGCCGTAGAGACGATCCCGTAGTGGTCTGGGCACGGCGCGCCCTGCCGCCAGCGCCTTCCATGGCCAGGGCAGGCCCGCCATGATGGCCAGCACGGCATCGGAACGAATGCGGGCCCGTTGGCCGTCCCACAGCACAATGGTCGACTCAGTCAGTTCGTGCGGCATGCCTGCGGCGCGAAGCACTGCGGCCCCCACGTCACCGGCGCTGCCGGCCAAGAGGAACCGGCCGGGACGGTCGCGTCGCACCAGCCACGCCACAAACCCATTGCACAGGCCGCACTCGCCGTCGAAGACCACCACTGTCGCGCTCATGTGTCTCAGCGTAGGTGACCCAATGCCCACGTCCCCGGTCCCGGCAAAGCCTTGCCGCTACTGCTCGGTGCGTCGCAGGACGTCGCTGAGCTGACGGGCAGCGTCGACCACGGCCTCGGCGTGCAAGCCGGCGGGGTGGGCGGTGAGGCGCTCCATGGGCCCGGAGATCGACACGGCGGCGATCACGGTCCCGGCCGTGCCCCAGACAGGCGCGGACACAGAGGACACGCCGGACTCGCGCTCGCCGGCGGACTCGGCGTAGCCCTGGCCGCGCACCAGTTCCAGCTCGGCGGCGGTGAACCGCGCGCCCTCAAGCCCGGCGTGCATGCGCTCGGGCGGCTCCCATGCCAGCAGCACCTGGGCCGCAGATCCGGCCGCCATAGTCATGGTGGTGCCCACGGGGATGGAGTCGCGCAGTCCCACGGGGCGGTCGGCGGCAGCGATGCAGATGCGCTGGTCGCCGTGGGGGCGGTAGAGCTGGCTGGACTCGCCGGTGCGGTCGCGCAGCACTGTCAGCACGGGCTGGGCGGCGCTGACCAGGCGGTCCTCTCCCACGGAGGCGGCCAACTGCGCAAAGCGCGGGCCCAGCACGAAGGCGCCGCGGGAGTCGCGGCCGATGAGATGGTGGTGTTCCAGCGCGAGGGCTAGCCGGTGGACGGTGGGTCGGGCAAGATGGGTGGTAGTGACCAGGTCCGCCAACGTCGTGGGGCCCTTCTCGAGGGCGCCGAGTATGGCGGCGGCCTTGTCAATAACGCCAACTCCGCTATGATTGTCCATAGAGTAATACTAGCGTCTCAAATAGTGAGATGTCCACGACGAGGAGGCAGTAATGGGAAACACTCTCGCCGAGAAGCTGTGGGAGAGCCACTTGGTCCGTAAGGGCGAGGATGGGGCACCCGACCTTCTCTATATCGACCTGCACATGTTGCACGAGGTCACCAGCCCCCAGGCCTTCGAGGGCCTACGCCTAGCCGGCCGTCCGTTGCGCCGCCCGGACCTCACTATCGCCACCGAGGACCACAACACCCCCACGCTGGACATCGACAAGCCCATTGCCGACCTCACCAGCCGCACCCAGATCGACACGTTGCGTAACAACGCGAAGGAGTTCGGCGTGCGCATCCACTCGCTGGGCGACGCCGACCAGGGCATCGTCCACGTCGTGGGACCGCAACTGGGCCTCACAATGCCCGGTATGACCGTGGTGTGCGGCGACTCCCACACCTCGACGCATGGCGCCTTCGGTGCGCTCGCGTTCGGCATCGGCACCTCTGAGGTCGAGCACGTGATGGCGACCCAGACGTTGCCACTGGCCCGACCCAAGACCATGGCGATCAACGTGGACGGCGAACTGCCGGCAGGCAGCACGGCCAAGGACATCATCCTCGCGGTCATCGCGAAGATCGGCACGGGCGGAGGCTCGGGCTACGTGCTCCAGTACCGCGGCGAGGCCATCCGCGCGCTGTCCATGGAAGCGCGCATGACCATCTGCAACATGTCCATCGAGGCGGGCGCCCGCGCCGGACTCATCGCGCCGGACGAGACCACGTTTGAGTATGTCAAGGGCCGCCCCCACGCCCCCGAGGGCAACGACTGGGACGAGGCCGTCGAATACTGGAAGACCCTGGTCACCGACGATGACGCAGTGTTCGACAAGGAGGTCACGCTCAACGCGGCGGACCTCGAACCGTTCGTGACCTGGGGCACCAACCCTGGCCAGGGACTGCCGCTGAGCGCCTCGGTGCCGGACCCCGAGTCCTTCGCCGATGAAGACGAGCGGGAGGCCGCCACCAACGCGCTCAAGTACATGGGGCTCACTCCCGGCACGCCGTTCCGCGAGGTGGCGGTCGACACGGTTTTCCTGGGCTCGTGCACCAACGGCCGCATCGAGGACTTGCGCGCCGCCGCGGCCATCATCCAGGGACGCACGAAGGCCCCGCACACGCGCCTGCTCGTGGTGCCTGGCTCCGCCCGCGTACGCCTGCAGGCAGAAAAGGAAGGCCTCGACCAGATCTTCCTGGACTTCGGTGGTGAGTGGCGCAACGCCGGCTGCTCGATGTGTCTGGGTATGAACCCCGACCAGCTCGCCCCCGGTGAGCGTGCCGCATCCACGTCCAACCGCAACTTCCAGGGTCGCCAGGGCAAGGGTGGCCGGACCCACCTGGTTTCGCCACTGGTCGCGGCCGCGACCGCCGTGCGCGGCACCCTGTCCAGCCCCGCCGACCTTCCCGATGCTCCGGCATTGCTCGCGTAAGGAGAATCCCACGATGGAGAAATTCACCACTCACACCGGCATCGGCGTTCCACTGCGGCGCTCCAACGTCGATACCGACCAGATCATCCCTGCTGTCTACCTGAAGCGAGTGACCCGCACCGGCTTCGAAGACGGCCTGTTCGCCGCCTGGCGCAGCGACGAGGACTTTGTCCTCAACCAGGACGCCTACACGCATGGCTCCGTGCTGGTCACCGGGCCCGACTTCGCCACCGGCTCATCCCGCGAGCACGCGGTATGGGCGCTCAATGACTACGGTTTCAAGGTGGTCATCTCTTCCCGCTTCGCCGACATCTTCCGGGGCAACGCCGGCAAGCAGGGGCTGCTCGCGGCCGAGGTCGAGCAGAGCGACGTTGAGCTGCTGTGGAAGGCCATGGAGGCCGAGCCCGGCAAGCAGCTCACCGTCTCCCTTGAGGACCGCACCATCGTCTGCGGCGACATCACCGTGACGTTCGTGGTCGATGACTACGTGCGCTGGCGCCTCATGGAGGGCCTGGACGACGTGGGCCTGACCCTCAAGCATGAAGAGGACATCACGGAGTTCGAGAAGACCCGTGGCACGTGGCGCCCCACCACGCTGCCCGCCAAGACAGAGCCCAAAGAAGAGGTCGTGGCCGCCCGGGCAGTGAAATAGGGCCGATGCCACCGTCATCGAAGGTCCAGGAGGCCCAGCAGGACGTGCGCTCACCCGAGCGGGCGCGGCCGATGCTCACCACAGCGGCGCGCATTGTCGCGGCTGGGCTGGTGGTCGGGGCGGCAGTCCTGCTGTTCGCCGTGCACGTGCGTCCGCTCGGCTATGTTCCATTGGGGCTGGGGCTTCTTCTCGCGCTGGCAGTGGATCGAAAGCTGGCACGCGACCTGTCGCTGGTCGCCGGTGGGCAGGTGATCCTGTCCACCATCTCCCTCAAGGCAGATCTGTCGGACGGTGGCATCGCCCGGTTCACCGTGGTGCTGTCCGCTGCGGTACTGGTGCCGTGGGCGATCTCCAAGTGGGGCTTCAAGGAACGCGTGATCGTGTTCCCCGTGGGCACTGGCAAGCGCTGGACGCGCACCATGTGGGTCTACCTGGTGGTCGTGATCATCGCCGCGTACCTGATTCTGCCCGTCTACTTCATTGGCTCGGGCGCCTATCAGAACTGGCCTGAAACCTCTGAGGCCGGGCCCATCGCGCGCCTGTTCGTGGGTGTGAACGCCGTGGGCATCTGGGACGAACTGTTCTTTGTGTGCACCGTGTTCGCGCTGTTGCGCCAGCACTTCCCTATGTGGATGGCGAACCTGATGCAGTCCGTGGTGTTCGTGTCCTTTCTGTGGGAGTTGGGCTACCGCGAGTGGGGGCCGTTGTTGACGATTCCGTTCGCGCTTGTCCAGGGCTGGATCTTTGCACGTACCAAGTCGCTGCCGTATGTGATCACGGTGCACCTGCTGTTCGACGCGGTGGTGTTCGCGATCCTGGTGCATGCGCACAACCCGGAGCTGTTCGACGTCTTCATCACCGGGCCGCACGCGCGGCAATGACCGCCACGACCCGCAGGTGCGCTGCTCGTCGGACGCGCGCCAGCAGATAGGGCACCATAGAGCCATGAGCGATTCCATTCGCGTCCACGGCGGCAAGCCACTGGACGGCCAGATCACCGTGCGCGGAGCCAAGAACTTTGTCTCCAAGGCCATGGTGGCGGCACTGTTGGGCACCACGCCGTCCACACTGCGCAACGTGCCCCATCTGCGTGATGTGACGGTGGTGTCGGGACTGCTGGACCTGCACGGGGCCGCAGTGGACTACAACATCGAGTCGGGTGAGCTCACCATTGACTCCAGCCACGTGAAGTCGGCCGATGCTGTCGCTATCGCCTCCCACGCGGGCTCCTCGCGTATTCCTATTCTGTTGTGCGGGCCTTTGCTGCACCGCCTGGGCGAGGCGGTGATCCCCGACCTGGGTGGCTGCCGCATCGGCGACCGGCCCATCGACTTTCACCTGGAGATCCTCCAGAAGTTCGGTGCCCAAGTGCAGGAGTCCGGCGACGGGCTGCACTTGACGGCCCCGCATGGTCTCAAGGGCATCAAGCACGAGCTCAGCTACCCCTCGGTGGGTGCCACCGAGCAGCTGCTGCTGACCGCCGTCATGGCCGAGGGCATCACCACACTGCAAAATGCCGCGGTCGAGCCGGAGATCAAGGACCTGATTGACACCCTGCAGAAGATGGGCGCGATCATCTCGGTTGACACCGACCGCTCCATCACCATCGAAGGCGTCAAGGAGCTGCAGGGATTCGACCACACGGCGCTGACCGACCGCATTGAGGTCGCGTCCTGGGCGTGTGCGGCGCTGGCCACCGGCGGCGACATCCTGGTGCAAGGAGCCCAGCAGCGCACCCTCGCGAGCTTTCTCAACACCTTCCGCAAGGTGGGCGGCCAGTTTGAGGTCAATCAAGAGGGCATCCGCTTCTTCCACCCCGGTGGCGAACTCAAGCCGATCGCCCTGCAGACCGACGTCCACCCCGGCTTCATGACTGACTGGCAGCAGCCGCTGGTGGTGGCGCTGACCCAGGCCACGGGACTGAGCATTGTGCACGAGACGGTGTATGAGCAGCGCTTTGGCTTCACTGACGCTTTGGTGGCCATGGGCGCGCAGGTGCAGCTGTTCCGCGAATGCCTCGGGGACCGGGCATGCCGCTTTGGTCAGCAGAACTTCAAGCACTCGGCGGTGATCTCCGGGCCTACCCCATTGAAGGCGGCCGATATCGAGGTGCCCGACCTGCGTGGAGGCTTCTCCCACCTGATCGCGGCCCTCGCGGCTGAGGGCACCTCCACCGTGTCCGGCATCGGCATCATCGACCGCGGCTACGAGAACTTCCGGGGCAAGCTGGCGGCCCTGGGCGCCACGGTCGAATAGGCGCCCATGGCCACGAAACCCTCCCGCGGCTACCGCGCTGCCGCGTGCTTCCTGCGCTCCATCATGGAGCCCATCACCCGCAAGGACTGGCACGGTGCCGAGCACCTGCCCGCGACGGACGGCTTCATCGCGGTGTCCAATCACGTCACCTATGCGGACCCGCTGACGCTGTCGCACTTTCTGTACCTGAACGGCCATCCGCCGCGATTCCTGGCCAAGGCCGAGCTGTTCACGGCGCCCGTGATCGGCCGCCTCATCCGCACGCTGGACCAGGTGCCCGTCTACCGGGGGTCGGTGCGCGCCAAGGACGCCGTGGAGACGGGCGTCGAGGTGCTGCGCCGCGGCGATATGATTTCGCTGTTTCCCGAGGGCACGCTCACTCGTGACCCGGACATGTGGCCCATGGTCGCGCGCACCGGAGCGGCGCGCATGGCGCTGTCCACGGGGGTGCCAATCATCCCGGTCGCCCAGTGGGGTGCCCACCGCATCCTGGGCCGCTACAGCAAGCTGCCCCGGCCGTTCCCCCCCAAGAAGGTCACGGTGGTCGCGGGCCCGCCCATCTATCTGGACGATCTGCGCGCCAAGCCACTCGACAACGAGGTGTTGCGTGCCGCCACCACCCGCATCATGGATACCCTGACATCTATGCTCGAAGAGATCCGCGGGGAATCCGCGCCGGACGTGGCGTATGACATGCGCGGCAAGCCTGACACGCGGGGCCGCCCGGCAGGACCCACCTCATGACCCGCGCCGCCGTGCTGGGCACCGGCGCATGGGGCACCACCTTCGCTGCGGTGCTGGCCGACGCCGGCACACCCGTCACGCTGTGGGGCCGCGACGGAGACGTGGCCGCGCAGATCAACGCGCACAGCACCAATGAGAAATTCCTGCCGGGCCTCGGGCTGCCGGAGACCGTCAAGGCGACCACCGACATCGGCCAGGCGCTCGAGGGTGCCGACATTGTGGCCGTGGCCCTGCCCGCCCAGCATGTGCGCAGCATCATCCGTGAGTATGCCGACCTGGTGCCCGCCCACGCCACGGTGGTATCCCTGATGAAGGGGATCGAGCTCGACACACATGAGCGCATGAGCGAGGTGCTGGCCGAGGCCTGGGATCTTCCCCCGGAGCGTCTCGCCGTGGTCTCCGGCCCCAACCTGGCGCGTGAGATCGCTGCCAAGCAGCCCACCGCCACTGTCATCGCGGGTACGGACGAGGCGGCGACGCAGATGGTCTCGGACGCGACCGCATCGGGGTACTTCCGCCCCTACACCAACCCGGACGTGGTGGGCGTGGAGCTGTGCGGCGCCTACAAGAATGTGATCGCCGTGAGCGTGGGCATCGCCGACGGGCTTGGTTTTGGCAACAACACCACCGCCACCGTGATGACGCGCGGCCTCGCAGAGATCACCCGACTTGGCATGGAGCTAAGTGCCAACCCCGAGACGTTCTCCGGGCTGGCCGGCATGGGCGACCTGATTGCGACGTGCGCTTCGCCGCTGTCGCGCAATCATTCGCTGGGCTCGCACATTGGCAAGGGCCTTTCGCTCGAGGACGCGATTGCGCGCACCGGTGGCACAGCCGAGGGCGTCAAGAGTTCGCTGTCCATTCAGCAACTCGCCGCGGACGTGGGCGTTGACGTCCCGATTTGCGACGCCGTGGTGGCGATGCTCCATGGCGAGGAACCCATCGATGGGGTGCTGCGCGCGCTGCTGTCGCGACCCCGCAAGTCCGAGGTGGACTGAGCCGTGGAGTCGAGCAAGTCGACCGTGGCAGTGCTGTTCGGAGGACGCTCCTCCGAGCATGGGGTGTCGTGTGTGACTGCCGGTGGTGTGCTGGGCGCCATTGATCGGGATCGGTGGAACGTGGTGGCGATCGGCATCACGCCCGATGGCCGGTGGGTGCCCGCAAGCGACGACCCCGCGCAGTGGCAGATTCGCGATGGTGCGATGCCCACGGTGCCCGCGGCGGAGGCGACCGTGTTGCCGCCCGCTCACGCCGGCAGTCGCCAGTGGCGACAGGAGAGTGGGGGACAGGTGAGCGCGTTCGCCACCGTGGATGTGGTGTTCCCGCTGCTGCACGGACCCTTTGGGGAGGACGGCACCGTCCAGGGCGCTCTCGAGCTGGTGGACTGCCGCTATGTGGGCTCCGGCGTGCTGGCGTCCGCCGTGGGGATGGACAAGCAGTTCATGAAGACCGCCTTTGTCGACGCGGGACTGCCGGTGACGCCCGATGTGGTGGTGCACCCTGGCGTGGACTTCCCGGCGTTGCGCGCACAGGTGGAACAGCTGGGCCTGCCGGTATTCGTGAAGCCGGCGCGAGGGGGCTCGAGCATGGGCATCAGCCGGGTGGACGCGTGGAACGCGCTCGACGGCGCCCTCGATGCGGCCGCGCTGCACGATCCCAAGGTGCTGATTGAGAAGGCTGTCGAGGGTCGGGAAATTGAGACCGCCGTGCTGGTCACCAAGGATGGCGTGGAGGTGTCGCCGGCGGGAGAGATTGTCACCGGGGGCGACCACAGCTTCTACGACTTCGATGCGAAGTACTTGGACGAGACGGACGTGGAGCTACGGTGTCCCACGGAACTGACCGATCAGGCACGGGACACCGTCGCGGACTACGCGCGACGTGCGTTTCGGGCCATCGGTGCAGAAGGGCTTGCGCGGGTCGACTGCTTCGTGGGCGCCGATGGCACTGTCACCGTCAATGAGATCAACACCATGCCGGGTTTCACCACCACCAGCATGTATCCACGCATGTGGGCGGCTGCCGGGGTGAGCTACCCGGAGCTCGTGGAGACTATGCTGAGCCACGCGCTCACGCGCCCCGTCGGCCTGCGATGAGCGCCGAGGTCCCGCGCTTCTCCACCCAGACCTGGAACGCTGAAACCTATCAGGCCAATGCACCATTCGTGGCGGAGTACGGCAACGATGTGGCGGCGCTGCTCGCCCCTCAGCGGGGAGAGCGTGTGCTGGACATCGGTTGCGGAGACGGCGTGCTGACGCGCAGGCTGATGGACTCGGGCGCCAGTGTGGTTGGTGTCGACGCGAGCGAGGAGTTCGTGGCCTCGGCAACCACGGCTGGGGTGGACGCGCGGCTGTGCGACGCACAAGAGCTGGACTTCCATGGCGAGTTTGACGCGGCATTCACCAACGCCGCGCTGCACTGGGTGCCTGACCATGGAGCTGTTGCTCGCGGCGTGTTCACTGCGCTCAAGCCGGGCGGCCGCTTTGTGGGCGAGTTTGGCGGATTCGGCAATGTCGCGGCGATCTCGTCGGTGCTGAGGGCGGTGGCGTCTCACTACGGCGTTGATCCGCGGGCCGCAGCCCCATACAACAATCCCACCGCCGAGGAGTTCTCCGAGATTCTTGCGCGGGCGGGCTTCGACGTGCAGGACGCGATGGAGTTCGCGCGTCCCACGCCGTTGCCGACCGGCTTGCGTGGCTGGCTCGAAACAATGCGCGGCAGTTTTCTGGATTCGTTCAATGAGCATCGCGAGCAGGCTCTCGGGGAGGTTTTGGCCGCACTCGAGCCCTCGCTGAGGAATGCGGACGGTGAGTGGTGTGCGGACTACGTCCGGCTGCGCTTCAGCGCCCGCCGCCCGTAGCGCCCCGGCCTTTCTTGACGGCTAGGTGCACTCGAGCCCATTGGGCGGGGCCAGCGCGGCAGCACCCGACAGTTCGGCGAGCACGTCGCCCACCGCTTCGTCGGCGCGCACCATCGGCACCGTGACCTCCAGCGCCGGGCTCAGCCCGAACGTGGTGGCGACCCACGCCTCGTCCGTTTCCGTCAGCACCCAATCCACCTCCACGGTGGAGGTGGTGATGGCCAGGCACTCGTCGGTGGTCGGGCCGGGCGGCTCGACGCCGCAGCGCGCCTCGATCGCGAATTCCTCGCCCCACGAGGCCGTCGCCTGCGAGGTGGTGGTGCGGTACTCCAGCCCGCCGACCACCTCGGGTACGGCCAGCATGACGTCCGCACATCCCGGATCCCCCGCGTAGGGGGCGGCCTCCACGTAGTGCGGTGACGTGCACCCAGCCAAGACGAAAGCGGCGGCGCACAGGGCGGCGAGAGAGGCGGCTCGGGTCACGCCTCCACTCTACGGCGTGCGGAGGGGCACGTATTCGGCCGGCGGCCCCCACTGTGCAGTAGCGTCGCGGTGTGACCCGCTGGCTCGAGTACTACCGCACCCTGCCGCACCGGCGCGCCTTCGCGCTCGCGTGGCCCATGATCGTGGCGAACATCGCGGTGCCCATCGTGGGGCTCGTGGACACGGCGATGCTGGGCAACTTCTCCGATGCCACCCACCTGGGAGCGGTGGCGCTGGGCGCCCTGGTGATGAGCGCCTCCTTCTGGCTGCTGTCCTTCCTGCGGCTCGGCACCACCTCGCTGGTGGGCCGTGCCCTGGGGGCCGGCCGCGAGGCCGACGCCGCCGGGCACCTCCAGCGCGCACTGCTACTCGGGGGCATCCTTGCGGCCTCGGTGCTGCTGGTGCAATGGGTGCTGGTTCCGCTGGTGATGCAGGTGCTCGCCCCCGACGCCCAGATTGCCTCCTTGGCCAGCACGTACGTGCACATCCGCGTGCACTCGCTGCCCGCGATCCTGGGCACGCTGGTGATCACGGGCTACTTCATCGGCTCGCAGGACACCCGCCGCCCCCTCGCGATCGCCGTGGCCGTCAACCTGGTCAACCTGGGGCTGGACGTGTGGTTCGTGGGGGTGCTGCGGTGGGATAGCGCGGGAGCCGCGTGGGCATCGCTGATTGCCGAGTGGTCCGGGCTGGTGATCGCAGTGGTGTTGCTCTGGCGCTTCCTCACCGCTGCCCAGCGGGAGCGGCTGCGGCGTTGGCGGCGCGTGGGGCTGCGCTCCGGGTGGAGTGCCCTGCTGAGGTTCAATGCCGATCTCTTTGTGCGCACCGCGTTGCTGTATGCGGTGCTGACCTTCGTCACCGCCGCGGGCGGGCGCATCAGCCCCACCGTGCTGGCGGTCAACGCGATCCTCATCCAACTGACCCTGCTGGCCAGCTACGGCCTCGACGGCTACGCCCACTCCGCGGAGGCCATGAGTGCCAAGGCCCTGGGCGCACGCGACGTGCCGGCCTTCCACCGGGCGAGTGCGGCATCGGCCCTGCCCGCTCTGGGGATCGCGCTCGCGTTCACCCTCGCGTTCTTGGCCCTGCAGGGCCCCATCGTGGGGGTGATGACCAACATCGAGGAACTCCAGGTGGCCACGCGAGAGTACTACGCGTGGGCGGCGTGGATTCCGGTGGTGTCGGTCGCGGCCTACGTGCTGGACGGAGTGTTCATCGGCTCCGGACATTCGCGGCCCATGAGACGGACGATGCTGGTGGCGGTCGCGCTCGTCTTTGTCCCGGTGTTCTTTGGCGCGGCGGCGCTCGCGGGCGAGGCCACCAACCACCACCTGTGGCTGGCGTTCACGCTGTTCAACGCCGCGCGCGGGGTGCTGCTGGGGTGGGTGTACTGGCGTCTGAGTGTGCGTGGCCGGTGGGTGGGGTCTGAGGTGCAGGACGCCTAGGCTGGGCGCATGACGACCATCGGCGAGATGAACGAGGACGACCTGATCGCGCTGTTCGCGCCCCGCCTGCCGGTGAGCGACGCCGCGATCTTGGGCCCGGGGGACGATGCCGCGGTACTGGCCGTCGACGGCCACCTGGTGGTCTCCAGCGACGTGCTGATCGAGCACCGCCACTTTCGGCGCGAGTGGTCCACGGCGGCCGACGTCGGCTGGCGTGCGGCGGTGCAGAACCTCGCGGACATCGACGCGATGGGGGCGGTACCGACCGCCCTGCAGGTCACCCTCGCCGCACCTCCCGACACCGAGGTGGACTGGGTACTGGGACTGGCCGACGGCCTGCGCGAGGCGTGCGAGCCATGGGGCGTGGGCGTAGTCGGCGGCGACCTGTCAGGAGCCTCCGAGATCGCGATCTCTGTGACTGCCATCGGCGAGACCCACGGGACGACTCCCGTCAGCCGGGGTGATGCTGTCACCGGGCAAGTCGTGGCGGTATCCGGGCCGCTGGGGGCCGCCAAGGCAGGGTACGAGCAGCTGTCGCGCGGTCAGCGCGTGGACGAGGCCACGATCGACCTGTTCTTGCGCCCACAGCCGCGCATGGGCGCCGGACTTGAGGCCGCCCTGCATGGGGCCGTCGCGCTGATGGACCTCAGCGACGGGCTGCTGCGCGATGCCAGTCGCATCGCCCGCGCCAGCGAGGTGGGGCTCGCCATCGACTCGTCGCTGGTGCCGGTGCACTCAGGCGTGGAGGTGGCCGCCGCCGCGCTGGGCAGCGATGCGCTCGAGTGGGCGATGATCGGGGGAGAGGACCACCACATGCTGGCGGTGTTCCCCAGCCCGTCGGCGGTGCCCGACTCCTGGACCGTCGTGGGCGCCACGTCCGACGACTTCGAGGGCCTGCGCGTCGACGGCGCCGAGCCTGCCTCACTGGGCTGGGATCACTTCCACTCGGACTGAGGCTCTCGGGTCAGCGCAGGCGCCAGGCGGTTCAACCCGTGGCACACCAGCGGTCGACCACAAAAAACGGGCGCCCCCTTCAGGGACGCCCGTTCCGGTCACGCATGACGCGCGAAAAATCAGATGTTGCGGGTCACCTTGCCGGCCTTGAGGCACGAGGTGCACACGTTGACACGCTTGGGTGATCCAGCGACCACCGCACGCACGCGCTGGATGTTGGGATTCCAGCGACGCTTGGTACGGCGGTGCGAGTGCGAGATGGAGTGCCCGAAGGACGGGCCCTTGCCGCAGACGTCGCAGTTGGCAGCCACGATAACTCTCCTTGGGGTTCTCTGCGCGCCCC
>Ga0307966_1001082_pt1 | contig 21904 bp, 29 predicted proteins | sample OrgLakmetagen646_FD_203141 | JGI IMG/M metagenome (GOLD analysis project Ga0307966, IMG submission 203141) | Saline water microbial communities from Organic Lake, Antarctica - #646 | ecosystem: Environmental > Aquatic > Non-marine Saline and Alkaline > Saline | place: Antarctica: Organic Lake... | reverse complement strand
GCCAATGATGTAATCGCGGATATTAATGCCGGCAGATTGCCTAGCAATGAACTTGATAGTGATGGGCTTGTTCCTGCCGAAGCTGTGAACGATAGTGTCAGCTCTGCGCGGGTGATCGATAGCGATCCGATGACAATGGAAGATGATGCATTGATCGGCGGGAGACTGGCAGATATGTTCTCAATAGGACCGATGTCCAGACTAGCAAACAGCGTAAGTAATACAGCCCGTGACGTAGCGGGAAAGATGGCAGACAACCCGTTTTTTAATAAAGGTCATGCCGCAGGTAGGACTCGTGGTGTACCTGTCGAATCTTTCCACAAATCCGCAATGGGTAGGGTTGTCGTCGCAACAAATAAAGCGGGAAGGTTACAAAGAGAGTCGCCTTTGAACCCGATAGATTTTGATCATCAGGTTGGTGTCGCTATGTCTAATGGTGACAGACACACTATCCCTCAAGTGCAACAAGCGGCTCAGACGTATCGTGAAGATGTTATCGGGCCAATACAGGAAGCTGCTCAAAAGCTAGGGTTGCTTGACGACGACTTAGGTTTGAAGATTAAAATCGAAGGGGTTACTGACGATATACAACGTCTAGTTGACGAGGGTGCAGGCGCAGGATCTACCAAGGCGAAAGCTGAGAGCGAAGCCGCCAGAGCCGGAGTTATAACTAAGTCTCAGAAGACTACTGACAAATTACAGAAGCGGGTCGATACTTTAAAAGCCAAACTGGATGCTGCACGTAAACCAGGAAAAGATGGTAAGAAAAGGACTGCGCCTGCATCGATGCGTAAGGAGTACAACGATGCCCGCAAAGCTTTAACCGAACAACGCAAAACTGTACAGGCTGAAACTAAAGATTATGACAAACGGCTGTCTTCGTTAAAAGCTCAAAAGCAAGCACTGGCTAAATCGCGAGCCGAATTAAGGGAACTTGAAGCCCGCTTGGCTAGAGGGGGTACAGCGTTTGCTGAAAGTTATTTCCCTCGGCAGTATGATTCGACTAAGATCTATGAGAATTGGGATGGATTAGCGGATATGTTGCGAGTTCATTTTCAAGCAAACCCTAAGATGGGTGGCATGACAGCCGAACAAATAGAAGATCAGATTGTAGAAACTATACAAAACATGATTGGTGGTAAGAGTCAGGCAACTAAGGCAGACGGTACACCTAGCCCGCTACGCGCTAGGACGTTGGCTTTGATGGATAACGACCTTGAACACTTTTTAGTTAAGGGCGCGTCTAATCAGATGATTCATTACGCTCAGAACATGCAACCTTACATTCTTATGCGCGAAGCATTTGGTGATCGTAGCTTTGCTGAAATGACGAATCTTATAAGAGAAGAATATAAAGCTTTAATCAAAGCAGATCCGCAGAATGCGGAAAAGTTAGGCAAGCAACTTGGAAAAGATATTGGTGATTTAACGGTTATGCACAATCGACTAATGCATCAGGTGCAACGATCAGTCAATCCAAGAAGCGTAGCTACTAGAATTTTGCAATACTCAAAAGTTTACAATATAGCCGCCATGTTAGGTGGTATAGTGGTATCCAGTTTGCCTGATATAGCTCGACCAATAACTCACTATGGTTTGCGTAGCTTTGCTAAAGGCGTTGCTAAAACAATGGTGCAATTTGCTAAAGGCGTGGAGGGTATGCCATCTGTACAAGTTAAGCGAACCGGTGCGGCACTTCAAAGAACCTTAAATGATCGCGCTCAACAGCTTACCGACACAATCGGAGGCGAAAGTAAACTATCGCAAAATGTGCAGAAGGTGTGGGCAAAATGGTCAGGATTCGATGTCTATACCGACATCATGGAGTCAGTTGCTTCACATGCGGCTATGGATTTTGTTGTCAGGAATGCTGCAAAAGTTGCTTCGGCACAACCTTTGAGCAAAAGCGCGACGAAGCAATTATCCCGTATGGGTCTTGATGAAGCGGATCTCCGAGGTATCTACAGGGAGTCTTTGTCAACAGGAGGCGCACAAGATAGCGTGTTGAAATACATGAATACTATGGCATGGAAAGACTCGGATCTTGCAAAAAGGGCCGAGGCTGCTATAGGATCTGATGTACGCAGAACGATTATCCGTTTGGGCATTGGCGACAAACCCTCTTTTATGGATGAGACAACATGGTCATGGCTTTTTCAATTCCAGAGTTTTGCAATGGGTGCGCAAAATAAAATTATGGTTGCAGGATTTCAAAACATGAATCGCCATACCGCAGAAGGGTTAGTAGCTATGATGGCACTTGGGGCGGGCGTAGGGGCAACTAAGGCTACATTACGCGGTCAGGATGTATCAGATTGGTCTGTTGAACAGTGGTCATTTGAAGGGATAGACCGATCAGGCATGGCAGGCATACTACGTGAGCCTATGAACATTTTAAGGTATTTTGGGGCTACCAGTGGACTCACAGATGGTATACCATCACGGTATGCCGGACTGGGTTTGCAGCGGGTAATAACTCCACCTGCCGCTGCTATAGCCGGTAATCTCGGTAAAGCTTTTTATGCGGGAGTTGAAGGTGAAGGTGAAAAGGCTTTGGAACATCTGTCGAGAGCTACACCGTTTGTAAACAATACATGGCACATACGAGAAGTGCTGATGAGACTAGGAGAACAGTAATGACTGTCCCAACAACCAGTAACAAAATTAGCTACGCCGCTACAGCCGGTCAGGATACCTTTGCTTACAATTTTAAAGTGCAAACTCAAACGGATATGCAGATCTACTTTGATGATGTTTTGCAGGCAGTCGGGTTTTCCATGACAGGGTTGGACGATCCTGCCGGTGGCAACGTAATCCTGGATACCCCTTTAGGCGCAGACACTGCCGTTACTCTGCTACGCGCAACCGATACAAAACAGTCTGTAGACTATTCTCTGTTTAGTGCTTTCCCTTCTGAGACACATGAGTCTGCGTTGGATAAAGCGGCTATGATGTCACAGGATACAAACGAGATTTTGACTAGGGCTATAATCGCTCCTGTCGGCGGCGTAGGCTATGAATTCCCTTCTCCTGAATCAGATAAACTTATAAAATGGAATAATGCTGCTGATGGTTTAGAGAACAGTACGATTGACGAAGCCGCATTGGTGGCAGTACAAGCTAACGCTGCAGCGTCTGCTGATGATGCTGCTACCGAGGCAGGGAACGCTGCAGCGTCTGCTGATGATGCTGCTACCGAGGCGGGGAACGCTGCTACCGAGGCGGGGAACGCTGCTACCGAGGCGGGGAACGCTGCATCATCAGCAGCAGATGCTGCTACCGAGGCGGGGAACGCTGCATCATCAGCAGCAGATGCTGCTACCGAGGCGGGGAACGCTGCTACCGAGGCGGGGAACGCTGCATCATCAGCAGCAGATGCTGCTACCGAGGCGGGGAACGCTGCATCATCAGCAGCAGATGCATTAGCGGCATCTTTGGGTGGAGGTTTTGTAGCTACTCAGCAGGCAGTGCCAAGTCAGTTGGTTGATATAGCTTCTGCTGTAGTATGGGTCAACGGTCAACCTGTTCAAGTCGCGGGAACGTCAGCAATCGGCGGTTCACTATCCGCAAATGATCGTATCGATAGACATTATTGGAACATAGCCACGCAGTCGTATGGGATATTAATTGGCGTGGAATCAGGATCGCCTTTTGCACCAGCTTACCCTGATAACGTCATACCTATCTGTCAGGTTTACAGAGACTTTTCTGCCGGTGGGGTTGTGACCGATTCCGACATCACAGATGAACGTGTCATGCTCAATCGTTCAGGCGGGGAACTGACTTATTTGGATACCCCTACAATATTGGTTTCACGTGGGTTATACCTCGGCGGTGGTACATTTGAAACCGTAACCTCTGCTTCTCTCTCATCGGTGAAGGCTAAGAAGGCAATAATCAGAGTATCAGTTAGGGTCCAAAACACTATTGGTTTGGAATTTATCAAAGTATATTTAAGAAAAACATCGTCAGGGTTAGCCATATCTGACATGACTCTCGTGGCAGAAGATCGTGAAGCGACTGGTACAGCAACTTCAAAAACTGTACATGCGACAGCAGACGTTATAGTTAATTTAGACGTCTTATATCGATTCGATTGGTTCTTTTTAAGCAGCTCAGGTGGAGGCACTGTATCAGCCGAACTTTATTTGCTCGGTTATTATTCATAAGTCATATAGGTATAATATGAAAACTCTTTTGCTAACATTACTGTTGTTTATTCCGTTCCAGTCTCACGCGGGTTGGTATGGAGGTTTTGATCTCGGTTACTTGCAAATGCGAGATGGCGGCAATTCTTTCAAATGGGATGACAACAACGGGATACCTATAAGGGTCGAAGTGGGTTACAAAAGCAAACCGCTTAACTATATTTTTTACCAGCCTAAGTTTAAAACCACTTTCATGCACATTAGTAATTATGAAGGTTGGGTTTTGAACGAGATCTCACCTGACTCTGATCACGAGTCGCAGATTGATATGTTTAGTATAGGGTTGTGTTGGGGCGACTGTTAAATGGGTGATCGTGAATACATCAGAGAGAGTGACCACAAAATCACCGAGCTTTGCGAAAAGATCGAGCACATGCGCGATGAGCAGAAGAACTTGAAGCTGAAACTCGAAAATCACATCAAACAAGAAGACGACACTTTTATAAAGGTTGCAGATTTTCTTAGGGATCTGAAAGGATTCGACAGGATACTTAGATACATAGGTATAGGGTCAAAGTGGATAGTCATGATTGCGACGCTCGGCGGTCTTCTGTTTTGGCTATGGGATAAATTAAAACATTTAAAGGTGTACTTATGAGCTTTCATCTTAGTAAAACATCAAAAGAAAGGATGTCAGGATGTGATGCCCGACTCAAGATGGTTGTTGAACGTGCAATCAACATCACCTTGATGGATTTTGGTATACCGGAGCATGGCGGTCTTCGTACTGCCGAGGAACAGAATAAGTTATACCGTGACGGTAGCTCAGAGGCAGATGGATACCGCAACATCAGTAAACATCAGGCTATTGAACCGAACGGTAAAGGTCGCGCTGTTGATGTGTATGCATACATAGATGGTGCTGCGTCATGGGAACGTGAACACCTTGCAGTGGTTGCTGCTGCAATGTTACAGGCTGCGTCTGAGCTAGGCGTTAAGATTAAATGGGGCGGGTTGTGGAAGACAAAGAAGCATCCTTTCTATGGATGGGATATGCCTCACTTCCAACTTGATGAGGATTAGATCATGAATTTCTTTAAATCGATAGCGGGACTGTTTACTGGCGGGCTTGGCGATACCGTCGAGAAGGGTATTGAACTCGCATCTGAGAAGATGCGCAGCCCTGATAAAGCTGACGACATCATAGGGCAAGTTGTGCTAAAATCCCTTGATCAAAAGACTATCCCAATTATAGATGGGATTCACAAGCTAGGTAGGCAGATCATGATGGCAGTTTTAGCGTACTGGTATTACGAAAGTTGGAAGGCGGGCAACCCCATCCCTTTTGAGAATTTCCTGATGATTGCTGGCGGGCCTGCTTTGTACACGATGGTTAAAGGAACGGGGAGAACATAAAATGTCAAGCGTAAAATCAGTAAAAGTATTCAGCGAAGTGCCGTGGGTAGGTAGAATAGTCAAACGCAGATACACGGTTGTCAAACGCAGATACACGGTTGTGCTGACTGATAACAATCTAATTGACCACTCGTTTGTCGTCGGGCCTGTTGTAGTGTCTTCTGTAGACGATGGGTCTAGAATAGCAAATACGCATTTGCAATCGATGAAAGATGCGGAGTTGAGTAATCAAAATATTGCGCCCTTGTGGAACGATACGCAAGCAGATTATGACCGACGTTCATTGGGTCGTGCAATGTTGATTGCAGATGTTGATAACTTCATATCGTATCTGGTTTTGTTCCAGGCGATGGAATCTCGCGGCGGCGCAAACGCAGGGCAACGAGCCAGATATCTCGGCGTATCTTCTGCAAATTACAATCAAATGCGTTCCCGTTTCGGTATTGCAGTTGGCATACAAGGTGGTGTTGCTACAATGAAAGCTGAAATTTTCGATACACGTCCAGAGGAATTTAAATAATGCCTAATTATTTTTATGTAAAATCAGGTGGCACTGCGGGCACAACTACTGGCGACGGTCGTTCTACAACACCGCGCACAGGTAGTTTTGGTGCAATGGGTGTTGGCACATATTACGACAATGTTGATGCCGCAGTTAAAGACAACAAAGGTGCAAACAATCCTGTTGACGGTGATTTCATTATCGTAAGCGATCTACATTCGCATACATATCCCACGGGCAATATTTTTTATGATGGTCCAAACAACGGCCTTGTAAGTATTATTTCTGTGGCTGATGTAGATGTGGGTGTGTACAAAAAAGGTGCAAGCGAAGAAATGCCAGATACCATTTCTGGAGGTATATTTGTTGGTGCTGACTCGGGAGAAAGTTTCCACATGTATGGTTTTGCCATTGGTTCTGGCAGATCAATTGATTTAGCTGGAACCTATGATTCTTCTATAACTCGATTATACTACGATTGTGATATCAATCTGCTGTCAATACTTGCAACTAAATCTTTAAATTTAGGCGGTGTTTCCGCTAATTCCCGCGCCGAATATCACAATTGCAATTTCGTTGTTACAAATGGAGACACTGTTTCACAGGTTCTAATGCAAGGCGGCGGTCGAATTGATTTTTACAACTGTGTTTTTTCAGGTGCAAGATGGAGTCCTCTTTGGCGTAATTTAGGGAAAGATCCTTTGATTGTAAATTTCTATAATTGTGATTTTAGCCAAACAGAACTGTTTTTCGCTGATAGTATCTTTTTTACAAACTATCTGCCAATACACACAATTGCGCAAATCAATTTTCACCGTTGTGCAATGCCTGCGGTTGCAGGTGCAGCAGGTTTCATAGCCCCCTATAATAATGGCATTAGTGTGAATGCTTTCACTACGCAAGTGAATTTATTTTCGTGTACAAATCTATACGACACAGACAACCATGACGCTTATTATTATTCTCTTAAACAAACACTTTTCGGCACTGTTGATACGGACATTACCGAATACTTAAATGCCACTTATGACGGTGTTAATGGTTTCAGCCGGCAATTAAGTACAGTTGCAGATTCCATAAAGGAAGCGGGGAATGTGGTTAGCACAGACTTAATTACACTTGTTGATCAAAACATGACTGTAGGCAGAACAATCACGGTCGAATTTATTAGTGCTGATGCAGGGCTTACAGATAAAGATTTCTGGATTGAAGTTGCATATCCGAATGAAACTAATCACGCAGAAGCAGATGTTGTATCCGGTCGCAGTGCCCAATTATATCCTCTTGATTCAGGCGGTGCTGCACACACAGCATCAGCATCTGGATGGAATGTTGGAACTGGGACTGCGTATAAACAATCTGTTGTAATTCCCGCACAAGCAGGAGGTACTGCATTTGGTGTCATTCGGGTATCTGCACTGCTCAGGAAAGCAAGCACAGACGTCAATGTTGATCCTAAAGTTACAGTGAGTTAGTCATGTCGCACATCAGATTAGTTAACGATAACTGGGTTGAAATAGAATTTGAAGGTTTACGCCTTGTTGGCAATCAATGGGTTGAGGGTGTTACGTTTTTCGACCCGACCTTGGAAGGCTCAGGTGTTATCTCAGATGAAATAGTAAGGGCGCTAGGGTCAGGTCATATAAACGATCTGCTCTCAACTCACTTCGGTAGAACCGCGACAGAATCCCTACAGGATGCAGAGTACAGGTTTCTGGTTGCTGCCGGTGCGACTCCAAGCGATATCGCTAGTATGTGGGTAGAACTATATGGATCTGCTAACGAACAGGATGTTGAGAGCGCGAAGCTTGCTTATTGGGTTAACCAGTAAGTTGCTCCAACGCAACTTTACGCAATAGCTTTAAGTCGACCGTACTCTTTGATGAGATCTCGTATCGATGTCTCATCTTCCATCTTTAGTTCCAAGGCTTTAAGCACAACCATGTCCATCGTGTTAGCCATCAAGATCCTGTGATTCATAACAGTCGGCGCATTGTTACCCTGCCTTCTTATGCGCGAGTACGCCTGATAGTACAACTCCCATGACCAGTTTAGACCGAACCATATTATGTTGTGGCAACTGGTTTGCAAGCGGTCAACCCCGTGACCCATCGATGCCGGATGTCCTATGATCATATCGAGGTTGCCAGTATTCCAGTCGATGATAGCTTGATTGAAATCTGACTCCGAGGTCTTCGATGAGATCCACATCGAGTTGGGGAATTCTTTCTGGATGCGGATAGCTTCATGCTGAAACTGATATAACACTAGAACGGGCTGTCCGTTAAGTTCTTCGACAAGCTCTTTCATGGCGTCGATCTTCATCGTGTGTATATTTTCTGACTCAGGTAAACCAGGATTTAGGTAAACTGCGCCGCCCGCCCATTGCAGGCAACGATTCACCAGTGATGCCTTGTTTTTGATCTCGATTGAGTTACCGCTTTCCAATTCGATTAACATCTCTTTCTCGATCTGATCATACTCAAGTTGCATACCTTTAGGCATATCAAGCATGATATCGTTGTCTAACAGATCCGGCATTTTAAGATAGTCTTCGGCTCTAAGATCCATAGTGATGCCACCGATCAGGTCAGTGATCTGTTGCTTAGCCTTCTCAAACGGGGCGAACCTGTATCCACTGTGATCAGACTGATAGAAGTATTTGAACTTGTACCTGTCGAAGCTTGTGCCTAACCGCTTACCGGAATCTATGCAGAGATATTGCCCGTACAGATCCAACATGCCGTTCGGGGCAGGCGATCCGGTTAACCCTACCCTTCGCGGGCAATACTGTAAAAGCTTGAGTGTTGCCACCCCTCGCTTTATACCTTGCTTTATACGAGTGCCTTTCATCTTTGAGATCTCATCTATGACGCACATATTCCAAGGCGGGTATTTGCCGTGTCGTAAAAACCGATGTTCGACCTCGGCCTGTAACCAGACTAAGTTCTCAAAGTTGATCAGGTAAATATCTGCCTTTTTGCATAGACCTCGTATGCGGCTACCCTTATCCCCGATCATATAAGAGAACGTGAGATTCTGTGTATGCGACCACTTCTTCGCTTCCTGCTTCCATACTGACTGTACTACACGGAGCGGGGCGAGCACCAATACACCCGACACAGAATATGAGTCATATTTTAAGCTCTCTACGGCTGTCAGAGTAGATATGGTTTTACCTAATCCAGGATCTTGATGGAGCATCGACTCCGGATTATCCTCGATGTGTCTGGCTGTACGGACTTGGTAGTTGTGTAGGTTCTCAGGTGTTAACATATTGCGGGTAACCCCTCTTAGGTTTGCGGTGCAGTCTCATTTTTTTGTGAGACTGTTTTTCCAGTTTAGATTCCAATATACCAACTTGCCTTTTGATTACCCGATAGTCCTCTTGCAGCCGACGATTACGTTCTCGCATTGCTACAGCATCATCGCTAAGCTCGTAAATTCGCATTGACAATTTTTCATTAATCGCCTTGTACGATTCTATTAGTTCTTCGTCATGAATTATCGGCATATCACCACTTCTCCACATCACTTAGATGAAGTATCTTTTTAAACTGTTCGACGTTGAAGATCACAAACACCGCATGACCTAACTCAGTAAACTCTGCTATGGTTCGCTTTTGTACAGGTGAAAGCCTGCCGCCATCTTTCTTAAACTCCACCCATACGGTAGCACCTTTAGGCGCAACGAACACTCGATCAGGTACACCGATTCGATTCGGGCAAGTTAGCTTCAAAGGTATCCAACCTTTTTGCTCTGCCATCTTGCAACACCTACGCTCTATCTCTTTCTCTTTCATAAACTTATCCTATGCTAATTGTTACAAAACTAAACAACCAAAGTACCAATTCGATAGCAGCCCATCCAACTACGGCTGCAACTACAAAAAGAGGCCGAATTTTAATATTTGCATAACTCATAAATTACCCCATTGTTCGGCAAAAGCATCACCTATGCCAGTGAATGTCCTAGCTCGATCTTTCCATCTATCAGCACTCGGCCCCATATAAAAGACTGCCTCTCGCACCCTTACAGGCAGTCGCATCATTTCACGGTACACGTTGTTGGTTTGAACTAGATCGGGAACTGAGGCTGTCTTATACAACCCTGTTCGCTTCTGTTGCATGTGACCGAACTCGTATGGCTGCACAAACTGCGGCAACGGCAAGCCTGCCATACTGGTAAGAACTCCAGGAGGGTTTTCGAAAACCACATTCTTACATACGTGCCTGCACTTAGACCACAATATGGCTGTCCATCTGGCAGCGGCTACCCGTTCATAGTATAGCGGCGATCCCTCGGCATAGTGTTTGTTGCCCGCATTACAGAGTGCGGTACAGCCAGGGTGCATGATGATCAGATCCCATTTGATCTTACCGTTATTCAACAGGAACTCAGGGTTAAGAACATCAAGCACGTTACCTCTGTAGTGTAAGCCTTCGGGAGATTCGCTAGGCAGGAAGTCACAGGACATTGCGAAGTGACCGCGCTTGAGAAATGCGTCCCGAACTATGCCGGAGAACTCACAACCTATTAGAACGTTCATCGTCAAACCAGATGTCCGATCTATCGGCTCTATCGGCGGCTAACTTCCCTGCATTTTCTAAGGTAAGCATAGATCCCGAACAGGTTTCACCCATAGGATCAAGGTGACAACGCATCTTTCCGTTGTTATGCATCTTAACGCTCTCATCACATAGCGGGCATTTTTTCGTAATTGTCATTCTGGATTTTCCTCTTTGATTATTTGTTCACACGTATCGATGATAGCTTTAAGACGATCCATAATGCCTAGTCTTTCACAATCATCTACGCCGGTATCCATGCGGTCCTCATCGCTGTCAAACATATCAACCTCTTTCAAGGCTGATCTCGCTCTGACCATGTTTTCTATTGCTCTATTTGTCCTCTTGCTAAACTCCATTGTAAAACCTCTTGTGGTCAATACGTCCGAGCCTGTCTTCTGCCTGCTTCATCCGCATTTGAATTTCTGTTGCAGTTAGGTTATCTGTCATTTGTATACCCCACACTCTTAACTATGTCCCATGCTTCTTCGATATACCATTCGTGATCGAGATCATCCGGTAGATCTACCGGCATTCTCATCATCGGTATGGCCCCATCACTCTTGGCAACCTTGTTACCATTAGAGATATAATTTATAGGTGTCGATGTCTCTGTGCTGTAGTACCATCGGACAGTCTTGCCTACATAAACCCCATCTTTCTCGGCTCCACCTTTGACCTTACGCACCGAGACAAACTGGTGCGGATCTTTGCACTCGTATATCGTACTGAACATAGGCTTATTGTAAAGCACATAATCGATAGCAGCCTTGGCGCATATAGGTGTCGTCGGATTCTTAGCCAATGCGGGCGGTTTGAATACACCCTTGGTCTTGACCTGATTGTCAGATGTTAGTGCGAAGTAGTTGTTCACATCCCTGTAGTGGATAGATTTGTAGATCGTACCTTCCATGTTAAACCCTGTTTCCTTTTCCCATTCTGCTACGATGTTATACATAAGATCAGGATTACTTTTAGGTACTAGCAACGTCAGACCGTCGGTGTTAGCTGACACGCACTGTATGCCAGCTAGAGACAGCCTTTCTATAAGCATCAGTAAGGTTAGCTGTCCGGTGAAAGTCACCCCTAGCAGCAAATTAGGGGCATATATGGCGCTAAAAACACTGCCGAGCTTGCCGAAGGTTCCGTTGATTGTGATCTTCAATGTGTCTGCTGTAACTTTGTCACCGCTTCGCTTTGCTGTGACCCTGCGGTCAACTATGGACGAGAAGATCTTAGTGAACGTGTTGCCCATGTGAGGCGGCTCATAACCGGCGTTTAGTATCAACCTCGGATAGAAGCTTTCGACGTCTATGTCGGTTACTGTGTACCTGTCTGTTGACTCATAGGACTCGGCACTGTTCTTAGAATGCAGCCCGCCTAACCCTACAGCATATTTGCGATTGTCTATGGTGACAGTTTTGCCTTTCATCCAATCAGGGGTAATTGCTTTGCCATTAGCACCTATGTCGAAAGTTGTTTCTTCCAGGAAAAACAGGAACAGGTTTAATTCTTTGGTGGTAAACTTCACCCAATCAGGCGCAGTATATGTTAGGGTTCTCGGCAAAAACTCAGTACCTTTGTCGATAGGCTTGATCGCCTTGCTGCCTGTTATGCGTTGATACTCTGAGCAGATCACCTTCTCGGCTATCTGAGCATCAGATAGTGACCGGAGATCCTGTCCGTACTCGTTGCCCATGTTGACTCTAAGCTGAATCTGTTCCCATAAGGATAGAAACAACTCCCATGTGACCATGCAATCGTTGCGACAATAAAGGCGCATAAGGTCGAGGTGACTGTCCTCGATAACCGTGGATTCATGTAGCGGTAGATCTTGTATAGTCGACGTACCGTTGCGAGCAGCATATAGCTTGAGGCTTTCAAATAGCGGTAGCGGATTTATGATGTCAATATGATCTATCTGCAGCGTGTGGAAGTGGTACTTGTTTTCAAGCTGCCACCAAAACCAGTTGTTTTTTATGATCAGGTTGCTCGCTTCTTTCAGCAGACCGTTCGATGCACCCATGAGTGCCATAGAGAAGATCGGGAGATCATACCGCTTGCCGTTGAAGGTTACGAGGGTTGCGCCTTCACTGAGTATGCGCCTGCCTAGATCACCAATCGGCATGTTCTCTCTGTCATTGTATTTTTCGTACTCGATAATCTCGCCACTCTCGAAAATGAAAGTGGCGAGGAAGTAGTTAACGTAACATTCACAGTCTAATATAACGTGACTCATGATACTTTAGAGAACGACACTATGTTAGCGTGAACTTTGATTTCAGGTGAAGGCTCTGCATGGTTTAAAGGAAGTCTATGTTCTTGGAAGCCGGAGCCGGAGCCGGAGCCACAGGCATTCCACCCGTAGCAAGATGATTACCTTGACCCATAGAAGGCATTCCAGGAGCAGAGGCAGTGGCGGCAGGAGCGCCCGCGACAGGTTGGAAGATACCTGCTGCATCGACTTCTTCTGATCCGAAGTGTTCACCTTCGCGAAGATACTGCACCGCTACTAAGTTTGAGCGAACACCTCGACCATACTCGTTGTCCTGTAACCACAATGATATGACGCCATCACAGTAGTTGCCCCCGACGAACATGGTGTTGGCATTGGCTGTAGGAGGCAACTCTTTTCCATCAGTCCCGTATAGGGTAGGTTTCGCATTGTTAGATCCACCTATCCAGACCACGTTGCCAGTATAACCTTCGTAGACCTCACCAGTCTGGCGGCTAGTTTTTTCGCTACCTATCCCGTAGCAACGCATCCACTTGTCCTGATTGATCATATTGATCGCAGCAGGAGCATGTTCTTTCCACCTTTCAGTGGCTAGTTCTTGTAGGATCTGTCCGATCTCTGACCATTCAGGTGCATCAGGTGTAAGCAGGAAGTTGCAGGAATACTTAGGCGGGCCGTTGTCTACCGGCTTAGGCACAAGTACATTCGGGAAACTAAGTCGAGCGTTGCGAATCCACAACACGTTGTTAGTTCCATTGGGGTTTTGCAATATCATAATTTTCTCCAATTATAAAAAATCAAAATGTTGCTCGGAAGCAACTTTCTCTGTAGTTTCGAACGGTATATCAGGCAAAGCATTATCCCTTGGATCTGAATCAGGTACAACGCTAAGGCTACCTTCACCTTTAGATATGTACTTCTGTAACCGTTCTTTTTGCGCAGGCTTGAGCTTCGATATTTTCAAAGCTGCTGGCGCAGTGAGCATCCGTTCTTTAACCAGATGCTTTTTAAGTATCCTATCGCTGCCTTTGGTGATCTCAGCCAGGATCGTTTCTTCGTCAGTGTTCCACGCATTAGCGCCACCACACCGGACAAGCTTGAGCTTACCCTCAAGACGCTTATCACGTTCTTTCAGCAACGTCTTTATGCGGTCAGCGACAGACTTGAGATAGCCATTGATCAAGGGTGTCTTATCGAAGATATCAACTAGCCTGTCAACATCCATCATAGCAACATCGTCAAACACTTCCGGTACTACACCGTCAGTTGCAGGCGCAAACGGGATACTGATAGCGTTGCGCATAACCTCGGCAGCAGCGGGACAGTCAGGTTTAGCTAAACAAAACCGGCATTGCTTCTGACCTGCAACAGGTTTTAAGTCTGTGACATCAGTTGCTCTTGCTATAGGTAGGACATCTTTATCAAACCAATCCATTAATTTCTCAGGGTCGTATTCTTCGTAACGAAAGATCTCACCGTTCTTATCAGGGAATCGAGGTTGCATGATCGTACCACGTACCCATGTCCACGGAACCTCACCTTTGGTAGCCTTCATGTACTGGCACATTTTGCCCAATACATAGAGCCTGTTTTGAGTGGTGTCAGATTCGACGAAGATACCCGATCCATACTTTAGATCAATGACATCTATCGTCGAAGCATTAGACAAGATGACATCACCCGTACCCCAAAGGTCGTCGCGATTGGATATGTAATGCAGATCGACTCGACGCTCGATCTCCATCCTGACCGTACCTTTCTCGCCGCCCAATTCATTGTACCTTTCCAGGACGTAGTTGACGCAACGCTGCAAGCAGTCGCGCATCTCATCGAGATCCATGTTTAGGTATTTTAATTCATCGGGTACATCAGACGGAACCATAACAACCGTGCCTTCACCGACACCGGCTATAAAATCTTTGAGAGTGCGCTCCATAATCGAATGAGCAAACGTACCCTCTTTCGCTGCATCAGAGTCGCCGCCAGTTCGACCCTGTGACATATACACGGAAGCAGGACACCGGAGCCAACGCTCCGATGCACTGAAACTTAGGCGGGCATGTTCGCTCACGCAGCACCAAAGCGAGCGTTAAGATTCTGCTCGAAACCTGCAAGCTGATCATCAGGCAACTCGGAGAAGCGAGCGACACCGAAGCTGTTGATGAACGCTCCGAGTTGAGAGGGATCATCCATCCCTTCGGCGAGAGTGCGAAGCCTTCCGGTCAATGCTGCTCGTTTGACTTCGAAGTCATCAGCGACAGGGGCGGCTGCGGTAGCGACAGGCATAGCAGTAGCAGCCGGAGTAGGGGCAGGTTCGGCAGGCTTAGAGGCAGGCATTTGAACTACCTCGCCGGTCTTAGCCGGAGCTTCCTGAGTGTTTTGGGTCGCGGGTACAGGTGCAGCCATATCTGCAGTGTTGAGAAAACTTTGAAGCTCCTGTGTAGAGCTAAATGTCATGGTCAATGTGATATTCATAAAATAATCCTTTTGTTGCATTTTGTTGAAGGAGATGGTACTCTATCACACTTCTTATCACAACTCAAGAGGTTTATAACCGTGAAAACTAAGACTGAATTTGTACATCTACCGAGATCAATTAGAACCGATCCTGATTTGTCAGAAAATCTGCGCGCTATGGCTGAGGAACAACATCGATCTGTTGCCAACCTGATTGGCCTGATCCTGATCGAAGCTATAAACAAATATACCGAGGGGAAAAAATGAAGACATTCAACGAACAGCAGATGGCTAACCCGTGGAGTTGGTGTGTAGGAGTCATAGAAAAATACGAACTGTCTAGTCGTATGGTGGCTGAGGCTACCGGCGCACCAAGGAGTACGCTTCGCTCCCTGTTCAATGGTAACAACACTAACCCGCGATATGAATTGCTTTGTAAGGTTATCCAGTTGTGCATCGACATCGAGAACGGCGGCGGATTCTTTCCTAAGAAGACTGGCAAGAAAGAAAAAGTTGCTCCGAAGCAACCTAAACAATCCATCGACGATTTTCTCTAGGACGGTTTGTAAGTTGCAGGGATCAAAGGCGCTCGTGTCACTTCCAAGTAATCGCATATACGCAATGCGGTTTCGTGTTCTATTTTGCGGGCATCTTTCCCTTTGCACATGTCGTTATATGAAACGGTTAACGCAGGGTTTGAGGCAGTGAACTCGTCGAGGGCGAGCGAATCGTGAAGCAGATCATTCCAGACTTTAAACTTAGGGGTATGGCTTATACCTTCCTTTTTGACAGGCTCAGTATGTTGATCAGAATTCGTACCGTCGATGCTATTGAGGAATCGAGAGGCTACGATTTGAACCAACGGGCGTTTGATCCGTATGATTTTGGTAGGGATACTGATAGGGGCAATTTCACGTCGAATATGGTATGCTTGCACGATGCAACCGTGTATCTGTTTGCGGGTATGTCCGATGGGTATTTTATCTATCATTTCATATTCCCCTTCACAGGATATTTCGGGGTGAGAGTCGAGAGCGGATGCGAGCATGTGACTGCCGGATCTAGGTAATGAGAGAATGATAAAGTCGTACATAAGTTTCCAAAAAAATAACCCCTGATGTTGATCAGGGGTAAAGTTACAGAAAACACAATAGCGGTGGAGTACCAAATGAAGACAATCGAGGTGTCAACATGAACGAGACAGTATCACAAAACGTAACACTGAGCAATAAGGAATTTTTAAATGGTGTTATGGGCGACTATTATAAGGCCGCACATGTTACAGGGTTTATCGAAGATCCTGCCGAACTGGACGCATTAGATTTGCGTCACTATTGGGGCGGGACAATATGGGCTAAGAATCCGATTGAGAATCCCGATCAGAATAATTTCTTCACAATAAGCACGTTCTACCCTGATCCAGAGGACGGTAAGAACCGCAGGCGCAAGGCAAACTTCGCCGCAGCTTACTGTATGATGATCGACGACATCGGCTCCGGCGAGGGTGCTAAGATAAGCGACATCGATATGCTGTCCTATCCGATAGTGCCATCGTGGAGGATCGAAACCAGTCCTGATAATTTCCAGTACGGTTACATCTTCGATTACCCTGAGATGGATCGAGGTACGATTGAGGCTTTGCTGAAAGGATTGGTCGCGCTCGATCTGGTTGATGGAGGGGGTGATCCTGGAATGTTGGGTTGCACTCGATATGCGCGTTTACCTGTCGGCTCCAATACCAAAGCCAAATACGGTCAACCTTTCAGGCATGTCCTGCACGAGTGGCGACCTGATCGCAGGTATACGGTAGGTAAGATCGCAGAGAGCTTCGGCATTGATCTCAAGTACCATGCTACACACGAGGACTACGCCGAACCGCTTAGTGAAGAACTAGATTACCCGCTGCAATCTCTGAAACGGCTTGGACTAACGAAGGCTAAATTGCGAGAGGGCATTTGGGACATCACATGCCCTTGGCAGGATGAACATAGCGGCGAGCTAGACAACGGTACTGCCTACCTATCACCGATGGGGTTCAAGTGCCACCACGGGCATTGTGCTGACAAAACAGGTAAAAATTTACTTAACTGGTTGCATGGCAACGATCCTGTATACGCAGAAGCATGTCAGGTTACGATCCCTTTTGTGGCTCAAAGGGAAACGGCATCGGAATCAACCTTCAATGATCCAGATGTTACGGATACTCCGACAGAATTCAGATCTCAATTCGACGAAGCACTCAACCACGTAAACCCAAGCGATCCGGCATCCTCTCAAGACGTGTACAAAATTCTAGCATCATACCTGCCGCACCTGACTCCAACCGAAAAGGATCACTATCTAAAGCTGATCAAAGAAAACACTTTAGTCACTATAAAAGTTGCGCGGGAGCAACTTAAACACACTCGAACGGAGATGCTACGTGAACACAGAGAAAAGGGTATTCTGCACGAGCCTGCATGGAAGACTTTCAATGAAGACCGCATTGTCCCCTGCCTCGATAATTTCAAGGCTATCTGTGAGTTCCACGGTATCCATACGGCATACAATCAGATGTCGCATACCATCGATGTCAACATTCCGAAACATGACTTTTCAGGCGAGGATCTGAATAACCGTACCCTGATGTTTATGCGGGATCTGGTTCAAAATTACGGCATACCTTTTAGCCGTGTGGACGAATGGATGATGGGCTACGCGCACGAACATGCATACCATCCGTTCCGCGACTATCTGGATTCGTTAGACGGGGTTTCATTCGATCCGAAAACCCCGTACTTTAATAAATTAGTTTCTACTCTTGAGTTCGATGAGTTTCCAGATCAATCAGAGCAGTTTGTTCGTCGATGGCTCATTTCTGTTGTAGCGGCAGTACGCGGGCATGGTGGAGCGGGAATGAAAGGTGTCCTGACGTTCGCAGGTAAGCAAGGAATCGGCAAGACATCTTGGTTTAGAAATTTGATACCGGACGGTATGTTCTCCGAAGGTCTGGTACTTGATCCGCACAACAAAGACACCTTGATCAAAGCCACAAACTATCTGGTCTGCGAGCTAGGCGAATTAGATGCAACGTTTAAACGTGACATACCCGCATTGAAGGCTTTCATATCAAGCCAGACTGACGAGATCAGACATCCATACGCGCCGAAAACTTCGACCCATCCAAGACGCACGGTATTCTGTGCGACGGTCAACCAGACAAACTTTTTAGTAGATCAAACAGGCAACTCGCGTTTCTGGCCTGTGCAAGTTTTGAAGACTGATTTTCTGGCGGTTAAACAGATGAAGGATTCAGGCGAACTGCATAACTTCTGGCGAGAGATAGACATGATGTATCAGGCTTGTATAGCAGGCAGACAGGAATTCAGATGGTGGATCGGCTACGAAGAATCAGACATGTTGTCAGAAGTCAGTGAACGGTTCATCAGAGAGTCTGCAGGCGAGTCTATGCTACGCGAGAGTTTCGACATGGATGCGCCCGCGATACATTGGCTTTCAACTACAGAAATCATGCATGCAGTCGGCTTGCGGATGAGCGATCATAACTACGTTGCGAAAAAGAACGAAGTCCTGGAAAGCTTGCGCCGAATTACAGGGCAAGGTACAGCGAAACGGTTTCAGCGAAACGGCGCTCGTGAGTACGGGTATAAAATGCCGCAGCACAAAGTATCTAAGATCAAGCCGGTGTTCGAAGCTGTACCCGAAATGCCCAAGGCAGATTACGACTTTATGTGACCTCCTGAGAGCCGTTTTAAGTCACGCCCTTCTAACCCTCACTACCGTACCAGTTTTTTCCAATCTCCCTGCCACGGCTCACCAGTAATATGTGGCAGGCACAAAAAAGCCTCCCCTCCGGTTAAGGAGGGGAGGCTGAAAACAAGACATATTTTACGCAAGTAACGCGTAATCCCTTGGTTAATAGCAGCCTGCACACACCCGTACAAATCAAAAGAAACTGTAGTGCAAATGCCTCTTGCACCAGTAGCCCTGTCTTCAACTTCCATACCCAAAAAATCTAAATGTTTTTGTATCTCGGTACTCATATCATCATCTCCTTAAAAATTAAAACTGTGTTGTCTGGGGGGTATATCAATAAGATAATCCTCAAACATATCGTGATTCTCAAACGGCATATCAGGCCACCACAAATTACTCTTAAGCCTGTTAGCCTCGGCTGTTATTACTTGCAGATTCCACGGTACATGCAGCCCACAAACTATAGTGGAACATATAGGTACAATGTGGTCTATCTCCACGGTGCGCCCCTGTGCTAACTGTCGGCCCCACTCTTGGGCGATCTTCTTAAAGTCGGGGTGATTGTTAGCCCAATCAGGAAACGCTTTATAGAGCTTCCTATAATACATAACAGTACGTCTGTAGCTTGGGTGTAAATTAGGATCATCAGGGTCTTGCTTTGCTAACCATCTTGGGATTGATTTATTCTTGACTATACCCACAACAATCTCTCCTTAAAACTTTGATATTAATGTCAAAACTCCTAAAAAGGGCAATCATCTTCTGGTTTCATGATGGTTACCGTGTGACCGTCTTCAAACGCTTCAACATAAATTTGAGCTTCTTCGAATGGTACGTGTATGCATATATGATTTTCATCTTCAACACGCCCCTTATTGTGAGGCCAATGTCTCCCTTGACAAAAGCATCCACGCCGCTTTGATCTCTGGTGTTCCTTTTCATAGACAGGTTTAAGCGTATCACGTTTGCACCCAAGACACTTCGGCCTGTTAATGTACCAATCAATTTTGTGCTTGAGTGCTCTTCGCCTTCCGCAATTGGTTCTATCGGAACATCTGTAGGCATAACCCATTTCATGACACCTCCCCCAAATCAGGTATCCTACCAAACACTTCAATGAATATCTGTCTCCGGATAGTCAACTTCATATCCGCAACAGTAAAATCACTACCTGCAAAGTATTGACGCTCTATAATGTAGCCTTTATAAACCACCCACAACCCCCTGCCTCCCCTCCGGTTAAGGAGGGGATGCTGAAAACAAGACATATTTTACCCTATAATTTTGCTACTGTTTGACCATCTTGAGACCGTTTGGCTTGGGATAAATACCATTCGATCCACCGTAACTCATAGTCGTTATCAATTAGTTGCTGCTGTTTGAAACCTATGGTTTTCTGCAACCTTTTGATTTTGCTGAGATGTAGAGCCTTTTCCTTTTTAAGCTGCTCTATCGTCATTACTTGATGCCGTTTACTCATAAGAAACTGTACTCCTTAAAATCTGGTGCTGTTGGCTCACCGATATACGACCATGCACCATGATCTATGTCGGGGATATAAACATTCTCGGAAAGCTTTCCGTTGCCGGAAAAAGAAAAGAACTGGCGTTTGGACAGCCCTTTAGACTTGCGCAGTCGTTCCAACCTGCGCTCTACGGCTGATTTAGACATTACCCAATAATGTCGGCAATGTCATCGTTGTCGTCGGATTCTTCAACTTCGTCGCCGACATCTTCAAGTTCTTCGATGCGGGCATGACACAGCTTGATCAGACCGCGTAGCTCGCTTATATCAGTGCACTGTTCAACTTCGTCCAGTGTTGCGTTGCTGATAATACCGGCAGTAGCGATTTTCTGCTTTTTGTTACCTGCTGCTTTCTTATCGGCGGCAGCTTTTTCGGCGGCAGCTTTTTTCTCCGGCTTGCGAAGATATTCGATTTCTTTTACAGCCGACTCGATGCTAGTACTTTCAAGTGCTGCAAACTCATCGTCAGTTGCGCCTGCCAGTTTCATGTAGCGTGAAGCTTGCTCGTAACCGATTGACAGATTGCCTTCGGTTTGCGCCCATGTTTTCCAGACGCGACCAAACTTAGACTGGATTTCTTCTTTCAGCTTCATCAAACGCTGACCAGAATCGAAGCCGATTTTCAGCATGGCTTCGGCGTTTGATAAAATCCGGTCTTGGTTCTTTTCAACCATTTCCAGAGTTTTAGACTGCGCTTTTGTGAGTACAACGTCCGATGCTGTGTACTTCACAACTTCCTTTTTTGCCGTCTTTTTAGTAGTTGTTACAGATTTGCTCGTGCTTTCTTTCTTAGACATGATAATTTTCTCCGTTGAGATTTAAGTTGTGTTACGAGATGCGACAGTAATCGGATTTGATTAATATGTCAACAAAATACTACAATTCGTAACACGGTTTCTGTATACCGCCCGTAATCACGGGCTAAATGTTGCGTCCGAGCAACTTTTAAAATTCATAGTCTTTATGAATTCGGGCTTCGGGTTTGAAGCGTTGAAGCTCGCTTTTGGTCAAGTAGTAGCGCATTCCATCCTCACGTTCAAACCATGCTTCCACGAAAGCCATTTTTTCCTTATGTGCTATGTTACCGGCAAACTTCATTCGGCCTGAAAACTTGCACGAGCCTGCGTCAAATGCATACGCCCAAATGGATTGCATTTTGATAGAGGGTTTCAACCTATCATGCAGTCTTGCCAGTTCACGTTGCCTTTCGTCGATGCGGTCCATCACAGTGTCGATGTTTGAGTATAATTGCTCGCTATGTGAAGTCATAATTTTCTCCGGTTTATTGGTTGGTTG
>Ga0307966_1001073_pt1 | contig 22036 bp, 16 predicted proteins | sample OrgLakmetagen646_FD_203141 | JGI IMG/M metagenome (GOLD analysis project Ga0307966, IMG submission 203141) | Saline water microbial communities from Organic Lake, Antarctica - #646 | ecosystem: Environmental > Aquatic > Non-marine Saline and Alkaline > Saline | place: Antarctica: Organic Lake... | reverse complement strand
CACTCACACCGCACCATACCAACCACTCACAGCAGCAGCAGCAGCAGCAGCAGCAGCCTCCAAGCAGTCTTCCCCAGTCTCAGCCCCACGTGCCCATCTTAATACTCGATGAACTTGGTGCGTCTGACTTTGTTTTCTAGGCAATGCATGTGAAGGGTGTCCACAAGTGCACTGGGTACGAACTGGGTGCCCTATACCCTTTACACACCTGCATGCACGCATCCACATGCACACTGACACGCGCAAGCTTATCACAAACATGTATCTTAGCAAGGAATGTAGCAAGCACATGTTTCAATTCGGCATGCTGCCAAAACAGGAAGCACACAATTGTTACTCTCACACACACACACACACATACACACACACACACACTTGAGAGCATTCACACAAATTTACACTTGCAGATTCGGGAGTGGGTAGCAGGCTGGGCAGTAGCGTGGGTGCTATGCTGAGGAGGATGGCTGCAGGGAGCAGCCAGGTCGTGTGTGTCACCCACTTGCCGCAGGTAAGGTTACATCACAACATGCACTATAACTCGCTTATAAACACACAATTGCATGAACTTGTGCGGACATCCTTACTTGCAAGCAAATAGAATAAAGTGTGTACTTGCGCTGCTGTATAAAACTTGTGTTTGTGCACACTCTGACATATGTGCATGTACGCACACACTTAAAACTTATATACCCTTTGTCTACAGTGTGTGATATTAATGCTACCAGCCTGTAGCAAACTGCAATTAACGCGTACAGCACTTCCCCTGCACTTTTGTACCCGTCTCGGCAACCTTTCTGTGTACCATGCCCTAATTTTTAAGTTGCCGCAATTTGTGGCTTCGGCCCCTTTCTTTTTAGGGTAAGTACAACCTCAATATGGTGATCACCCCCTGTAATGCTTATTGGTTGCATTTGTTTTGTACCTTTTTTGGGCTCAGGACAAGGCACATAGATAGTAAGGGTTTAGACGTTTGTTGTGTTGCCTTTCCCTGCAGGTAGCGTGCTATGCAGACCACCACGTGAAAGTGCTGAAGCACTTGCAACCCTCCAGTGACACATCCTCGATCATAGGGCAGGACAATGGCAGCAGCAGCAGCAGCAGCAGCAGCAGCAGCAGCAGCCGGAGGGGCAGGATAACAACGCGCTTTGTCGTGCTTGCCAGTTATGAGCAGCGCGTCAAAGAAATAGCAGAAATGATGGGTGAGTTGCGTGAGGTAATTAGTTATTGCCGAAGAATCAAATACCTGCACCAGCACTTATGGGAGGGTATGAACAGAGTTGTTTATAGCGTGCAAACTTTTCACAGCATTATTAAGGGTCCAGTAGGGATATGATGACAATACCAAACACTCGACCGAGGTTTTGCTTAATACCCTGTTCTTAAGTTCAAGTAGACTGACTTCCCCTGTCCCAATCTTATGAAAGTGCCCTCGAGGGACAAGGTCTTGAAATAGCAAGTCCAATGTCAATTTGTCATCATGCAGTATTTCCAAATAGATCTCTACTTACCACAACTTCCCCTCAATTCTTGCTGTACTCCTGATAGCACACCTTGCACCTTTCTCTAATATCCTAGAGAATCTCTCTAGTACCATCATCCTCGCTAAAACAAAGGCATGCTGTAAGAGTGGTTTCCAGGATGGAGGTTTGTAATCTTAACAAAACATTAAGAGAGACGTGATTGTCCTTGTTCTGTCCTCAACGTTGCAGGCATGCAGGAGAGCGTGGCAAAGGATCTGTACGAGCTTGCATGGGGGCGGCAAGCAGATTGATGTGCCTGCTCACGTACCTTAGGACAGCCAACATGTAATAGAATGAATTTTTGCAGGTTTCGGTAAACTTGTGAACTTCAAACTTATGAATAAATTTGTCAAAATTTCCCCTCGTTTTGGAGAGTTGTGAAATAGTAATACTCGTGTCATGAGATTCAGGCCAGTTTCTTCTGCCTGATGGGGCCACGGTCAACTAGATCATTTACTAAACTATTATTCATCTTTTAGCAGCATATTCTATAAGGTTAAAAAAGGCATGATACAAACGAACCACACTTTTTCCAGTTAGCTTTTGCAATTGGGCAATTTCCATACATGCCACAAAGACTCGGGAACAAACAGACATCAGATATATTCAGTTCAAGCTTTCTTGTTTGGAACTAGGAGAAGTTGCGTATGATAAAAGGGTGCACTCATGAAAAAAAGCTAAGCCAATATGCCACCAGATCCAAAACGAAAATTGTACATATAAAACGAGATATCGAACACAACTCCCAAGGATATCTGAGCAATACATCTGATGGTGTGCAGGCTCCCAATATATACCTGGGAGGTATTGCCTCCAGCCAACAGGACATTTTCGATTGCACCCTCTACTACCAACCCTGGCCTGCTTTCCAGCAGCTGCGTGCGTGCTTCTTGCGAGTCAACGATTTGCACTCAGAACTACATTGCTTGTGTAGGCAATGGCCTTGCTAACTGCTCACAAGTGCAAAAACTGACAGTGAATTATCCACAAAGGGTATATGTACGGCTCTGCTGTCAAACGTGCCTTGGAAAATTCTTTTAGTAGCTGCGCAGAAAGCTTCAAGCTTGACGCATTCCCTTCCCAGGTAAGGTAAGGTTTTGTGCAATTCGTTGTAATGATCAACTCAAATGACGTTGATGCACATCCTTCCTTAGGCAACGCAAGCTCCAGGCATTCCATCTCTGCAAGCTCAAAAAATTATGCAGCAGAATGCAGAAAAGTAACAAAACTGCAGAGCTCAGACATAATACATACAAATGACTATGCATGTCAATTTCCCCCTAAATCATGCCAGCTAGCTAGCTGCTCAATCACAACAAGCACAGTTCATCTTTCATCATCTGGACCTGCACATATATCAGCATACAAAACATTCCAAGACTTGCCCAGCAGGCTCTCCCTTTCTCCATCATAACATAATTTCTTTCATCTGCTTTCATACTTTCCAGTGCTTTCAGTCCATCCGCCAAGAGCTAATCACTCAACCACCCCTGCTCACGCACATCGTTTCAAAAGTGCACGGTCAGCTTACATTACTCAGAGAGCAAGCAGAAGCAGCACACAGCCAGCAGCAATAAACACCTCAAGACCCTCAACTATGATTTGCCTTTCTTTGTCTATCAATACTTTCTGCCTCTTCTTTTTCATCCCATAGTGTTGGAGTGACACACAGCGCTGTTCTACGTTCCTCAGCGTTGAGGAGGCACATAGTATTGATGTGCTCCTACAATCCTCAGTGCCGACGATGCAGCAATGCTGATAGACATCACGGTCTACAGCCCACAGCGTTGAAGAGGCGCACAGAACGTACGCACACCTTACGTCCCACAGCGTTGAAGACGCACAATGCTGAGGCACTCCTCATCTGCTTGCCGAGACATGAGCACACAGCCTGTAGGTGATAGAAAGGGTTTGTCACGAGCAAAGCCTGTTTAGTGGAGATACTCGGTAACAACTACTGCGTTATAACTTTTGTTTGGTGAGGAAAAGCGTGGCTGTGTCACACACAAGCCCTACAAAAAGACCAAAGCATGGTTTTGTTAAACTTAGTCAGCCCTTTGTGGCATTGAATCATAGAAGAGCCCCGAGACAGAAAACCGTGTAAAGCACACCTGTCAAATTACATGCAGAAGACACAAAGGCATTTTAGGTATCAACTGGCGGTGGTGCTACATATGGCAAAAACCACGCTGCCCAACGTAAAGACAAGATGTAGTTGCTGGATGTGAGATCATTGCTGCCACTTCCTTCCTTTCCGCACGTACCAGCAAACACTATTCAAATTCGTTTAAAATAATTTTTCAAGGCAAGCAGGTCGGCAAAGTACAAGGAGCGCGGTTGAACTCTGATGTTTTGGGCAAGTGTGGGTGCTCAAAGCTTGGTTTGAAACGCCAGCAGTGCTCAACGCTCAAAGCACCTTTGTTGTTAGTTGATAGGCTGAGTCCTGTACTTATGACAGTGATTCGACCCAACAGCACCTAGACACAAGCCAGAGGAAGAATGGTGAGTCAAGTGACGCACTGGCTTAAGGTATTATACATGCTCTGGCCATTCTAAATAGCAGCACAATAATTTGCTCACCTTTAAACCCATGTGCAGACATCTCTTGGACGATGCCTGTGTGTAAGTAAAGAAGAAGGCATGTCATGTCGGCTCCTACTCTTGGACTTGCCATATTTAGCAATGCTATACATGCTATGGATGAAGCACTGGCACTCTCAATTGGGCACTCAAACCTTCTCAGATCCAGAGAAAACATATGGGTATGCACAGCAAATTCAAGGCTTCAGTGTGCAAAAGGCTTCACAGGGTAAATGCGCACCTTCATGAATTGCAAGACCATTTGTTTAAGTAGCGCTAACAGTAGGAATCGACAGACAAGGCCCCGTGAGAATGAGCATGAACATGAACAACGCCATGGCATTTCAAGAGTAAGCCTCTTCAGAGGTGCGGTGCTATGTGGGCATGCTGGCAAGCCTGACTGTGCACCAAGGACTTGATGCACAAGTCTTTGTAGTTATGCATTCAATGAACAGTGTGCACGAATGTAATTGTTCATTATATGCACAAAGCTGATTGGTCCATGTGCACTCAGGATGGCAACAAACATGAGCACACTTATCTACAGGTGTATACATGCACGTTACCATAAGCACCTAAATAGTACTACGGGGGCAGCGAAGGAGCTTTCCTACAGCTGGTAGAATCTATCTGAACACTAATTCAGAACTTGAAGGATTGCCCGGAATTGTGTATATTCACTGTGTATGAATGACTGTATGCTTGCAGATTACCTTGCAAAACAGACCATGCAGACACCAAAATCAAATGGCTGTAGCCAGGCACAAAGCATGGTAAACCTCTATTATATTTAATTTGAACCCAGGGCAGACAACTGATACAGGTCAGCCAGTCCTGTGAGAGTTCTTGCCCCAAAGCAGAAAATACGTTTAAGTATGTAGGAACCTTAATTAGATATATCAAAGCACCCCTGCACATTCAGTTTGTGGCGGGAGGTGCCCAGGTGGGCAGGGTGAAAATCCTGCCAGAAAGTAGATTTCCAAAAGCTCCCTGGTGCCATCAACTTACCAGGGGTGTTTGCAATAAATTGGGGACATTTTGGTGTAGGTCCGGAGGTCTGGAGTGAAAGTCCGCTTTTGGACCCCCCTTTTGCAGGAAAACTATGAAGTGCAAAACCTTTTACCACAATTGACAGAATCCAAGCGCTTTTTTTGCAGTGCCAAATTTATTGTTGAAAAAATAAACTTTGACTGGCGCTGGAACTGTATACTGCAAAGATTGAGAGCAGATGGCATTTGAAGTTATCAGCTGTCGCTGCGCACCACTGCCCACGCCCAGCATTTCAGAACATGATACTTGACAGGGCATGCCTTGGGAACATACCGAAGGGCCCTTACACTCAGGTGGTGGCCAGAAAGCGTGATTCCATCAAAAATGCACCATTTTAGCCCAGCAAACAGGCCCACGTTCTGAGTCCTTCAGGGGCAAATTTCCAAAACCCTTTTTTTGGTTAATGTGTATGGTTTGACCCCAGACCTATCTGGGAACAAAACAAATGGATTGTGGATTGGAACCCGCATTTCTATATCTATGCCACCTTCCTGGCAGGGGATGGCACAAATTCAGCCTCCCATTCACCCTTGACCCCATATTCATAAAAAACATTAGTTGTTATGCATAATTGTTACAAATATGTATAGAACCCATTGTGTGACCTCAGATGTGCATTTCAGGAGAGGAGCATAATTTCCCCCTTTGTATATTCCTTGGCTGGGCTGGGCTGCCTGATCGTCACTTTTGATTTCACGATCCTTGTTTCTACAATGTGTGAACGCACATACCCATATACAGCTCTGGTGGATCTGGTGGATAACAAGGAGACCCTTACAGTGGCAACGGCCTAGAGCCACTAAGTACGCAAGTAGGGACCTCATTCCCTCTGCTTGACCAATACTGCAGACACAGACCTACCTCACATTTTTTGACCCGCATGAGAAGAACAAATGGGAATGTGTATTTACAATTGTGTACATGGGATTCACAAGTGTGTACTTTGACAACTGTTTCCACAATAGACAAATATTCCCCAGCACAATCCATCCTCACTTATCGTACCTGAAGGATCATTCTCAGATACTGTGACCATGTACAGCACTCCAAAAGGTGACAGCAAGCCCCGCAACTGTGTGTGTTTGTGTATGTGTATGTTTGTGTGCATGCATGTGCGTGTGTGAGTGTGTGTGCGTGTCTGTGTGTGTGTGTGATTGAGAGCACAGCAGGGACGAGAGAGGGGAACGGTAAATTTGGAATTAGTCGAGTCTAACTCTTACGGCATACAGATCTCAGAGACGGGAGCGGCTTGCAAACCAAAAGTTCATTCGTATCTGCCTGTACTTTTTCTTGCTGATGAACAAGTAAGGGTAAACGTAACAAGCAACACTGGAATAGGTGAAGCGTCAAAAAAAGAACATGCTCTTGTATTTTCCAATTTGGGCAGAAATAATCCCTAGGGATCCTTAGGGATCGCCTAGGGATCGGCGTAGGGATCCCTTATTTTCTCATTTATGCCTGTAATTGGAAACTTGTTTAGAAATAAAGGCCATTATGCAAAAGTGCCCGCACTCCCCTTGTAAGCTTGGCAGCACCATTTGGCACAGAATTGCATGATGCAACACGCATACACATGTGTATGTAATGCCAGAGGCGTGCATGCGGCAGTAGAGGCAGTGCAAGGAAACAGGTGTCTACATGATTTGGTAATCTGAGGAAAAGGAGGGGTTCTGTTACAGACAGGGCACAACAAAACAATTAAGAACAGTCTAAGTACACATGTGAGCAGCTAGCCTAGAAGGATGCACCTAGCCTAGACTATGAGCTTCTCACAGACTCCTTACAGCTCCTAAGGAAGCGCACGGTCTGTGATGCATCTCTTCAAGATTAGCAGATCATATATTGCACACACGTTAGCATGCTCGCATTACCTAGGGCAGCACACAGCCTATGACACGTTTTAACCACACACGCGCACAATATCCATTGCACACACGTAAGCATGCTCGCAGTACCTGAGGCAGCACACGGTCTATGACACGTCTCCCTTTAAAGCCCCCTGCCCATGCAGTGGCAACGCCAGGCTGATGTATCTCATCATCAGGCGTGGGCACGTACGGGGGATTAAAGACCTGCGCAAGTTTGCACCCTTCTTTCTGTATGGCAGTCTCCTCCTGCTTATTCTCTTTCATCGCCCATCGACACGTTTTATGTAGGTATGTTGCCGGAGATTCGAGTCCTTTCCCTGTTTTAAGGTGTGTTGATCACGACCTTTCAAAGAAGCAGGGTTTGTTATCCAATGGATGTCTGCTTTTGCGAGACTGCAGATCGAGCTGGTGTTGTGAAGAATGCAGGTTTCTCAGAGTATGATAGGTGTACATCAAGGATTCAAAAATATCCAGCAATTACGAACACACACACACGCACACACAACCACACACACGCGCGCACACACACACACACACGCACATGCGATAAATGAATTGCATGCAAGTGCTTAAATATCTTCCAGACATTAATTGCGAACATGCCAGGGGAGTTTAGTCCTCAAAGGATGCCAGCTGCATTGCAGAGTCACTCACCAGCAAGTCAACGTGTCCCACCAGATTGCCATGCAAGCTGCGTGTCAAGTCTGTCTGCACGACATCCACCCTACCTTGCACCTGCGTTGTGGAACACGGATCAGGTGGCCCCTCATCACCCGCATTTATAGTGAAGTGCGAAACAATCAGGCCAACTGGCAGGCAGAAGTAAGAGGCAAAGCAAGCACAAAATGCGCGTACTTTTAGCTTCAAGGCTTTGCTTGGATGAGAAAGCCAATGTGATGCATGAGTTGCAAGTCAAGGGTCTTGTGTGACCGATACCCTCAGTAACCTTTAGCAATTTGTAGAGACTACCTTGTGATTCTGCAAGGTCTGGTGCGTGGCTTCAACGGCTGGACGACTGTGGTCCACTGCCAAAATCTGAGCAGGAATACCCAGGTGTTGGAGCATCAAGGCAAGGGAGCAGCTCACATACCCACTGCCGCAGCCTAGCTCAAGCACTCTGCGTGCAGCAATGTTGATGTATGCAATCTACTGGGCTTTTGTGCAAAGCGCGCTTGCACCGCATGCCATTCAGCACGTGCGTGTGAGCGTTTGACTGTGCATGAAGGCTTTTTGCAGGCGAGGGCTTACAGCGGAGCCTCTTGCTTGAAGTCTGCCCATGTTACGACATCCTGCTGCAGGGCATCTACCAGCAAAAAGGTGTCCTGCGTGCAAATGGATTACTGGTGCATTGCTGTGACTGCTGCACGACTCGGTTGGCTGCCCATTGCAAACAATGAGGTTAATTACACACACACATCGGAGGGCTCGTAGACCTCTGTGTTCCAATCAGTTAGTCTAATTTCCGCGATGGGGAGAGTAAGATCTAAAACCATATTATAATATATAGACTTATCTTACCTGGAACAAATAGGCTGGTCCTTCTTTCGCTTTGCTTTTACTTATTCCAAAATCATTATGCCCGCAGTTACAACTATGCTACCTACCGACCATTCAGCTTCTACTATTATACTCCTCCCCGAACACAACCGCTCCATTCTCTTAAATTCAAGAATCTGGGAAATGAACGACCATCAAACCCAGACCTGAATATAATACTCGCTCCGGAAATTTCTATAAACGAGCTTGCAAGCAAATCCTGATGGATTCCTGGTGGAAGCGTTCGACCCAGCCAGTTGCGGCCTCTTTGACCAGGATCACTTGCAGCAATCAAGTAGCGGCATTGATTGAACAAAAAGTAGCACATCTGCACCACCCTGCTGCCTTAGCGCAACAGCACAAAGACCTTCGCAACATTCTCCAAGGAGCCTCCGTTACTCTCCAAATCATCCTTTTGGGTGTGGGCGGCACCATCTACAACACTAACACTCTGAAGCCTTTCAAGGAACTGGGTCTCGATTCTCAAAGAGTTAAGAAGCTTGCCTCCAAGCTCCATGTGCACTCTGTGAATTTTGCTGCTTAACTTGTCCATGCCAGACGTGCCCTTCCAGTACTGTAATCAACTCTCATCAGGAGCCGGTTTCAGGCCAAGCCTGCAACCCTCCTGATCCCCGACAATTTTTCCTTTTCTTTTCGCGGTGGAGGAGCATTACGGTAATCGGTACCAAAGTGGCTCCTTTTCCTTAATTAATGTGGGGAGTGGTTTTCACTGCCTGCGTAGTTTTTCTTTTCTTTTTCTTGCCTTTAGTTAGCTGTAGTACACTGGCACTTGGAAACAAAATGCTTTGAGTTCTTGTTCATTTCACGAGTTCCGCTGCAGATACGTAATCCCCGTGCGCTTCAAAGTAATCTATCAATCCCTTCAAGAAAGGGTCCGAGCTAACAGTCTCCGAGTCGCAGATCAGCGCACAGTGGCGTCGTGCACGCGTGATCTGCATTTCATTCAGACATAATATTGTGCCATTTGAATAGGAGGGTTATTTCAAACATGCGATTAAAAATCTGAGCGTTATCTACATGACGGTCGGTGTAGCAGTGGGCTACAATCCAACGGCTCAATTAAAAGCATACTCACCGCAACATTCATGCGCCGTTGGTCAGCGAGAAAGCCCACTTGATTGTTGTCGTTGCTGCGCACCATTGATATGATGATCGCCTCCTTTTCACGGCCCTGCACAGACAAGCACAAAGCCACATCCTCGCCTCTTCACGTGCCTTTGAACATTGCACATCGCATCTGCACTGTTCTTTATCTGGCAGCTGCGACAACTTCGGCTAGCGCGAAAGTACTTTGCGTTGTGCATTGTTTGTTAAATCCAGCTGGTTGTTGTCCACTTACTTGGAAGCCATCCACACTGGATATTTCAACACCCTGGAGTGTGTCAGTGCGGAGCTCACGCAACATGGCAACCTGCATGTTCAAAGGGCGTAAATGACAACCATTTGCAATCTGTGACCAAAATATCAATGCACACATGCACGCACGGAGAGGGCTCGCAGCAAATGCAATCGTGAGCTGGTTCGCATTTGGCACAACAGGGGAGAGGTTCAGAGCGCGGATAGCATACAGATGGGTCTTTCGTTGATGCACAAATGGCACGTTTAGAAATCGAAATCCGAGAAGCAGCAGCAGCTAAAGTCTCGGGCATCTCCACACGCTAGGTGTGCCTGAGCCATACGCAATGCGGTATTTACCCGTTCATGTTGACAGGCGCGGGCACGAGTGCTTCCTAAAACCAGGGGTTACAACCATGGCTGTGAACCAAACCAGTCTTTTAAAGTATTGCGTAGTCAACAGAAGCAACCGTTCACATTCCAACCAAATTAAACCTTTACACTAACTCCATCAAGCAAAAGAGCAAGCTCAATTTGAGCTGTTCCAGTCACGAAGTGGAGCATCTGACTTTTGGTTGTCTATTGAGTATAATGCCGATCCCTAGTATAATGCCGATCCCTAGTATAATAGATTGAGGTAATCAGCTGAATGTTAGGCGCTATTGAACAGTGGCAATAAAACACGCACATCTTTAGCTTAAAGTATACGCGCCTGGGCGTTGTAGGGTGTGATGACTCCAATATCTTGGGGCCGGACGCCACCCTGCACAAGCTGATCCACGTGCACCATGACAGCCTTTGCCTCTCCCTGATTCGCCCTGCTGTCGCCTTCCTCTTCTTGCTGCTCCTCGAACCCACACCTGGTCGAGCACCATCATAAAGTATAATTCAAGTGTATGGGCTACAACTTGTAGACCAAATGTGCTATTGCCTCCCTTGCTTTGCCTTGGTCACGTTCGTCCGTTTGCTGCTCCTTGAACCCACACCGTGGCAAGTATAGCTTGTAGCATAGATTACCAATTGATATGCTGCTGTATGTTTCAATAATATAGGTATTGCTTATTGCTTTCTTGGCTTCAAAACTGGAAAAGCAAAACGGGGGGCACAGCGTTTGCAGTTCGGGTTAACCCAAACCGTATATGCACACCGTATCTGACCGTATATACGAGATTCTCCCTGCTAATGACACCATATATATTGAAATTACACCGTAAATACCGAAGACGCACCGTAAGTACGTGCATATGTATGGTTTTGGCCAACTCCAATTACGGTGTGTGCACCCACGTGTGCAAACATCAAAGCATGGTCCTTGTCATGCAAAAATATTATATGCATGTACCAGGGGCGTGTACGGCATTGCACACACAGCATGATACTCTTAATGCTTAATGCTGATGCAAACTAAAGCTGCAGACGCACATCCTGCCCATTTATGGGGCGTTTGGGTGTGACACGCAATCAAAGCTTCCTGCGTGGCACGGGTTTAGCCTTTCATTGAGGACAGGGGGGAGAAGGAGCTTCAATCTCCCTTTCCACAAAACGCTTCATCCAAGCAGAGTCAACAAGCACCACAAGGGGTGAATAAGCAGAGCCAGCAAGCACCACAAGGAGTCAACAAGCAGAGCCAGCAAGCACCACAAGGAGTCAACAAGCAGAATCAGCAAGCAAGCACCACAAGCACACAGGGACACAAGGAACTCATGTCTATCCCATCCTTTTACCCTGCAGTATCAATGAATAACAGGACAGGCTGCATCGTTTTCTCTGACAGAGCAGCAGCTGCAGCAGGGCCCTGTCCCTTTCCCTTTGCAGCTGCAGCACCACTGGCTTTGACGGCACCCGCTTTGCCAGCTGCCCCTCCCTTCCTGGTGGAGCCAGAGGCTATTGGGGTGTCAGAGGACGCAGTGGGCAGGTCTGCCAGTGTGTGATCTGCCACTGACGGATGCGCCAATAGTTTGCTCTGTGTGCAAATGCGTGTGTGTGTGCGCGTGCGTGCGTGCGTGCACAGGCATGCGTGTATAGTGTGTATGTGTCTGCGTGTGTGTGCTGGGGTGGGGTAGTGTGTGTATGTGTGTGTGCGTGTGTCTGTGTGTGTGTGTGCTGGGGTGGGGTAGTGTGTGTGTATGTTGTGTGTAGGGTGAGGATAGGGGGGTTGCTGTAACTTGTTTGCGTTTGATGTCAGACAGAAAGGGGGAGGCATCTGTGTGCAGAAGGACCCCCTACACGCACCTCATACAAAGCATCTGAAGACCACTGCATGATGTCGGTGTTCATACGGTACTGCACGGTAAGCATGTGGCTGCAGCTGCTGCCGTACATACCCTGGTAACGGCATGTTTGTAGAGGGTTGACGCAATGTAATCACACACCATAGACGCAGGTTTCTCATCAAAACAGCTGGTATTTGGAAGTTCTGCACGGTCAGCAAGGGGCTGCAGCTGCTGCAACACATGCCCAAGTGTTCCAGGATTTGCCAGGGGGGATATATTTAAACCGGTGAGTGTTGACTCTTTATTGAAACGCACAACACAGAGACAGGTGCATCATTAAATCAAGGGAAGGTGTTTGGGCAGCGTTGACTCTATGTTGACACACGCAATTCAGAGATACTTCCATTAACATAAGCGGAAGAGCTTTGGTGGTTTGAATGCCTTGTTTACCTCAACACATGTTTACCTCAACACAAACACACTCCATCAAAGTAAGGGTTGTACAGTGTTTGTGCTGGGTTGATACACGCAACACAAACGCAGAGCTTCATTTTCAACAGTCTTTATACATTAGGAATTGCACATCCAACTTGCGGCTGCTACATGCCCTGTCGGTAGGCCATCAATGTCATGATCAAAAAAGAAGAGAGAAGGAATTGAGGCTGCTTCTGTAGCAGCCCATTCTTGCATCAGAGTTAAAATCAGAGGGTGTCAGTTTCTTTTTGGGCTTGCCTCCTTTATAGTGTGCCCACACAATCATCCATTGATCCCACACCCTTCACTCAGGCATACCATACGCTTCTCTCAGGCATACCATACGCTTCATCTAGGCATACTCCCACACTACAACTCAGTGCTTCCTGCACGTTGTTGAACTAGAGACACATGTGAGCTGTTAGAATTGAGGCTTGCAGGCAAGAACACTCACACCTGTAGCCTCTTGAACAATGTGTTTCCCAAGCCCTTGCGTGCAGCTTCATCACTGACGACGGTAGGAGGGAGCTGCAAGTGATCTCCTGCAAAGCATACATTGTGACAAATGTGGTAGGAGTGATAGCCTGCAAAGCATTGTAGACGGAGACAGGACTTTGCAAGGGGTTCAGAGTTGAGAGCCGGTTGTCTGCACAGTCCTTTCTGTAGCATACAGCACATGCATACCCCGTGAATCTGGATAATAAGCCTAAGCTTGTTTGGATTACATGAGATGCATATGTAGGGTTGGCGAGAACCACATATATACGGTGCACACACGGTATTTTTGGCAGGGAAATCAACAAATATATACGGTTCTGGTGTATATATAGGTGTGATTATATACACGGATCTGGCCAACCCTGTGCATGTGTCAACAGCACTGGTCAACACAGCACGCGCAACACGGCATGCAGTTCTTGAAGGTCCTGCGATCCTCATGAACAGATTTAATATTTTCTATTTTAAGCAGCTACAAATTCATAGCTGGGCCTCTGATAGGAAGCAATTGGAAGCGTGATGGGCTTATCTCGCAAGTCTCTGCCCTCGGTTTTTATAGTCAAAGGGCCTGATTGCCCTTCACTGTACTGCACAGCGCATGCACTTTCAACACTCCTTGTGAGTGAGCCAGAACTTATAATATATTACATGCAGATCCTGTGGTCCTTGTGGGCAACACCAGGGATGCAAATCAAAGCTAGTGCTATGGTTGCAAGGGTAAGAAGGAACGCCTTCCACTGAAGGGGCACAAAAGCTCGTCCTCAAATTGCAATCTTCTTCCTGGTAGTGCAAAGCAAGAAATCAGTTTGGCTCATGTGCAAGCGCTTCATGATCAGCACCGATGGCAACAACACGTTCAAAATCCGTTTAAACAACACCCGCCCCGCACCTGCTAGGACAGCACGAGAGGCCTTAAGCAGTCCGGCCCATGTGGCAGCTTCCAATGCCTGAGCCGCCTCATCCACAACCACCACATCAAATACTTGCGACTGATGGTGTGCGCATGCAAAAACAGGGAGCGTGTTAGTGACTGTGCACACACGTGTATGCTTCTAAATTGCAACTTCACAGCTTGACCAACATGTGCGTCAAACGTGGGATGGGACCGTACTGTGCAAGGAATGTTTTGAACTTATTGGCAAATTATATGTTACTTACGCAGCTTGAATCAGTGCCCAGAGGGTCCAACACTGACACGTATGAGCGCACAAGAGGTGGAGTGTGTTCAGCTATTATTGTGTGCACTTGTTATTTGTAGATATCTGGCAGCTAGAAACACTTGTTAATCACTCGAGGCAGCAGGTACACACAAATACAGCAAACAGCATGCTCCAAAACACACAAGCTGGTTTTATGCTATGGTATCAAGGTGCGTGAGTAAGGGGTTTATATGCGCATAGTATCAAGGTGCGTGAGTAAGGGGTTTATATGCGTGTGGAAAGTGTATGCCCAATTGTAAAAGTTGTGCCCTTGACTCACTCCAGTAACTGACTCGTCCGCACACCCAACACACTCGTTATCGCACCTTTCACCCAAACTCACAGCTGGACGCAAAACACACCCACCTCCAACCCTTGCCATACAGCTTTTTCCGATTAATCCAATTACAGAGTTTTAAAGCAAACAACCTCAAAAAGGTGCCTCCAGATTGTGGTGCAGCTGGTAAGTCATGTAGAAACCCCCCCACACATGTATCGACGCACCTCCAAATTGTGGTGCAGCAAGCCCGTTAGAGTAGATGCTATGACCTGTGAGCAAGAGAACCCCGCAAGACTGAACGCTTTGCATACACCCATACGCGTTTGTATGTACGCCCATTTGTGTGTAAGCCATTTCTTCCGTCTCCTCCTTAATGGAGTGCACGTGGAACTGAGACTTGTAATCCGGACAACGAACCCCATGTCAAGACGTCTTTCACGTCTTACGTAAGGTTGACCAGAACCATATACCCTATAAGAATCATCATATATGCGGTCATACACGGTTTATATGTACGATTCTGGCCGACCCTAAATTTTCATCCTGAAGCAAAACTACATTTAACCAAATTAAATAATTTGTTGCAAATTGCGACACGCAGAAGGATAGGACTTGTTTTTCCTTTCCATTGACTGAGCTGTGTTTAAAAAAGCAAAAAATGAATGATGCATGCACATACCTAGTAAATCAAGAGCATCGAAAAGAAATAAAGTACAATTGACCAATCCACACAGCCTCCATCAGCCATGCCGGAAAATGCATACTTAAATCTCTAACAAATGGGGCTGAATGCTCCAATCTTTTGCACCTTTTCAGGAACAAGGTAAAGTGACTTAAGTCGCAATTTTTAATGCAGGATAAGTTGCAAAGGGGCACCAGTCAGAGCTCAAGGTAAAGTACAATGAGGCAAGGTTTATTAGTTGCCGTGTATCAAAAGTTGTGTTCACCTGAGCGCCCTTCACGACCTCCACCACGGCAGCCTCTTGACGCCCACGCTCTTCTTTTGCTAAACGCCTTAGATCACCCCGTATCTGGCGCCGCTCAGCACGCTCCCTGTGTGAGTACATAGTCCAACCACACTCTGTAGAATCTCAAAATGTGGCACTTCCCACAGGCAATCTCAAAAGTAGGGCCTCGATACACCTTGTGCTTAGCGCTTCAGTACGCAACGTGCAAAACAGCAGTGATCGCTGGCCAAACCACACTTTTGATTGGAAAAGGAAGTTGAGCTCCTTAGCGTTAAAACTCTGCCGTTATCATGCATTTTCTCAAGGTATTAGGTTCAAAAGAGACGGCTGCTAATACAGTCAGGCCGATATACATACATTTTGAACGCCAAAAGCGCACTGCAAGCACGGCAATGCCTTTGTCTGGATGTGTGCTATGCATAATGCATGCAGCCCACACTGTCAAATTTCCACCTCGTGTCGCAAGGCCTATTGAATTGCATGTATGCGCCATATAGGCCTGCATAATTGGAGACTTGTCTGCTGGTTTTGGCCAGCCCTACAAATGTGTCACACATTGGGGTACCAGCAACCACCTTGAACCAGATTTGAGAAGCCATTACACTCTAGACCAAATTTGAGAACCCATCACACCTTGGGTCAGCCATTCCCTTGAGAAATTTTGCCCCACTGCAGATAAGTGCACTTAAATACGTAAGAATCCTGATTAGCATCTAACCACCCCTGCACACTCAGTTTGTGGCCAGGGTGGAACTGGGTGGAAATCCCTGCTAGAAAAAAGATCCCAAAAGCTCCTCCCTGGTGTCAGCAGATCATCAGGGGAAAACAAAATATGGTGGCATTTCAGTGCAGGTCCGGGGGCCTGGGGTGAAGGTCCGGTTCTGGACCCCCCTTTTGGCAGGGAAACTGTGAATTGCAAAGGCTTTTACCACACTTGACGGAAACCGGACGCGTTTTTTGCAATGAGTGACGTTTGTGTTGTTGAAAAAGTGAACTTTGACTGGCGCTGGAACTGTCTACTGCCAAAGTTGAGATCAGATGGCAATTGAAAACCTCAGCTGTCACTGCCCACCATGACCCAAGCCCAGCATTACACACCACAATACTTGGCAGGGCATTCCTGGGAAGCATGCTGAAGGGCCCCTAGCACTCAGGTGGTGGCCAGAAAGCATGTGTCCAGGGCTTTCAAAAAACACCATTTTTGCCCAGCAAACAGGCCCACACGTTAAGTCCCTTGGGGGCAAAATTCAACCCTTCTATTTTGCTTTAATGGGTATGGTTTGACCCTGGATCTACCTGGGAACCAAATAAATGGTGAAATTGGAACCAGAATCCGCATATCTGTACTCATGCCACCTTTCCGGCAAGGAAATGTCACAAAGCCAGCCCCAAATTCACCCTTGCCCCCAAATTCAATGAAAAATCTTGTTTTTCTGCAGAATTATTACAATCACGTATATAAAGCATTGTGTGACCTCAGATGTGCATTTCAGGAGAGGGGCACTAAGTCCCCTTTTTTGGGGTGGACTTGGCTGGCTTGACCTTGGGCCTAATTTGAGGAGCCATCACACCTTGGACCTAATTTGAGGATCTGGGAGTTGAGCTTCTTGATCTCTTTCCGGCAGTCTTTGGCAAGTGAGCTGTTGTCTGAACGCAGCACGTGCGCCTCGAGGGAGCTGTCCAAGACCTGAACGCAACACGAATACTGTCTAACTGAGAACGACAGGCGCGATACGGAGGCAGAAAGAAAGAGTCGAGTATGAAAAAAACAACGTCAATGCTTTTGAAGCTGTCAATTCATAGCTTGAGCTTTTTTGGCCCCAGCAAAGAATCACCCTCTCGATCTTGATTGTTATACTTGTTCCTGCAGCGGAGTTTTTCCCATGATGCAAATATCGCGTTGTTCTTAACAAATTGTAGTACATGTCAGTCAACATTATGTGCAGTTATAAGGACGGATGTGACTTGTGCTAAATTCTTCTCGTGTGCCACAGCCATCACTGAGCAAAAGAAAAAATTTCGCAGGCAGTGAAAACAACTCCCTACAAAGACCAAGGAAAAAGGGCATCGTTAATGCCGGGCACGTAAGACTCCTCCACCAAAAAGAAATAGGTGCAAGACAAGAGGGCTGCATGCACTCTTGCAATTTTTGAGTGACTGCTCCTATAAGATAGCAGGCCTACTCAAGGCACCTTGTTGTCCTGGCAAGCACTCCGCCATTGTAGGAGTAAAGTACCAATGTTTGTGGTGTAAAAACCAATTTTTTGAAACCTCAGCAAAAAACGTGGCTAGAAGAGCTGCAGTTGCCTCAATGACATATGTCATTTACATAGGTTTGGCCAGAACCGTATGTATAACACCGTATATGACCGTATATTTGGCGATATCCCTGCCAAAAATACTGTGTATACACTGTATATTTTATGGTTCAACAGCATTGGTCAAGGTATGGACAACCAACTGAGTTAACCTTCTCGTCACCAGTGATGGCGGCAAGAAACAGGTTATGGTGAGGGTAGCAAACAACACGCTTCATCATGCCAGCTTGCACATGGATTTCAGGCACAGACACACAAGTAGGGCTGGCTAGGACCATATAATGCACATCATATGACACCTTCCGTACGGAGGCTTTCTAGCTAAAAATACAGTATGTACTGTATACAAGAAGGATTCTGGTTCACCTTACACACATGTGATACACAGCTTTTCGTTTGCCAATTCCAATTAATTTGCGTTGTGAGATGGCAATGATTTGTCACAACTGCTAAAAAGCTAGAGTTCGCACAGGCAAGAAGAAAAAAGGCAAAAAAACAGACTCAAACTGAGAAGGAAGAGCACATGTGAGGGGCAAAAATTTAAATGGAAAAGCTAAATAGGAACACAGATAACGCAAGAGCGATATGAGTGACATCACTTTGCTTCACTCCAAGAACTGGAGCTCAAGTGTTACAAAGTGAGCTCAGCAGTTCCTTTCCCTTGCGTGTCCCTTTCATCCTTGTACCCCTTACAACCAACCTAGAAATAATCAAACAACTACTCTTAATCTCAACAGCAGCTGCTCTCAAGTGCTAAATTTCCTGTGTAACCTCTGAAACTTCTGGGTTTGAGGAAGCAGCCAAAATTAAAGGTTTCTGTGCAACCTCTAGAGTCTCCACACCTGAGGAAGCAGTCGGGCAGGGTGACCCATCCGTACGATACGCATCTTTGAGTCCGCCTTCACAAGGCGCTCCACCAAGTTGTCTACAGCAATGTTGGAGGCAGAAGTTGCAAGCACACGAGAGCCGCGGGCAACTTCCTGAAGGATGAGCTCTACGACAGCCGTTGTCTTGCCGGTGCCTGTGATTGTAGTTGTGTGTATTGTATGTTATATGTGTGCGTTGTATGTTATAGTTGTAGTTACTACATACCATTACAGAAACCATAAAGACACTGAATTACTGCTATGTACTGTTACACAAGTCATTCAAAGCTTTCAAACTGCTACTACATGTATGATACAACTACAAAGAGCATGAAGATTTTTTAAATTACACACCATGCATAAATTATTGAAGAAACTGAAGTTGCTACAACATACCATTATAGAAAGCAATGAAGTCCATAGCACATACTATTACAGAAACCATAGCACAAGCAGCACACCAGGAGATCCATGGGTATAACGCAAGAATAGGCTCTTGCCCTAGTGCTATGCCATGATTTTCAGCGCTACAGAGAAATTTTGAAAGCACCCCTGACTCATTTAACATACAAGTAACCCACAAGTCCCGTGTACAAGGCACACAATCTTCAACCACACCATGCCTTTTATTGTTACAAGAACAGCCCACTAATCTTACTCAAAACAACCCACCCATTTTAAATTACCCAAGAGGCCTGTGCACCAAGCACAAATCCTTTGACACCAGTGCCAGACCACGCCTCCTAGTAATGCAAGAACAGCAGCACGCTCAACCCACTCATTTAACTCACCAGGAGGCCCGTGTATCAAGCACACATCCTTTGCCCCCAGTGCCATTCCAATTGCTGCTTGCTGAGAGGCATCCAGCCTAAGGTTGCGAGGTGTCCAGGGGGGGGGTTCAGAGATAAAGCGAGGGGGTGTGCGACCAAAGCACACATCAACGACCGCAGCACCTGGGCAGGGCTCTCCTCCTTCATTCAACGTATGAAGTGAGAAGAAACAGGTTGGCTTCTGGGGTGCTAGAAAGACAAACATATACGATTGCAGCACCTGGGCAGTAATCTCCTTTGTTCAAAGTGTCAAGTGAAAAGAAAAAGGTTGGATATCGGTTTTGAAGGTGCCGAAAAAGGCACACATCAAGGACTGGCACAAGATAAGGCTGTTCTCTATTTTGGGAATGAAAGCGATGATGAGGGCTAGAAAGCAGGAGCGCAGCACCTTGAGTTTGTTACAAGCACATAGCGCACGTCAACGACTGTGACCACTGAGAAGGGCTCTCCGCATAATTTTTGGTTCTCACTCTCAGCTGTTGGAGCAGCTCAAACAGTTACATGTAAAATGTTATATGTTAAATTCACTAGCCGAATTAGAGTACCCCTTCAATATAATAATGCGATAACATAATAATGATAATAATAACCAGGCCTGTGCACTGTACGGTGTATGGTACGGTACGCTTTGTACTGTACGTACCGTTATTCTGTAAATTATGCGTAATTACAATTTTGGAGGATCGTAATGTACCGTAAATACGGCAATTAACTGTACGGTGTACGGTACAGTGTCAAGCTGGCACTGCCAGTGCAAAGTGGCCTCAGAAAGGCCTCTCCGCCCCAAAAACTTCCCTTTTGCACCTCCAGCATGCTCCCCTTATGTGCTGACGCCAGACAATGCTTCACTGAACGACCCTGAGGCTGGGTTGGGGCTGCATTAGCTCAGGGGAAGGGCCCAGCAGTGGCTTGCATGGAAACTCAAAGTCGGTTGCAGTACTTGAATCCTACGGGTTAATTTGTTTTTTATTTAAGCATGGATAACTAGGGTGTATGATTTTGCCAGCGAGGCTCGACGAGCGTCGTCGAGGGCGAGGCTCGTCGATATAGGCCCTAGTTGGTGCATTACGGTTAGAAATCCACTTTCTGAAACTTGCACGGATTGAGTTGAATTGTTTTCTGGAGTCTACTTATAATTAATAAATAATTACTGTGAAGAGACCGGACTGAAAAGAGCTGTAGGAAGTGTTTGGAAAATCTCTCATGGTGCATTGCCTGGACAGGCATACGCACAGCAAATTGGCCGGATATAAGATCCATATATTCTGAATAATACTTGATAATATAAAGAAAACATTGTACAATATTACTGTCCATTTTGGAGCGTCGAGAAATAAAAGTCTGACACTTCCCCTGAACAAGACTGTGACATCGTGATTTGCCATTTTTTGCGTTAAAATTACACAAAAATACTTCATAATATTACACAAAAATGCGGTCGATGTTCCTGGGTTTTAGAAATTTTCAGGGAAATTTCCCTGATCTCGCCCGAAAAATGGACACCCTAGTTGCTGTCTAGGCTTTGGCAGCAGTGACGTCGAGGCTCGACCTCGTCTCGGCTCGACCTCGTCTCGGCTCGTCTTAGCTGGCACACCCTTAGTTTTATTCATAAACAACTGTTGTAAAAAATGGGCTGAAATTGGAGCCAAACGGCCAAATTAGGGTCAAAATCGTACTGTACGGTGGGCATCGTCTTGTACGATCTGACACCGTAATTTTGGCCAATTGTAGTTTGGACCGTACTGTACGGGGTAATTACGGTCAATACTGTAATTACGGTCAAAAATCCAACATTACAGCGTACGTGCACAGGCCTGGTAATAATACAATATTTGCATAAAAAGTGCCCCCTATGCAAGGCCCTCCCCCCTATGAAATCAAACAAGCTCAGATAAGGTCTGACTGGTGCAGGTCTCTTATAATCTCTTATAATCTCTTTTATAATCTCTTATACTTCTAGTTGATTGATCAAAAAGCACACGCAGTTTCAGGTCCGAGCGCTTTCAGTACCAAATAGTAAAAGCGCAAGCGGTGGCACCATTTTAAAATGTCGCGCTATTTACCAAGTGTTATAGTCTCGGCAAGTTTGAGCTGTGTTGTGTGATACGCCACCTGCTTTCAACCTCAGGGCGGCAACGCAACAAAACCGTTTAATGAAAGCTGCGTTGTTTACTAACACTATTTCCTTGTTCTGAAATCTATTTGAAATCTTAAATTTTTCATGTACGTGTATATTAGACAGCGTACGAGCGTTATTATCCATAGCACCATTCAGGAACTAATTGAGTCAGCCATATAATCAAGCTCATACAAGGTCCTGGCCAGCCCTACTAAAGAAACACGCTCTGCACCAGATTGTGAATTCACAGTGAGAAAGGAAAATTAAAATTACCTCTACCACCACCTCCTCCAGACACGCGTGACAGCTTGGTGAGGGTGGTCTTGAGTCGTTGAAAGGTGACCTGTACGTGCGATTGCAG
>Ga0307966_1001064_pt1 | contig 22162 bp, 19 predicted proteins | sample OrgLakmetagen646_FD_203141 | JGI IMG/M metagenome (GOLD analysis project Ga0307966, IMG submission 203141) | Saline water microbial communities from Organic Lake, Antarctica - #646 | ecosystem: Environmental > Aquatic > Non-marine Saline and Alkaline > Saline | place: Antarctica: Organic Lake... | reverse complement strand
ATGTTAGGTACTAATTATTGCGTTGCGTTCGCATAATAAAAGCACTGCGTGACGCAATTTGATTTTCAGACTCCAAAAATACAAATTTTACTGTTCCGATATTGGGCATTTAAAAGTCTTAAAATACTCTCTATCTTTCAGTCTATGACAGAGCTTATTTCCGACCCGGTGCTGACCGATGACAACTCCTACTTATTCTGGGCATTTGCACTTTTCCTTGCTAGTTTCACCTCACTGTTTTCTGTGGCTAACCCGCTGGCTGCAATTCCGGTATTCCTGTCACTTACCAATCGGTTTACGGACGAGGAAAGAGTCCGCACAGCAAAGAAAGCGGCAATTTATATGTTTTCTTTGCTTATTATTTTCTTGCTCATCGGAACCTACGTACTCAGTTTTTTTGGCATCAGTCTGCCGGGGGTTCGGATTGCAGGAGGGCTCATTATAATGAAATCCGGGTACGCTATGCTAAACCCCGATGATCCCGCTAAAAGGCTTACTGAACAGGGAAAAGCTGCGGCCATGGAGAAAGAAGATGTCTCATTCAGCCCGCTCGCGCTGCCCATCCTTTCCGGACCGGGAAGTCTTGCAGTTGTCATCGGGTTTGCCTCACAGGCAACCGGTCCGACCGACTATCTCATTCACGCCCTTTCCATACTAATGGTCGTTTTGATTGCTTATGCTCTTTTACGGCTTGCGCCTATTTCAAAAAAGTATATCGGCTATACAGGCTTAAACGTCATGACACGCCTGATGGGATTTATTGTACTCTCAATTAGTGTTCAGTTTATTCTCAGCGGAATTTCTCAATATTTTAATCTCAGTATGTAATGAATGAGCGTCAATCCATCCAAAGACTTTTCATTTTTGATCTATGGTGTACGCGTAAAATCACAGATCTGCTCACCGAAAAAGAAGAGTTTAGCAGTCGGCCAGCTTCGATCGCTTTTTTGTCGCATATCATCAATGCCCAGCGAATCTGGTATGGCAGGGTGCTCGACAGAGATATATCCAAGATTGACCTCTGGGAGGAGTTCGACGTTGCTACTATCAAACCTAAAGCTAAAAGAATGCACAAACAGTGGATTGATCTGATTGGTGACCATGACATGGACATGGATACAAATCTGGTCTATCAAAACACAAAAGGGGTGACTTATACCAGCAGCTTCAGCGATATTTGTACGCATTTGATCCTGCATGGACAGCATCACCGGGCACAAATAAACCTTTTGCTGGGTCAATCTGATATTTTGGCACCACCCATTGATTATATTCACTATATCCGTGCAGTAAAATAAACACGTGGGCATAAGCTATTTGTATTCTTCATGTGGATTCAATTTCTTTGGTAATTATTATGCTATCAATACCTATACTCCGCCCATGACACTGTCTTGAAGTATCAACGATCAACTAACCGAACGTACCCCTGGAAACTTTAGAATCGGCTCTTGCAAAATTTTCGTCATTTATGTGGGGAGACCCTCTAGTTTTTCTGTTAGTTGGCGGAGGTGTCTTTTTTGCTCTTTACTCCCGGCTGGCACCCTACAAATATTTTAAGCATTCTATAGAATTGTTGCGCGGGAAGTATGACGATCCCGACGACCCGGGAGACATCAACCATTTCCAGGCACTGTCGAGTGCACTGGCAGCTACCGTGGGTCTTGGAAACATTAGTGGTGTGGCCGTAGCCATATTTGTGGGTGGCCCAGGCGCGCTCTTCTGGATGTGGGTCAGCGCAATTCTCGGTGTTGCCACAAAATTTTTCACCTGTACATTAGCCATTCTGTATCGAGGCAAAGACAGCCGCGGTGATATTCAGGGCGGTCCGATGTATGTCATTATGGAGGGGCTTGGTTCAAAATGGAAACCCCTGGCCATTTTATTTGCACTCGGAGGACTTTTCGGGCCGTTGCCAATATTCCAGGCAAATCAACTTACTCAAATATTGCGGGATGTCGTGTATGAACCGGCAGGTTGGGGAGCTGACGGTGGATTCTTTATGGCGAACTTTCTAACAGGGGTCGTACTTGCCGTGCTCGTCTCGTTCGTCATTTTCGGTGGAATTAAACGCATAGGCCATGTTGCAGCACGAATGGTCCCTTTCATGGTTGTACTCTACTTCATCAGTGTTCTGTGGATTCTCATTATTCATATAGCAGATATACCTGAATATGTCGTCCTGGTGTTTACTGATGCATTCACAGCGAAAGCCGCACTTGGAGGAGCAGTCGCAGAAATTATTCGAACAGGTATTCAGCGGGGAGCTTTTTCCAATGAAGCGGGCATTGGTACGGAGTCGCTTGCGCATGGCGCGGCTAAAACCAAAGAGCCTGTCCGGGAAGGGATAGTTGCAATGATGGGGCCCGTAATCGATACGCTTGTCATCTGTACGATGACGGCCATGGCGATTCTTGTGACCGATGTGTGGCGAGGCGCCGATGATAACGGCATCACTATGACGCTTATGGCATTTACCGAGGTATATGGACCCGCCGGCTCTTATGTACTCGTTGTGAGCGTTGTTATATTTGCAATTAGCTCTATGCTTACATACTCCTACTTCGGTTCCAAGTGCCTTGGATTTTTAATCGGTGCTGAGCGCCAGCACTACTACAACTACTTTTATGTTGTGACCATAGTCTTTGGTGCGGTTGTTTCTATTGATGCGGTCATCAACCTTATTGACGGCATGTTTGCTGTCATGGCTATCCCGACAATGACATCTGCCCTGCTGCTCTCACCAAAAGTACGGGAGGCTGCGGTAGACTATGGCAGAAAACTTAAGAGTGGTGAGTTTGACGCCTGAGGCAGGCAGAAGAATTTTAAAGCTCAGAATTCTCTTAGAAAAAGGAGAATTCTCGGATGAAACGGGGGGGCACTTTGGCAAGAAAACCCTGATTTTTTTCGGCGGTTCAGCTCTGGATTTCTAAGGTTTCGATTAGAGTATTCCAACCCTGTTTTTGAAATCCATATGAACAGTTAATTCCGCGGCCGGAAAACCTTATCAATTATAGCGCAGAAAAAAAGTTTTCCGCACAAAAACTTAAATAATTATTGTATTGTGCCTACATACCCTCGTTAATACTTTAATCATTGGACTACTGTAAGCGATTTTACTTAATATTTTAGGTAGTCCAGATTTACTTTTTGACCCTGTTTACACCCCGCCAGTTACTTTCTTTGAGTTGTGTATACCCACCTTAAAAACCGAAACCTTCCGTATTTTTATTCCGTTATAACAACCGAATTTAGAGGCCGGATAAATACATCTAGCATCCTGACAAAAACTCGGCATAAAAAATAATCAGGGAAACTTAAAAGAGTAAAATACATACTACCATGAAGTCCATAATAGTAACACTTATCGCAATATCACTTGCGACGTTTGCACCACTTAACGCTATGCAAACACATAATACAACCGACAACGACTTTGTTGTTGCTGAAAATATCATCGAGGCAGTCAACAATATCGACATTATCAGTTTAAACGTATTACTTGCTGAAGGAGCCACCGTTGACACAGTGGATCAGGCGGGAAATTCACCTCTTACACTGGCGAGCAAAATTGGCAACCCCCGTATGATTGAAATCATACTGGCACACAATCCCAATGTGAATCGCCGTAACAACGAAGGTGAGACAGCCCTAATGATTGCATCAGCCAACGGAATTCTTTCTATCGTTACAGATTTGAAAGATAATGGTGCAAATCCCGAGTTGAGAAACATCGACGGGTTTACATCTCCACAGATTGCCCTTCGCAACGGTCATGCTTCTATAGCCCGTTTCCTAAGTGGATCCGAGGCTGTAATATTCAGCAGATAAGCTGACATAGACCAACAGATTTGAGCCCCGTTTCTGCAAAGAAGCGGGGCTTTTTTTATTGCCCCGATTTAGTATCCCTCCTCATATAATCAACAATTCCCGTTCGATTTAAGCCTCTGACATCCCTGGGCTTTCTATTTTTAATTGCAGATCTCATGCCGTCTTAAAGTTTGGAACCGCTTCCAAGTCCAAATATGGGCTTTTGAGGCTTTCTAACCTTTTTTGACCTTTCATTTTGATTAAAAAATTTTAGATTGACCATCAATAGTAATCTGCGTGCATTCTGTAGGTACAATCTGCTAAGTAATTAAGATGTGGTGAATACCAACAGTCCACCAAGTGGTATTAATTTTAAATTTAAACACAATCAATATGAATCCAACACTACTAAGAATTGGTTTTTTCGTACTGGTTTCTGCCCTTCTATTTGGCGGATATACCAATGACACAAAAGCTCAGGAATTAAACACAGTATGGGAACGATCGGATCGTACCGGAGCTGAAAACCCTAAACCAGAATGGTTTACCGTAGGATCAGTAAGAGGTGCAGCTTTTGGGGTCGTAAATGGTAACGAAAGATTTTACGTTGCGGACAGAGAGAATAACACCATAAGGGTAATGGACGCTGAAACCGGCGCAGACATCACACCTGACAACGCCTTCGACCTGACCGGAGTTTCAGGGGGAACATTTGGAATGAATGATGTTGAGGTATCTGAAGATGGCATCATATTTCTTGGCAATCTTGCCTCAGCATCTTCTCCTTTCCGGCTTTATTGGTGGACTGAAGAAGGTGGCGCTTATGCTGATTCACTAACCATAGATGTAGCGGGAAGAGTTGGAGACAAATTCTCAGTTGTCGGTTCGGTAGAAGATAACACTGTGGAAGTTTGGCTGCCCGTTGCGACTTCAGATCCCGGTATTGTTCACGTAGCAACAACCGACGATCAAGGTGCAAACTGGAATATTGAAACAATCACACTCTCCGGTGACAATGTAAGCATACCCGCCAGTCCTGACGCCTATCCGCTGGATCTTGGCAGAAGTTCTGATTTCTACCTAGCCGGCAATGGAAAATCACCTACCCGTTATTCAAGTTCAGGAGCATACGTAGCAAACAGTCAATTCCCTGCCTCTTCATTTACCGGCTCAAGAAATGGGTTTGAAGCCTTTAAACTGAACGGCGAAGACCACCTTGCGGTGTACACCTATCGCCCCGATGGTGTAGACGCTGGAAATAAAACTGGTCGTGTCTATGTATACAATGTATCTGATGCCATCTCTCCGGTTACAGTTGCGGGATCACCCATGATTGGTGATGATGTCGACACATTCAGTTCAATCCATGGTGTCGCACAAGTTCGGGTCAACGATGATGGAACTTATAATGTATTTGCGCTGGAAGGTGTAAATGGGTTTGCAGCATTTAGAAGTTCTATGGATGATGGACCGATAGCAGAACTTCCCTCCAATCTCTTTATCTCCGAGTACGTTGAAGGATCGGGTAATAACAAAGCACTTGAGATCTTTAACAATACAGATTCAACAATTTCTCTAACCAACTACCAGATTGAGCAATCCTCAAACGGCGATGGATGGGAATTCTACCATCAATTTGCTGAAGGTGCCACTATTGAAGGTGGCAGCACATATGTCTTGATTACCGACCAGGTTGAGGGCAGCCTTTTTGCTGCAGAAAATGCTGATGAAGTACTTGGTTTCCCAAGCCCAATTCATTTTAATGGAAATGATGCCCGGGCTTTAATCCACATCAACCCTGCCACTGAAGATACGACCCGTCTGGATGTATTTGGCGACCCTGACAGTGATACAACCTGGGACGTAGCCGGAGTATCTGAAGCGGCTTCTGAACAGACACTTCTCAGAAAGGCCACTGTAACAGAAGGGAATCCGGCTCCCCTTGGGTCATTCGGTACAAATGCCGACGACTCTGAATGGATTGTGCTTGATCAGAATGATTTCTCCAATCTTGGTGAACCAACTCCAGAAGAGCAACCACTCGAACCTCTTGCCGGAGATTATTACATTCCACAGGGGGCTAATACACAGGGATTTGAATCGCTTGTGGTGGCTGTTGAAGCTTTAAACGACGCTGGACTGGCATCTGCTTCAACATTTTTTATTTCCGATGATCTGGATGAAACAGGAGGTGTGATAAAAATTTCGCGGGACGATCTCACTGAAACGGCCGGACTCACAATTAAGCCGGCCCCCGGAACCTCTCCTACCATTACTGTTTCCGGCAACAATAGTGCTGAGGATGAAAATGAAGGTGTAGGGTTTCTCATTACTAATTCAGACTGGGTTACCATTGACGGATCTAATGAAATAGATGGTGACACCCGGGATTTGACAATTACATCCTCAGACGACCTGATTGGCGGTAATGGGCTAATCAGTGTGTATGGCGGTTCTGCAAATAATACCATTAAAAACACCAATATTACCTATAGCGGTGCAACAGCTTCTACAGCAGGGATTCGTGCCCGCAGAAATAACGCAGATACCGGAGGAATTGAAAATCTCCTTATAGAAAACAACACAATTGGATCTGAAAGCACCCCATTCGGGGACGGTTTACGTCTTTGGGGCTCAGCAGATAACCCAAATAATACATCTGCGGTTGGAAACGATATTTATGCAAACCACAGAGGTATTACCACATTCTGGAATCTGAACAATGTGTACGATGGCAATAGTATTTGGATTGTCAACCCGAGAGAGGATCAAGGATTTTACGCCGGTATTTACCTTGTTCTGACTACTGGAGAGACCGTTATTCAAAATAACGAATTCAAGTCTCTTGCCGTCAACAGGTCAGAATCTGCCGCTTATGCCGGTGGTATTATCTTTAATGCAACATTAGGACCCCACAAGGTAGTAAACAATACATTTGCTGTTCCTGTTTTTGAAAATACAGGAGGCGCCACGGGAAACAGTGGGTATGGCATTGTTTTAAATAACGCTGCCGGTAATTCAGACAACACGATCTACCATAACTCTTTTCGGATGTCATCTTCGAGTGACAGCGGTGTCCTTGCTGCCATTGGAATCGAAACTGTGGAATCTACAGCCCAGACATGGAGCTTCCTGAACAATCTTTATACGATTGAACACGATTCCGACAACGCATTTGCGTATTACTGGCCTGCAGAACAAACCTTCGAGTCGAACTATAACAACTTCGATATTGCCACTTCTGCTGCTGTTGCTCAATTTGGAACCGGACGCTTTGACACATTAACAGACTGGAACGAGCAGGATGTAGATGGAAACTCATCTCAGACAGGTGTTGAATTTGTATCGGCAACTGACCTGAGATTAACCGGTGCGTCCATCGGTGATGATGACCTTGCTGGCACACCTCTGGCATCCGTTACAACTGATATTGACGGGAGTGCGAGAAGTGAACTTGCCCCATATATGGGTGCTTTTGAGGGCGATGTGGAACTCACCGGAGATGTACAAATCGGAGTATTCGCGCTCCTCACACCGGAAGACGGGTTCCAGCTCGAACTGATGAGCGGTGATCCTGACACTGAAGTCTCCATTACCTGGGAGGCGCCTGTTTCTGCTGAAGCAGTTACCTACACCTGGCATGCAGACAGTGTTGGAAATGATTTCAGTGATCCATTGCTGAGTATTCCATCTGACCAGGGAGGGACTGAAACAACTCTTACGCTTGATTTCCAGACAATTGATGTAGCCATTGAAGCACTGGGTGTTTCGGAAGGTGAGACAGCTGATCTGATCTGGACCGTAACAGCAGAGACCGAAGAGTCCATTCGGTTTGCAAATGAACCATTTGGTCTCTCAATTACCCGAAATCTTGGGGTTTCTAACGAAATCTCTGAGGATCCAAAACAGTTTACACTGTCGCAAAATTATCCAAACCCATTTAACCCAACGTCAACGATCGAGTTTACACTGCCCGCTTCAGTTGATGTGCGGCTTGAGGTTTACAATATTAGCGGACAGCTGGTTTCAACGCTTGTTGATTCAAGAATGAATGCAGGTCAGCACAGTGTCATTTTTGACGCGAGTAATCTTGCAAGTGGAGTTTATCTGTACAGAATTCGTGCCGGCAGATTCACGGAAACCAAACAGATGACTCTTATTAAATAGGGTTTTACCACACACACCTACAGGCCTCATCGTTTAATCGCGGTGAGGCTTTTTTTATTGTAAGTCATTTTTCCCGGATTATACCTCAAGCCCCGAAAGCATTCGGGGTAATGTGAACAAGGCGACGTGTAAATGGCGACGGAAGGGTACTTGTGTACCCTGAGTAAGCCATTTGCACGTGCGCCATAGGCATGCCCTGGGCAAACGCAGTGCACATTAAAATTACGCCGCAAAGAACTACACCCAAATTTGAGCTATAAGGTAAATAACGTACGTACATTAATTTTAACACGTTAAGGCACTCAACACACGTCGTTGTGAATAATCCGGGTTATAGCACTCAGTGGCGAGAGATTAGTTCAAGAATAAGATAATCAGCGATTTTAAGCCCTTTTGCGGATAGTCGAATGTGATCTTCTTCAAACCAAACAAATCCCTCCTGCTGCTCTCTCTTCAACCACTCTCGTTGCTTGTCGTTTAGTTCATACCCATACATCGACCACATCGACTGAGGCGAAACTCCCTCTAACGTTCTCAGACCCAACATCAATCGTTCTTCAGCCAGGTCCAGAAGATCAAGACTCGTCTCCTCATCCATCAGCTGATCCCACTCTTTGGAGAGATACAATTTTATATCCTTCTTGTTGCTCCACCGGCGAGCCCCACTATCCGACCAAAACAACGAGTGCGCCGAAGGGCCAAGCCCCAGGTAGTTCAAGTGACGCCAGTAATTGCTGTTGTGAATGGCCTCTTTTCCCGGCTTTGCAAAATTACTCACTTCATACCGTTTAAGGCCATTTTCGAGCAATTTCTTCTCTACAAGGTCAAAATGAGAGGCAACAACATCATCATCAGGAACATCTATCCGGCCAAGCTCAACACTCTTTCCAAGCCGAGTTTCCGGTTCAATAGTCAGCGAATAAGCCGAGATATGGGGCGGATCATACTCAAGTAAACGATCTATATCGCGGTCGAGCTGATCCAGATCCTGACCCGGATTCCCATAAATTAAGTCCGCGGTAAATGAAGGGAAGTTGGCTTTCCGGAGCATTTCTAAAGCCTGTTCAGCTTCTGATGGATCATGAGCGCGGTGCATAAACAGCAGCAGTGCAGGATCAAATGACTGAACACCCATGCTTGCACGATCTACGCCTAAATCACGGAGGCGATTCAGATAATCAACTGTTACATCATCGGGATTCATTTCGAGAGTAACCTCCTCAGCTTCAATATCAAACACATCACGTAATGCACAGAAGATCTTTCCCAGTTGTCCTGGACTGAGCAGTGAAGGTGTTCCCCCGCCAATGTATATCGTTTTGATGGTTTGCTTAGAAAACGGATGGTCGCGATAGGATGAAATCTCCTCAACAAGGGCACCAACAAACGGTTCTACAAGCTCTTTACGAGTCAGGAAATAGAAATTGCAGTAGCTGCATGCCTGTTTACAAAACGGAATATGAATGTAGATACCGGCCATGTTAAATACCGTTACGTCTGATGAGTAATCTCAAAGAAAGGGCGTTTGTTGATATAAAACGGGTCCCAAAAGCTTCACAAAATTTGATTTGGAAGCGATCTGACATGATCAGCCCTTTTCTTCAGGCGAATAGAAAGGATTTTTATCATATGTATCTACCTGTCGATATGTGCGCTGATATTTAACGTAATTCTGAGCAGACTGTTTGATGGATACAATTTCTTCTTCCGAAAGTTCCCGTGCTTTCTTTGCGGGTGATCCCATATAAAGATACCCCGATTCCAGCTCTTTCCCGGGTGGTACCAGCGACCCTGCGGCAATGATTACGTCAGATGGAATAACCGCTTTATCCAAAATAGTAGCGTGAATACCGATGAGCACACGGTCATGAATAGTACATCCGTGGACCATCGCATTGTGCCCTATCGTTACATCACTGCCAATACGTGTCGGTCCGGTTTGATTCATCACGTGAATAGACGCGTTATCCTGAATATTTGTGCGGTCCCCAATCAGGATATAATTAACATCTCCACGAATCGTCGAATTAAACCAAACAGAACTGTCAGACCCAAGTTTCACATCACCGATAAGGTCCGCACTTGGAGCAATAAATACGGAGTCATCAAAAACCGGTGATTTTTTCAGAAACTCATAGATCATAATCAGTTCGACCGGTACATATAGAGTTCTACAATGGATTTCATCTGGTCGTAACCCTGAGGATTTTGCTGCAGTTTACGTCCGTTCACAAAAAATGTAGGGGTTGAAGTGACCGTTCTCCGAATTCCTTCTTCTCTGTCGCTCTCTACACGGGTGGCAATTTTGTCGGACTCTACATCTTCCCGAAACTGTTCCATATCCAATTCCAACTGCACGGCATAACTTTCGAACAGCTCTCGCGCATTGCCACGTGACCACTCCGCCTGATTTGCAAATATCAGATCGTGCATCTCCTGAAATTTCCCCTGTTCACGGGCCGCTTCTGCTGAATGAGCAGCTAACCGGCTAAACTGGAATCCGTTCAAAGGAAAATGTTTATACGTGATAGTAACCATATCGCCGTATTCGCTTTTAAGCTGTTCTTCCATCGGCACGTAGCTCTGACATGCGGGGCACGAAAAATCACTGTATTTTAATATTTCTACAGTTTGTGCAGTTTGATTTGACGAGTCAGACGATGCCGCCTCATTATCGCCGTCACCGGAACAACCACTTAAGAAGACGCTTCCTGCAATTACAAGAAAAAAAAGTATCGGGCCAATTTGTGAGGATTTACAATTCATGAATTATACTGATTAAGAATGAAATGGATTATTCGATTTTAAAATAGAAGGCGGAAAAGAAAGAATATAGAACGATTCTTCCTTAATAGAAACAATAGCCACCGGGAGGACTACTACCATGCAAATAGAAGGTTAATCTTGTTGTGCACTTTTTGCTTTGTAGGCCATTGCGTAGATTTTCATCTGTTTAATCATTGAGGCCAGGCCGTTAGACCGCGTGGGCGACAGGTGCTCCTGCATGCCGATTTTCTTTATAAAGTCAGGACTGGTCGTCAAAATCGTGTCCGGCTCTTCGTTGGAATAAAAGTTCACCATCAGAGCGACTAATCCTTTGGTAATGGCCGCATCACTGTCCGCCCTAAAGATAAGTTTGCCTTCGTCAAAATCAGTAACCAGCCATACTTGCGACTGGCATCCACGAACGAGGTTGTCCTCAACTTTATACTCATCTTCAAGCGGAGGGAGTTTCTGGCCACTTTTTATGATATGCTTGTAGCGCTCCTGCCAGTCAGACAGTGACTGAAACTCTTTAATAATTCGATCCTGCTTTTCCTGTATGTCCATAACGCTTCCTCGTTTAATCCTTCATTAAAATGTAAAATAGACAATATTTTGTGGAATATTGGTGCGATTCTCTCATCAAATAATTCATTCGCTCTTAAAGACAATCCCTTCAAAAAACAGAAAACGCCGGACCAAACCAGCGTTTTCAAATTATATAACAATCAGAATCTGAGACGTTTTAAGCTCCTTTTTCAGAGGAAACTTCTGTTGAGGTTGCGCCTTTAATAGCCTTAACTGTCGATTCATCGGCGTCCCAGTCGGGCTTCGCATAATCGATGACTTCAACGTACTCACCTTCTTTTGTTTTGATGCGAAATTGCTCAGTATTCGGCTTTCCTTCAAGTACAACTTTAAAGTGATTCAATACTTTTTCTAAATCATCATTATGAATAAAGTCCGCCAGCTCAATATTTTGGATTTCTGATGATGTAATGCCGGTAAGCTCAGAAAATGTGTCTGTTATGTAGTCGAATTTATAGTTACTGTCCCCTACCGGAAGAAGCTTGTAACTAAAGTCTTTCGACTGATCTAACATCCGGTCAAAGTCATTTTCTCGGCTGGACAACATGCTCATAATGCGTTTTTGGAGCGATTTATTCTCAAACGCAATTCTTACAATCTTCTGGCTGTTTGACGACAGCATGCGCGCCTTGGCCTCAACTTCAATCTCATTACCCTTTTTATTGACAAGGCCCAGATCGTACGACACATCATTGAAGTCACTTGGTTTAAAAACATCAAACTTGTGCCTGAACGCTTCAACATGCTGATCGGACAAGAGCTCCCATACTTTTTTCTTTTTGAGCTCTTCATTATCGAACCCAATCAGATCCCTCAGCGCTTTATTAGAGGTCACAATATTTCCCTGTTCGTCCAGGTCGATAAGCGTTTTCTTTGACTCTTCAGCCAGTTTATCGAACTCAATACTGGAATCAACCACGCGTTTCTCAGATCGTTTTCTTTCAGTAATATCATGCTGGTATGAAACCCAGTGCGTAATTTCACCTTCGTTATTCGTGAGTGGGTGAATATCCCACTGATTGATAAACTCCGAACCATCTTTGCGGTAATTCACCGTGTGACCGAAAAACGAATGCCCATCTTTGAGTCGATTTCTCAACTTATCCAGTACAGCTCGGTCAGTTTTTTCACCCTGGAGCATTCTTGGAGTATTTCCAATAGCTTCTTCCCGAGAATAACCGGTCATTCGCGTAAACCCGTCGTTTACGTACACAATTTCAGGACCTGGCTTATCCAAACCTAATGTCGTTATTAGAATTGAATCATAATCGCTGCGAATGGCATTTTCGAGAAGCTGTAGATGATCCTGTGCCTGATCTCTCTCCTGTTGCAGGCTTTCAAAAATCTCTTCGAGTTTATTTGCTGATTCCTCATCCTGTGCGAGCTTTTGTAAGGATTCTTTAAACTGCTGATTCATAAGATTATGTCTGTATCTTGTTTCAAGGGGTATTTTTAAGCATTCCGAGTGATTCTCGGCATTATAGTCTACATGAGAAACAAAAACAATAAGCCTCAGAATTCCCGAATTTGAAAAACAGTCAGGAAAATCCGGGCTAAATACCTGATTCGTCTGATCATGAAAAATTCTAAGCCATGCGTTTAAATGCGAACCGGCGGCCGAATACCTTTTTTGATGGAAGTGCTATTTGATCTGCATTATTCAGGAGTTATTCGGAGATCACAGATAGAGCTATGCAGGTATTTGGCGCTAAAATTTTTTTTAGGGCTGTGTTGTAGAATTGAATATCCATGATACTACTCAGAGTTGTGCACTGGTATTTATCACAGCAGTATGGATTTACATCTTCAATATAAACAGGATTTCTTTAAGACATGTCAAACCCTCTTTAACCGACAGTAATAAAAATATCATTTTCCGTTCCTACAAGGTAATTAGCAGGTTTGAATCCGATATTTCAAATGTCACCTCAATAGTATCTTTGCGATCGTGTTCAGCTGCATGTTGGATGTTCCTTCGTAGATTTTGCCGATTTTAGAGTCGCGGAAGTATTTTTCAACGGGATACTCTTTCACATATCCGTATCCGCCGAAAAGATCGACTGCCATAGAGCTCAGGTTTTCAGCCGCTTCCGCGCTGTAGTATTTTGCCATTGCTGCCTCTTTCAGGAACGGTTGATCATTCTCTTTGAGGCGGGCTGCATTATAAACAAGTAGACGCGCCATCTCCAGCTCTGTAGCCATTCGTGCAAGCTGGAACTGGACACCCTGGAAATCAGAAGTTGCCTGGCCAAACTGCTTTCGCTCCTGGGTGTAGGACAGTGCAGCGTCAAGGGATGCCTGCGCAATCCCGATCATCTGCGCTCCGATTCCAATACGCCCTTCATTCAGAGTTTCTATCGCAACTTTATATCCTTTGCCAACTTCGCCGAGTATATTTTCCTTAGGCACCCGCACATCCTCCAGCAAAATTTCGCAGGTGGAGCTGGCTCGTATTCCCAGCTTGTTCTCTTTTTTAGATACGGAGAACCCATCCATGCCGCGCTCAACAATAAATGCGGTAATTCCCTTGTAGCCTGCACCCGGATCAATGGTTGCGAATACGAGAAAAATGTCCGCTTCATTCGCATTTGTAATCCATAATTTTGTTCCGTTCAGAACGTAAGCATCTCCATCTTCTTCGGCAGAACATTTCAGTGCAAAGGCGTCACTTCCCGACCCTGCTTCCGAAAGACAGTAGGCCCCTACTTTTTCGGTTGCGAGCTGCGATAGAAACCGCTCTTTAACCTCATCGCTTCCCCATTTGAGGAATGCGTTGTTAACCAGCGTGTTTTGAACATCCATAAAGACGCCCACAGATGCGTCCACCCGCGAAATCTGTTCAATGGCCACGATGCTCATCATAAAGGTCCCGCCACCGCCCTGATACTTCTCGGGAATTTCAATACCCATCAAGCCCATCTCAAAAAATTGTTTAATAAGATCAGGATCCAGCTTCGCGGCCTCCTCCATCTCCTGTACTTTGGGCTGAATAACCGTATCCGCAAAATCAGCGGCGGCTTCTTTTAGCATCTGTTCGTCTTCAGTCAGTTTGGTCAACGGTGGCATTTTCGAATCTACAAGTGTCATACTCTAAGTAAGCTTTAGATCGTTCGGTAAACTGTTTTACAACGCAATTGCTCAAGTCGTTTGCTTCGTTATGAATTGCCTTGCAATGATTTTTTTTGATAGTCGAATAAAGATAGCGAAACGGAAGCGCTTTTATAACTTCAAACGTTAGTTATATTGTTTTTAATGAAAAAATCAGCACTGAGATGATTTAACACAAATTTTGTTTACATACGAACTCCATATCACTATCTTTGAAGAATATGTCAAAATTCAATCTTCACTCTCCCTGGGAACCTGCCGGAGATCAGCCCAACGCCATTGAGGAGCTGACGCAGGGAATTGAGCACAACGATAAATTTCAAACACTGCTGGGCATTACAGGTTCGGGGAAAACCCGAACCGTAGCCGGCGTGATCGAAAACGTCCAAAAGCCCACGCTCGTGATGAGCCACAATAAAACGCTGGCCGCACAGCTGTACCGGGAGTTCAGCGATTTTTTTCCCGAGAACCGTGTAGAGTTTTTCATCTCCTACTACGACTATTATCAGCCGGAAGCGTATATCTCGAGCCAGGATAAGTTTATAGAAAAAGACCTCTCCATAAACGAGGAGATTCAGCGGCTGCGTTTGCGGGCAACAAGCTCTCTCCTGTCCGGACAGCGGGACGTAATTATTGTGTCATCTGTAAGCTGCATCTACGGAATTGGCTCTCCTTCGGAATATGAAAAACTGATTGTCACGCTCAAAACGGGTCAGACAATTCCAAGAAATACTCTGCTATATGACCTTGTCGATCTCCATTACAGGCGTAGTGATCGCGATTTCACGCGCGGCACATTCAGGGTACGCGGAGATGTTGTGGATGTTTATCCGGCCTACTCCGAGGAAGGTTTGCGAGCGTCGATGTGGGGTGATGAGATTGAGAAGCTGGAGATTTTTGATATCGACACCGGAAATATTTTAAATACTGTTGATGAGTTTCGAATTTATCCGGCGTCGCACTACGTCACGTCAAAAGATCGCCTGGAGCAAGCGATAGAACAGATCCGTCAAGAGATGTACTGGCGGATTGATGTCCTGAAAGATGAACAGAAATTTCTCGAAGCCAAGCGGATTGAACAGCGCACAACTTTCGATATCGAAATGATGCAGGAAATTGGCTACTGCTCCGGAATTGAAAACTACTCGCGCTACCTGAGCGCCCGTAAACCGGGTGAACGCCCCTACTGCCTCTTTGATTATTTTCCGGATGACTTTCTTCTGGTTGTTGATGAGAGCCATCAAACCGTACCCCAAATCGGCGCGATGTACGGTGGCGATCGCTCACGAAAGATTGAACTTGTAGAACATGGATTTCGTCTGCCCTCTGCACTTGACAACCGGCCGCTCACGTTTGAGGAGTGGGAAACCATGATCAATCAGGCCATATTTGTAAGTGCGACACCTGCCGATTACGAGCTGGAACAGTCCGACGGCGTGTTTGTGGAGCAAATTATTCGTCCAACCGGCTTGATGGAGCCCGAAATTGAGGTTCGTCCGCTCGGCAATCAGGTTGATGATTTACTGGACGAGATTCAGGAACGGGTCAAGAAAAACGAGCGCGTACTCTGCATTACCCTCACCAAGCGGCTTAGTGAAGAGCTGAGTGAATACCTGAAAGGGCTCGGCATCAGCGCTGCTTACATGCACAGTGAGCTGGATGCCATGCAGCGGGTAGAAGTTCTCTATAAATTCCGGCGAGGCGATTTTAATGTGCTGGTCGGTATTAACCTGCTTCGGGAAGGAATTGACATTCCGGAGCTAAGCTTAGTTGCTATTCTTGATGCCGACAAAGAAGGATTTTTACGGTCCGAAACATCCCTTTTTCAGATTGTGGGCCGTGCCGCCCGGAATGTTGGTGGTAAGGCTATTTTGTATGCCGACAAAATGACAAAAAGCATTAAGAAAGTTGTTGAGGAGACCAACCGCAGACGTGAAATTCAGAGGGAATACAACGAAAAACACGGCATTACGCCTCAAACCATTAAGAAGGAACTCAAACCGCTTGTGGATCCTTCTCTGATTTCAAACCGTAATTTTGACCTCGATAGTGGTGATGCGCAAGAAGATGATTATCTTGAGGTTGTAAAAGTAGCCGAGGATGGCATTCAATACAAGCCAAATTCGGCTATGAAAGAAGTTACATTTGAAAGCAAGGATAAATTTATTGATTATCTACGTGATTCGATGCTGCACTCTGCTAAAAACATGGAGTTTGAAGAAGCCGCAAGAATTCGTGATCAAATAGAAAAACTAAAAGAAGAACTCTGATAAGAATTAGTACTCATGGGTAAAATCGACTTTTTTAAAACGTTTATTAAAGATCGCGATGTAGCGTCAATAATTCCTACATCCATTCGCTGTGTAAAAAAAGTGTGCAATCATATCGACTTCACGAAAGACTTTGTGCTTGTTGAGTACGGCCCCGGAGACGGAGCTTTTACAAAGTTTCTTCTTGAAAAAATGTCGCCCGGCAGCCGCCTGATATTGATTGAAGCAAATGATGAATTCGCCTCACATCTCGAAGAAACCATCGAAGATACTCGTGTAACCATTTATAATATTCTGGCTGGTGATGTGGAGTCTGTCATAGACGAGAAAGACATAGGTAATATCGACTACGTTCTATCTGGTATTCCGTTTTCATTTTTGGATAAGGACCGAAAGCGGATCGTGTTGCAGGCCACAAAAACAATCTTGAAGAAGGGCGGTAAGTTCCTGGCTTACCAAACCAGCGGCCATCTTAAAAAACCGGTCATGGAAGTGTTCGGTAACTATGATATTGAAATGGAGATGTTGAATATACCGCCATACCTTATCTATGATGTCATTAATAACGGTTCAACAAACGGACGTAGTACTGATAACGGCAAGGCCTGATGTATCACTATCCTCCTTTTTTCTGACTACTGTAAAGTCAATTCCGAATTGTCGGGTTGAGAAATAAATCCTCATCCGCTGACTTCCCGTCATTGGATGAATTGAATAGGGCTCCTCATTACCTTAACAGAGGGCTTTGCCCCAACGGGATGCCTGCGGCACAAAACCGTGCTTTTGCCACATTTCGTCGTTATCGTGACATTGAAATCCTCACGCATAGTCAATACGCGCCGGTTCCAATGTCACTCTGGCCTTGAACTATGACAAAATCACTGGTTCTGCAAAGCCCTCTAACAGATTTTTTGGTGGTTAATGTCTGGGCCAGACGATTCACCGGGTAAAGCGAATTCATCCGGTGGAAACCCCGTTAATTCATAATTGACACAACACTACTACAAACAGGAAAGCCCTGAATCTCTTCAAGGCTTTTTTTATATGCTTCAATTTTTGATACCGTAAGCTATTAGTTCTCTTCTTCAGGCTGATTTTCAGGTTGTTGCGGAATAGCAGGCTGAGTTTCTGAAGGTAAGTTAAAATCTGTTTCTACCTCGCCTGGAACTGCCTGCTGTTGAATAGTACTTTGAGCCTGGTCGCCACGATCGATTGCAAAATTGGCAAGCACGCTGAGAACCAGGAACAGCGTAGCAAGAATGGTCGTGGTTTTCGAAAGCAGGTCAGCTGTTCGGCGGGCACCCATCGCAGCACCACCAGCCATACCAGCTGCAAGACCCCCGGTTAGACCTTCTTTTTGGCCTGGTTGCAGCAAAATGACAATAACCAGTAAAAACGCAATCAAAATAATAAACGTAATAGTAATTCCGTATAACATGACTGACCCATAAATTCTTTATTTTTTGTAGAACAGTAAAATATCACTATTTAACGTTTTAACAAAGCAGGAACTTATAAAAGTACTACCCTGCGTTGTGGCATCAAACAATCTATCGTTACTATTTAATGGCTGATTTTCGGGAATATTTGCAGCAGATCTTAACAGGCACATCCTTTCAGATAAGCAATTTGATCGAGACGGTGCTGATCATTCTTGTGCTTATCCTGACAAGAATTGTCATTGTTCGTATTGTTGACCGTCAGGTTGAAACTACAGCATCACGTTACCGCTGGCGTAAAAACATCACGTATACCCTCGTTTTTCTCGGATTGCTCCTAATTGGGAGAACCTGGATTGAGGCGCTCGGATCTCTTGCCACATTCCTTGGACTCCTATCCGCCGGCCTGGCTATTGCCCTGCGTGATCCGGTAACCGATATTGCTGGATGGATCTTTTTAGTCTGGCGCAAACCATTTCAGCTTGGCGACCGGATTGAGGTTGGGAATCACAAAGGTGACGTCATTGACATTCGGTTTTTCAAGTTTACCATTTTAGAAATTGGCAACTGGGTGCATGCAGATCAAAGTACCGGGCGTGTGATACACGTTCCGAATCATCTTGTTTTAAGTGAATCCATTGCAAACTATACCAGCGAGTTTGAATTTATATGGAATGAGATTGAAGTGGTTTTTACGTTCGAAAGCGACTGGAAAAAGGCAAAGCATCTGCTTGAAGAGATTACAAACAACCATCTGATGGATTACGTAAGCGATGCGGAACAACAGATAAAACGTGCATCCAAATCATATCTGATACACTACCGCAACTTAACGCCTATTGTTTATACAGATGTGGTTGGGGATGGTATTAAGATGACCATTCGCCACCTCAGCAACCCGCGGCGCCGACGAGGCATCAACCAAATGATCTGGGAAGATATCCTGGAGGCCATTGCAGAAGAGGACACCATCGACTTTGCATACAAAACAATACGTATCTACCAGAATCAAATTGAAGGTAAGCCGGGTACTATGCCCGATCAGAATCAGTAAAATTTAAGGACAACGCGTTCTGATTACTGATTTTACAGGTATCATTATGGAAAAGCAAAAGGGAGGGTAATACGACCAGGATCTTTTCTTTACCCACATTGTTTCCGCTAGAATCCACCTATTTTGGAATAGGCTGAATGAGAGACGCATCATTTTTTGAGAGATCATTCAACTCTTTTGATACCCGGTGAACTGTAAGTTCTGTGATTAAGAACTCCGATTGCGCCTTGTTCTGAATTTGAGAGGCCTCAATGTCATGTTTCAGCCATTCCATGGCGTGATCCATTTTTAAAATCAGAGGCATTTTCTCTGTTACCGGCTGAATCAGTGTGTTTGATTCCATCATCAGCATCTCAACATAGGTAAAAGCATTCTCCTTATCAGTGAATGTATATCCTGCAATGTAGAGAAGAGAATTGTCAATTTTTCTTACAAAAAACGGATGGTCACTATTACCATCACGTTTCCAGATATAGAACCCACTAATTGGAATCACCGCCCTGTCTTTTGCATCATTTTCCAGTTTCCGGATGCCATCCGGTGACAATACTTCAGGTGGGTCTGCCTCCTTTTCAAAATCTTTACCCCAGCGTAATCTGGTAATTTCATACTCCTCATCCCCACGTTCGATAACGGGAATATGATGACCCCGGGCTATGTTGTAGTGAGATTCATAAATAGCTTTTCCGGAATCTTCAAGACCGAAAAACTCAATTAAATCAGAGCCATCGGAAAAAAAAGCAATTCTGTTTGACATAATATTCAGCTAAATTGGTTAAATGATTGATATCATCTATATACGTGTATAAATATTTCCGTTCAAGTTGCGTTCGGGTTTAGCCTGAAAACCCTTAACAGAAGTCAAAATATTTATCCGATTTTTCGGGATAGTATCATTAATCGGTAACAACCTTATATCTTTTTCGTTATCTTGCGTAATGATTAATTCCATGTTACTTGTATTTTTTTGAATTTGTTAATTGAAATTTTGATCTAAAGAAAAGAGGTAGAAAGTTGTCGTTTCATCAATTTCGACTCAGTTCTGATATTTTGAAGGGGTTAAAAGATGTACAAATTGAAAGCCCCTCATTGTTGCAAAAGAAAATTTTTAATGAAGTAGAATCCGGTGCTGATTTAGTCATCAACACCACGTCTGAAGAAAAGCCGGAGTTGGGCTATCTTTTATCACTGTTAAATGTAATCTCCAAATCGGAGCGAAGGCAGGGTACACGAGCTATTATTCTTGCGTCTGACGCGGAAAGGGCGAAGGAAATAGACGAGTGGATCTGGGCTATAGGATACCATGCCGGTATTGAAAGCACCTGCCTGACAGCGGATAAAGAGGTTAAAGAAGAATTAGCCACAATCTCAGCCGGTCCGGTCATTATCATATCTACACCGAAACGTCTTGCAGAAGTGCTAGAGACTGGCCGAATGGTCTTTCGGGAAGTGGAACAAATGATTGTTGATCAGGCAGATAAAGTTGAAGACTTTTTGCCCATTGACGTGATTTCACAACGCATCATCAACAAAAAGTGCCAGAAGATATTTACCGCAGAGAAAGACAGTCAGCTGTTACGGGATGCGGAAGAGAAACTTTTGAGTGATCCTAACCTGATAAAACCCACGGAGAAAGAAGAACCGAAAAAAGCGAATCTCACCAAAGAGGTCATCAAGAAAGATCTCACTCAATATTATATTAATGTCCCGCCGCGCTCTAAGATCTCCATCCTGATGGCACACCTTGACGAAAACAAGGACGACACTGTCGTTATTTTCGCCGCGTCTCGCCGAACGGCTGACCGTCTATATAAAATAATGCGCAAAAGCGGACGCAGAGCCGTTAGCATCCACGACAAAGTTGATGAAAAAACGTTTAAAGAACGATTTGAGATGTTTACCAGCGGAAGTGTTCAGCACCTGATTATCGGTGAGTTTTCAGCCTCCGATATTGATCTGGAACACGCTACAAAAGTCATCAACTATGATGTACCTGAAGAGGTCGAGGAGTATAAGCTTCGTGCTGAACTCGTAGGCGATGGAAAAGCGACGAAGATTTTGTCTCTTGTTTCCAAGCAGGACCGCGGAGACATTAAAGAGATTTGCAGCAGCCTTGGATATGCACCAAAAGAGCTGCCGGTTCCTAAGGACGTTCAGGAAAAGAAACCGAACAAGAAGAAATCTTCGAACGGAAAGAGTAAGAAGAGCACCAAAAAGTCGACTAAGAGTAAAAGCAGTTCAAATTCAAAACAGAAGAAGAAAAGGGCTCCAAAACAGATAAGTAGTGAACCTGAAGGATTGCCAAGGCCAACATTTGATCAGCTTAGCGGTGGCCGAAAAGGTAAGGAAAAGGACGATAAAAAGAGTGGCGTGGTGAAATTCTTTAAGAAACTTTTCTCCTGAGACAACTCTCAAGAAAAATAGACACCACATTTCAGTCAGGCCAATAAATAATCCCCGTTTTTCACCCCAGTGATACACATCTGTCCGAACATTTTCTGAAATTGACACAAAAAGTGTGCTGGCTGTTTTTAAACGCACATAATTTTCCGAATTCTAAAATAAAAACTACCCGAATGCCAGGGACTTCTGAGCTGTATTCGGTGGGGGTTTGTTCCTTTTTTTGGCTTTTTGTACAGTAATCTGAATTTCGCTGGTGATGTACTCCAGGCGATTGTACTGCGTCAGGCATACTCGAATCAGCGTTACAAAGTGCCCAAAGCAATGATAGGTCTTACTGATAGACCTTCGAATGAGCTCCAGCAGCAAGTATACGATCATCGCAATGTAAATTTGAGACTTGCACGCGTTTTCACTGGTGCCCAGAAACGTCTTTATCTGCAGGTTTTGTTTGATCAGCTTAACCCAACTTGCCAACTTTAGCCAATATTTCAGATATTTTCGGGATTCAATGTGCGATTCAGTCATTTTGAGGGGGATTTGACCGTAAATAGTCCATTGTA
>Ga0307966_1001054_pt1 | contig 22259 bp, 16 predicted proteins | sample OrgLakmetagen646_FD_203141 | JGI IMG/M metagenome (GOLD analysis project Ga0307966, IMG submission 203141) | Saline water microbial communities from Organic Lake, Antarctica - #646 | ecosystem: Environmental > Aquatic > Non-marine Saline and Alkaline > Saline | place: Antarctica: Organic Lake... | reverse complement strand
GACTGGATGAGATGGCCCATTGACAGACAATCGGGCATTACACGCGATTTTACAGATTACGGTGCAATATATGATGACCGGATGGGCCTGCTGACCGGTATAGATTTTGGCACCTCCAAATACACCGGTGATACTACCGTTCAGGCTGTATTTTTCGATCGTATTCAAATCGCCTTTTGGTTTCATATGTCGAGCAATCACATGCATCAGGATTTTCAGCAGCGACTGATTTTTGATCCTGCAATGATTGAACAGATGAAAGCGGTTGAATCAAATGACCAAAGAACTACCTCTGCACTTAAAACTCCTTAATATCCTGCGATGAATAAATACTATTTCGTTTTTTTGATTTGGCTACTCCCGGCCTACTTTATTTTTCAGGGCGGATATCAGGTATTGACCTATTACGGTATTGAAAAGACGTACAGTGAAGGCGAAAGCTATGTGGCTGACGTCCTTGAATTTGATGTCAAACAAATTGCCGCGCAAACAAACGGCTACGTGATAATTCGCTTCACAACCCGTGATGGCGACACTATTACTGAGCAGCTGGCACTTCCGGTTCAGATGGCACAGGTTATTATGGAGTCTGAACAAATTCCAATTCGCTACCTGGCCGAATCCTTCAAGCCGATTGTAATGCTGACGGTCTTCGAACTGCAGAAATCGGTTGTGCTTGTAAATATGGCGGTCTCTTCACTTGGCATGCTCGTTACGCTCGTAGTTGCCGGCTACGCCAGCCGATTTGCCGTCAGACGAATACGAAATGGCGAACAGACACTGGAAATTGAACGACTAGACACGGTTAATGCCTGATTCAAACCAACACACGCTCTACCTTATTCCAACTCCAATAGCCCGACGCAAGGAGAATCTTGTACTGCCTGAGCATACGCTGGCTACCATTCGATCGATCAATACATTTGTGGTGGAAAAAATGCAGACTGCCCATAGCTTTCTTCAATGGGTAGACCACCCGACACCGGATTTCAAGCAAACGTTTCGTGTGTTAAATAAAAAGACACCGGGCCATGAAATCATCAGTTTCCTGCAGCTTTTGAAAGAAGGTGATGTGGGGTTAATGTCGGAAGCAGGAGCTCCCGGCGTAGCTGATCCCGGTGCCAAGCTAGTTGATCTTGCTCATCAAAATGGATACATCGTGCAACCTTTGGTTGGTCCGTCGTCGATTTTACTTGCTCTGATGGGATCCGGTATGAACGGGCAGTCATTTGCATTTCATGGCTATCTGCCAATTCGAGACAATGAGAGACAAAAAAGAATTCAGATGCTCGAACGTGAATCCGCTGACTCATCCCAGACACAGATTTTTATGGAGACACCGCATCGCAACAAGGCGTTATATGAGCATCTTCTTAAAATTTGCCGCCCCTCCTCAAAACTTTGCGTTGCATGTAACTTAACAGCAGATGATCAGTTTCTAAAAACGCGCCGTATCATGGACTGGAAAAACGGGGAGACACCCGATCTTGAGAAAAAGCCCTGCCTCTTTTTACTCTTGGCAAACTGACTCTTTAATAGACACATCTATGCACCGCCTTAATTAATCGCTGGTTCTGCACATCTTTGCTATCACTTTACCTCCTTTCCTTTAACCTGTACTAGTTCACGGACTGACAGCTCTTCGAACATTAGAATTATTTAACACCTCCCCTCCCCGGCCGATAATTTCAGAACGCTGACTTGCAGTGTATTCAGCGATGGTTTAGAAAAACAAGATATCGCTCTATTCAAAACAATTTGTCCTTCCCCGGAACATCAGAATAAAATATTAGCCATGAAAAAAACACTACATCTGCTGCTATCACTTTTTTCTGTACTTTTACTGGTACAGTGCGAAACTCCTGAAAGCCCGGACTTCACCCTTTCCAGTAAAATTGATGCCCCCGTAATAGCCCAGAGCAACTTCCAGTTTTTTGGAGGAGAAAATGCTTTGATTGATACCTCAAGTGAAGATTTAAACGATCTGTTGACGATTGATGGAGATAATTTCATTACCATATCGCAAGAAGAATCCTTCGATTTTGGTGAAATTGAAAATGCCATTCCGATGATTGAGGTTGCACCTACCGCCATCAGCACTGAAGTTGGAGTAATCGAACTGAGCAGTTTTTCATCTCAAACCGATGGCGGAAATGTAGGACAAGCCGGGTTTCAGGACCTTACAGGTCAGCCAGCATTTTTGCAGTCCGGTGATTTAATTCCCGGCGCGCAATCTCCCTCTCCCATTAATATTGAGTTGAGCACCGATTATTTTATAAGTGCACAAATTGAAAGCGGATCCATTGTTTTTTCATTTCGAAACGAGCTTGGGTTTGATTTAGACCAGCTCTCGTTAGAACTGTTTAGTGGTACAGAGTCGCTGGGTACCATTTTAGTAACCAACTTTACCCATAACAGCTCGAGGACAGAATATTTGGATCTTATTGATTCTGATCCCGGTTCCGGCAGTGTTGATTTGAGGGATATCAATACAGATGTTGAAATTGCCTGGAGTGACCAGCAGCTGCAGGACGATCCGGGTGATCTGATTGTCCAGAATGTAGAGGGTGATAACCTCATCGCCAGCCAGGTAGAAGCAATTATTCCCCCGCAGGAGTTCTATACGTCCGGGAGCACATCATTTTCGGAGAACGAGTTTCTGTTTTCCGAACAGAATCACTACGCTGAGGTTGCGTCTGGGGAACTTGTTGTGGATGAAATTATCAACTCTATTGATGTGGACATCGATCAGCTGCAAATCTCATTTCCCACTTTGCGTCTTCCGCCCTACGCTGCTGAAGATTCCCTTGTGATTCAGTTTAGCGGGAGTGAAAGAATCCAGAGAAATACCAATACACCGGTATCAAGATCCGTCCCACTTGACGATATCCGTATTTATGCGGACAATAATACCATCAACTACAATATCTTTGCAGTAACAGAAGACACTCAGCAGTCGGGCGGCTCTGATTCTCGTACTATAAATGCTTCAGACCAGGTTAACGCCCAGGTTGGTCTGCGTGACCTTGTGGTTCGCGAAGTATTTGGTATTGTTCAAAACCGCCAGGTGCTACTTAATATAGATGTTGCGTCAGACGGAGCTACCGCTGAAATCATGAATGACCTCGAAGCCGAACTTATCGAGTTAGACGGTATTGATGAGATTTCCAGACGTGTGTCAGGTATTGAGTTTACACAAGCGAGCCTGGACGTCTTCTATCAGACAAATGTAAATATTTCATCGTCAGTCATTGCTGCATTTTTAGGGACAGATGCCAACGGTAACGAGTTCTTTTTGAGTGGTGTGCCCGGAACACCAACTGAAGTACTTGAAAGCGATCAGACTGAAAAGCTCATCATGAACGGATCCCCTATTCCTAAAGAGAATATGATCAAATTCAACATTCAGGGGAGCCCGTCACCTGATGAGATCTTCTCGCAGTCATTTAACAGTACCAACTCGAACATCACTGAATTTTTCAACAGGCTTCCGGTGTCGATTCGGTTTGTCGGGCTGGCAGACATTAACAAAAATGGCGAGACCGGGCGAATTAGCAATCCCGTCCAATTTAAGCCGACCATCACTGTGAATATACCGCTTGCGCTTCGAGCGGACAATGCCTCATTTACTGACACAACATCTGCAGACCTGAGCGACTTGCCCGGACCTGATGATGACTCTGTACTTGAAGAAGGGTCTATTAAAATCAGGTACATCAATAATATTCCCCTGGGCGTGAACCTTCAACTTGAGATGTTCGATGAATTAGGATCAATCCTCACCGCCCTCCCGTTGTCTGGCGGTTTACCTATCGAATTTAGAGCAGCAGAGACAGGTAGCGACGGGTTTACCTCAGTTTCAACTGAAGACTATACTATCATCTCGCTGAACCGGGAACAGTTGGATCTTATAAACCAGACACGTGATGTACGGTTAACCGCTGGTTTAAACAGCTCAAATGGTGAAGAGGTCAGAGTAAGAAACACAGATGATGTCAGCATATCAGTAAGCGGCAATTTTGTCATCAGAAATAAAATAGATTGAGATAGGAATATAACATGAAAAACTTGAAACAACTGATTACTGCACTTTCAACACTCTGCATTATCAGCACTGCCTTGATGATGGCTCCGGACACGGTCACTGCTCAATCACGTCATCTGACGGCTCAAAATATCGGCCTTGGCGGAGGCGGTACGGCCTATCAGGATTTGTATCACGCCAACTTTATCAATCCCGCAAACCTGATGATAAACCACAGCAAGCGACCACCCGTTACGGTAGGACTTGCCGGCGGCATCTACTCCAATGTGGGTGGGAGTCTTATCAATATAAAAACTTACAATGAGTACCTGACAACCGGACAAGTGATTGAGGGTTCAACGACTGATAATATGCTAAACCAGTGGTTTGGAGAAAACTCTTCAGATTACCGCAGCATGAATATGGACGTTGGAGTTGTTCCGCTGGGAATTGCCGTCAGAACTAAAAACTGGAGTGTAAGTGTCGCCTCCCGTGTTCGCATACTCGGAAATTCAGGATACTCCCGTGGTCTGGCCGATCTTGTGTTTCGTGGACTTGATTCAGACTATTTTGCAGAAGCACAGGCCGTTAATTCAACCCAGGAATACCTCGTCTATAATGAAGTTTCGGCCGGTTTTGCTATGACAGTGTTGCGCCGTGACCGACTGTTTGGTTTCGGGAGAAATGCAAAACTTCATGTCGGGATAGCACCAAAGCTGCTGATGGGGATCAACTACTCACGCCTCGATCTCGACTCTTCTTTGCAGATAGAGGACGCGTCGGCACAGCGAAACGCCCGTCTGACCCATGACTTCCGCTACTCTATTGATGTGGCCGGTGATCTGTCAGACCAGCTGGCAGAATTTAATGAATTGCGGGCACAGCAAATGGATCCCGATATTGGTGATTACCTCGACCCTACAGCCGAAGATTTAACGAGCTTTAAAGGAAGTTCTCTTGGGTTTGATGTCGGGGCTACTCTGGAGATGGATATAGGTCATCTGACAGCTTTCAATCTTGGTATATTCAAGGGTGAAAAAAAGCTGCGCATCGGGGTTTCAGTAACCGACATTGGATCTGTTACGATTGATGACCGATCGAGAACCTTCTCCGCGGAAGATACATTTGAATGGGATGGTGTAGAATATGATAGCCAAATAATAGATGAGCAGTTTGGCGGTGATGAAAGCAAATATTTTGAATCTGTGCTCGAAGATAGTGTTGGAAACGAAATTTACGGCAATCTTGTCACATCCGAGCGTTCAGAATTCAGTAAGCCTCTCCCTATGATGGTCAATGTAGGTACTCATCTGATGCTTGGTAAGTTTAGTGTGATGTTAGATGTAGGAACGGGATACTCAACTGTCGGTACAAACAGTGATCGAATGCATATGGCTGTCGGAACGGAGTACAGACTTTTTAATAGAATTCCTCTGCGGGTTGGCTATCGAACGGGTGGCCACAGCAGTGCGACCTACCACGCAGGTACCGGACTTGAGTTCAAAAACTTTGAGTTCAGCGCAGGCATTGCAGCTTCTCCAGATTCAGAAGCATACGGTACAGGACTCGGAGCCGCATGGTCAGGGTTGGTCATCCATTTTTAAGGTGCCGCCCACATATAAAAGCCACTCTTTGACAAAAGAGTATCTTATAAATCCTTTCGCCCTACCAGCGAAAGGATTTTTTGTTTCAAGTATCTAACTCAAATTCAATAGCAGACACTAATTTAATACTTCAAGAGATTCAACCCACAAGTAACGGCGCCCGAATAAATTTGAATCAACTTCAACGTACAGACGTACCGCTGTCTGTGGACTCACTTCACGATTATTCCACAGACTTGATGCAATCTCGATCCGAATATCACCGGTGTCGTCCTGAAAGGTATAATAGTCCTCCCTTAATTGATTGATGATCTGACCGGTGACCACTGCATACGTTCCTACACGTGCTTCCCGGGCTTGTTCAACAGTGAGTTGAGCACGGTCAGCTACGGGACCGGTGAATTGTGCTACTGAAATAAACGGAAAAAGAATTATGACAAATGTTACGATTATTTTTAAATACATATCAGACCTCAGAGTTTTGGATTGATAATTGTACAGTAGCCGTAAAAACTGTAGGTATTAAATAATTCGTTCCCGGTCACATAAACATGTTCTTATTTTCCCTTTTTGTACAACTTCAAGCATAGCTCAGGTACAGAAATTTTATTGCGACAGATTATTTTACTTTCAATACCGTCATGCCACGCCAAGGCGTGGCATCTCCTGCCTTTATAACAATGGGAGATCCCGCATCTCCCTACTATGGGATCCCGTTGGGGGAGCGCGGGATGACGCCCTTTTTGAGGCCTCAATTAACATATTATGAATCGAACTCAGGTTTAGAAATTTGTTTCTAGCATGGCACTGTAAATATGTATCCTGTACTAAAAGATTATAGTCCCAGCACTGACTACCCATCACTCCTGCCATTTACTATCTTACTGAGCCACTCGTAACATAAATTAGTTTCACCATGCCCGACACCGCCAACGGTATTCCCACGTTTCAAGACATTAAAGACGCAGTTTCTCGTATTGCTCCTTATGCCAACAGAACTCCGGTCCTCACATCCCGGACCCTGAATAACCAAACCGGCGGCGAGATCTTTTTCAAATGCGAAAATTTTCAGCGGGCAGGCGCATTCAAATTCCGGGGTGCCTGCAATTCTGTCTATTCCCTATCTGATAGTGATGCAGCCCGCGGCGTAGCTACTCACTCATCCGGAAATCACGGACAGGCACTTGCGCTGGCCGCACAAATGAGAGGGATACCTTCGTATGTAGTCATGCCTGAAAACTCTCCGACGGTTAAATTGAATGCTGTTCAAGGATATGGCGCCAAAGTTATTCGGTGTGAATCCAACCAAAAAGCGCGTGAAGAGACCCTTCAGCAGGTTGTAGATGAGACCGGCGCCCGGTTTATTCACCCTTATGACAACGAGAATGTGATTGCCGGCCAGGGAACCTGCGCCCATGAACTACTATCAGATTATCCGGACCTTGATATCATCATGACGCCGGTTGGCGGAGGCGGTTTGTTAAGTGGCACATCTATCAGTTCAAAAGAGCTCAGACCGGACATTCAGGTTATTGGAACTGAGCCTGAAATGGCTGATGATGCCTTTCAATCCTTAAAGACAGGAACACTTCAACGGTTCGATACCACAAGGACCGTTGCTGATGGTTTACGCACCACGCTCAGCGACCGGACCTTTACAATTATTCAAAAAAATGTGGATGAGATCATCACAGTTAGTGAAGAGTCAATTATTCGGGCAATGCGAACAATCTGGGAGCGGATGAATATTATTATCGAAACATCCTGTGCTGTGCCGGTGGCTGCTATACTTGAGAAGAAAATAGATATCAGCGGCTGTAAAGTAGGCGTCATCATCACAGGCGGCAATGTTGATTTAGATCACCTCCCATGGCAAAAATAGTAAGCTTCTACCCTACCTGTATCTCTTTAAGACAACCCTGAAAACCGCTCTGTGCTCTTATTTGAGCCTTTCACAAAAAGTGCCCCACTCCCATGGAGTACGAATGTCTCTTTTGCCCTGGTAATCGCCGTGTATAGTAGCTCCTTCGTCAATACGGGAACGTCATCTTGTGGCATAAGTAAATTGATTGTATCAAATTCAGAGCCCTGACTTTTGTGAACCGTCAGGTAATATGCAGGCTTAAAATGTTGAAGTCGTTCAGGACGTATTTTTTTTATACCTGCTCCGGATTGAACATAGACCACATGTCGGTTCTCATCACCATCAGAACCCATGCAAACGCCAAAATCTCCGTTATAGACACCCAGTTCGTAATTATTACGTGTAACGATTACAGGCCGTCCGCTGTACCATCCCTGCATCATTCTAACAGTACGCCTGGTAGCAAGTGTCTGCTCCACAAGCTGGTTGAGCCGGTCTGATCCCGATAGCCCCCGCCTGACCACAGTAAGCCAAATTTGCTGTTTCCAGAAATCAAGCAGTTCGGGCACATCAGTAATTTCTGACGCCAGGCTCACTCTCTCTGTAATATTCAGCATCATTTGATTAAAATCGTCTTTTGAATATCTGAACGGCAAATGATTAATATCATCATACTTTTGAAACACATTATCAGCGGTCCGCTCACTCTCAAGGCCCGCCTTAACGGACTCTGCCAGGGTACCGATGCCACTGCCGGCATCAAAGCGATAGCTTTTTGTAAGATATACTATGGAATCATGAGCCGCAGACATCTCTCCGGCGTGAGTAGATGCCGATAACTGGATTCCGCCTGCCGCCAGTTTTTCAATTGTATCCTGAATGAATGCGTTGTCTTCCTTACCGCAGAGATCTGCAAATACAGACCCTGCTTCAACTGAAGCCAATTGATTCTTATCACCCAGCAATACAAGGGTGGTATCTTCGGATAAATGCTTGATGAGTCTGTGCATCAGGGACAGGTCTATCATGGAGGCTTCATCAACAATCACCAGGTCGTACGGAAGTTTTTTCTCTCGTACAGGCGGAAGTAATCCTCTCTCTTCAACTCCCCTGAGCAGCCTGTGTATTGTTTGTGATTCAGATGGATAATTCCGGAGTTCATCCTCCGATAAATGAAGACGCATCATTTCAGCTTTTAATGCTTCCCCCATCCTGCCCGCTGCTTTACCGGTAGGTGCTGCAAGTGCAATTTTAAGCGGAACACTGCTGCTGCGCTGATGCATTACCAGCAGACGGGCTACTGTAGTTGTTTTCCCCGTTCCGGGACCGCCTGAAATAATAATAAAAGGTTTGAATGCAGACATCGCAACAGCAACTTTTTGCCAGTTTGGTGACGGGGCACCCTCGTCATTGAACAGCTCATCCAGATGCTTTTTCATTTCGTCCATCAAACTGCCATTATGGGATGCGCTCTTCTCCTCAATCCAGTGCTTTAACCTCTGCTCCATCTTGTAGTAGCGGCTCTGATAGAGATGGTTTTCGTCTATCACAAAAGGTGATTCAGTTCCGGGATCTCCGATGATTGCACTATCTGACAATTCGAGCGGCCGGTCAGGGAGCTGTCTGATTACTGATGAATCAAGTTCGAGCAGATGTCCCAACTCCTGCAGTGATCTGTCTAAGGGCAGACAGACGTGTCCCGCCATTCTGAACTGAACAGTTAAGGTCACTGCCAATTTCTCTTCCGATGTCAAAGCACCGTATTCTGACTCTAAAAAGTGAATCAATTCCTTGCTAAACCGATCAGAGATAAGACCTGTCAACTTAGCAATTACACTTTTTTCGGAATCATTCGCAGGAGGTACGCTGTCAAAAAGCGTTGGACTGTTTTTTTTCATGACGATCGGCTTAACACGTGTTCAAGTTTAGTTATCACACGTTTATCCGGCTTGTGAAACCAAATTCCGTTATTGCTTCCAGCTTTCATCCCCCGCACAAAAAGATATGCGACTCCTGCAAAGTGTTCATCATAGTCGAAACTCTTAATTTTGCTTCTCAGATATTTCACGAGTGCAACGGTATAGAGGTGGTACTGCAGGTCGTAGGATGACGCTTTAATTTCCGGTTCCAGATTTTCACTCGTGTAATTTTCAGGTGAATCCCCCAGGTAGTTCGACTTGTAATCAATGATCATATATTTGCCATCTTGCCGTGCAACAAGATCAATAAAACCTGTCATATATCTTTGACCTATATCGGCCGGGAGATCCTGAACTTTTCCATTACGAATAATTTGAAGCAGTGACTCCCCATCAACTGACGATGATGGAAAATGAAACTCCATCTCGCGCAGCTCATCATTTGTTGATAAAGTATTAAGGCTGATTCCCGGTATGGTTGAACCTGCCACGTCCCGAAGCATCTGTTGAAGTACAGTCGACCATACCTCAGAAAAACCGTACTCATCCAAAACCTCGCCTATCGCTTCCGAATAGTTTACTGTTTCCGCACGGATGAATTCGAATGATTCATGTTCAAAAAGTTTATGAATAGCTGTACCTGCTGTAGCCCCTTTTGGAAAATTGAAGATGGTCAGTTCACCGGGTTCTTCCATTATCGCTGCATCCTCAAACGGAGCTGAAAAATTGTCTAACAGTTGATCATAGTCGGGTGTTCCGGGATCGGAACTGTGTCCGGCCAGCGATGTAAAACTTTCCAGACGTTTTTGAACTGGTAAATGATCGCGCCCACTATAGGGTCGAAAGGAGATATCAGATGCATCCGCATCGATGCTAATCAGATCATTCTCTGCCGGCAAATCGGAGTCAACCAGTTCAAGTGATATCAGTTTGCCCGACTCCTCTTCAAGTTTCCGAAAGCGATTCAAAAATTGTTCGGCAGGAACTCCTTTCTTATCATCTACCTTCAATTTATTCTTGATATTATCTTTAACCTTTTGCTGTCCAATAAGTGATGCTCCTAAACCTGAAAGGTTAGAGTGGGTGTGTGAATCCCACATTACCACGGTGGCGTACTGTGCTCGGGTGAGCGCCACATACGTTTTTCGGACACTTTCAGCGATTGATTCAATGTCTGATACATATTCAGCATTTACCCGCTGGTCTGATTTTTGACGGTCAAAGTTGATGATCAGGCTGTCACTCCCCTCAGAATGGTACTCCACCATCTTTTTTACCTTGTTCTTAAAACTGGCGGGCTCATAGCCCATCCAAAGCGTAGGGCAAAAGACCACCGGAAACTGAAGTCCTTTACTTGAATGAATTGTCATAATCTTTACAAGATGCTGGTCGCTTTCAAGCTGAAGTTCTTTCTCTTCTTCATCGGTATCTTCCATTTGGCGTAGCAGCCACGAGTGTAGTTTTTCCGGGCTATACAGATTTTCTTCTTCAGATTTTGCACACAAATCTGCAAGATGGAAAAAGTTTGTAATAATGCGTTCCGAGCTGTTAACCGATGCAAAATTTACAAGCCGGTTGTCACTATAGATCAACCGGTAGAACATCGAATAAAAACCTTCCCGTCGCCAGATGTCAGATAGATTCAGCATCTCATCAATCAGGTCCTGCCGCTGATCATCATCTTCACTCATACCGTAAAGCTGTCCTAACTCAAACCCGAACATTCCGGTCAAAAGAGCTGCATTTAACGTTTTATGATCTGATGGATTCAGCACCGCATTCATCAGCATTTCTGTTTTACGAGCCTCAAGAGTATCAAAAATGCTTTGATCCGTTTTAGTTACTGAATCAATACCCATGTTTTTCAGTCGCTGCTGAAGGTCATACGCATCTTTGTTCCGTGATACCAGAATGGCAATGTCACCCGCTTTTATCGGCTTATTTCCAATCAGTGTGGTTCCATTTGATGAACCCTTTAGTAAATTGACGATACGTGACACCGTCTGGCTGAATACAAAATCACAGGCTGAATCTTTACTCGATTCAGATCCTCTCCTGCTCACAACCTGCAGAGGAGCCTCTGGCCGCCCGGATACAGTAAGTGCTTCCGTATGGTCAGGTCGACCGGGAGCTGACGCCAGAAACTTAATTTCATCCTCAATAAACGGTTGCTGAGCACCGCCAAACAGATGGTTTACAGCACTTATATAATCTACAGTACTTCTGTAATTTTGTGTGAGCGTGTATTCCGAATTCACTCCTTCGTGACGGGCCCGAAAATAGGTGTGAAGGTCAGCGCCCCGAAATGCATATATCGCCTGCTTGGGATCACCAATCATCATCAGGCTGCTGCTTGTTTCTATTGCAGGATAGATTGAACTGAAGATATCGTACTGAATCGGATCCGTATCCTGGAACTCATCAACGAGTGCAATAGGGTATCGTTCCTTGAGTTTTTCAGCAAGTAACACTCCCCTTTCCTTATCGGCTAATGAATCTCTAATTTTTATAAGTAAATCATTGTAACTGTATGCATCATTTGATTTTGACAGTTTATCCCTGCGATCTTTTATATCTTCAAATGCATCGTGAATCAGCGTTGATTCTACAAGCTTGATATCCGCAACACGCTGTTGATATAAATAGCATAATTCAAAAAATGAGTGGTGCGGTACCGGACTACCCCCTTTTTTCAGATTGGATTCATCATACAGATAATCAGACGTGAAGTACGACAGTGAGTCAGGTGTGTCTGTTTGAAAATGAGTGTCCTCCAGAAAGCTTATTAGTTTATTTAAACGAGAATTCAGGTGCTGCTGGTAACGTGACACATCACAGGTGGTCATGATATCCCGAATCTCATCTTCTTCTGAACCCCATAAATTCCTCAGTTCAGATCTGATTTCAATCAGATCACTCAAGTACTCTTTGGCACTATCCAGGACCTCGCCTTCCGGCACCGCATACTGTTTTTCCAACAGCGGACTCAGGCCATCTCTCCCAATTAAATCTGCCGGAGTTGATGCTATGCTCATCAATTTTGAAATGAGGTAGCGGCCCGCTTCATCCTGTCCGTGCTCTGCAATAAAGAGACGCCAAAAATCTTCTGCAGCTGTTTCATACATGCTATCTGATGGATTTACAGTCATCTCAAACGGCGTTCCTGCGATAAGCGCTTCCTCCTGCAGTATTTTCTGGCAAAATCCATGGATGGTAAACACCTGGCTGTCATCAAAATTCCGAATGGCATTCTGAAGTTTCTCAACAGCAGCACTATCGCCCTTATAGCGGCTCATAAAATCGATTAGGAACTCGTCACCAGCTTTTGGTACCTCAGACGTCTCAAGAAGTGATAAACACTCACGAAGCCGCTCCAGGATACGTTCACGTAATTCAGCCGTCGCCTTCTTGGTAAATGTAACGGTTAAAATCTGATCCACTGTTAAATCTTTTTCCAACAGCAAACGCACATAAATTCCTACAATCGTATATGTTTTTCCAGTACCGGCACTCGCCTCTACCAAAACCCGGGGAGCAACGTCGAGATCAAAAACAGTTGTTAACTCACGTTTCATTTCAACTCCTCCCTATGGTCCAGCATGAGTTGAATGGCTGCCAGCATATCCGAATCTAAATACTCTTCGCGAAACGCCGCATTCTCACCCAGCATCAGCGTAGCGTAGCGATCTCTGTTCTCTGCATAAGGTGAGTAATCAGATCCCTCGAACGTGCTTCTGGCTTTAGAAAAAGCCTTATCACTGTTTTTTTGAAATTCATTCTGATACTCGTAAAGCGCATTTGGAAACAGGTATAGCGGCTGGGACATCCCGCGGTTGAAAATTGACAGATAGCGGTTAAGTTCTGCCTCCGGTTTTTCTACAGGATTAAAAATGTACAGCTTTGGTTTTCCTTTTTTGAGATTGCAAAGAAACAACGACTCTTTCACCGGGAACAGATCTGTGCACTGGCCAGCAAGATGTTTCATCCAGCTTCTTAAAAACTTGTCGCCCGATTCGCTCGACGGAGTTATTTCCAGAAATTGCTCTGTTGAATATGAGAGAAGCTCACCCGACACTCTTTTATCGTCAAGATCCAGCGTAAAATCCATATTAGAAACAGACGGGTTAAAGCCTCTCTCCCTGGCTGATTGTATAGCGATATCTACTGATTGTATGAGGTTCTGAACCACCGTCTCTCCCTGCCAGCCGCCTGGAAGTATTCCTGAGCCGGACAGTAAAACACTTATGTCTTTTTCGGTGTGATCCTTAAGTCGCCATCCGAATATCCGTTCAAACAGATTATGTTCCTCAAGTGGATTAAGGTCAAATTCGTACTTTAACTCTTCCGGGTCATTTAAGAATGGGTTGAAATATGTCTTTAAATATGACTTCAAAGGATTTGAGATAAACCGTATCAAATCATTGAACAGCAATATATTACTCCCTTCTTTTTGAGGGAGGTCGGTATCTGCACTAAGTCCCGGATGGCGGCCTTTTGCATGATACAGCTTGTTCGCTGTTTGATATCCTGTTTTAGAGTAGGATCTGTTCAGACGGAAATTATCTGCTGAAAATCCATGCAGCGGTTCTTCAATCAGAATCTCTTTTACCTCCTTACCGGATATGGTTGAGAGAGTCGTCATCCACTCACTCACAATCGGCGAGGGCGGTATGACTTCATTATCTGTTTGACTTCTACCAATGTAGCTGCAGTAATGAAAAGATTTCCCGGCAAGTATCGTCTCCAGAAACAAGCTTCGATCCTGATTCTTTGGATTTCTCTCGTACGGCTTCGGGTTCCGGGCCATTAAATCAAAATCAATATTCTTAACTTTTCGGGGAAACTCAGATTCATTCAGACCAATGAGGGCTACAATTTTTGCCGGAATTGACCGAACCGGAACCATGGAGCTAAATGTAACTCCCCTTGTAAAATGTGCGGGTGATGCTGACTGCTGATCCAGTAGACTGCGCAGATGCGACCGGAACATTGAAAATGATATCTCCCGATTGAAGCCGGCTGCTGAACTCTCGTCCCGGATAGTGTCCAAAACAGACTGAATGTACGACTCCTGATCTCGGTTTTGTGAGTTATCAGAAAAGAAGTAGTCGATCTCATCTTCCATGAGCTGGCACCAGCTATCAGGCGACCTGTTCGCTTTTACCCGTCCATTTAATGACTGAAAATGCGACATAAGATTAGAAAAACCGGCCCAAATCTCCTCCATATCCTGGCCCTGAATATCACTGAACCGCAGTGTTGTGCCATTTGCAAACGGATCAGTCTGTTCGCCATGCACAATACCGCTCCAGCCCCGTGTGAGAGCTGACTGCCACGTTTGGTAACTGACATCGGGCTGCCCTTCACTGCTTCGGTGTGCACCGTTCAGACCCCAGATGACATTATTCTCTTCCATCCAGCGTTTTAAACGTCTGGCACCCGTTTCGGAAATATCAAACGAACTATGAACAAGCGGCTCAAGGAACAGATCCATCACATCAGAAAATTGGAATCGGGAATCTGCGAGCTCAAGAATCTGTAAAAATGGGCGAACCATTGTTTCAGAACCAGATCTTCTGAAATCCACGTGATAGGGAATTGAGGGGACTCCCTCCTGTTGAGTTCCAAACACTGCGTGAACGACTGGCTTATACCTGTCGATATCAGGCATGACAATCAGGATATCATCAGGATGAAGTTCAGGATCCTTTTCAAGCTGACGCAGCAAAAACTGATGTAAAACTTCGATTTCTCTCAGGGGGGAATGACAGGAGTGAATCTCAATCCTGGAGATATCTTCACTTTTATTCGGTTTGATATCCCGATCCAGAATAATTGATTCCTGTATTGATTGAAGTGTGTTATCAGCAGAGTTCCTGATACTAAAATCGTCAAAAACTTCTCCTTCAAGACTGTCTAAGAGCATATCAACTCCCGCTGTTTCCACACCAAATGCGTTTAACAACGAATTGGTACGATCGCCACCCATCTTTTCCGTCACTGCCGTTTGATACAAAATCAAACCCTGCGATTTTGCAGCATTACCCGCCATGTGCAGAACCGGCAGCGGCAAGAGTCCCGTATTGAAGAATAGAAGCCTGTGATCGGCCTGAATGTCACCCATTTTAAGTGCCTGATTTGTTTCTTTGATGAGCACAGCCTTATTGGGAAATCCATGACCTTTTTCATGTATGTGTCTTCTCTTTTCAAGGAGATTCCATAACTCAGCCTGCCATTTCCCATCAGGATCTTCGGCCGTACCGGCCCGTTGCCAGTTACGCAACATGCCGGGCCTGTAAACAAGATACTGATCATATACCGACGCAATTTTTTGGGAAAGCTGCATCACAGCCCGCTCTTTAATTTCAGCAGGCTGAGACGTTACATATCGGTCGGGACGGGGAAACTGTTTTCTGGCTCTGTCGTCCATCAGGATATCAAAAATAGACCAGGACAACGGACCCGGATCTCCTGGCAGAACTTTTGGCAGTTTTGAGTATAGCTTTCTGATCATCCGGAACTGCCACTCAGCTGGTAATATGAACGATATATTGGCAATTATATCGTTTGTATCAGCCAGATAGAGTTTTAGCCATCGTGCGGTATCTCTGTTTGGTACAACCACCTCAAGAGGTACAAGCGGATCCGCCGGTGCATGGTTTTTTAAATCAGCGGCCAGATGGCCGGCAAGAATTCTAAGTTTGTGACTGCGATAGATGCGAATCATAAAAAGCGTCTCTGTTCAGGTTGACGGATGATACTGAATTCAGCTGCATTCCTAAAATATGAAACAAGGGTGTCAGCTGATGTCACCCTCCACAAACTTTCATGGATGAATATATAATGATCACTATTTTAAAATTAAGGCATTACTCGATCTGGAAGATCGAAATTCAGCCAGAGATCCTGACAACCTCTTTGATTATTACTATTCAATTAGTATTATTTACTATGTAAGTCGTAGAAATCGTATCACTAATTATATTTAGCATGAAAAGATCCCTTCTGCTTCTCATCACGCTTTTATCGTGCGCTTATGCGGGCATTGCTCAAACAGTAGTAAGCGGGTCAGTCCTGAGTATCACCGGTACCCCTCTTCCAATCGCCACAGTTGACATATCGTCAAGTGGCCCCACAGATATATTTTCAGTGCCTGGCAAACAATTTACAGAAGCAGATGGTCAGTTTCGGATCATCTTCAGCGAACCGGGACTATATGATATTACCGTCCGCGGTGTATTTCATAAGACAGTAATCATTCCGATTATGATTTACGATCAGGATCAAATCAGTATAACTATCCAATTAGTTCCTTCATCATATAAAAACGGCCACTATTTTGACGAAGAACCTTATCTGAACTGGATACGGGCGTACGGTAATTTCAATACGTATGATTTCTTTTCAGGTGAAATTTTCAGAAAAAACAGTGATGGATCCATTTCGGCATTCATCAAAACAGATCTGGATACGATCCGATACCAGGTACGAGGCCTCTCGAATGGGGCTTCCGTTCTGCCCGGAGCTGACGACTATGCCGTTCGGAACAGAAGCTTTGAAGCTCTACTCTATAATACAGGCGAAGCTGATTCTGTTGAACTTCGGTTTCATCCGGACGAAAAGCCGCCCTACTTTTTTGAGTTACCTGACGGACTCTCGTCAAGACGACTACCTCTGAGCGCATTCTTATACTTTCCCCGCCCATCTGACAAATACTGGGTTCAGCCGCTTGAGCAGATAAATTCCACATTCTTGAGGTTTCGTACAATTTCAAATACCAAAGTCTCAGATTTGCCTGATGATATATTTAAAAAATCATTTTTTGACAGTTATGACTGGTTTTCAACATCGCTTATGAGTGAATACCGTGATTCTGTCATTCAGGATCTTCGGCTGGAAAACCTCCATCCTCAACAGCGGTCAGCAATGCTAATTTCATATGTTGGGTTAACAGACCAGCTGCTGGATCGTAACCGGTATTTAAGCAGGTTCAGCCAGGAACGGGAAACGGATTCAGTTTCAATTGAAGTTAGTGAGGCAATATTTGATGAGATCATCGATTCAGTTGATCCACGAAATCCGGTTTGGGCGCTGAATTCGGATGCACCATTGACGTTTTTGGAACAGTCAGATTATTCACCCCGGGCTGTACACTATGCTGAACAGATGATAAGATTTCACCCGGATGATATGGTGGTGAGAAACCTGGTTCTGAAATTAATCGAGAGACGTGCCGGCCAATACCGGAATATCAGAGAGATGCCGTACTACAGCTGGATCGTTGAACGATACGGAGAAAATAATCTGGCGCGCAGAGCTATAAGAACATTTCACCAGGTAAGTAAATAATTATTGCGGTTGAGAAAACTACCCTTCATCGACTGAAACAAGATGCTTCTGAATGGCCTGTTCCACAACTGAGGAGTACGATACGTTTTGATTTTCAGCCCACAATTTAAGCCGCTTCAACGTCTCTTTTTCAAGATAGTAGCTTGCAACTTTCTTCTCAGGGCGACACTCATCTTCTTCAGCCTTTTTCATCACCTTCTCTGAAAATGAGCTGGCTAGCTTCATTCCGCCTGACCGGTCAGCTTCTTTAAAGATAGAGGTGACATTCTCAGCCCCTGCCGGTTTTCTGTCAGCCACAAAATTAAATTGCGAGTCATCACTCTTGGGTTCACCCAGAGGTGAATATCCCAAACTCTTTTTTAAACCCATCATCTAGTATCCGTTTCTGATCTCTTTAGCGAGACTCAAATAGTCCTCTGCACCGTAGCTTTGGCTGTCGTACTCAAAAATAGTTTTATGATGGCTTGGTGCTTCAGCAAGTGCAATATTGTCGCGGATTATGGTATCAAATACTTTCGATCCGAAATGCTCCCTGATATGCCCTACAACTTCGCGATTTAAGTTTTTTCGTTTATCAAACAGAGTACAAACGATCCCCTCTACCTTTAGATCAGGATTCAGCCGCTGCTGAACAATCTTGATAAGATCCATAAGTTTGGATAACCCGTGGAGTGCCAGGTATTCCGATTGCAGCACGATTACAAGTTCATCTGCTGCTGTAAAAGCGTTTAAGGTAAGCAGACCAAGATTTGGCGGGCAGTCGAGCAGGATGAAATCATAATCGTCTTCAACCGCTTTCAGCGCATTGCTAAGAATTTGCTCCCGCGCAGGCTCATTTACAAGCTCCATTTCAGCTCCCGATAATTCGATGGATGCTGGCAGGATATCGAAATCAGTGTGCGGCATGATAACCTCCTCTACCGGCATTTGACCTTTCAGAACATGATAAATATTCTGCTTCATCTTTGATGAGTGAATTTTTAGCGAATAAGTCAGATTCGCTTGCGGGTCCATGTCAACCAGCAACACCTTATAGCCGATCTTACTGAGACCTGCCCCGGTATTTATAGTTGTGGTTGTTTTTCCAACTCCGCCCTTTTGATTGGTAAATGCAATTTTTCTCATGAGATTTATTACGCTTTATTTATGATCTATAAACAGGAGTATTCCAATGTGACTTTGTTACAGAATTATTAGATTATTTTAATATTCTAAGTCTCTAACTTATCTCCATGTTTATTATCGGCTATTATCAGGGATTTCTTCAATTTTAACTGATTTCAGTGATTACATTAGAAAATGACCCCGGTTTTCAAATAAAAGAAAGAGGTCTTGTACCGGCGGCGTGGTAATCTGATAAAATCTTAATCACCATGTGAATCCGGTTCCTTAAACTGATAAAAGAGTTATGCTGTAAGTCATTTTTACAATATCTTAAACACCACAACGAGACGTGATTTGAACAAAATCAATCACAAAAAGTATCATCCTAATAAGCAGACACAGCATGACGGAAAATTTGCCGCCTATGAGATTTTTCAGCCGAAAACTTATCAAACCTACTGATTTAAATGCCCATGGCACTCTGTTTGGTGGTTCTGTTTTAGCCTGGATCGATGAGGAAGCCGCTATTTATGTATCATGCCAGCTTGGAAAAGGCAACATTGTTACAAAATTCATGTCTGAAATTGATTTCGTTAGTTCAGCTAAACTAGGAGACATTATTGAAATAGGAATGGAAACTGTTAAGTTCGGTAAGTCATCCATTACAGTCCGTTGTCTTGTCAGGCAAAAATTCAGTCACCAAACTATTATCAGCATCGACAAAATTGTATTCGTACACATGGATAAGGAAGGATATCCAGCCCCTCACAATATTATTGAACCTGCAAACGACTAGATTATGAGCAATGAAAATGACCCCATTGATTTTCAAATCATCAGAGATATGCTATACAACGATGATGCATACGTAAAAGAATTTTGTGACGCGTCGGTTACTTCTTTTTCTGAATTCAAATCAAATTTCAGAACTAACCTGCTGGATGAAGATTTGGAAACTCTTCGGAAAACCGGGCATAAGATAAAGCCGGTGGCGAAAATGTTGAAACTCGACCCTATCCTTAATATCTATGAAAAATCGAAATTGCTACTGATGGAAGGCGGTGAATCGGGTCTTAAAGAGCAGTATGTTTCAGAGATGGATGAGTACTGCGAAAAGATTTTGGATCAGCTCAATCAAAGAGCAAAATAACAGTATCCATTTAACTGCTATATTTAAAATTAGAGAGACGTTCTTAAACAGCTACATAACTATCGAATCAAATGAACATTTTAGTAACAGGCGGCGCAGGTTTTATCGGAAGCCACACCATTCTTGAACTGCTGAATACCGGACACGAAGTAGTTGTCTTAGACAATCTGTCGAACAGCAAAATAACATCCTTGAAACGCGTTGAGGAGTTAACCGGCCGGTCAGTTGCGTTCAAGGAACTGGATCTCCTTGACCCTGCAGGAATGAATGAGCTTTTTGGGGAGCACTCAATCGATTCAGTGATTCACTTTGCAGGCCTGAAAGCTGTTGGGGAATCGGTAGAAAAACCTCTGTATTATTATGAAAATAACGTTACCGGTACCATCAATTTGTGTAAAGTGATGATTGATCACGATGTGAAACGGATGGTTTTTAGCTCGTCCGCAACAGTTTACGGGAACCCGGCAGAATCACCACTGACAGAAGAGGCGAGTCTGTCAGCCACCAACCCATATGGCCAGACTAAACTGGCTATTGAACATATTTTCCGGGATTTATGTACGTCAGATCCTGACTGGAAAGTCTCCCTGTTGAGATATTTTAATCCCGTAGGGGCACACGAAAGCGGTGTGATCGGAGAAGATCCAACCGGTATACCCAGCAATCTGATGCCATACGTTACTCAGGTAGCAGTGGGTAAAAGAGATCGGCTCTCTGTATTCGGCAGTGACTACCCAACACATGATGGCACCGGTGTCAGAGATTACATTCACGTCACAGACCTTGCGAAAGGACATCTGAAGGCGCTGGAAAACCTTGAGCACGAGTCTGGCGCAGAAGCTTATAATTTGGGTACCGGTCGCGGATCCAGCGTTTTGGATGTCATTAAAACATTCGAAAGCGTGACTGGCAAAAAAGTATCTTATGAGTTAACAGAGAGACGACCCGGCGATGCCGCTACCTGTTTCGCTGATGCTTCAAAAGCTAAAAAAAGACTCGGGTGGGAAACAGAAAAGACACTTGAAGATATGTGCCTTGATGCATGGAACTGGCAAAACAATAATCCTGATGGATTTGGATAATATGTTAAAATCTTATTTTTTTCTGTAAGGGTATTCACTTAGATGTATCATACTCACATAGTTAAACATAAAGAATGAATAACTTACATGGCTGGTATTGATACTGCAAATGGAGGACACAGCGTTACAAAGCTTTTGAATGAGCTTGATAGCGATGGAACGGACGCTTACAACAAGCTCTTCCCGCTTATCTATAACGAGCTTAAAGATATCGCATCGGCGCAAATTTCCTCAGAACGAAATGATCTTACCCTCAATCGTACAGATCTCGTCCACGAAGTATATATCAAATGGCTAAATCAGGAAGAACTTGAATGTAATAGCCGCAAGCATTTACTGAGGCTGGCGTCAAAAGCCATGCACCAAATTCTTATAGATTATGCACGGAGGAAACTTGCAGATAAACGGGGAAATGGCGCCGTAAAAATTGAGTTTGAAGATGAACGACTCAATGTTGAAGAGGCAGAACAATTTTTGGAGCTCAATGAAGCCTGCAATGAATTACGAGAAATCGATGAACGCCTTTTTGAAATCGTACAGCTAAAATATTTTAGCGGGCTTTCAGTCCGGCAGGTAGCCGACGCCCTTGAAGTCTCAAAAAGTACCGTAAACCGTGATTGGAAAAAAGCCAAAACTCTGCTGTTCATTAAATTAAAAGAGATACAGAGCCGCTGATCTGTATCTCATTGAAATTATTTTTCCCACGTCTCTCCCTTCGGCCAACAACCAATGATACCCCTTTAAAGTACAGTGAATGTCTGATCGGGCTCCATAGACAGCACTGAATCTGCCATCAGATCAATAAGATCCTGTAGATCTTTCAAAGAAGCTGTTTCAACCGGCGAATGCATATACCGGATAGGAACGGAAACCAATGCACTCGGTATTCCTGTTCGCTGGTAAAATATGCTGTCGGTATCTGTGCCGGTTCGAACACTCGTGGCCTCGTGCTGTACATCAATTTTATTATCTTTAGCTGCCTTTTCTATCAGTTCTACAAGCTTTGGGTGATTTGCGCCTCCGTGCTGGACTGTAAGTCCGCTTCCAAGCTTAATTTGTCCGTGTTCGCGCTGGTCTATGCCCGGTGAATCTGTAGCATGTGTTACATCGGTTACAATAGCCGCATCAGGCATATGCCTGTAGCTCATCATTCGGGCGCCAAA
>Ga0307966_1001053_pt1 | contig 22259 bp, 22 predicted proteins | sample OrgLakmetagen646_FD_203141 | JGI IMG/M metagenome (GOLD analysis project Ga0307966, IMG submission 203141) | Saline water microbial communities from Organic Lake, Antarctica - #646 | ecosystem: Environmental > Aquatic > Non-marine Saline and Alkaline > Saline | place: Antarctica: Organic Lake... | reverse complement strand
AGGGCTGGCTTGAAACTTAGTCGTGGGATGAATCTGGGCTAAGTAATTAAACAGACATACCATGTTTGATCCCGTGCCCAATCTGGCAGGTCTGGATTATCAACGATAACATGGTATGTCTGTCATCCATTGTGTAAAGGGCTGGCTTGAAACTTAGTCGCGGGATAAATCTGGGTTAGGCGATTGAATAGACATACCATGTTTGACTCCGTACCCAACCGAAATGCTCACATGTCTGGATTATCAACGAAACATGGTATGTCTGTCATCCATTGTGTAAAGGTCAGGTCTGAAACTTAGTCGCGGGATAAATCTGGGTTAAGTCATTGAATAGACATACCATGTTTGACTCCTTACCCAACCGGTCAGGTCTGGATTGATATACCTAACAACCCATATATCGTTTGATGAAACAAATGTTGTACATTCAGCCTAAGAGAACTTTAATCAAAAATAATCTATTACTACCATATCAATGAATAAAACAGTACTGCTATCTATTCTAATCTCACTTCTCATGGCGTTCTCACTCTCCAATACCGCCGATGCTCAGAGCCGCTACAGCAATACAGAACTTGGCATAATTCTGGGTGAGCCGACCGGTATCAGCCTTAAGGCATGGCAATCGGACGACACCGCTTTTGATGCCGGCTTTGCATGGTCATTCGGTGATAACGGATCCCTTCACCTTCACGCCGATTATCTTTGGCACAAATGGCTGGATGTTGAAACCGGAAGCCTCGCGCTGTATTACGGACTGGGTGCCCGCCTTCAGGTAGCGGATGATCCGCGTTTTGGTGCCAGAGTACCGGTTGGACTTCAGTACAATATTCCCGATACACGTCTGGCCACCTTTTTTGAAGTTGCCCCGCTGCTCGATCTGGTTCCGGAAACTTCATTCGATGTGAATGGCGGTCTTGGCATTCGAATTTTTCTATAAGCCATTCCTACCAGAAACTTTTTGATACTTTCCTTCTCCTGAACCTCAAAAATACCGGTTCGGGAGAATTAGAAGGTCATCATTAAACTGCTTACCTCTATCCTACCGGCAGTACTACCGACAGCCCTTCCCGTGCAAGCTCAAGCTGCTGAAACGTCCCTTTTTTGTACGGTACCAGCCGAGCTGCAAGCTGATTTAATTTTTTGTCGGATGAGTCCGGATCATGATGCGTCAGGTAGAGGCGCTTAACCCCGCTCTCTTTTGCCAGCTCCAACACCCTTTCCCAGGCAGAGTGCCCCCATCCTTCACGTGTTTTCAACAGATCCAAATCGTACTGAGCATCGTGTATCAAAAGATCACAGTCACGGATGAAATCACAAAAATGGTCGACAAATCGCAGGGGTGATGTTGCCATTGGAAGCTCGTTATCAGGCGCATAAATAATAGTGTAGCCGGCAATTTTAAACCGATAGATTGCCGTTTTGGTGGGATGATTAGCCACCAGATAGTCAACCTCTACGGGACCAAACGTTTCCGGTTGTTCTTCCTGAGTAACATAATGCAGATCCGCATCAAACATCCCGAGCGTGACCGGAAAAAATGTTTTCGTCAGATGACCCGCCAGTATCTCCTTAGCCCCACCCCGGTACTGCTCCGGTATGCGAATGCGAAATGAATTGTTCTTCTTATAAAACGGAGAGAAAAACGGAAATCCCTGAATGTGGTCCCAATGCGGGTGCGTTATAAACAGGTCAGCATTAATAGGACCCGTGCAGTAGCTTTCGAGATAATTACCCAAATTCCTGATACCGGTTCCTGAGTCCAAAATAAGCTCGCGGTCGTATCCCGGTATTTCTATCTCCACACAGCTTGTGTTTCCTCCGTACCGGATATTTTCGCTGTTGGGACACGGAGTGGACCCACGAACTCCCCAGAACTTTACTTTTACGGATGGCTGAAGGGACTTGGTCAGAAATGCTGAAAGCTCTTCTCCGGCTTTTTCGTCCAGTATCTTAGGCGTAAACAGACACCGTTCAAACCGTTCAGATGCAGCTTTTACATCCTTACAAAGAATGGCCGTGGGAATGAACCGGCGACCGGGTTTTTGTGTGAAGGACTCATCAAGATAGACCGGAAGATTACGGATATGCGACTCATGAATAACAACAGAGGCCGGCAATTCTGCGGAAAGTTTACGTTTCAGCTGATCACCATCGGCGCAAAGTTCTACATTTGATTTCCCCGCTGCTTCACACGCCGCGTTATACCCCGGCGACTGAGTACCGCCGGTAATAAATATCTTACCTAAACTATTTGCTGACAAACGTAGCCCCTATTTCACGCGGCGAACCTGTGCAATTTCTCGTCGCGCAAGCTATGCCCCTTCCTTTTTAATTAGATCTATTTCCTTTTCAAGCTCTGCAAGCTTTTCCTGTTTTTTAACAACATCTTCCTCTGCTTTATCGACCTTTTCCTTCACTTGGTCAAGTAATGGATTGCTACCTTTCGAGGGCTTAAAATAACTCAATGATTCTTTTTGCTGGATCAGTTCCTGCTCCATCCTCTTAATTTCTTTTCGCAGGCCCGCCACTTTACTGTTCAGTTTTCTAATATCTGCAATATCATCGGCTGAAAAGCTATCCACATTTTCACGCCCCACAACATCTACCGCAGCTTTGGCGGCTCTGAAACGATCGTAGATAACATCGCAAATTTCCCGATACTCTTTCCACATCCGGTTTTTGTGTTTAATAGGAACATATCCCGCCTTTTTAAACTCTTCCTGCAGAGGCTTTGACTGATTCACCGCCTCAATTGGGTCCTCATGATCTTTTAGCTCCCGAAGCTTGCCGAGCACCTCTTCCTTCTCTTTAAGGTTGTCCTTGCGTTCTTCTTTCACCTCTTTGAAGTGGTCGCGGCGACGATCGTAAAAATGATCCATCGCGCCTTTGAATTTTTTCCAGATCTTACCTGAGCTGCGTTTCGGAACAGGCCCCACGTTTTTCCATTTATCCATCAGGCTTTGAAGGTCGCGATGGGTTTGCTCCCAGTCTTCGGAATCTTTCAGCTTCTCAGCATTATCAACCAGTGTCTTCTTCTCATCCAGATTTTCCTGCTCCTGTTCGCGCAGCACATCTATATTGTCCGACTTCTTATCATTAAAAGCATCAGTGGCGGCCTTAAACCGATCCCAAAGATCATTTTCATCTTTTTGAGGCAGGTTTCCTGCTTTCTTCCATCGCCGGTGGAGTTTATTCACTTTACGTGCCGCATCGGCCAGGTCATCCGCGTCAATCAGTGCTTCCGCTTCATCAATGAGTTTGCGTTTACGTGTTAAATACGTCTCAATTTTATCGCGGTAGTTTTTGTCGTGTTTAAAACGCATGGAATGGAAGGTATCCTGCAGGGTATGGTAGTTACTCCATATGTCCTGGTTCTTCTCAACCGGCACACGTCCAATCTTCCTGAATTGCTTGGCAAGCTGTTCAAACTCTTTCTCCATCTCATCCCAGTCGGATGATTCGTCGAGGCCTTTTACAAACGCCTCCATTTTCTCCAGGATCACCAGCTTACCGGTGAGGTTATCCTCTTCTTTCTGTTTCTTCTTAACCAGCCGGTCCACTTTATGATCGTCGAACGTACTCAGCAGACTACCAAATTTCTTCTCAAGCTGTTCTGCTTCTTCTTCAGGAATTGATTTAATTCGATCCCACTGCCCCTTCAGTTTCCCGACGTCACGCGTTGCAGTCCACTGTTTTTCCTCAACAATTTTCTTAAGAGACTCGAGTATACTCTCTTTTTTTGCGAGATTTTCTTCCCGCTGACGCTTTTTCTCTTCATAATGCGTCTGCTTTTTCTCCTCAAACTGTTCCCGCAGCGTATCAATAGTATCACGGTAGCCTGAAATTTCTACGCCTTCTGGATCCGGACCTTCTCCCCATTTCGTATCGATGTTGTCAAATTCCATCGAGACGTACGCCCAGTCGCTTACGTCTATCATCTGCTCAGCTTTTTCCGCCAGCTCTTTATAATAGGCCTCCGTTTCAGATATATCATCTGAATCGGTTTCAGCCGAATCCTCAACTTCCTCCTCATCTCTTACTTCAACCACCTCGGCCTCTGCTGTATCCGATTGAGCCGCATCAGCTTCTTCTTTTTCGCTTTTAGCTGATTCCTGTTCCGCCGCTGCTTCCTTTTCCTCATCTTCAGGCTCTTTCATCAGATTTTCAAGCCGTACCCGCGATTCCTCAATAAGAGTCTCAAAATCACCAATCGCATCAGATGTCACAATCTCATCTTTCAACTCATTAAACGATGTCTGTACATCGTCTTCATTCAGATCTTCAGTTTCGCTGAGCTCCTCAAAAAAATTATCCGCTTTTGCCCGTACGTTCTGAAAGGCATTTTGCAGCGCTTGCACCTGCATATCAACAGAATCAGGATCAACTGATGTGACTTTTCTCTCTTTGAACAGGGACGTCTCTTTCAAAATAATGTCCCCCTCCTGATTCACGTAAACGTAGGGAGATTCAAACAAAAGTGGTGATTCCGGTTGGGTAGTTTTTTTTTCTTCAGACAAAATAAACGTGTCTTTTAGGGTTGCACTTTACGGCGTACCGCCTGCGATTAAGATAAGAAGTTTAATCAACATTAGGTATGGAAGCAACTTTTCTACAAAGGTGTTATAAATCACAGCTATTTAGATCTATGCAGGCAGGACCGTACGTCAATAACAGGCAGCTGTCGCAACACGATCAGAGTAACTGATATAGCGTGTCTCTATTCATCAAAAATGAAAACTCCCTGCTGTAATGCAAGGATTTCATAGAAGTAAACCTGAGTTTGATTATAAAAATCGAATTCAGAAGTCTTCCGTAATGAGGCTGTGAGAAAATTGATTTCCAAAGAAATTGCGACTAAGTAAATTAAGGTTTCTGTTAAATTCAGTTCTATCAGTCCTTCTGACTCACCCCCGGCCCCTTCCGGCGGTGGCCGGACAAACTCTTCGCCCTGCGGGACTTGACAGAGAGGGGAGCTTCGAAATAAATTCATAGCCTTAGAAAAGTTAAGTTGGCCGGAACTTTAGTCTCTAATTTCTCACAGCCTCTAATAAGGGGAGATTTTCCCCAGGGGATGCCTTCGGGGAAGAGGGACTTTCAATAACTTGATTTATTAATCGAACTCAGGCTAGTACCGTTACCAGTAAATAAGATAAGTATGCAAATTTATCGTTTTCGGGAAATGCATCATATTTCGCTGTAAGTTAAACTAAATGAATTTAGTGGTAACGGCACTAGTAAAAAACATCAGTTTTTAATTTTTTTGAAACATGTGCACGTCGCGCTGCGGGTATGGAATACTTATATCGTTTTCATCAAATACCTCTTTTACACGCTTAATGAGATCATATCTGAGAGGCCACAGATTAGGTGTTTCTGTCCAGGGACGTACCCTGATGACTACTGAACTATCGCCCAGCGCAGAAACAGCTATCAGCGTTTCCGGCTCTGCCAGAACCCGATCGTCTGCCGCAAGAATATCTTTAATCAGCCCGATCGCTTTATCCATATCGTCTCTATATGAGATGCCAAATTCAAGATCTACGCGGCGGGTATCATATTGTGTCAGATTTTTAATTTCAGTACCCCACACACGTGAATTAGGCACCACAATTCCGATATTATCGAATGAGTGCATTTCAGTTGTAAATAGTCCGATTTCGTCAACAATACCTAACGTTCCCGCGACTTCAATGACATCTCCTATCTTAAATGGTCTCAGGATAAGCAGCATCATGCCCGCCGCTACATTGCTGAGAGTTCCCTGAAGGGCAAGACCCACTGCTAATCCTGCAGCACCTAAAATGGCAATTATACTGGCTGTCTCAACTCCAAACTGACCAAGCACAGCCAGAAGCGTCACTATTAAAATTATACCTTTCACCGTCTGTCCAAAAACAGGGGCCAGGGTATCATCGAACTTTTCGGAATTAAGAGCAGAATTTCTAACCCGTCTTGATGCCCAGCCGGCAATCATATATCCGGCAATCAAAATCACGATTGCACCGATCAGACTCAGGCCATAACCGATAATAAAAGTCGTTAATTGTTCAGAATTGCTGGTTAAATCATTAAAGTAATCCATGCCGGCCGATTGATTGCGTTTAATTTGGTTGTGGTTGAGAAAGAATCCTGACAGACAGAGTAGATGCCCTGATTTCATTCACACGCGTGATTGAAGTAGAGTATGATTGAATATTTTCGACACTGTCTGACGGAATAAATCCAGAAAAATAAAAACTTCCCGGTTGACTGAATCCAGAACCGGGAAGCCATTGGTGCAGAAACTTACTCTTCATTCTGGATATGGATATCCTGTTGTGGATATGGAATATCAAGGCCTTCATCTTCAAACGTTCTGTAGACCTGCTCATTCAACCTGAAATGTACCGGCCAGTAATCGCCCGTAGCTACCCACGCCCGCACAGCAATATTTACAGAACTGTCAGCCAGCTCCTTGAGTGCTAAAAATGGTTCCGGGTCATCTAAAATCCGGTCATCTTCAACCAGTAGTCGCTTGATGACTTCATATGCCTTGTCGATATAGTTACCGTATCCGATTCCAAGAGTCCAGTCAACGCGGCGTTTTTCTTCAAGGGAATAATTGGTCATCGAATCATTGGCTAATTTTCCATTTGGTATCATGATCGTTTTATTGTCGGGCGTTTTTAGAATAGTTGAAAAAATTTGAATCTCTTTAACCGTACCTGTGTGCCCTTGCGCATCAATAAAGTGCCCGGCTTTAAATGGTTGAAATAGAAGAATCATCACACCTCCTGCTAAGTTTTGGAGCGCTCCCGAAAGAGCCAGTCCAACAGCGAGGCCGGCGGCACCAAGAATTGCAATAAATGAGGTCATTTCCACACCAAGCATTCCCAGGGCGGTAATGTAGACCATAATTTTAAGCAATATTGAAACTATACTGACTAAAAATGATTTTAGCGTTGGTTCAGTCCCACTTTTATCGAGCCCTTTTTTAACACCTCTCTTTATTATATTTACAACCCACAACCCAATGACAAGAGTGAGAATTGCCCAGACCAGATTAAGCCCGTAAATGGTTACTATACCCATCAAATCTATATCTTGTACCACTTCCATACTGTTCCGTTTATTTAACTTTTTTGGTTAAAATCGATTGCGCTGACAAATTGGAGTACATAAACATTCGATAAGTACAACATCATAAGCAACTTCTCTTTAAAAGACGAATTAACCCGGATTATTCACGATATAGTGTACATGAGCTCCTTAGCGTTTTAAAATTAATGTATGTTAGGTTATTTTTCTTACAGCTCAACTTCGGGTGTAGATTTTTTTGCGGCGTAATTTAAATGTGTACTGCATTTGCCCGGGGCATGCCTGTGGTGCATATGCAAATGGCTTACTCAGGAAACACAAGTACCCTTCCGCCGTCATTCCACGTCGCCTTGTTCACATTACCCCGAATGCTTTCGAGGCTTGGTGCATAATCCGGTTTAGGTGGTTTAAAATGAGTGATTTCGTGATTAAATACAATAGTTTAAAATTGGCTCTATGTTGATCGGTGTGGGTAAGTTCTCAGTTAAGTATAAACCCTAAAGATTTTCACATAATAATCGAATGATTTCCCCGGTACTTTCCCCGTGGGGACAGGTGAACGGCCAAAAGTACCCATGCCCAAGGCATACCTTCGGTGAAAACCGCCGGGCGAGTGATTTGCTTACAAATACGATTATGGCAGAACCTTGAGTTTGTCAAGGGTTCCTCCGGCCTTGAATGAATTGGCGGATTGAGGGAGCTGGAAGATCTGCGGGGACCTTTTATCGTACCGGCCATGAACAGGTTAGCAATCTGTAAGCGTGGTGGACCATTGATAAAAGGTAGCAGAGATTCCGTGACCGCCGCCAATTTTTTCACAGCCTTGATCTTTTCCCCGCAGGGATCCCTTTTGGAGGTTCGTTTTGCATCAAGGCAAAATGAACAGGGACGTCTTTAATGGCACATTAAATTGGTAGTACTTCTTCGCAATGTTTCCAGTAGAACTTAAAAGATTTCTCCTACCCACACTAAACAGCATAGAGCCTTGAAATTGAACCCGGTCGGCCGATTTTGCGCAAAAAAAAAGCCACGCCGGTTGGCGTGGCTTTGATAATTATTTGTGGGACTATTTATTCGAGATGACTTCTCAACATCCAGGCTGTTTTAGAGTGCGTGTGTAACCGTTGTGTGATAAGGTCGATTGAAGCTTCGTCGCCAGCTTTTTCGCATGCCGGTAGAGCTTCTCTTGCCGTTCTCAAAACTGTCTCATTGTCTATGGCAAGCCGACGAACCATCTCCATTGCTTTCGGTTCATCGGTATCTTCCTCAATGGACGTGAGTTCGTCGAATTCTCTGAACGATCCCGGTGCACGGCGACCCAGTGCGCGAATTCGTTCCGCTATCTCATCTACTGCATCTGCGAGCTCTGTATATTGCTCTTCAAACTGTTCGTGTAGCGCATGAAAATGCTCACCGGTTACATTCCAGTGGTAGTTATGCGTTCTGAGATACAACATGTAGGAATCGGCAAGCACTTTTGATAATCCCTCTGCTATTTTTTCCCGATTCTCGGCTGAAATTCCAATGTTAATTTCCATATCCTGTGTTCCGTTTACGACTGTTGGTTGACTCATTTTGCTGCCTCAATCATTTGAGTGAAAAATTAATCTTGTTTCATCTCCGTAAACATGATTTGGACTATTTTCATTCCATGCCGGGCACCCGGAATGAGGTCATAATTCAGGCTTCCAGCTCGTGAACTTCTTTCAGAATAGCACGGGCGTTCTCATCGTTTTTTTGCATAACACGGTGCTGGAGATTGGTAACTATCTCAGGCTCAGCACGCTCGAAAGCTAATTCTTTAGCTTCCTTCTCTGTGCCGGTTCGCAGCAGCTCAAATATATCGTCTGCCCTTACAATGCTGTACAGGTTATCATCATTAAAAGCATGCGACCTCAGCTCTTCAAATTTTTTGAATAGCTGAGGGAACTGAGTCGTGTTATCGGCTCTTTCAATAACTTCAACGTCCGAAGGCCCTTCAGCACTCAGAGGTGTTTTACAAATATAGTAGAACTTCTGTTTGTAGATCATAGATGGAATAATTCAGTAATTTCAATTCAACACTTAAAATATAACCTTTTCCGATGACCTTCCCATAATTTTCATCGGTACGTTTGCAGAATTAATTCTAAACCTGAGCTCGATTCATAATATGTCGAATACAACCAATAAAAGACCGATCCGCATTGTAAGAATCGAACTCAGGTTCTAAATATCTTTCGGTCCTCTCAGCCATTTGAATGTCGTATTTAACTCTGATACATCTTCCCAGGCAGAAGCTGACGTATAAAAACAGGCAATGTTCGCCGTCGTAATTTTCCTCTTGACTGAGCCGCCGGATAGTCGAGCCACCGTATTCTCTACTGTTGGATTGTGCCCGGCAACAAGAACTATTTCGGCATCTTTGGGCACACTCCTGAATGACTCCAGATAGGCCTCAACTCCATCGTAATAAAGGTCCTCATTCCATTGAATATTGCTTTTATCAAACCCTGAGGCTTTTGCCAGCAACAAGATTGTTTCTCGCGCGCGTTCAGCCGTCGAACAGACGATATGGTCGGGAATAAGCCCCAGATCAGCCAGATATTCACCCATCGCCGGGGCGTCTTTGCGGCCTCTCTTATTCAGTGGACGGTCAAAATCCATTTTCGAAGAATCATCCCACGACGACTTCGCATGGCGCATGATAAGTACTGTTTTCTCATCTTTCATAGTGCTCTTCGGTTTAGTTCATCACGAAATTCAGATCGATCTACATTTTAAACACTGTTCGGGGCAAATATAGTGCCAGGGCAGCTCCGCGCACAACCATGAACAACACCATAGCAAGCCAAAGGCCATGTACTCCAAACATCATAGTCCCAATGTAGTATATGGGCAAGAAAAAGATAAATGTTGAAATAAGCATCGTATTTCTCATGGGGCCTGTTGCTGTAGCCCCGATAAATACACCGTCCAAAATATAACAAATGCTGGATACAAAGGGTGCTAATACCGTCCAGAATACGACGCTCATTGCCAGGTCAATCACATTCTGTTTATCTGTAAAAATAGCCAGGATTTGCTCATCGAGGAGCCCGTATAGAGCAGATCCAATCAGGCCAATCGAAAGTCCCCATGCCAAATTATAGTAGACCGCCTTTTTCAAAAGCGGTAAATCTTCGGCCCCTTTAAACCGCCCGACCATACTTTCCGCGGCGTAGGCAAACCCGTCAATCCCATACGAAGCAACCATCCATAGTTGAAGCAAAATGGTGTTTGCCGCAAGAATCAGATCACCCTGCTCCGCAGATTTTGCTGTAAAAAATGAGAACGTAAATATGAGGCAAAGCGTGCGGATGAAGATGTCGCGATTAACGGAGAAGAACTGACGGAGCTCCCCGGCGTTTATCAGCTCTTCCATCACAAAATGCAAGAAATAGCGCCGGTAGCGGTAGAGAAACAGCCCGACTGCAAGAGCAAGAGCGAGGTAAGTTGAGATCAGAGTACCGTAAGCCACGCCGTCAACATGCATATCCAGCCCATAAATAAACCAGACATTCAGTACGATATTCAGCAGATTAAGGGCAATCGTAATGATCATTGGGTATTTAGCATTCTGCATGCCCAGGAACCACCCGTTCAAACCATAAAGTGCCAGAACAGCCGGTGCTGTGTAGACCCGAATATCAAAGTATACAAGCGTAAAGCGCTCCACTTCAGCACCACTCTGGATTACCCAGAAGCTGAGATCGGATATCGGCTGTTTCAGAAGCAAAATTAAAATACCTATCACAAGCGCCACCAGCTGCACGCGGGCCATCAGCATCATGATACCCTGCCTGTTGCGCCGGCCGTACTCCTGAGCTGTAAGGCCGGTTGTTCCCATCCTGAGAAACCCAAACCCCCAAAACAGGAAATTGAAGATCATGCTGCCCACAGCAAGAGCCCCAAGATAATATACCTCATCCAGGTGCCCCACGAGGGCCGTATCTACTACGCCCAGCAGGGGGACCGACAGATTACTGATCACATTTGGAATAGCGAGATTCAGAATCTTTTTATTCACGCTAATGCTGTCATTGGTTAATTAATGAGTTGGTTTTCAGGCAGGTTGTGAACCAGCTTATTCGGAGAATTAAAGCTTGGAGATTGTCTTTAATTGTTGATTCAGGATGGCGGTTTGCGTTGCGTTTCAACCATTCGAAAAACTCCTATTACAATTAGTTGACCACCGGATGGATTCTTACGTTATTTTCAGTATTCTCAAACCGTAAAAAGTATTGTTTAATTTCGAGGATTAAAACCTGCAGTATCAAATGGAACTCAGTTACTGGGAAAGCCGCTGGAATAAAGAAAAAACAGGATTTCATATGCCGGAAGGCTATCCGGGCCTCCGGGCATACTGGCCTGCTCTTGAACTACCATCAAACCCACGCGTGCTGGTTCCACTGTGCGGCAAAACAGTAGACATGATCTTTTTGGAGGGACAAGGTGCGGATGTCGTGGGGGTTGAAATTTCCGAAAAAGCCATTCTTTCTTTTTTAAACGAGCATAACAGGCGGTTTAAAACGAGGGAATATGCAGAGTTTAAAATTTACACAACAGGGACGATTGAACTTTGGCAGGGCGACTTTCTGAAATACCCTCAACAAAAAACCGGCTTCGATCTTATTTACGACAAAGCGGCCCTTGTAGCTCTCCCTCCTCATAAAAGACGAGCTTACTCAGATAAACTACTGACTTTCGCCGGTCCTCAAACATCCATATTGCTTCATCATTTCATATACCCTCAGGATGAGATGCCGGGCCCTCCATTCAGCGTAGCCAGACAAGAAATTAATGAATATTTCTCCGATCAGTTTAAAATTACTCTGCTGAAAGAGAATCAAATACCATCCAATCGCTTCTTACCGTTCCGGCGCAGGGGTTTAAAAAGTCCGCTTACCGAACATTTAATCTTTTTGAAACCGCGGTAATAGCTTATTATGTTATATTATACTCTGTTTTACTTCTTTTTTCCGCGTTCTCACATAGAAAGTTGCATGTGAGGCTACCTGCATTTATTTTCCTTTTTGTTTTCATAACCCGTGTAACACGTAACTCATTATCTCATGGACATAGATAAGCGTAATCAGCTGTTAACAATACTACTTGGCGTCATCATAATTGGGATGGGCTACTACCTGTATATATCCATTGTGGGCCCATATCAGGCAGTCCTGGAAGAAGAAGAAATGGTTGAGCGGGAACGTCACCGCATGGAAGTGACGCGTGATGGTATTGTTCAGTATAACCGGCGTCGCGGAAACTACCCTCCCACTGAGGGCGGATTAGATAGTCTTGTAGCTTTTCTGAAGCAGGATTCTTTGATGGTGGCTAACGGTGCATCTCTATTTGAATTTCGACCGCCTTCAACATACGATCCTGACTCCGTCGTGTTCTCCCCTAGGCCTCCCCACAACAAATTCGAATATACGCTGAACGACACGTTGCGTCCTCAACTGTATCTGCTCGAAAATCCCAATAGCGAAGATCGAATCGGATCTCTCGAGAAGACGACAATGCTAAATGCCCCTAACTGGAATTAACAATGGCCGATGAGGATGTTTGTCTTGGAATCTGCTACTCCGATAGTCAGATCTACTATTCGGTAAACGATCAGGACAAGCCATCCTCAGCAAGGCACATTGGTGCATTTGATTTTAATTTCAACGTCAAAAGTGCCATTGTTCATGCACATGACGATGCATTCTTAGGTGTCAAACGGTCGATAGCGGACCTGAAAGAGAAATTTAACTGCACATCTGTCCGGATTCTTTCTCCGGCCGATGAAGAGTGCTGGACTGTTCTACCCCGATATGTTTATGAAAATTCGGATGAACGGGAAGCCCATATTCGCATTCTCGCACAGTCTGTCCCGCGTGAAGATTTGCAAATCACATGGTACAACCTCAGCAATGTCGATCATCGTCTCCTGCTTATTCGCGACTCCAATGCCATGCATGGATTCAAAAAACTTTTAGGCGATGTATCGCACACGGAATACATTTCAGAATTTGAGGTTGGCAGCGAGTGGCAGGAGCACACAAATATTAATGGGTCATTTCTGACTGTTCACTGCGGCCGGAATTATATCTCAGTAAGCTCTTTTCTTTTGGGCAAGCTTCGGGGAGCCACCGTTATTACATTTGAAGAAATTAACGACCTGCCCTACTACTGGAAGCTATTTGCAAAACAGAACTCCTGGATGAGCGGTATTCATGAACAGATTTACTATTATGGGTATCAGGCTGATAACATCCGGAAAGTACTTTCGCCATATTGGGACCGACCGGGAGAGCAAATAATTATGAATACACTTGAAAAAATGCATATTTCAGCCCCCGAAGAAACGTACGGTTTTCCGCTCGAGCGCGCATATCCGGCCATTTTGCTAAGTATGAATTTTGATCATCAACCCGCAAAGGAATATCATGAGAATCATAACGGGAACTCTTAAAGGACGAAAAATACCAGCCCCAAAAACCGATCTTCTTCGTCCTACATCCGACCGCACAAAAGAAGGAATATTCTCGGCGATGGCCGCCCGCCGCTATTTTGAGTCAACCCATGTACTCGATCTGTTTGCTGGCAGCGGAAACCTTGGTTTTGAAGCCATTTCGAGAGGATCAGAAAGCGTTCTTTTTGTGGACAGAGAGCCTGATCACATCAGCCATATCGAAAAGCTTGCCGGCACGTTGGGGGTTGAAAAGCAAATTTCGACACGGGTTATAGCTGTTGAGGAGTACCTTGAAAATCCGGGGCAGTCATTTGATTTTGTTTTTGCCGATCCGCCCTACGACTATTTCTTCATGGATGGGATTATTGAGATGGTACTTGGGCGGGATATACTGAATGACGACGGCTGGTTTATTCTTGAACACGACAAGCGGCATGATTTTTCCGAACACCCCAACTGTGTCGATACCAGACCCTACGGCCGTACGATAGTATCCATCTTTATGGAAGATAACAGTGACTTTTAATTCATCGCGCTATGTCATCATCAAAAAAAATCGCCATCTATCCGGGATCTTTCGACCCGTTTACAAACGGCCATATCGATTTAGTTGAAAGAGCCACACGGATATTTGACCTTGTGATTGTTACCGTTGCGGTGAACAGTAAAAAGGAGACTTTGTTTACAGGGCAGGAACGCGAGGATCTTATTCGTGAATCCATACAGGATAAGCCGTGGCAGGATCGTGTGGAAGTGGAGCAGTTTACCGGACTTCTGATAGATTTTGCAGAAGAGAAGAATGCAACTGTTCTATTGCGGGGCGTCAGGCAAATCTCCGATTTTGAATACGAGTTTCAAATGGCACTGACCAATCGCCGGCTTTCCCCAAATCTCGACACTCTCTTTTTGATGCCGGATGAGAACCATGCCATTACCTCCTCATCGATTGTTAAAGAGGTGGCTCGATGGGGGGGGAATATATCCAGCTTTGTTCCGCCCAACATTCACAAGGCGATTTTAAAAAAGATGGAGTAGACACAAAGCCTTATCTTCTGAAACGTTAATACCTCTAAAATCCCGCCGAAAAGCATCGCCGGATGCATTTCATCAGTATTAACCCCCTATTCTTTAGCAGAAATTTGGTATCATTCACAACAATAGAAACAGGCATTTCAGCAATTAAATTGACAATCCATGATATCTAACCGCGCAGCCAATCTTTCGGAATCTCAAACGCTAAAAATATCAGGGCGCGCAAAGCAACTCGCCCGTGAAGGTGTTTCCGTCATATCACTGAGTGCCGGGGAACCTGATTTTAAAACACCTGCTCATATCTGTAACGCGGGTATTGAAGCCATTACAGACGGCTTTCACGGCTACACAATGAACACCGGTATGCCAGAGCTACGGGAAGCAATCGTAGAGAAACTCAAACGTGACAACGATCTTACGTACAGCGCAGATCAGATTGTACTGTCAAACGGTGCCAAACAGTCAATCGGATTTTCGCTGCTGGCTACCATCAACCCCGAAGATGAAGTACTTATCCCCGCACCCTACTGGGTATCCTACCCCGAAATGGTAAAAATGGCGCAAGGTACCCCGGTTCCGATGCGAACGTCGTTTGCCGATCAGTTCAAAATGACTGCAGAACAGCTTCGGGAGCACATCACCCCCAAAACAAAAGCACTTATTCTCTGTTCGCCATCTAACCCAACTGGGACATGCTACTCGTTGAAGGAGCTGAAAGGGATCGCTGAGGTTCTGAAAGAGCATCCTGACATCCTTATTTTTTCAGATGAAATTTATGAGTATATCGTTTTTAACGGTGACCACGTTAGTATCCTGAATGCTGCACCTGAACTTCAGGACAGGACCATACTGATTAATGGCTTTTCTAAAGGGTTTGCAATGACGGGGTGGAGACTCGGTTACGCCGCTGGGCCCAAACCTATCATCAATGCACTTGCCAAAATTCAAAGCCAGGAAACATCCGCCCCGTCTTCAATCTCTCAAAAAGCCGGTCTGGCCGCATATACTGGCACAATGGCACCCGTAGCTCGAATGAGGGACGCTTTTTTAGAGCGACGAAATTACATGGTGAAAGCCCTTAATGAAATAGACGGCGTAGACTGTTTTACCCCTTCCGGGGCTTTCTACCTGTTCCCGGACATTCGAGCGTTCCTTGGACGGACCACACCCGCGGGAACAAGTATCAATAGTTCTACCGACCTGTGCCTTTATTTATTGGAAGATCATGGCGTTGCCGCCGTTCCGGGGGATGCATTTGGTGAGCCGGGCGGGTTGAGAATCAGCTATGCCTCATCGATGGAACAATTAAAGGAGGCCATCCATCGTTTGAAAAATGGATTTAGCGCTCTGAAATAACCCGCCATATTGTGCCTTAACAAAAGTTTGGCACATTTTATGCATTTGCATTTACGAATGTATTAATAATAAATTCACTCAGTATGCCTACATACGAATACAAAAGGGAAGATGGTACTACGTTTGAAGTTCTTCAGTCAATGTCTGAAGAGTCCCTTAAAGTTTGCCCGACCACCGGTCAACCGGTAAAACGATTGATTAGTGGTGGCACAGGACTTCTTTTTAAAGGATCCGGCTTCTACGTAACCGATTATAAGAACGGAAAAAGTAAAGGAAACGGTAGTGAAAAGAGCGACAGCAGCTCAGCGCAAAAAGATTCGCCTGAAACAAAGCCACCCTCTGCAGATTCAAGAGATTCCAACTCAGGATCAAACAAAAAAACAGATTAAACAGCGAATGTCCGAACAACGATCAAGCCGGTACGAACTAGCGTCTGAGCAGTTTGTACTTCTTTGGGGTGAAATGGCATCAGCCTGGGGTATAAACAAAACCATGGCTCAGATCCACGCCCTGCTATATGCAGAAAACGAACCGCTCGATACCGACACGATCATGGATCAGCTGCGCATCAGCCGTGGTAATGCCAATATGAACCTTCGCAACCTTGTACAGTGGCAGCTTATTAATAAAGTTCACTTCAAGGGAAAGCGCAAAGATTTTTACACAGCTGAGAAGGATGTATGGAATATCGTTGCTGTTTTAATTGATGAGCGTCAGCAGAGGGAGATTGCACCCATCCAACAGAACCTGGTAGAGTGCCTCGAGCTTTTTAAAAACGGAGAGGACCTCACAGACGAAGAAGAAGAATTCAAGGAAAGGATAGAGAATTTCATTGAATTTCTTGAGATGTTCGACAGGTTTACAAAAGCTATGTTGCCTTATATCAACAAGAAGAATCTAAAATTTTTGAAAAAACTGGTGAAGCTGGCTGAGGCTCATCAGTCGCTGAAAGGAGAAGCCAACACCGTATCCGCCAACGATTAAATCATTATGCCTAAAACCGGTCGGCAAATTGGAGATGAAGGCGAAGAGATTGCAGCAGCTTATCTGGAATCTAAGGGATGGCTTATATTAGATCGCAATTACTATTTCGAAAAGGCCGAAGTAGATATCGTCGCGTATGATCATACTTACATAATCTTTGTAGAAGTAAAGCTAAGGTCAGATACTTTTTTTGGACGTCCTGAAGAATTCGTAACGCCTCAAAAAGAGTCTCTCGTAAAAAAAGCTGCTGAGGCATGGGTTTATGAACGTAAGATGGAAACAGCTCTAGTGAGGTTTGATGTCGTTGCTATCGTTCAAAATAATAAAGAAGCGCCTGACATCACTCATTTCGAAGACGCTTTCCGATAACTAAACACACGGGCATGAAAGCAACTCCGGAACAACTGCTGCGAACATCGCTTTCGATGGTGATATTCTTTTTGCTGCTGATCTTGATTACCCCCGTTGTTCTGTTCCTGCTTATCATCTCTCTTGGCCACCTGACAAACTTTATCATTGAAAGAATTGCCGCGCTACTCGCTTACCCCGTATTCTTGATTCTTGGCATCCGGTTTTCAATTGAACATCATGCAGCTGAGCTGCCGGTTCCGGCTGTCTTTATCTCCAATCACAGCTCAACGCTTGACCTCTTCACGATTCTGGCACTCGGGCTTCCCCGCGCCCGATTCATAGCAAAATGGGAGCTCCAGTATAATCCGCTTTTTTTTATTCTCGGGCGTCTTACAGGCCAGGTATTTATCAAACGGCAAAATTCCAAAGAGGCTGTTGCTACGCTGAAAAAATCATATTCCAGAGTTAAAGAGAAAGAGCTCTCTATTTTTGCTGCACCTGAAGGATCCAGAAAGCATGAGGGCATCATCGGCCCGTTTAAAAAAGGGCCTTTTCGCACAGCGATGGATCTTAACTATCCTATCGTCCCCATCTACTTTGAGGGAAACCAACGCCTGAGTGACGGCGGCTCTCTTGTGACCCGCAAAGGCAAAGTTACAGCGCACATCCATCCTGCCATACCAACCGACGACTGGACACTGGCCAATCTTGAAGAAAAAATTGCCGGGGTTCGCTCGCACTATCTGCAATGGGCAGCATCAGACTATAATCTGCCGATTGATGACGTTGATATCTGAACTTACCTTATCTATCAAAATCGGATATTTAAGCAAAATGAATTCGTTTTTTAACATACAGCAAGTATATTAAGCACTGTTGGTAGCGATTTTTTGATGCCCTAAGCTTGTTTTCAGAAAAATCTTAGCAAAATTAAATTGGCAGGATATGTGGGAGCCCTTTATTTCCGGTTTGCATTTTTCTGTCAGCAGATAGTGATACACCGGCATGATGCAGCCAGAGGTATACCTAAGCCGTTTATCTACCAACCTGAGTTCGATTGATAAATCAAATTATAGAAAGTCCCCCTTCCCCGAAGGGATGCCCGTGGCGAATAAAGGGGGATGTCCATCAGGATTTTGGAAAACCCATTGAACACCCCTCTCGCCGAAGGCATCCCCTGGGAAAATCACTCCGCCAGCCGACGGAAGACTTCTACATTCGTTTTTTATAATCGAACTCAGGTTACCATAAACATATACCAAAGAGTTATCAGTTAAGCCACATATAAAATGGATCAGACAATAGAATACCAGAATGATAAAACACGTGAATTTTTATTTGATATCCGGCCGGACCTCCAGCAGCCGCTATCATTTCAACGTGCGCAATCTCTCGTTTCCAAAATGGGCTGCACGGTTCTGGATAAGGCAAGCGCACAGTTCTTTTTTTGGAATCCTGAATTTAAAGAAGCCTCCCTGACAATTCTTGAACTGTTTATCCCGAATTCATATCTCAACTTTGACAAACCTGAACAGCACGCTTCTTTTCGCTACTTCTCTTTTCCCATCCAGACAGAGGGTGAGTTTGCTGCGGCAGTAGTTGATGGAATTCCGGTGGGAACAAATGATAGTTTTGGAGCACTCTATCAGGTTAAAAACAAATATCCATCCGGGCGCGAAGAGATCCTTCGTGATCCGATGGCGATATCAATGCCGTACGGTATTCATGCGCCTTCTGAGGTATACAATATTGATCAGGCGTTGGCCTGCAGAAAAGACCAGCACTATTTTGAAAAGCTTAGAGACTCTCTCAAATCTGAAGACGAGTATCGTGTAAAACCGCCGGTTAATCTTCTTGAAATTCATGTACAGACCGCTACAAAATCCGGAACGCTGCACTCGCTTACCCAACGCTTCAAACAGATTGCATCGAAGCTGGAAAATGGAGGCGAACTTACTGCAGACGAAACAAATTTAACGGGATTTGATGCCATTCAACTCATGCCGATCGACCCGGTTATCGAGCATCCTGATCACCACAAGTTTTGGTATCCGGTAAATACACCATCAGAAAATGGTGAAGAGATTACCGTCAAACTGCAAAAACCAGATGTCCTTAACTGGGGATATGATATCCCCATCTTTGGAGCTGCATCAGTCAACCCGTCTCTTCTTACAACGGGCCGCCCGGATGAACTGATTGCTTTTCTTGAGGCTGCTCATAATTTTCCACGCCCTATGAAAGTTGTGCTGGATGTTGTGTATGGCCATGCAGACAATCAGGCTCTTGACGTAATGCCCGCCCAGTTTTTTAGCGGACCAAATATGTATGGGCAGAATATACGGTTCAAGCATCCTATTGTACGCGCCATGATTCTGGAACTGCAGCGCAGGAAAATTAACTTTGGATTTGACGGAGTCCGGGTAGATGGTGCTCAGGACTTTAAATACTACGATAGCACCCGGGACAAACTTCTGCATGATGATGATTTTCTTGAGGAGATGAGCAACGTCATGCAAAATGTCAATGGCGTGAAATATCGCCCATGGATGATTTTCGAAGACGGACGCCCCTGGCCCCGTGATGACTGGGAACTGGCCTCTACCTACCGCGAAATAACGGAGGATCAACCCCATGCATTCCAGTGGGCCCCCATGATCTTTGCCTATAACACGCCCTACACGTATACCTACTGGGTGACAAAATGGTGGCGACTTCGGGAAATGTTTTTGATGGGTGAGAAGTGGATTACCGGATATTCAAATCACGACACCATGCGCAGAGGCACACAGGCCAACCCGGAGCCTCTTAACGTAAACAGTCAGCTGGGTAACTCTCTGAAGATGATTATGGACAATGCCTATAATAATCCGGCAACTACACTTTTGATGAACGGTTTCTTACCGGGGGTGCCTATGGATTTCCTTCAGGCTCTTGGAAGCACTCCCTGGAGCTTTATCCGTGATACAGACACAGCCTACGCCATCAAAGTTGTTGCAGAGGAAGCTCATTTTCTTGACTGGCACATCACCGATAATGAGTACCGGCAATCACGCTTTTTCAGACGGCTGAAGCATTCCGGCTTTTCATCGCTCGACCAGCTAAAGTCCTTCTCAAAAACACTTCTTCACTTAGTGAAAGCTACAGATTATTCAGTAGATGATATAGTGCCCATGCTTAACAGTTCCCACCTTGCCGACAATGAAAACCGATGGACCCACGATAAATTACGTGATTTTTCAAAAGCCTGGATGAGAGATATGAATGACTATTGCATTGTTGATTATCACGCCAGGTATGTGAATAGCAAAAAAGCATCATTCAACCTGGAGGTCAGAAATTTCAGGATGACTAATCCGTGGCTCATCAACAATTTCGGAGAATTGGATAGTTTATCTTATCTGGAGCCAGTGAACGGGAGTGTTATATATTTTGGATACCGCAAGAATACCGAAACCGGGCAAGAAATTGTGATTGTGCTAAATATGGAGGGACAACCAAAACAGGTCGTGCCATCAGAGCTTGGGTTGCCTGTGACAGAACCTGAAAAATGGAACGTGGCATTATCTACTCCGAATATATCCAGAAAGAATATTAATGAACCGGTTCGGTTAGCGATATCCCAGGGATTACTTTTCGAAAAGGTCTAAGTATTTCATATAAAATAAATGCCACACATCTAAGTGTGGCTTCCATCAAGCCTTTTCCAAACACGTTGCTATCTATTTTTCGCGGTAAAAATAAATCCGTTTATTGGAAGCATCCTTCCCGCTTTTAATTTTGACCTTGTTCTCTTGATTGTATTGATATACAGCGGTTCGCATAGAGTTAACGCTCTTATCATTAGAGTATGAGACCTCTACAGCTTGCCCGCCCGGTTCAAGTTTATCAAGAGCATCCATAAGTGGTTTAAACTTAGAGGACCGTCTTTTACTTGATTTGATTTGTGAACGCTTAACAAATTTAATGTTCATGTCTTATGTATTTTTGTCTTTACAACTGAATTTGTAAGAAAATATTACAAATAATAATTGTCAATTATTATAAATCCTCTCTAAAAATAACGAATAAATTTAAATAATTCCTATTTCAAATTTCAAACTTATCAATGAATAACTTTTTAGTTTATTGATCAATAAATTCAAAACTCAAACTCTGTACCCGTTATTCATCTACGTACAACTACTATTGTAATAACGGATCAGTTCATTATTTTATTTTAAAATATAAACGAAACTGCATGGCCAATATCTAAAATTATTTTAGAGACTATTACATGATTAACGTAAAAATACTAATAGAAGACTTTGCCCCAAAGGGATGCCTAATATTACTTGTATTCCCTAACATGCCAACTAATACTTTTCTATCACTTTGCATACAACAATCCAGCAGGATAAAAAAAAGGCGTTGGAACATATGGTTTTTACATTTATCGGCAAGAGACAATAAAACCTAAACTCCAATATGAATTAAACATGCAAATGATCTATATGTCACAGAAGATTTTGCTCATCGGGATGCCTTCGGTACAAAACAAGGAATTTTTTAAAACCTTCTCAAAATCCATTGTGTATTACATGTAATTTATAAACAAGCCTCTTTCCGTGACAGACTTGCACCCTCTGCTTAGCCCAGATTATTTACGATGGACGTGTGTATGAGTACCTTAACGTGTTAAAATTAATGTATCTACGTTATCTATCATTTAACTCAACTTTGGGTGTAGATTTTTTGCGGCGTAATTTTCATGTGTATCGCGTTTGCCCAAGGCATGCCTATGGCACACGTGCAAATGGTTTGTTCACACTACCCCGAATGCTTTCAGGGCTTGGTGTATAATCCGCATTAGCTCAACTTCCGCAAAACGGCGTTGTAGTTGCTACAATTTAGGCTGAATGTTCTCCCGTTCGCCCAACAGATCCAGTTCCTCGACCGCTCGCCGGGCTTGTTCTCCCCGACACCATTCATAGCC
>Ga0307966_1001050_pt1 | contig 22287 bp, 23 predicted proteins | sample OrgLakmetagen646_FD_203141 | JGI IMG/M metagenome (GOLD analysis project Ga0307966, IMG submission 203141) | Saline water microbial communities from Organic Lake, Antarctica - #646 | ecosystem: Environmental > Aquatic > Non-marine Saline and Alkaline > Saline | place: Antarctica: Organic Lake... | reverse complement strand
CTGGCAAATACTTCGCTCAATTCGTCTTCGTTTAAAAAGTTTTTAAGAGGAAACATGGGATTGGAATGTGCTTCGTCTACAATTAAATAGCAATTGTATACTTTACATAGTTCAAGCAGTTTAGATAGGTCAGGACCATCGCCGTCCATCGAAAAAACAGCTTCTGTAATTACATAGCAAGTTGAAGTTGCATTTCGTTTTTGTAGAAGTTGTATTTTCTCAGCTAAATGAGTTAAGTCATTATGTTTAAATTTAAATGCTTTTCCGTGTGCCATTTTTAAGCCATCCCGAATGGAAGCATGAGCCAATTCATCATAAAAAACAACTGCATTCTTGGTGTTGATGCTGGACAACAGACCTAAATTAGCCACATATCCAGAATTGAAAATAAGTGCTGTTTCGGCTTCGTAAAAAGAAGCTAGTTTTGTTTCGGCTTCTTCAATTAAGGGATAGTTTCCGCGAATCAAACGGGAACTTGATGAAGAGTTTGGGTTTACATCTGCTGCTTGTACAATTTCTGATGCCTTTTCAGCTATGCTTTTAACTTTTGCAAAACCTAAATAATCATTCGAAGAAAAATCATATTTTGGAAATTGTGAGGGAAGTTGTCTTAAGTTGGCATTTTGCTTTCTTTCTTCAAGCGCATCATGCAATGAATTGGGGAAATTACCAAGTGTTTTCTTCTTTTGCATTTTTTCTGTCATCATCTTCCTTTTTCTGTTTTTCTTTTCTGTGCAATTTTTGCGCATCTTCACTTTGAAGTTCGTGTTTTTTTATGTCGTATTTTCCTTTTAAATCGTCTATAACAGATTTTTTCCACAATTCATTTCCAGTAAAATAAGAAGTTCTTCCTATTAAATGTGCGCCAACAGGAGCAGTTAAAACAATAAAAATAATGATGGCTTGTACGCGAGAAGAAACCGCCAAATCTCCAAAATATAAAGCTGCAGCACCTAAGATTAAACCAATTCCTAAAGTAGCTGCTTTAGTTGTAACAGAAATTCTAAGTAATGTATCTGGCATACGCAAAATACCAATGGCAGCAAGCATAGCGAACAAGGCGCCTAAAGTGGCAAGAATAAAAATTAAAATATCAGTCATCTTTTTTGTTTCTTTTTTCTAAATAATAAGCAAAAGCAACGGTTCCTAAAAAGGCAATGAGTGCTAAAATAGTTGCGATATCTAAAAAAGTAGGTTTATCATATATAATACTGTAAATAGCAATTTCGGCGATACCTAAAGTTACAATTAGGTCAAATGCTACAATGCGGTCTACTATAGTAGGACCTTTTACAAAGCGCACAAAAACTGCCAACGAAGATATGGCCAAAATAGGCAGAATTACAAAATATAAATAGTCATGTAAACTCATCTTAATATAGATAATAAGCGGCGTTCAAACCCATTTTTAATATCGTTTATAAAAGCTTGTTTGTCATTTACGTTCATGGCATGCACATACAGTACTTTTTTGTCTTGTGAAACATCTAAACTCAAAGTTCCTGGCGTCAATGTAATCAAGTTGGCTAAAAGTGTAATCTCGATATCAGTCTTCGCATCTAGTGGTATTTTTACAATACCAGGTTTCATTTTACTTTTTATTTTTACCACTTCATATGCAACTTGCACATTGGCTTTGGTTACTTCCCACAAAAAGAAGAAAAAAAAAGAAATTAATTTAGGCATGAGCCGAGCGTACTTGTTTTCTTCATCTCTAGGGCTAATGATCCATAAAATGATAAAACTGATGACGAATCCAAAGAAAAAGTTCACCAACTCAAAGCTTCCGGTAAGGAAAACCCAGACAATTGTAAGTAGTAAGTTGGTTAAAAATTTACCTTGCATCTGCTCTAGTTTTAAAAACGGCGTCTATGTATTGTTGATTGTCCATTAATTCGTTTGCAATTCGTTCTGAAAGCAATTGAATATGTTCAGCCCCAAAACCAATATATAAAGATACAATACTTAAAAAGGCTATGGGGAAAATAAGCTGAACTTTCTGTATTTGTCTCAATTTGCTAAAATCTACAAAGCGTTTTCCTTTAGTAACTGGTTTTGGTTCTTTCCAAAATGCTTCTGCCCAAACTTTGGCAACGACTACCAGGGTGATAAAACTTCCAAATATAACTGCTCCAACAAACCAGTAGTTTTCTTGTTCAAATCCCTCTAAAAGTAAGGAAATTTTTGGCCAAAAACCAGATAAAGGCGGAATTCCTACCAAAGAAAATAAAGGAATAGCCAGCAAGAAGCTTATTTTTGGGTACTGGTCATACAATCCTCCTAATTTCCGTAAGCTATTGGTGGAGCTTAACCTGTAGATTAAACCACTCAATAAAAACAGATTGGTTTTTACAATAATGTCATGGATGAGGTAAAAAATGGTTCCTGCAATAGCGACGGTAGTAAACAAACCTAAACCACCAATCATAAATCCAATATGACAAATGATTAAATAAGAAAAAACCTTCCTGATGTTATTTTGAATTAAAGCACCAATCCCTCCACTAAAAATACTTAAAATAGCGATGCTTAGTAGCAGAACTTCCAAAAATAAATCTCCTACAAAAATCAAGGTAAATACTCTAATTAAAGCATACACGCCAACTTTTGTTAGTAAACCAGCAAAAATAGCGGAAACGGCCGATGGCGGTGTATGATATGAAGCTGGCAACCAAAAATATAAAGGAAAGACAGCTGATTTAATTCCGAAACCTACTAAAAATAATACAGCGCAGACTTCAACTAAAGCTTGATTTTCTATTAAAACAATTTTTTGAGATAAATCTGCCATGTTTAAAGTTCCTGTCAAACCATATAAAACTCCTAATGCGGTAAGGAAAATCATAGATGCTAAAAAGTTGAGCGTAAAATATTTAACAGCACCTTCCAATTGATTTTTTTCTCCACCTAAGCTAATCAATACAAAAGAGCTGATGATTATAATTTCGAACCAAACATATAAATTGAAAATATCTCCGGTTAAAAAAGCACCGATGAGACCCATCAATAAAAAGTGATACACACTAAAAAAACCAAACCTTAAACGTGCCTTTATTACAGAAACTACAGAAAATATAGCCACAGCAAAGCCACTTATACAGGTAAGTAATACCAGCGTAACAGCAAGCATATCACCAACAAAAGTAATTCCGAAGGGTGCTTCCCAATTTCCAGATTGGACGGTTTGTGTACCTTGATCATATACCAAAATAAAAGTTGCAATACTGGCAATCAAGGCAATGCTATTTCCTACAATAGTTAAGATTTTTTGCCATTTTAAATTTTGCCATGAAAACATGAGCAAAATACTAAATAGCAGATGCACTAATAAGGGACTTATAATTACTAAATTGCTCATGAATCTTCGTCTGTGGTGTTCAATTGGTCAAGATCGTCTGTTCCTAAAACTTTATAGGTTCGTTTCACTAAAATAATAGCAAAGGCTTGCAGCCCAAAACTAATAACAATAGCGGTTAATATTAAAGCTTGTGGTACGGGATCTGCATAAATGTCTTGAAAAACTTTTGCATCTTCAGGAATAATAGGCGGTTTTCCTTTGGTTATTCTTCCTAACAAGAAGATGAGCAAATTCACCCCGTTTCCTAGTAAAACAATGCCAATAATTAACTTTACAATGCTTCGCCTTAGCATCATATATATTCCTGCTGCATAGAGAATTCCTGTAATAATAGCTAAAAGTATTTCCATATTAAGAAGCTTCGGATATAGTGAATATGATGGTCAAGGCTGCTCCTATAACCACTAAATATACGCCAGTGTCAAAAAACAGCGCTGAGCCTACTGTGCCAATTACAGGAATAGGTTCGCTTGCCCACAATCCAGTCATAAGCGGAAGTCCAAAAAATAGTGGGCTAATTGCACTAACAAAAGCAAGCGCTAAACCTACTGGCATTAAAAATCCTGGGTGTATTCTCAACAGGTTTTTGGTATTCTTTAAGCCATTCGCAAAAGCATGTAACACAAAAGCAATTGCCGCAATTAAGCCTCCAATAAAACCACCACCTGGCAAATAATGCCCACGCAATAATATAAAAAACGAAAACAAAAGCAATACCGGAAGTAAGAAGTCTGATGCTGTACGTAAAATGATTGTTTTCATGTTCTTATTTTTTATCTCTTGTTCTTAAACGAAGCTTCAATAAACCAAACACTCCTAAAGCAGCTACAATTAAAACACAAATTTCAATTAACGTATCTACCCCTCTAAAATCAACTAAAATTACATTTACTACATTTTTACCTTTGGCTAGTAAATAGGAGTTTTCTGCATAAAAGGAGGAAATTTCTGCACTCTGTTCTTCTTGCAGCACTTTTAAAACCAAGATACTAATTAAGCTTCCAAAAGCAATACTTAAAATGCCGTGCTCCAAACGCAACACATTTTTAGAAAGGGGTAAATATACAGGAAGCTTATACAATACTAGGACAAACAATATTACGGTTAATGTATCTACTGAAAATTGAGTCATGGCTAAATCTGGTGCAGAATAAAACAAAAACAACAAACAGAATGCAAAACCCACTACACCCATAGATGCAACCGCTGTTAGTCTAGAATTGGTTAAAATAGTGAAAAGCACAGCGCCAATCATCATTAACACAATGGCAATTTCATAAGCGGTTAACTTAGAGAAACTACTAAAGTCTAAACTTAAATCGAAATTAGAAAAAATAATAAAAGCCAAAGCTAGAACTAAAAACCCTACAATGGTTGCAATGTAGTGGCGTAAGTATCCATTTTGAAATAAATTAGTCCATCCTACAGAAAAATCCTGAAATCCTTCTGTGAAAAATCGCATGATGCGTTCAGGTGAAATTACTTCCAATTTTTGAATAAAATTTTCTAATCTATGGGATGGTTTTAAAACAACATAAAGCAATACTCCCACACCCATAGTTATTGCGCTTAAGCCCAAAATGGTATTGAAACCATGCCATAGTTTAAGATGAAATTCTTCAGATTTTAATACCAAACCTGAAATGGCAGGTTCTACAAAAGCAGTTTGCAAAAGCTGTGGAAAAATTCCAAAAACAACACCTGTTGTAACCATTAGCAATGGAGGAAACCACATTAACCAACTGGGAAGGTGTATAGATTGATATTGCTCAGGAAGTTTTCCCATAAACGGTTTTACCCCTGCAACAAAACCAGCATAAAAAAGCAAAATGTTGGTGACAATAGCAATTGCAGTAAGCCAAATTCCATAGGTGGGCATACCCAAAGTTGCTTCGTAAATTAAATCTTTACCCACAAAACCAATGCTAGGCGGAACTCCACCGCTAATTATAGCAGCTATAAAACCAGCGATGGCAACAGGCATTAAGACTTTTCTTAAACCAGATAATTTAGTTACATCTCGAGTACCTGTTTCATGGTCTATTATTCCTGTAATTAAAAACAGGGAAGCTTTGTAAAGTGCATGGACTACAATAAATATTAGAGCAGCAATTAGTGCTTCTTGCGTGCCTAAACCAATTAAAAAAACCAAAATCCCCAAAGCAGTTATGGTAGAATAGGCTAAAATTCCTTTTAAATCTGTACGGAATACAATATGAAAAGCAGAATATAGCATGGTGATTGCACCTACTAATAGTAGTGATGAATTCCAAAATTCTGTGTTTCCAAGTACAGGGCTAAATCTTAATAATAAATAAACACCCGCTTTTACCATAGTAGCCGAATGCAAATAGGTAGATACTGGTGTAGGAGCTTTCATTGCGCCGGGTAGCCAAAAATGAAATGGAAATTGAGCTGATTTTGTAAAAGCAGCACCAAAAATAAAAACTACAGCTAATATGTAAAATTCGTTCTCCTTAATGAATTCAGCTTGTTGAAGCATTTCTGCAATGGAGTAAGTGTCTGAAATTACGCCTAACAAAAGTGCTCCAGCCAATAAAAATAAACCACCGATTCCAGTGATTCCCAGAGCTGTTAAAGCAGATTTTCGAGAAGCTTCAGAAGTATTGTTGAAGCCGATTAAATAAAATGAAGAAATGGAGGTCAATTCCCAAAAAACAAATAAGGAAATTAAATTGTCCGACAGTACCAAACCTATCATAGCTGCCATAAACAAGCTCAAATAGCCATAAAATCTATCTAAGTATTCATGTCCCTTTAAGTAAGAAGCAGTATAAGCAAAAACTAAAGTTCCCACTCCGGTAATCATCAATGAAAAAAGCAAAGACAGCCCATCCAATTGAAAACTCAAGTCTACTCCAAAAGAAGGAATCCAGCTTGTTTTTTGGCGAATGACTTCACCAGAAGCAATACTTGGTATGTAGCTTAAAAAGTATACAAACAGCCCTAATGGCAGCAAAGACAACCAAACCGAAGCCTTTTTTTTGAAGCGTTTACCCACAAAAAAAAGCCCAATGGCTACTAAAATTCCAGCTAAAACAGCTATTAACATCCTTTGTTTTTATATCAGGTACAAATATATAGATTCTTGACGTGCAGTCTATTTTTAGATTGTTTAATTTGTGTGAAAGATGCTATCTAGGAACTTGTTTGGGTGATTTTTATGGAGAATTGTTTATTTGTTCTTCGAAGTTTCTTACTTCGAATTTAACCATCAGGAATTTTGAATCTTTATTTTGCTTAAGATATGATTAGTGTGGTGCGAAGTTGCAAACTACTTATAGTGTAAACATGTTTGGAAGATTTCAATAGGAATCTTTTTAAACTATATCTTCTCTAAAAATCCAACTTCGCTATTACCTTATAAACCTAGTTTATTTACTAAATTTACCAACTTAAACCAACAACTACTAATTGGGCATTTACAAACAACTTTTTCAAAATACATTTTTATACGGTGCAGCTTCTGTAGTCCCTAGAATGCTTTCTGTAATACTAATTCCGCTGTATACCGGAATTTTAGAAACTACTTCGTATGGAGATTATGCTATTGTCTTCACCTACTTTGTTATTTTTAATGTGATTCTAGCCTACGGCATGGAAACTGCTTTTTTTCGGTTTTACAACAAAGAAGCAGATAAAAACCAAGTAACACAAACTGCAAATTGGTCAATCATTGCCACTACATTGATCTTTGTAATCCTGGGTTTTACTTTTTTTGATTCAGTCCAAGGCGTTACCCGAATTACTCCAGAAATACTAAGACTCATCATTTGGATATTAGCTTTTGATGCACTTGCTATTGTCCCCTTTGCTTGGTTACGAGCCAATAGCAAGCCACTTCAGTTTGCAGCAATAAAAATTATAAATGTCTGTATCAATTTAGGTTTGAATGTTTTTCTACTTTATTATTTACCAAAATGGGTAAATCGATTTACGTTTTTAGATGCCATTTACATTCCAGATTATGAAGTGCAGTATATTTTTTGGTCCAATTTTATGGCTAGCGGAATAACATTATTGATGTTAGTTGGGTTTTTCAAAAAAATGAAATTCAATTTCAATTATAAATTATGGAAAAACATGATGAAGTACGCTTTGCCAGTATTGGTTGCAGGGGTAGCTTTTTCAATTAATGAAGCTGTAGACCGTTTGTTCTTGGATTATCTCTTACCTAAAGACATCGCTAGAGAGCAAATAGGGATTTATACGGCATGTTATAAGTTAGGAATGTTTATGACCTTGTTTGCTACCGCTTTTCGCTTAGGAATTGAACCTTTTTTCTTTAGCCACGCTAGTAGTAAAAATCCAAAAAAAGCCTACGCCTTAATCACCAAATATTTTGTGATTATAGGCTCTGCAATATTATTAGTAGTACTTGTTTTTATTGATATTTTAAAAGAAGAATTCATACGTGATCAATCCTATTGGGATGCCATGGATATTGTTCCTATCATTTTACTAGCTAATCTTTTTCTAGGCATCTACCACAACCTTTCCGTTTGGTATAAAATAACCGATAAAACCAGGTATGGAGCCTATATTTCAAGTTTTGGAGCACTGAGTACAATTGTATTAAATCTGTGGTTGATTCCTGTAATTGGTTATGTGGGTTCTGCAATTGCTACTTTATTTGCATATGCCAGCATGGCAACATTATCTTATTTTATAGGAAAAAGACACTATGCAGTTCCTTACAATATGGGTAAAATAATGGCTTATCTTGGGGTTTCCATCTTATTTTCCGTACTTTCGTTTTATGTATTTAGAGCTAATTATTTTGTAGGTATTGCACTTATACTTGTTTTTGTAAGTTTAGTATATGTATTTGAAAAACGAGAATTAATCAGCTTAATCAATAATGATAAAAATGAAGATTAATATAATAAATCGTTCTTCTAACGCATTACCAGTTTATGAAACATCACTGTCTGCTGGAGTAGATTTGAAGGCAAATATCGATGCGCCTATCACCTTGAAAAGTTTAGGACGTTGTTTGGTAAAAACAGGTTTGTTTATTGAACTACCTTCTGGCTACGAAGCACAAGTTCGTCCAAGAAGCGGATTAGCTTTGAAGAAAGGAATTAGTGTTCTCAATTCACCGGGAACCATCGATGCAGATTACCGTGGAGAAATCGGGGTGATTTTAGTCAATTTATCTGAAGAAGAGTTTACCATCCAAAGTGGAGACCGCATTGCACAATTGGTCATTGCAAAACATGAACGAGCAGAATGGATAGAAGTACAAGAACTAAATGAAACCGGCAGAGGCGAAGGTGGTTTTGGAAGTACGGGAAATTAATAAAGGCTTAAAGCTTTTAAATATGAACTTAAAAAAGTTAGAAATTTAGCAAGAATAAAATGAAATTTAGCAAAGAATTTAAAGAAGCCATTAGCCACTTACCCAGCATAGAAAAGGATAAATTGTTGTATAGACTGCTGAAAAAAGACATCCTGTTAGCCAAGCGTTTAGAATTTGAATTACTTAGTGATGCAAATGTAGAAGACAAGAGAGCCGAAATGCAACAACATATTTCAGAGGAAGTTCAGCGAATGACTAAAGGCTTCTATTCTACAGGTTATTTAAATATGGATATACGATATTTAAGCGGTTCCATAACAGAATATGTAAAAGTTACCAAAGACAAATTCGGAGAAGTAAGTTTAAATATCCAACTCCTCACCGAAGTACTTCAGCAAAATAGAGAACACATTTTGAACGCCTCTTTTGGAAGAGCCAGTAAACTATTAGTAGCCATTATTGCTAGAGCTTTTAAAATCCTTTTGCTTTCTGATAAATTACATGAGGATTTGCTTTTTGACTTAAAAGAAGATTCAAAACAATTAGGTCTTCTAATCGGCGACAACGATTACTTGATGCGAACAGCCATTTTTCACGGTTTTGATGTAAATTGGCTCATCTCTGGCTCGCCTGCAGATATTCAAAAAATATATAAGGACTTAAGAGATAGAGGTTATCTAAGATAAAACATATAAGAATTAAAAAAATATACTAATGAAAATAATTGTTCCTATGGCAGGTCGTGGTTCACGACTTAGACCACATACGCTTACTATACCAAAACCATTAATTCCTATAGCTGGGAAACCCATTGTGCAACGCTTAGTTGAAGATATTGCCAAAGTATTGAACGAACCGCTTGATGAGGTTGCCTTTGTGATAGGAAAAGACTTCGGTAAAAAAGTAGAAAGTGATTTGACTAAAATAGCAGAAGATTTAGGAGCCAAAGCCAGCATCTATATTCAAGATGAACCGCTTGGTACAGGACATGCTATCATGTGTGCCAAAGAATCGCTTTCAGGACCAGCTGTGGTAGCATACGCAGATACACTTTTTAAAGCCGATTTTAATCTAGATAAATCTGCTGATGCTGTTATTTGGGTGAAACAAGTAGACAACCCCAGTGCTTTTGGTGTTGTAAAGATGAATGATGAAGGAAACATTACAGATTTGGTAGAAAAATCACCTGAGTTTGTTTCAGATTTAGCAGTAATAGGCATTTATTATTTTAAAGATGTTGCAGTGCTTAAAGATAAGTTACAAGCTGTTTTAGACGAAAACATCATTCGCGGAGGAGAGTATCAAATCAATGATGGTATTGAAAAAATGAAACAAGACGGTGCCATTTTTAAACCAGGGCAAGTGGATGAGTGGATGGATTGCGGAAACAAAAATGTAACCGTAGAAACCAATTCTCGCATGCTTCATTTCATAAAAAAAGAAAGAGAGGAGACCTTGGTGAATCCTAAGCATACCAACGAAAATTCTACGATTATTCCACCTTGTTACATCGGTGAAAATGTAGTCTTAAAAAATTCAAAGATAGGTCCAAATGTTTCAGTTGGAAAAGGAAGCATCATCGAAAATTCAGAAATATCAGATACGTTAATTCAAGAAGAAGCTGAGGTAAAAAATGCTAAATTGACCAATTCCATGATTGGCAACTACGCTAAATTCAATGGTGACTTTACAAGCATTAGCATCGGAGATTATTCCGTTCTAGAATAACATGATTTAAATGAAAAAAATACTCGTTTTTTTAAGTTTTCTATTGGTGTTTACATCCATAAACACTTCAGCCCAAGATGCGGAAGAAACAAAGGAAGTAGTTGAGGACGATTTGGGTAATGTTACGGATGAATTTCAAGACTTGTTCTTTAAAGCCATCAAATTACGAGCTATCGAAAATTATGAACAAGCTATAGAAACGCTGAATAAATGCAAAGAAATAAATGCAAAAGAAGGAGCTGTTTATGTAGAGCTAGGGCAAAATTACATGGCATTGGAAGATGATTCCAAAGCCCAAAAAAACTTCGAGATAGCAGTTGAGCTATTGGAAGGCAAGCAAAAAATTCAAACCCAACTTTTTTTATTTCAAGCTTATAGAAATCAAAAGAAATACAAAGCAGCTGCAGATTTAGCCCAAGTTTTAATTGTAAATGGAGAACACTTGGAAGTAGAGCTTATTGAAATACTAATGCTGAAAGAGGATTTTGAATTGGCATTACAAGAAATTGAAAAACTAGAGTCTCAGAAAGGCTTTTCTCAGGTCACAGATAATTTTAGAGATGCCATTTATAAAAGCCAAAACAAGCATGATGAAGCCATCGCTTTTTACCAAAATAGAATTGCAGAGAATCCCTATAATGAAGATAATTACTTTCGGCTGATTAATTTTTACAAATTTGAGGATAAACCGCAAGCTATTTTAGAAACCGCAAAAGCATTAGAAAGAATAAATCCTCTACAAGATGAACTGCCGTTTATCTTAAGCATGGTTTACTTGGAAGAAAATCAACCAGACGAAGCCTTTAAGTACAGTAAAAAAGTACTTTCAAACAACGCCTTAGACGAGACAATTAAAACCCAGCTCATACAATCGCTAAAAGTATTTGTAGCCAATAATCCAAGCTATCAAGCTTCATTTTTACAGCTCTTAGATGTAGCTATTGAAGAAGGTGAAAGCAGCGCAAGTAATGAAGAACGAGGAGAATATTTTATGCAAAGAGATGCTATAAGAGCTTTGGAATATTACCAAAAAGCTTTGATAGACCAACCCAATAATTTTGAGTTGCATCAAAAAATAATCGTGCTTCAATTGAAACAAGAAGCCTTTCAAGAAGCACTTGTTTCAGCAGAAAACGCAATAGAAGTTTTTCCTTCACAAGCAGTATTTTATTATTTTAAAGGAAGAGCTTTGTATAGCGCTGCACAATATGATGAAGCCATTTCAGTTTTAGAAGAAGGATTGGATTATTTATTCGAAACTTCGTTGCTGGAAATAGACCTGTTGGAGTTATTGAGTGAAACCTACTCCAAATTAGGGAATGCTACTCAAGCAGAAACGTATAGAACGAAAGCAAATAACGCAAAAAAAGTATTGAATGAAATGGAATAAATCGGTTTTAAGCTTATTGTTTCTTCTGTTTGTATTCAGTTCATGTGGGCCTAGAAAATTTGTTATAGAAGATGGTCTTACTGCAAACAACGCAAAAGCAGCAATTGCCATACACGAAAAGCAGCTTCCAAAGTTCAAGACCATCAATGGTAAAATTAAGGCAGCTTATAAGGACGACGAAAACCAACAAAGCGTAAGCATCAATTACCGGATAGAGAAAGATAAAGTAATCTGGATGAGCGCCAAAGCCGTTGGTTTATTTACCGTTGCAAAGTTGATGATTACACCCAATAGAGTTCAATTTTACGAAAAAATTACAGGCCAATACTTCGATGGGGATTTTCAATTAATCAGTTCTGTTTTGGGAGTAGAAATAGATTTTGAGGGTTTACAAAACATGTTATTTGCACAAAGCGTTTATCCCTTAAAACCAGGAAAAGATACTGCCAAAGCAGAAGATATGGCGTTTGTTTTTACGCATCAAATCAATTCGTTTTTGGAGCAAGAAGCCAAGATAAACACTAAAAATTTTACTTTGCAACAACAATTGGTAAGGCATAAGAATCAGATAGATTTTTTAAGTGTGAACTATCCAGTTTTTCAAAAACTCAACAAGTCCCCTTTTCCAAAAGAAATTGATATTTTAGCCAAAAAGAATACCAATACTGTTCAATTGCATATTGAATACCGTGATATTCGGGTAGACGAAAAACTGAGTTTCCCTTTTGAAATTCCTTCTAATTATGATGAAATTGTATTCTGATGAATAAACGACTTTTTTCCTTTCTTATCTTATTCTTGTTTGGTTTTGGTCATTTTACCACAGCACAAACCCAAAGTCAACTAGAGGCTCAACGCCTTGCGGTTGAAAAAGAAATCAAACAAATTAATGATATTCTATCTTCAAATAAAAAGGAACAAGGTTCTTTGTTAGATCAGGCTACTTATCTAGACGAACAAATCCGAGTTACCGAAAAATTGATAAAAGTAAACAATCAAGAAGCCAATTTGTTGACTACAAAAATCAATGAAAATGCCAAAAAGATAGACCAATTGCGAAATGAGTTGGAAGTACTGAAAAAAGATTATGCTAAAATGATTGTAAAATCTTACCAAAGCAGATCCAACCAAAATAGAATCATGTTTTTGTTTTCTTCTGAAAATTTCAGGCAAGCTTATAAGCGAATTCAGTACATGAAACAAATTGCAGACTACCGAGAAAAACAAGGGGAACGCATTGCAGAACAAACTGTAGTTTTGGAAGAATTGAATACTACATTATTTCAACAGAAAAAAAATAAAGATGCCGTTTTAGCGAAAAACAGATTGGCTAAAACGCAACTTTTACAAGACAAAAAGGAACAGGAAGCTTTGATTGTTGAAATACAAAAGGACGAAAAGAAATACATTAAAGAAATTCAGAATAAACAAAAAGAAATCACTCGAATTGATAAGGAAATAGACAATCTAATTAAAACAGTAATTGTTACCGAAAACAAAAAACGCGGTTCCACAGCATCTTCCGTTTACAAATTAACTCCCGCCGGAGAGTCTTTAGCGAAGGATTTTGAAAAGAATAAAGGAAAACTCCCTTGGCCAGTAGAACGTGGATTGTTGAGTATGCGTTTTGGTGTAAACAAAAGCCACATCAATAAAAATTTAAAAATGATTAGCAACGGTATACGCATAGAAACAGAAGAAAATGCTGTTGCCAAATCCATTTTTGAAGGAGAAGTTGTTCAGATAACTTTGATTCGTGGAGCAAATAAAATGGTTTTGGTTAGACACGGAAATTACCTGAGTATTTACAGAAATTTGACCCATATTTATGTGAAGCCAAATCAAAAAATAAAAGCAGGAGATAAAATAGGGGAGATTGGTAAAGACCCTGCAACGGGTAAAACCGTGCTTTCTTTTGTACTGGCTAAAAACGCCACAAAACTAGATCCAGCAGACTGGATAATGCAGATGTAAAAGTCAAGTTGGTTTAACATACTTATTTTAAAAGATCTTTCTATTTAAATGCCACTAATGCACGAATAAAAAGTTGTAGAATTGACGATATGTATTGATTTTTGTAATGACTTAAAAGGATTTTGAAAAAAGGAACCAACAAACACCTATGGCAAGCTTTTAATCCAATCTTTCACTTTCAACAATACTTTTGGTGATATAGTTTCTTCAATTTCGGCATATTCTGCAATATTTCCTGTTTCAGAAGTTTGAAATAAATGATTCATTTTCGGAAAGGTGATTACTTCATTCTTTAAGTTCTTTTTTAAAATGAGACTTTTCATCTTTTTTGCATTTTCTGGAGCAGAAACTTGCACATCCTTTTCACCATACAAAGCTAAAATGGGCAATTTCAGATTTTTTAAATGCATTTCTGGCTTGAATCTTAAAAAATAAACCATCCACGGATTGGAATATGCACTTACCATTGCTTTTATATACTGAGGTTTTCCCATGCTCATGTTTTCAGTAATCTCTGGATATACTTCTATAACTCCATTAAAATACTTACGCAGTTCATTTTTTAAGCTACTTGTTTCATTTTCATCGTATGCATTGATTAGTGCATACGCTTCTTTATTTATTTTTGCATTCAGTTCAATTTCTTCTGCTTCTATTCCAGATGCTAAACTCACCAACTCTTGTTGTTTCAACATTAATTCACTAATTGCAACAGCGGGTGGAGCTAGCAAGACTAAAAAGTCTACAGCTTTTGGATACGTATCAGCTAAAAGAGGAGCAATCATTCCTCCTTCACTATGTCCATATAAACCTACTTTACTCGATTTTAAATTTTCTTTGTTTTTCACAAATTGAACGGCAGCACGCACGTCTTCCATAAAATCTAATGAAGTAGAACTGCTAAAATCTCCTTCAGAAGCTCCGGTGCCACGGTCATCAAAACGCAAAACTCCTATTCCGTTTCGGGTTAAATAGTCTGCGGTGACTAGGAAAGGTTTGTGTCCTAAAATCTCAGAATTTCGATCTTGTGCACCGCTTCCAGAAATTAAAATTACTACAGGGAAATTAGTTTTATTTTTAGGATAAGTAAGTGTTCCAGCCAATACAATACTATCCCTTTCATTCAAAAATTGAACTTCTTCTTCTTGGTAAGGAAAAGGGGCTTTTGGCTCCTGTGGGCGCTTGAGTTGACTTTCTTCTTTTACTTCTTTTTCTTCTCTATTCAGTTTTAATTCAGTTGAAAAAGCACCTTGATTAAAAGTGCCTTTTATTTGTTGCCCATTTTTTAAGCCACTAAAGGACAAACCTAGAGATTTTACTTTAAGCTTCAAGCTGTCATTTCTGAAAGTCACTTCATCTATTAAAATTCCAAATGCTCTTTGGTTTGGACTGTCCATTTTCCCAGTCCATTGATTTTCTGGAGCATTTTCAAAGTGGAAAACTAGAGGGATTTTCATTCCTTGTACAGATAAATCTGCGTACCAGCTTCCTTCAATTTGTGCATGAAGTGGTATGCTAAAAAGAAAAAATAATACAAAGAAAAAGCGAATACAAATTTTCATATAGCGTAATAATTTAGGATAAAAGTACACTAATTGTATGAAAATTGTATTCGCCTTTAAGTGAATTCTGTAATAATTTTTATTCTATTTCAGAAATTCGAAGTGTATTTACCATGCCTTTGTCTTCTATGGGCATAGCTGCAAGATTTATTGAAAAATCGCCTACTGAAACGAATCCATGTTCCTTGGCAATGTCATTTACATCTTTAATGGTTTCGTCTGTACTACTAAATTTTTCGTAGAAAAATGCATTTACGCCCCATAATAAACTCAATTGAGTTAAAATTCGTCTGTTTGAAGTAAAAGCCAACACATTAGAATCAGGTCTCCATGCTGAAATTTGAAATGCGGTGTATCCGCTATTGGTTAGCGTACAAATGGCTTTTGCTTTAATTTCATTAGCCATAACCGCTGCATGATAACAAATGGATTTAGTGATATAACGTTTAGTACGAATGTGTGGAGCTTGTTGTGGCACGCGAATTAAAGGGGAATTTTCCACGCTTTTAATCACTTGAGTCATTTTTTGAATAACTTGAATAGGGTATTTACCTACCGAAGTTTCACCACTTAACATCACTGCATCTGCTCCATCCATAACGGAGTTGGCAACATCATTTACCTCAGCTCGAGTAGGCGTTAAACTTGTAATCATAGTCTCCATCATCTGGGTAGCTATAATTACAGGAATCCGCGCTTCTTTTGCTTTTAGCACTAATTTTTTCTGTATCAGTGGAACTTCGTGGGCAGGAACTTCAACCCCTAAATCACCTCTAGCAACCATAAGACCATCGCAATAAGCAATAATTTTATCGATGTTGGTAACTCCTTCTGGTTTTTCAATTTTAGCAATGATAGGAATCTTGTACTTGCTGTGCTTTTTGATGAGTTTTTGTAAGATTTTCAGATCACTTGCATATCTTACAAAAGAAAGGGCAATCCAGTCTACTTCCAATTCACAAGCAAAAATGGCATCTTTGATGTCTTTTTCGGTTAAGGCTGGCAAGGAAATCTTTGTATTGGGTAAGTTTACTCCTTTTCTAGATTTTAAAGGACCACCTTGTACCACCTTTGTTTCAACAGCATTTTTGCGGTTGGTAGAAACTACTTCAAAAATGAGTTTTCCATCGTCAAGTAAAATGCGTTCACCTGGATTTACATCTTGAGGAAAAGTGTCATAATTCATAAATACCTCATTGGCATCTCCTTCAAACTCTTTTCCTGTTTTAAAGGTAATGGTATCTCCTTTTTCTACCATTACGTCTTCTTTCATTTTTCCAACTCGAAGTTTAGGACCTTGTAAATCTGCTAGAATTCCAGCATTCAATCCGAATTCTTTGTTGAGATCGCGTATCATTTTTACGCGCTCTCTTACATCTTCATAATCCCCATGCGAAAAGTTGATTCTAAAAATATTTGCTCCTTCTTGTAGCATTTCTCGTAAGACTGCTTTTTCTGAGGTAGCAGGTCCGAGGGTTGCAACAATTTTTGTTTTTTTTAATTTGTCCATTAATGAAATATTAGGTTTTCTGGTGTTTTAAGTTTTTGTTTATCAATTGTATAAGCAGTTGATATGTGTTTAATATCGTTCAGGTTATATAATAAACTTTTGTAGTTTACTTGGTCTAAAGTAGCTTCTTCTACCTTGATAAAATAGTCTACTGTTTTTAATTCGGGTATTAAATACCTTACCCGGTATTGGTTTTCTTCATCTGAAAATAATGAGCCAGCAGAGTTTAAACTGAACTCCTTACTGTGCGACTTATTCGCTACAAAATATACTTTGCTTTGTAATTCTTCTGAAAAATATTCATACCATGGAAAATAAGCTTTTGCATTTCCGTAGTAAAAATCGATATCAATTTCAGCTCTTGATAAGCTAATGTTTACTTTTTTGTTGATAAAATACGCCAATTGATACATTTCAGCTGAAGCATTTATGCCCACCAATAAGAAATCTGTATTAATTAAGTCTTCAAGTATCAACTTGTTCTTTTTCATTTTGTTGTATAACAAAGAAATTTAAATGTACGTAGATCTGAGCTACTAAAAAAATTATTTGCTAATCAATATGATTTTGAAGTACATAATAAGCACGTCTAGAAGCTTTCTCTTCCGCCTTTTTCTTTGATACCTCCCTTGCTTTCGAAATATTTTCGTTGTTGATAAAAAGTTTTACTTCAAAATATTTTAATCCATCAACCCCATCATCTTCATTGATTTGGTATTCAAATTGATGATGCATTTTTTGGCACCACTCAATCATTAAGCTTTTGTAGCTGATTACTTTTCCTTCAAGTTTCTTAATATCCACATGTGGATCTATTATTTTTGAATAAATAAAGGTTTCGCAAAACTTATGACCTCGGTCTAAGTAGATGGCTCCAATTAAGGCTTCAAATAAATTACCGTGAATATTTTTACCTACATGTTTATTACTCACTTTAGATACTAACAAATCAATTAGGTTCAAATCTTCCCCTAAGCGATTTAAATTTTCTCTACTTACAATTTTAGACCTCATTTTAGTAAGATAGCCTTCATCTCCGTGCGGTGCTTCATCAAAAAGATAACAAGAAATCACAGCGCCTAAAATAGAATCCCCTAAAAATTCAAGCCTTTCATAATTTACCTCATTTCCAAAACTATCTAGTTGCCTTGCTGAGGAATGAATAAATGCCTTTTGATAAATGGAAATATTTTTCGGCTTAAAGCCTAAAATAGCAACTATTTTAGCATAAATAATCCCGTCCTTTTCTGAACGGGATTTAATTATGTTTTTTAAGAAACTCATTTATACCAAGAATTATTCTAAGCTTTTAAAAACCACACAGGCGTTATGCCCACCAAAACCAAAAGTATTACTCATGACCACTTTAAGTTTTCGTTTTTGTGCTTTATTCAAAGTTAAATTTAGTTCCGGGTCAATGTTTTCATCTGCTACCTCATGGTTAATTGTAGGAGGGACAAGGCTATGCTTCATGGCTAAAATAGAAGCAATAGCTTCTATAGCTCCAGCTGCTCCTAACAAATGTCCAGTCATGGATTTAGTAGAATTGATGTTGATGTTCTTCGCATGATCGCCAAAAACTTCTTTTATTGCTTTTAATTCAGCAACATCACCAAGCGGTGTTGAAGTGCCATGGGTGTTAATGGCATCTACATCTTCTGGTTTTAAACCCGCATTGTGCAAGCAATTTTTCATTACTGCAATTACGCCAATTCCATCTGGATGTGGTGCAGTCATGTGGTAAGCGTCTGAAGATAAACCCCCACCAACAAGCTCAGCATACATTTTAGCCCCTCTTGCTTTTGCGTGTTCATATTCTTCTAAAACCAATGCACCCGCTCCTTCACCAAGCACAAAACCATCTCGTGTAGCATCAAATGGTCGCGATGCAGTAGCATAACTATCATTTCGGGTAGAAAGGGCATGCATGGCATTAAAGCCACCCATTCCAGCTTCTGTAACCGCTGCTTCACTACCGCCTGTAACTACTACATCTGTATGTCCTAAACGGATTGAGTTGAGGGCATCTATCATGGCGTTTGCCGAAGATGCACAAGCAGATACGGTGGTGTAATTTGGCCCCATAAAACCATGTTTGATAGAGATATTACCTGGGGCAATATCCGCTATCATCTTTGGTATAAAAAAGGGATTGAACCTAGGTGTACCATCACCCTTAGCATAGTTAATTACTTCATTTTGAAAAGTTTCCAATCCGCCTATTCCAGCTCCCCAAATTACTCCAACGCGGTATTTGTCTACCACATCTAAGTTCAATTGAGAATCTTTTATAGCTTCATCCGCAGCAACCATGGCATATTGCGCAAACTTGTCCAAACGTCTTACTTCTTTTCTATCAAAGAAGTCTTCTGTATTGAAGTTTTTAATTTCACAAGCGAATTTGGTTTTAAACTTTTCCGTATTGTAATACGTAATGGGTGCTGACCCGCTTTTACCTTCAATAAGAGCAGCCCAGTATTCATCTAAATTATTACCGATTGGCGTGAGCGCACCCATGCCTGTAACAACAACTCGCTTTAATTCCATGAAATTAAAAATTAATTATTTTTTTGCTTCTTCAATATATGAAGTTGCTTGACCAACAGTTGCAATGTTCTCTGCTTGGTCATCTGGTATTTGAATATCAAATTCTTTTTCAAATTCCATTATAAGCTCTACGGTATCTAAAGAATCCGCACCTAAGTCATTTGTAAAGCTAGCTTCACTTACTACTTCATTTTCGTCTACTCCTAATTTGTCTACGATTATGGCTTTTACTCTTGATGCAATGTCTGACATGATTATTAATTTAAGTTTATAATCTGCAAAAGTAAAAACTTTTACTTGAAAACAAGTTTTAATACCAAAAATGTGATTAAAAATAATTAAGTTTACTCGAAATACACATTATCAACCTAATAATTCTATACATATTAAGCTTAACCTAATTGAGAATGAATACAATAAAACCTAAAAAGATTGTGATTTTTGCATCTGGGGCAGGAACCAATGCAGAGAATATTATCAATTACTTCGAACGTGAGTCTAAACAAATTGGAGTAACCCATGTTTTATCGAACAATCCACAAGCAGAAATTTTAGAAAAAGCACATTTTCATGATGTAGTTGTGGGTCATTTTGATAAATATAGTTTTTATGAAAGTGAAGAAATAGTTCAACTATTAAAAGAAATAAATCCAGCGCTTATTGTTTTGGCTGGTTTTTTATGGAAGATTCCAGAAAAACTAGTAAAGGCCTTTCCCCAAAAAATAATCAATATTCATCCTGCTTTATTGCCTAAATACGGCGGTAAAGGAATGTATGGAGATCATGTGCATCGTGCAGTCTTAGAAAATAAAGAAAAAGAATCCGGAATTAGTATACACTATGTAAATGAAGTATATGATGATGGGGAAATGATTTTTCAAGAAGCAGTAGAAATTGAACCCAACGATACTTTACGCAGCTTGCGAGATAAAATACGGGTTTTGGAATACCGTCATTTTCCCATAGTTATTCATCAACTTTTAGAAGATTAATACTGTATGGCAAAACAAAAGTTTTATGTTGTTTGGGAAGGTTATGAGCCAGGAGTATATACTTCTTGGGAAGAATGTAAAAAATACATAACCAACTATCCCAACTCGAAATATAAATCCTTTAAAAGTATATCTGAAGCCAAAGACGCTTTTCAGATGGGGTATTTTGGTTTTAAGAAACAAGAAGGACAAATTAATACACAATACCTTCCTGAAATTAACCTAAACTCCATTGCTGTAGATGCTGCTTGTAGCGGAAACCCCGGCAAAATGGAGTATCAAGGCGTTGTGACCAAGAACAAGCAAGTCTTGTTTAAAAAAGGCCCTTTTCCCAATGGAACCAATAATATAGGTGAATTTTTAGCATTGGTACATGCACTTGCTTTTTTGAAACAAAAAAAATTAGACACAACGATTTACACCGATTCAAAAACTGCCATGTCTTGGGTTAGACAAAAAAAATGCAAAACCAAATTGAAGCAAGATCGAACCAACCAAAAACTATTTGACCTTGTTGCTAGAGCAGAAACTTGGCTAAAAAAAAATACGTATACTAATCTTATCCTAAAATGGGAAACCAAAAAATGGGGAGAAATTCCTGCTGATTTTGGCAGGAAGTAAAAAAAGCTTGAATTCAACATATAAAAGTAACTTTTAGATTTGACAAAAAATAATAAACAAATAATTATGCTAATAGATTTAATTGCTGGCGCTAGGCCAAATTTTATTAAAATTTCTCCAATTATTAATGCTATTAAAGAAAAACAAAATGAAGGCATAGAAATTAACTTTAGGCTGATACATACTGGACAGCATTACGATAAAAACATGAGTGGTTCCTTTTTTGACCAACTGAACATACCTTCTCCAGAACATAATTTTGAAGCAGGAGGAGGAACTCAAGCAGAGCAGACTTCAAAAATTATGGTGGCTTATGAAAAATTGCTATTGCAAAAACCTTCTCACCTTTGTTTGGTAGTAGGTGATGTTACATCTACTATGGCTTGTGCTATTACGGCTCAAAAAATGCACATACCAGTTGCTCATGTAGAGTCTGGAATACGCTCTGGAGATTGGTCTATGCCAGAAGAAATAAATCGTTTAGTTACCGATGCCATTACAAACTATTTTTTTACAACTACTGAAATAGCAAATGATAATTTGAAAAAAAGTGGTGTAAACGAAGGACGTATTTTTTTTGTTGGAAACACTATGATAGACACCTTATTGAAACACAGGTCTAGTTTTAGAAAGCCAAAAGTATGGGACGAGCTTAATTTACAATTGAAGCAATTTATTGTGATTACTTTACACCGTCCAGGAAATGTAGATGAGGAGGATAATCTCAAGAATATTATCAATGAATTGGTGCGTAACTCAAGAGGTATACCTTTGGTTTTTCCAGTTCACCCAAGAACTGCCAATAAATTGAAAAGCCTTGGGATAAGCCATCCAAATCTTTATATGATTGAACCTTTAAGTTATCTTGAATTTAATTATTTAGTCGAAAGATCTAAAGCTGTTGTAACCGATTCTGGAGGAATTACAGAAGAAGCCACAGTTATGCATATTCCTTGCATGACCATAAGAGATAATACGGAAAGACCCGAAACGATTAGCATAGGAACAAATGAATTATTGGGAACCAACCCGAAAGCGATTCAACCAGCAATGAATAAACTCTTTGAAGGAAATTGGAAAAAAGGAGGCATTCCTGAATTATGGGACGGTAAAACAGCAATACGAATAGTAGATCATTTACTAAAATTAAACAGTTCGCTAAAAAGTAGTTAGTTTAATTTTCTTCTAGGAAAGTTCAATACTATTAGCCTTGTCTTTATTATAAAATATGAATCGAAAAAATGGGAAGAAATTCCTGCTGATTTTGGCAGGAAGTAACTTT
>Ga0307966_1001045_pt1 | contig 22381 bp, 23 predicted proteins | sample OrgLakmetagen646_FD_203141 | JGI IMG/M metagenome (GOLD analysis project Ga0307966, IMG submission 203141) | Saline water microbial communities from Organic Lake, Antarctica - #646 | ecosystem: Environmental > Aquatic > Non-marine Saline and Alkaline > Saline | place: Antarctica: Organic Lake... | reverse complement strand
TCCTGCGCATCGGTAAAATCTATGATTTTGCTGATGGAAGGATCTTTTTAGAGACGAAGAGAAATAATTAATATATTTTGAATCTTAATTATTTTCTTATAAAAAAGATGGATTGTTATCACTTCATATTTTAATTTATTTTGTGTTTTAGATACTTCAAAAGTATATTTAAAAATTAGTTAGTGTCTGGTCGGAAACAGAAGATTTTTATAATTTATAAAAGTGATTGATAATCGCAGTCTAGCTAGTTCTATTTTAGAATGCTCTGCGCAGCGCATGAAAACAATTGAATAAAAAAATCCAAAGAGATTCAAGTTGCTGGATTCAAGTTATAAACGTAAATTTCATTCTTTATTGATGAAGTTTATTTTAATTAGACAATATTGATTACAGTTCAATTCTTCTGTTTATTCCAATAATTTCTGCAACTTTTCCTTTTCGCAGAAATCAGATGCCTTTTGTCCTTTTTTGTTTTTCAATTGTGGATTGGCATCATTGGATAATAAATACTTAATTAGTTTTTTATTCTGCATTTCACATGCATACATTAATGGCGTTTTATCATAAAAATCAAAAAGATTAACGTAGCTTTTCTCTGAATACCCATCAGGCAGAAAGTAAATATCTATCAAATTTTTTAAGGTTTTTCGTTTTATGTCATGGCCATCTCCTTGAAGAAGTTGAACGTAGTAAAAAATATAATTCCTCATTTCAAGACAAGGATCATTGTTAAAAAAGAAAGGGTCTTGAATTTTTTGGTCTTGTTCAATTAAATACTGCACAATAGGAAATTCGGTAGTATCGCAGTGAAAACCAAAATGCGATATAAATTTTTGGTAATAATAGGATCCATATTTCTCATGCCTATTCAAATCTCCACCATTTTGTATGTGTTCTTTAATTCTATTAATTTTAGAATTTACCTCATTGTTTTGCCCATGGACAACTAAACATGTCAGATTGCAAATCAGTATTGTGATGAGTATATTTTTCATATTATAAATTAGTGAATTTATTTTGTAAGATAGCAAATATCATGAACCTGCTTATTAATAAGGAATTTATTGGAATGGATGTTTTCTAAGTTTACCCAGTTTTAAATTTTTATTCTACAGCTTAAAAGTCTTAAATATTTCTGCTACCCATGAATATAAAACTCAACGCAATGATTTATAATGATTAATCCAAGTAGGATCAACGACATCTCTAAGTAATTTAAAAAAGCTTGAATCCACAAAATAGTCTTGATCATAACCCCTTACGCCATAGCGGTTATAGATATAAGCTTGTTGTTTGAAAGAAGGTTTTATTTCACCTTGACTCCAACCGTTTCCCAAATCATGTTGGAAAGGATGTGCCTCAAATCGAATTTTCCAAAGTGAATCAAACGCGGCAGTATAGTCTATTACTGTTCCATCAGAAAGCGTATCATTTTTGACCCCATTATTTTTGAAAATATTATTAAAAATATTAGATCTAGGCATAGGCCATTCACCAGTTCCTATTTTAATGAGGTGGTTTAGAGCAATAGGTTGATTTCCAACCAAGCGATTGTCTTTAAAATAAAAAAGAGAATATTGTGTCAGGCCTCCTGTAGGAAGAAGTCCTATTTTTACACCAAAAGAAACTCGATTTGGGCCATTATATATTGTTTTGTCTTCTTTTTCAAGACTAAGCAAACCTACTAAAAGTAGGAAATGGACAATATAATAAATGTAGCGTTTCATATTCTTCACCACTAAATTACGAAAAGTGAAGAACGAATTCAAATATTCTACACTTGTTCAATATGAGATGTGTTCAATAAATCTAAAACCGTCTTCACTGGCGTAAATGCTTCTGTTGGAACTTCAACAAAAATACTTAACCAGTCTGACATACTTCCATTCCATAATCCAGGGCGTTCTATAAATCTGATTTCTTTTTCTTGATATGTCTTTTCTACAATAAAATATTTTTCTGGATCTGCGAAATCATGTAAATTCAATTTCGTTCCATCAATATCTTTTGTTGAAATAGCCATTAAAACGGGATTGAAATATTGACTTTGAACCATCAATCTGTACTGATTTCCATCTTTTCCAATTTGAGATTTCTCTACAATTTGTTTTGATTGTTTTCCATTCTCTTCAACCCAAAATGGACCACCTCCTGGTTGACCTTCGTTGCGCACCATTCCGCAAATACGAATTGGACGATAGATTAAGTCATGTAATTCTTTAGCTGTCAATTTTTCAAAGTCTAGACTTGGATTCGTAAAATGATATTGAAAATTCAGTGCAGCTAATTGCGTTCGTGGATGGTCACTTTCAATAGCTTCTTTTAATTCTGTTTTGACCAAATCCAACATTCCTCCTAAATATTTGAAATTTTCCACTGAAGTCTGTGCGTGCGCTTCATGTTGTATGTTGTCAATATTCTTAATGAAGATAATATCACTTTCTATTGTGTTTAGATTACTGAGTAAAGCTCCATGCCCAGAAGGACGTGTTAAAACCTCACCCGTTTCATCCAATACTACATTTTGATCTTTATCGAAGGCAATTGAATTTGTTGAAGGATCTTGCTCACTCCATTCGATGTTACATTGTCTTCCTGTCAACTGACGAATAGAATCTAGCGCCGATTTTATTTCATCTTCGTGGACTTTATTGATCGTAAAATGAAAATTAATACATTCTTCTTTTATTCTCAAACCTTGCAGTAACTGCTCTTGGAAAGCATTCAAAATAAAACTTCTCGAACGGTGAAAAGGAACCAAACCTTTTGGTATAATTCCTAATCCTAAACCTTCAGGTTTCAATAAATAGGAAACGAAGTCGTCCAAACTAATATCGTATTCTCGTACTTTTTTCTTTAATGCGTAAGGCAATAATTCAAAGAAAGCAAATGATTCAATGGAATTTAAAAAACGTTCTGTTTTACTCCGGGTTTCTTCATTCGGCTCAGCTAAAAATTCAAATAGAAATTTAAACATTCGCGATCCTGTGCCAGATGAAGGAATAAAAAAATGAATCTTGTGCACACCATTATTGAACTTTATTTTATATCTATTTTTCTCAAAATCTGAATGACGTATGATTCCGTCATTTAATCTGCATGGACTAATGAGGTTTATTTCAGGTTGTTTTTTAAAAACTAATTTTTTATGCTCATCAATTATTGACATATTGTTTTTTAAATCCATTAAGTTTGAATGTTAAGTTTACGTACTTTTAACGCAGAAACCTGGTGTTTATGATTTATTTAATTCGTGAATATATAAAATATTGTTTAATTGCTAAAAACAGACATGGAATCCACTCTCCTTTTGTGTATGATTTCAATGACCGTTGTTTAACCTTATCAATTCCAAAATTTGAATATCAGGTTTATAAAAATCTTAAAAAGTCCTTTTTAAGCGACAAAAATACAATTGAAATTAATGACTTGGGAGCCGGTTCAAAAAAAATGGATCAGCAACGTGCTATTTCACAAATCGCAAAAGTTTCAGGGAGTAGTGATAAGTATGCAAAATTACTTTATCGTTTAGTTGCACATTATCAACCCAAAGAAGTTTTGGAGTTGGGAACATCACTAGGACTAGGAACCTATATGCTTGCCGCTGCCGCTGAGAATATTCAAATAACTACTGTTGAAGGGTGTGAAAACACTTTTGAAATTGCCAGAAGATCTTTCCCTGCTTCACAAAACATTAAAGTTAATTTTGTAAATAATAATTTCATTAATTTTCTAGAAAGCCTAGGAGATCGCCCTCCTTTTGATTTGATATTTATCGATGGCGATCACAAAAGTGAAAGTTTATTTAAACAATTAGAGCTGCTTTCACCATATATTCATGATGAAACAATCCTGATTTTGGATGATATTCGTTGGTCAAAAGATATGTTTTTTGCGTGGAGCAATTTGATAGATGGATTTAAATATCATTTAACTATAGATCTTTTTAAAATGGGAATACTTCTCAGGCGCACACACCAGCAAAATGAGCACTTTGTGATTCGATATTGAAATACTATTACATATTTAGTGAAAAATTGTTCGATGGTAGGAAAGTATTAAATATTTATGATTACATTGTGTGTATAAACACCTCTGTAAATGAATCGATATTTAGAACAATTGATCGAAGATATGGACTTGGCAGTGTCCAATCAGATCGCCATTAGAAGTCACCTTGATATCTTAGGGGAGGGAGAGGTCTGTGAAACAGAGCAGGAAAGTCCATCTGACGCAAAAACATTTCCCTTGTCTAGAATTATTGGTTTCGAAAAATGTTATTTCCCACCAGAAGAAAAGTTAACAGACGATCAAGTGAAAGTGGTTTATACGCACCTGCTGTGTGTTTTAGATAATTATAATTTTTTCCTAGACTTCCCTGACAAGGTTGATATACGTGCTAAATACATTATGTTACTCGAGGCACTTGATGAAGACACTACTTATTCAAATGCAAAAGTGACTATAATTGAATTTTGTGATTACGACTATGATACATGTCCATTTGGTATTGAACTCTGTCAGTGTAAAAGGTATGAGGACATGTCTTAATCCAATATTTATCATTAGTTAGTATCTGGTCGGAAACAGCACAAAATTAAAATTGATTCTTTTGAGTATATTTTACTTTTTTTCTCGTCGGCTGATGCGGCATTTCGACAGGCTCAATGTGACACATCTCCTAAAGAAATAAAACCAAACCGCAGCAAAGCAAGCGCATAGCCTGTCCCGAGAAATCGGGGAAAACCTTAAAAAATTATTATGATTTAATAAATAAATACCTCTCATCCCGATAAAATCGGGAATAAAAATAGTCTGTTTTCGACCAGACACTAGTTAAAACCCATTTTTTCTTTAATTTAAATGCCAGATAATTAAAGTTAATGTTTCCTTAACATTGAACCAGTTGAAGCTATTGGTTAGCCGCTTATTTTTGTCACTGACTATAATTATTTTTAATGAAGAATAAACTCTTTTTATCGTTTGCGTTTTTAATCCTATTATTTTTCACATTCAATTTGAATGCACAAAGTGATAACACTATAGATGCTGATTCGCAAGAATTAATAACAAATATTAATTCTGGTTCTATTGAAAATATTTCTTCAAAATCCGAAATGGAAGGTTTCTCTACTTCTTGGAATTTGAATTACGAAGCTTTTCAAGATTTAAAAGAACAAGGTTATACTGTCTCAATAAAGTACAATACCAAAATTGGCGCGAAACGTTTCGAAAAAGGGTACAGTAATACGGATTGGACTGTGATTGATAGTATTGATTTACATGAAACTTCGTATTCATTTGACAATTTAGAAGGAGAGGAAACCTATGTTTACATGATTGGAATTTCTAACGGAGAAAATACATTCTGGTCAGATAAAAACAGCGCAAATACGGAAAGAGGTTGGGGAATATTTAGATTTTTGGTGCTGATTGGTGCACTTGGAATGTTCATTTATGGTATGAAAATCATGAGTGAAGGATTGCAGCAAGCAGCTGGGTCCAAATTGAGATATTTACTAGGTTCAATTACTTCTAATAGAGTAAAAGGAGTGCTGACAGGGTTTGGAATTACTTCTATTGTTCAATCTTCATCTGTTACCACAGTCATGACTGTTTCGTTTGTAAATGCGGGATTGATGACATTGGTTCAGTCAGCTGGTGTTATGATGGGGGCAAATATTGGAACCACAATCACTGGTTGGTTAATCAATATTTTTGGTTTTAAAGTGAGTATAGGTTCTTATGCACTTGTTTTAATTGCAATTGGAGCACCAATGATGTTTTTCGGCAAACAAAAAATCAAAGCTTGGTCAAGCGCTATTATTGGATTCTCATTATTGTTTATGGGTCTTGGTTTTTTAAAAGACGCAGTTCCAGAGTTAGGTCCAGATTCATCGTTAGTTCAATTTTTCATTGATTTTAAAGATATCCCTGTAGTTAGTACGCTTTTATTCGTTCTCTTAGGTACAATGGTAACTGTTATTGTTCAATCTTCGTCAGCTGCTATGGCACTTACCATGACCCTTGTTGCTGGTGGAATTATTCCTTTTGAAGTTGCAGCAGCCATGATTTTAGGTGAAAATATTGGAACCACTATTACTGCGGAATTGGCTTCTACAATCGGAAATGTTCACGCTAAACGTTCGGCACGTATTCACTCTTTATTTAATGTGATTGGTGTAACATGGGCAATTTTGCTATTCCCTTTCATTCTGCAAGGAATTGAGTATTTTATGATTTCAATTGGTGCTGGAAATCCATTTGAAAATCCGAAAGAATATGCAAATACAGGCATCGCTATTTTTCACACAGTATTTAACTTGTCCAACGTTTTAATTTTAATTTGGTTCGTTCCTAATTTAGTGCGTATCGCAGAAAGAACAGTTAAATCTAAGGGTGGGTATGATGAAGAATTCCACTTGGACTATATTGGAGCAGGATACATGTCTACGCCTGATTTATCTCTACTTGAGGCGAAAAAAGAGATTGCTAAATTTGGTGAATTAACCAGTAGAATGTCTCACTTCTCTCGTGAACTTTTATTCGAGAAGAGCAGAAAAAAACAAACTAAATTAATCGATCGTATTGGGAAATATGAGGAAATAACGGATAGGGTAGAGATTGAAGTAGCCAATTACTTAAGTAAGATTTCTGAGGGTGAATTGAGTGTTGAGACTGCGATTCGTATTCGAGGAATGAACAGTATAGTGAATGACCTAGAACGTATAGGGGATATTTTCTACCAAATTTCAAAAGGATTAGAACGCAAGTCTGAGGCTAAAATATGGTTTACTCCTCATCAACGCGCACGTCTTGCAGAACTTTTTGATTTAGTTGACGATGCGTTTGTTGAAATGAGTGAAAACTTGAAAAAACACTCCTCTGATGTAGATCTTACAAAGGCAATCGAAATAGAAGGGCTTATCAATCAAAAGCGTGATGAAATTAGAACTGAATACCTTGATGCACTTACAAAAGACGATGAAATCCATATGAAAGGTGGAATTATCTACAATGATATCTTTGCGTCATTAGAGAAAGTTGGTGATCATATTATCAATGTTTCCGAAGGAATTGTAGGAAAGGTTTAAAAAATAATGGTTCTACCACGAATTTAATGGGTATATATAAAACTTATAATTACATTATTTTAAAAGAGAAAAAAACACTTCCTGAAAATACGTATTATTTAAAATTTAGCTGATGCAGACTGATTTTTAAAATCTGAATTTTTCAATAAATTATTATTAGACTTCGTTCTCCAACAAGATCCTCTAATCATCAAAAATCATAGATTTTTATTGATTAAAGGATGACATTGTATTGGGGATTAGAAGTGAAAAAAGAGGAGTAAAAAAAGTTGATGCTGCGCATCAACTTTTTTTACTCCTCTTTTTTCAAAACACCCTACCTAACAACTGTCATCCTTCGAAAATTGCTGCCACAACTTGTTGTAGCAGCAATTCTTCGGAGGATCTTTTTTGTATTAAAACCAAATCTAATTTATAACTTTAAAATGATTGTCTTCCATTAATGTCAGGGTAGAACCTGTTTATTCAGCGGTTCTTGTTTGATATTACCGAGTATATTCAATCTAAAATACAAGTTTCACTTGCTATTTGATCCATTTTAAAAATAATTAAATAATCTAGCAATAGTGAACTAACAAACATCATTATATTCTCGGAATATAATGATGTTTTTTTCAGGTATTGATATTCATTATTTTTCAATGACCACATGCTATTCGCTATTAATTATTTCCTTAGGTGCTAAATTTCGAACAGGTTCGTTTCATCTATTAAAGTTTAAGAGGCTATAAATTTGAAATATTTATGATGCTTCTTTTCAAGGTTATTCCCTTCCTTTGTACAAGAAAAACACTAATTGTGATGCTTTTAGGGAGTATACATAACAGGTTTGTGTATGCTTAATTGTTTATGAGGTATATTAAATACACTATTGTCATAATTTGCATAACCTATTGATATAATGTATTTTATGAGTGTGTTGTGAGTGTCGTAAGTGTCTTCCCTATAAATGGAGACACTTTTTTTTGTTTGGTATTATAGGGAGAATCATTTAAATACGCATGCCTAAATATATTTGCACCATCAATTATAAACAAACAAAAACAAATCCAATGAAAAGAGATTCTAAAAAATTAAAAAGAGTTACCAGTGCGCTTGTGATCATTAGTCTAGTGTATATTACAAGTCTGTCACTAATGTCTATAGGAAGTAACACTCCTCTTGCGAAAGACCAAACAAACGTGCTATTTAACATGTGGCATCTCGATACCTATAATATCGAAAGTGAGGATTATCCACCCAATAAAATTGAAAAAGACGATTACATTCTTTTTAAGAAAGACATGACTTTTATTTCAAAATCAGAAGGGAAAGTAGACGAAGGAACTTTTATCCTAAATACTAACGGAGCTTATGTTGTAATGAGCGATAAAAATGGTGAAAAGATAAAAGCCTACATTATTTCAATGTCAAATGTCTCTTTAATATTGAAGTATGATATTAGTGAAATGAAGGATGTTGAGGTGCATTATAAGAGCGCTAATCAAATTGAAAAACGATGAAAGGATTTATCAGTATTTTATTTGTCTTTTATAGTTGTAGTTCGCTTTTTGCGCAGGCAACTATAAATTTAAAAATAGTTCCATTCGAGCTTACGAATCAGGATTTTTATATAGACAACGTCATAGATAATAGGCAAGAGCTGCACCTTGGAGTTATAGAAAATAATTATAATAAGAAAGTGGAATTACGTTTTGAGAATGGCACCTCAGCAACAATTAAAAACTTTATGGATACCGCTCTGCCAAAAACAGCTGAAAGAGTTCCGATAACTTTAAAGGTTAATCATTTGAAAATTGAGGAAGCACAAACAAGTATCGATAGTAGAACAGCAAGGGTTTATATAGATCTCCAATTCTATGCAGAAAACGGAAAAGAACTTTATAAAGTCGTTCATTATGAAGATCAGGTTTTCCCAGTTTCTAATTTATCTGAAATCTACGCAACCCACGAACAAAGAATCCGATCAGCATTGGAATATTGCTTAAGGAGCTTTATTAATGCAAAAAAAGAAAATACAACCCATAATTTAACAAAAGATGAAATGCCTGGCAACGGCAGTTTTACTAAAAAAGCATCCACTTTTGAATCCTATGTCCCTTTAGGTGAGTGGTTTGATATGCTAACATTTAAAAGAACGATAGATAGATATAACGAGGGTTGGAATGTTTCATATACTGGATTTTCAGACAGTGACAAAGATCTTATTGTTCCTTTTGTAATTGGCTATGGTCAATCTAGAGCTAAATCAGATTTGGTAAAAGAGCGTGGGTATAGTACTGTTGATTCATACGCCTTCGGTTTTGGATTCAATGGCTATATTAAAATAGTACCTGGTCTTTATATTGATCTTGGTCTAAATGTACCTATTGGAATGGAAGTGTTAAGAGATTTAGAAGACAAAAGATCAACTAATTTTTTAATAGGTCTTCGAGCAAACCAAGGAGTGAAAATAATTCCTTGGAAAGATTTTGGACTCGTAATTGGAGCGGGTCTCTTTCAACAGTGGCAGACGTCTAAATTAATTAATAGAAATTTCGGGTTTGCTTTAGAGGTAGGAATTAATTTTTAATTTCATTTCAGAACGCATAGGAATCAATCACAAAATGAGTTTCACACGACTAATATCCTTGTTTGAAGGCGCTCAAATAATGACCTTCATTGCCTATTTTTTTATTTTCAATATTGGTCTAATTTTCATTGAAACATTGATAGATTTAATTACCTCCAAAAAAAGAGGATGGAAAGATACAGGAGCGATTTTTTTAATTTTTATAACAAATAAGCTGAAAAAGTGCAAATCATGGAAAGATCGATTCAATATAATCTTTGGAAATTTATCATGGAGACCGGATTATTTTAAGAAATAACCAAATAATTTGGGGCAATAGATTAACATTTTGTAAACTAAAAATACGCAATGAAAAAAAGAATAATAGGAATAGATGTAGCACGAGCATTGGCAGTTATCGGAATGATTGTCGTCAATTTCAAAGTTGTTTTTGGCGAAAATGGCCAACCCTGGGTGAAATATTTCGCCAGTATCTTTGATGGAAAAGCGGCAGCAACATTCGTTGTCTTAGCGGGTATTGGACTTGCTTTGATGACAAATTCAGCAATTATCAATAAAGACAAAGCGAAAATAAAAGTTGCTCGAATTCGAATAGCTAAAAGAGCTTTGTTTCTCTTTATTATTGGAATTTCTTATATCACAATTTGGCCAGCAGATATTCTACATTTTTATGGTATTTATATGGTAATTACACTCCTGGTCTTAACTTGTAATGAAAAAACAATCCTAATTTCAGGGATCTCCTTAATTATTGCTTATCCAATTCTAATAACAGTTTTTAATTATGAGACAGGTTGGGATTTTGTCACTTTAGATTATCAAGATTTTTGGACATTTAAAGGCTTTATAAGAAATCTCTTTTTTAATGGTTTTCACCCAGTAATGCCTTGGACTGCCTTTATGCTTTTAGGCTATTGGTTCGGGAAGCAGGATTTACACAACGACAAATTTGTAAAAAAAACATTTTGGATGAGTACCCTCATATTTATTTCTATTCAAGTTGTTTCCTATCTGTCCATCTCCATTTTATCAGAAGGAAACCAAGAAGCTGCTTTGGAGATAACTGAAATTTTGGGAACCCAACCAATGCCACCACTGCCCATATACATGTTCAATGGTATTGCGATTGCTTTTTCACTAATTTCAGCCTGTATACTAATTGCAAAGAAATTTGAAAACACTTTCATTATTGATGCTTTAAATAAAACAGGACAATTGGCATTGACTTTTTATGTTGCACACGTCATTATTGGAATGGGAATTATTGAAGCCATAAACCCCTCTGAAATGGGGAAATACTCTGTTGGGTTCTCTGTGGTCTATGCGTTAGTATTCAGTTTTTTATGTATAATTTTTGCAGTAATTTGGAGGAGATATAAAAAATCTGGACCATTAGAATGGATTATGCGAAAGGTAACGGATTGAAAAAAACGGGCTACAATGACTAAGTGTTCCGCGTGCCGATTACTCCCTGGTGTCATGTGATCGCTGCGCTAAGTTAGTCAATACTTCGAATTCCTCAGCGGAGTCCTATGAATAACTCGTTGACCTCGTTCTGCTGATATTTAAGTTCAAGTATCCGTTGTCCCTTACTTGTGAAGCGATTTACTGAGTTTATCGAAGGAAGCTTGTCATATCATTGGGAATGCAATACAATATCTTATTTTGAAAGAATGACTTAGTGGTTTTCCGTCTTGCATTTAGGTGAGCAAAACCCATTGTTGTTCACAGATTATGTTTTTTAAAGGAGCTTATGAATTCATTTCAATTGGTACTCGGTTGATGCTAATTAATCATCACAAAAAAGCGTAGAATTATGAAAACCCTATATTTTTAATGGGTAAGTTATTGTTTAACCATGAAGTTGCATTTATGACTTGAATCCAGCTATACTTCTTTTCATATCAGTATTGTATTTTTAAATTCCAAGCTCTAATATTGCCTTATGAAAGGGTGGGATGGATTGAAAATAATTGTTAGATTTGGGAGGAGGATATAGTGCGGATATACGCAATAGTGTATATCGATTTGATATTACAGTTGATTTAAATTAAACTTAACGTATGTTTTATAAATTCAAAAAGATAATTGGAGTAGTCATACTCCAAATATTATTCTTAGCTTTAATGATAGGTTGTAACACCTATAAATTATCTGACAACACCAAATTTAGAGAATATTTACCAAGTGAGGATAAATACATTATTAGTAAATCCGAATTTGAAAACCATAAATTTGATATTGAAAAGTTTTTAAAACCAGATTCTATAGGCTCAATTCAATTTATACAACCAAAGGATATAAATACAATAATAGATTCTTTAGAAAGTGATTTAATAGTTCTATTGTTTCATCCAGAATGTTCTGGCGCATTGATGGATATGGAATTAGTCAAGAATATCGAGCGCCTTAAAAGACCATTTATTCTCGTTTCATTTCTTCATAGCCCTGAGAGAATGAGTGAACTCTACTCTGAATATAATTTAGATAATAAAAATCAATACATTATTCCGTCCAATAAAAAAGAGTCTAATTTATTTTTGGATAAAATATTAAATTTCACTGCAGAAATTTGTAATGATTGTTATATTAAATATAAAGACGATTTGATTTTCACCGACATTATTTATGTTTCTAGTGACGGAGAAGTAGACATTTTTCCAAAGCTAATAAATGGTTATGTTCAACAAGAAAAAGATATTGAATGGATTAAAAGAAAGCAAATTCAGAAATAATATCCATATAGATAATGCTCATAACAACAAATAAGCTCAAGCGGCAAACGTTCGTTCGTGTTAGCCGGCAGTGCCTATCTGCGACCGTTGTAGCTAACTAAATTTATACCCAATCAGGTATAAATCCACCTAATACCTTATAAATTATACCCGTAATGATATAAAAATGGTTTTTAAATTAATTTTATACCCGAAAAGGTATATTTAAATTATTTATTTTTATTTTTATACCCTAAAAGGTATAGATAGGATGAATAAGCTAAGTCAATTTGTAAAAAAAAGAAGGAAATTTCTTGGGTTAACTCAAGAAGATCTTTCATTCAAGGCTGGGGTAGGTCTGAGGTTTGTAAGAGATCTTGAGCAAGGTAAACAAAGTTTACAAATGGATAAAGTAAATCAAATATTATCATTGTTTGGTCATGAACTTGGTCCAATCCAATCAGAAAGAGATGAAGAAAGCTAAAGTATATATGTATGATAAAATGGCGGGTATATTAACTGAAGATGAAAATGGGTTTCATTTTCAATATGATCAAACATACCTAAAATCAGAAGAATCAGAACCTATTAGTTTGACGCTACCTCTTAAAAGTAGTGTCTTTGAAAGTAAGATACTATTTCCTTTTTTTGATGGATTAATACCAGAAGGTTGGCTACTGGATATAGCTCAAAAAAATTGGAAATTAAATCCAAGGGACAGAATGGAAATATTATTAAAAGCATGTCAAGATTGTATCGGGGCTGTATCAATAGAGGCAATTTAAAGTCATGGAAAATAAATGCCTATACTGTTATAAAGAAATTAATTCGACAGAATTAGAAACTCCTGCTGGAACAGAAGGATATCATCCAAAATGTAGCAAAAGGTTTTTCGGAAATTCTGCTCCAGTAATATTAAATTTTACAGAAGACCAAATATTACTATTAGCAGAACAAGTAATAAAAAGTAAAAGAACTATAACAGGTGTTCAACCAAAACTTTCACTTGGATTAAGCAATGAAATAAATACGCCTGTACGTTTTACAATTGTCGGATTATGGGGAGGGTATATTTTAAAACCTCAAACCAGTTTTTTTTCTAATCTTCCAGAAATTGAAGACTTAACAATGCATTTAGCTGAAATCAGTAAGATTAAAACTGTTGAACATTCTCTAATAAAGCTAAAATCAGGGCAACTAGCCTATATTACTAAGAGGATTGACAGAAATAATGGTAAAAAATCACACATGGAAGACATGTGTCAATTAACAGAAAGGTTAACCGAACATAAATACAAAGGGTCTTATGAACAAATTGCAAAAGCAATTAAGCGTTATACGGCTAACCCTGGTCTAAATGTAACAGATTATTATGAACTAGTTCTATTCAGTTTTTTAACAGGTAACAATGATATGCACCTAAAAAATTTCTCATTATTAAAAAGAAATTTGACTTATGATTTGTGTCCCGCATATGACTTAGTTGCATCTGAACTAGTTGTAGAAGGAGATGATGAAGATCTTGCATTGAACTTAAATGGGAAAAAGAAAAAAATTAAACGGAAAGATTTTGAAAATGCTATGAACTCAGCCGGAATTGATCAAAAAGTAATTGAAAACATATTTAAAAAATACAAAGAACTACTTCCTAAATGGATCAAATTTATAGATGAAAGTTTTTTGCCTTTAGCAATGAAAGACAAATACAAAATTTTGATTAATAAAAAATCAATTCAAATCGAACTATAAAAAATAGCTAAAACATTATATAGAAAGCGTTTTAACGCTTTTTATATTTGGCGTTGGCATTCATTAAAAAACAAACAAAATCGAGAAAATAAATGGCATTATTTAAAATAGAAAAATCTTTAGAATACATAAAAGAAAAACCATTCCGACTTGAAAAAGAGATTCAAGATTTAACAGAAAGTAATCTAAAGACAATTCTCGAACTTGATTTTGTGAAGTCCGAATTTGCTCTGAATAACTTCCGAATTGACACTCTTGCGTTTGACAAAGAAGCGAATGCTTTTGTAATTATTGAGTATAAACGAGATAAAAACTTTAGCGTGATTGACCAAGGTTATGCCTATTTATCACTAATGCTAAATAATAAAGCAGATTTTATTTTAGAATTTAATGAAAATCTTGATAAAACACTCAAACGAAATGATGTAGATTGGTCACAATCGAGAGTTTTATTTGTTTCACCAGCTTTTACAAATTATCAACGTGAGGCAATAAATTTTAAAGACTTACCAATTGAACTTTGGGAAGTAAAAAGATTTGAAAACAATACTGTTTCATATGAACAAATTCAAAAAGCCGGAGCACAAGAAAGTATAAAAACGATTTCCAAAACTGACCAAACAATTGACAATGTTGCGAAAGAAATAAAAGTTTATTCCGAACAAGAACATTTGGAAAACTCAAACGAAGAAATTAAGGAACTGTACGAGAAAATGAAAAACGCAATTCTGAATTTTGACAATATAGAAGTTAAGCCGAAAAAGAAATACATTGCTTTCGTTTCTGGCAGAAATGTAGTTGACATTCATCCTCAAAGAAAAGCCTTGAAAATTTGGATTAATATGACAATTGGCGAACTTGACGACCCGAAAGGAATTACAAGAGATGTTTCTTCGACAGGACATTGGGGAAATGGAGATTATGAATTACAAATAAATTCGGACGAACATTTAGAATATATTTTAAGTCTAATTAAACAGTCAGTTAGAAAGAATAAAAAATAACGAAATGCCAACAACTAGTGCTGTAATTCATAAATTCCATCGCTTATTTCACTCCTCTTTTTCCTTTATACTTCGTTAAAATTTTAAACCGTAACTATGGCTATGCTTGAAAATTTTGCCTTGTCTAAAGAAAAAAATGATGCAAAATTTAAGCACCGTTATTTATGAGGTACAGCACTAGGTATTCGGCGTGCCGATTACTCCCTTCGGTCATGAGATCGCTTCGCTAAGTTTGCCAACGCTGAATACCATGTTGATAGCCTGTTCCGAATTTTCTTCGGTAGATACGTAGCCCCTTATGGGGAATGCAATACAATATCTTATTTTGAAAGAATGACTTAGTGGTTTTTAGTCTTGCATTTGGGTGAGCAAAACCCATTGTTGTTCACAGATTATGTTTTTTAAAGGAGCTTATGAACTCATTTCAATCGGTTCTCGGTTGATGCTTATTAATCATCACAAAAAAGCATGAATTATGAAAAACCTATATTTCTAATGGGTAAGTTATTGTTTAACCATGAAATTGCATTTATGACTTGAATCCAGCTATACTTCTTTTCATATCAGTATTGTATTTTTAAATTCCAAGCTCTAATATTGCCTTATGAAAGGGTGGGATGGATTGAAAATAATTGTTAGATTTGGTAGGAGGATATAGTTCGGATATACGGAATAGTGTATATCGAATTGTTAGTGCACATCGTCCACTCCAACCCAGTACTCAAATTAAACTTGGTTAATAGTAACTTATAAGTTACATTTGTATTATGAATGAAAGAGTTCGCCAAGTTGTTGAGTTTGAGAATCACTTCAGTAGTTTCCTTAAGAAGCAACCCGTTAAGGTTCAAAATAAGATATTTAAGATTATTGAGGCAATCGAAACTTTAGAAAGGGTGCCTAAAATTATCTTAAAGCTTTAACAGGGACTGATGGATTATATGAAGCAAGAATTCAACTTGGATCGGACATTTGGCGTGTATTTTGTTTTTTTGACAAAGGGAAATTAGTAATTCTACTGAATGGATTTACTAAAAAGACACAGAAAACACCTAAAAGAGAGATTGAAAAAGCATTGGGTTTGATGTAGAAGTATTACGCATTTAAAAATAAATAAGATGAGCACTAGAGATTGGAAAGAAATAAAAGACGAAGTATACGGAGAAAAAGGTACATCTAGACGTGATGAATTAGAGCGTGATTTTGATTCATTTAAAATTGGTTTACTTCTTAAAAAAGCACGTGAAGGAAAGCAACTAACTCAGGAGCAACTTGGAGAACTCGTGGATAAAAAGAGAACGTATATTTCCAGAATTGAGAACGATGGTAGTAACATTACACTCAAAACGTTATTTGATATCGTGGAGAAAGGTCTTGGCGGTAAGGTTAAGATATCAATCCATATATAAGTTAAGTCGATGCACTAACACAGCCTTCGACGTCAGCCTGTGCAACCCTTCGATTTTTACATTCATGTAAATCTAAATGTTTGTATCTTCGATAAAACATTTAGCAAACAGGCCGCACGCATAGCCAAGCGGTTTAATTAACATTAGCATAATAAACGAGACAAGTATTGTTTTGTCAAAACAGAACTATGAGACATCTCTTCATATCCTTACTGATTTTAACTTCTATAAATTGCAGTTCTCAAAATGGTCAATGGCCTGGGATCCCTCTTTTTAATGAAATTGTTCTGAGAGATCAGAACTCATTTATTGGAGTTATAAGTTCGGCTACCCTATCATTTGGTTTGGCTCAATTTGTTTTTAAGAATACCGAGCATTTGAATTTTTACCAAGCAAGAGTGGGCGTATTTGGTACAACCTAAGGAATGGTAATTATGGAAAATTTTGGAATTGAAAAAAGAATCGCACCTTGGTTTGGCTTAGGAATAGAAGTAAATAACCAACAATGGATATATGAAGAGAGAAACGGTGCGAGAATGGGACTCAACCTCTACTATCGATGGCATTTATTTGGTAGAAAAAAAATCAGTCCCTTTCTTGAATATGGAACAGGGTTCTTCTATGGATTTAGCGAATTTCCGCCTAATGGGACATAATCAAAATAAAAAAGAGCAATTGGGATGGGAAAGAAAGATTAAGCAGGGAGAAGGTTGAAAAAGACAATTCTATCGAAAAAATCCTTTGGAATTATGACGAAGGAGCCAAAAATACGGAGAACATTAGAATCTTTATCCAAAATGAATATCTAATTATGGAACGTGGAAATCTATACCATTCTCTGTATGATATAAAAAACGAGAAAGTTTTAATAAATGAGGAAAGTCCTTGGCAAAAAGCTAAAGAAGATGGAAAAGAGGGACTCAATAAATGGATTAAAGAAAATTTACATGATAAAATTGGACGAATTATTAACGAAAAGAAATAATGCCAGCAGGTAACCACTAAGTAATCGGCGTGCTGATTACTCCCTTCGTTCATGAGATCGCTTCGCTAAGTTGGCCAATATTTTGACAAGCTCAATGGAGCCCGCCAAATAACATGTTGACTGCCTGTTCCGAATTTTCTTCAGGAGATCCGGTGTCTCCTATCGGGGAATCTATCCATAGTGTCCGCAAAAAAACTAATCATTTTTAGGTCTTTGATAAGAAAACTTCAAAGACAAGGCTTGTGAAGTTTTTAATTGTCAAGCGTTTATATTTATAAATGCGATGTCCCGAGCCTGTCTAAGGAACGGCAATTTAAAACACGATTGCTTAGCCTGCCGATGTGACCATAACGTAGTATTTGGAGTTTTCTTGCAAAGACTACATAGCCTTATTTTGGAAAATAGATAGGGTGGTTAAAAGCACCGCTATTAGGTTTCAAAAAGCACGCTAGATGACCAAATTTCAGAAGTAAACCACAAAAACCGTAAGCTTTATAAATGGCGAATTCTAGAAGTGTTTTACCTTTTTTTAAATATAATTATTGAATTAATTTGTATTCAAATGGAGCATATTATTAATTTAGTGGGAAATACAAGCTTACGACGAAGGAGGAGGATGCGTTCAACAAAAAATACAGTGCATTTGGCAAATAGTGCTAAAAATGAAGATGATAGCAGAATGATACTCAATGAGATTGAAGCAGAGCAATTCAAAGCTCAAACCAATGAAGAAATTGCGAATGCCACTCCCTATATGCAATTAGGGAAAGAACAAATTAAAACTCCCAAAGAAGCATTGAACCAAAGTATTGAAAGACAGAAATTAGGAACAGCAAAACCTTTTGAAGTCTTTCATGCACAACAATTTTTCCTGTACCCCAATTGGATTATTTGCAAGCCGTGAGTGACTAAAATAAAGCACAGTATGCTTTGAAAGTTGCGAAAGGTGAAACACTTTAAAATTAAAACAAATGTTTGACAAAATAATAGTTAGAAAAATCAGTACATCAATCATATCGAACAAAAGCATTTTACTGGTAATCATTTGTTGCCAGGCATTGCTTTTCAGCGCCTGTGCTCAAAATACTAAGCAAACTTCAGATGCTACAAACGCCGGTAAGCAAGACACCACTGATTTGAACCAGTTATCCGATGCCAAGAGCCCTTATTTGCAGCAACATGCAGATAACCCGGTCCACTGGCATGAATGGGGTTCGGATGCGCTGGAAAAAGCCCAAAAAGAAAACAAGCCACTACTCATTAGTATTGGCTATGCGGCATGCCATTGGTGTCATGTAATGGAACATGAGTCTTTTATGGATAGCAGCGTTGCTAAACTCATGAACGAAAACTTTATACCCATTAAGATTGACAGGGAAGAGCGGCCCGATATTGACCAGATATATATGAATGCGGTACAGCTCATTTCAGGGAGTGGTGGATGGCCATTGAATGCTTTTGCTTTGCCCGATGGAAGGCCATTTTATGCCGGAACTTATTACCCTAAGGACCAGTGGAAGCAAATCTTGAAACAAATGGCTGATGTGTATCAAAACCAGCATGAAAATGTCGTTCAACAAGCCGAGCAATTGACAAAGGGAATAAAAGGTGAGGAAGTGATCACCGTTCCCGGAGACAGCACCATAGAATTCTCCAAAGCTACTTATACCGGGATATTCGAAAACTGGGAATCGATGATTGACTATGAAAAAGGCGGATACAGCCGTACCCCGAAATTTCCCCTGCCGGTAGGTTGGGAATTTCTCTTGCAATACCACTACCTGACCGAAAATACGGAAGCCTTGAAAGCGGTAAAACTGACACTCGATGAAATGGCCAAAGGTGGGATTTACGACCAGATCGGAGGTGGCTTTGCTCGCTATTCTACCGATGCAGAATGGTTTGCACCACACTTTGAGAAAATGCTTTATGACAATGGGCAGCTCGTAAGCTTATATGCACATGCTTATAAACTTACCAAAGATGAGTCCTATGCAGGGGTAATCAGAGAAACCCTAAATTTCATCGAAGGGGAAATGACCGATTCCAATGGTGGATTCTATTCATCTTTGAATGCTGATAGCGAAGGAAAAGAAGGTGAGTTTTACGTATGGACTCAAGATGAAATTGATGAAGTATTGGATAAAGAAACTGCAAAACTCATTTCCAATTATTATCAGGTAAATAAATCTGGAAATTGGGAGCACAATAAAAATATCCTGTATCGAAAAGAAAGCAAAAAGGAATTCGCTCAAAATAATAAGCTCAACTTGGAGCAATGGGATAAGATCCTTTCCAAATCAAAAGACAAATTACTAAAAGCACGCTGGAAACGCATCCGTCCATCTACAGATGATAAAATACTGACCAGTTGGAATGCCTTGATGTTAAAAGGATACATAGACGCCTACCTGGCTTTGGGGAAGGAAAAATACCTGAAAATAGCATTGCAAAATGCCCGCTTCATGGAAGATAATATGCTCAGGGAAAACGGCTTGCTGTGGAGAAATTATAAAGATGGTGAAGCAGGGATTGAAGCATTTTTAGATGACTATGCACTTTTAGCAGATGCGTATATCCACCTTTACCAGGCTACTTTCGATGTACATTGGCTTCATCAAGCCAAATCCATTGCAGACTACGCCATCGCTCATTTCAGGGACGAAAACAGTGGCATGTTCTTTTATACTTCTGATGAATCTGAAGCATTAATTGCCCGGAAAATGGAAATCAGCGACAATGTGATTCCGTCTTCTAATTCTGTTATGGCCAATGTGCTATACAAACTGGGGGAGTACTACTATCTAAAGCCGTACATTAACAAGAGTAAAATTATGGTGAATCATGTTTCAGAAGAGATTTCGCAGAGTGGACCTTACTATGCGAATTGGGCAATGTTGATGGGGTTGATGGCCTATGAACCTTACGAAGTCGCAATTATGGGAGAACAGGCAAGAGAAAAAAATCTAGCTATGCAGAAGGAATACCTCCCTACCTCACTTTTTATGGGTGGAAACGCTGAAAATATTCCGCTTCTTGAATATAAGTTGGTGCCAAGTGTCACAAGAATTTATGTTTGTAGGAATCGGGTTTGTAATTTGCCGGTGGATGAGGTGATTGAAGCATTAGGACAGATTAATTCTTGGAAATGAATAATACAGGTTAGAATGACAAAAAGTAAGTAATTATAACCTGTCTGAATTGTGGGTTCGAAAATAAAATGACGAAAGATGTTTCGATCATGAGTGTTTGAAGTTTCTCAGGCACAACAGTTTTTACAAGCCAATTTGGATTATTTGAAAGCCGTGATTAACTTTAATATACCGCAGTATGATTTGAAAGTTGCGAAAGGAAAGATAAAACAGTCTTACACAAAATAAATGAAAATAATTCTTCAATTAACAATGACTTGTCCAAACTGCAGACAAAAAAAAGGAAGAAACAATACCAACTCGTGCTTGTCAATACTTTTATGAGTGTGAAAAGTGTAAAATTAACGTTTAAGAGATTTCTTTCAGCTTAGCTTTATCTTTTTTTTTCAATCTGAAATCTCCAATATTTACCCATGGATGAGGTTTTTAGCCGTTATTTTGATTCAAAATAATTGTTATATTTGGACAGATATACAGCGCAATTAAAACAAATATACGTTTTGTCTTCATGTTATATCCAATGCTAAAAGACGACAGAGCATTCTTAACGCTACAAATTATAAAATAAAAGTGCGGTGTCAGCACTATAATCACTGACGACAGAAAAATGAAAACTACAATAAGACTATTATCCTGTTTTCTTTTCGTTTTTGCGACAGCAAATGCTAAAGCTCAGTCATTCACTTGTAACTCCTTTTGCGTAACAAACATACAAATGGACTCTGTTAGTTCAAACGTAATGAATGTAACGCTTTTGTTCTCAGGCAATAGTAATGATTTTATCAATTACCCCTATGTTTCGTTAATAACAGATATTAATGCGGATACCGTCGGGACGAGTACAATGAATTTTTTCGGACAATTTGGAAATACAAGCCAGACCTACGCTGTTAACACAAATTTAGATTCAATACCCACTAATTTTAATTACACAGTATATTTCAATTATGATACATCCGTTTGCGCATTGGCTTATCCTTGTCTATCATCAAGTATTGACGAATCTTATGCTTTTTTTGAATTTAAGATCTATCCCAATCCTTTTATTACAGAGACAGTATTACAGTCAGACAAATTTTTAAAAAATGCAACTTTAACCGTTTACAATTCATTCGGACAGTCAGTAAAACAGATAAAACATATTTCAGGACATACGGTTACTTTGCACCGAGAGAACATAAGGAGCGGGCTGTATTTTATCAAGATGACCGAGAATAACAAATTAATATTGGATGACAAAATAGTAATCACTGACTGACAGCACTACACGGACGATAAAAATGGAAAATCGTTGGAGAAACTTACAAAAAGACTCTTTTAAAAACTATCATGATACAGTAATTTCTGGAAAGCACCATAGTATCGATTTATTGTGTGGCAATAAAAATAGCGTAGTTGTAAAACCAATAACGATAAACTCAAACCAAAAAAGACTTATTAAAATCGATTGTTTAAGTCTAGAAAGAGATATAACTACTCCAAAATATTAATAAAACTTTCTATAACAATACCTAAGAAAACAGATCCGCCCTTTGGGTCGGCTCCGTTTCTTAGCTTAAACGTTGCCAGCAATTCCTCCCTTTTCCCGAAAAAAAATAAAATGCTTTAAGGTAACGTTTTGTATCTTATTCCTGCTCAATGCAAGACCGATTTTTAATTGATGCCTTAAAAGCTCGTGCGCAATTCTGGTTGGAATGTAAAAAGC
>Ga0307966_1001040_pt1 | contig 22480 bp, 19 predicted proteins | sample OrgLakmetagen646_FD_203141 | JGI IMG/M metagenome (GOLD analysis project Ga0307966, IMG submission 203141) | Saline water microbial communities from Organic Lake, Antarctica - #646 | ecosystem: Environmental > Aquatic > Non-marine Saline and Alkaline > Saline | place: Antarctica: Organic Lake... | reverse complement strand
AATAAAGTTAAAATATGGAAATTGGTATTATATAATGCAAGGAGATTCGAACCTAGGATCCGGCGGCTGCCGGATTATGAGCCTGACGAGCTACCGGGCTGCTCCACCCTGCAATAAAGTTAAAATATGGAAATTGGTATTATATAATGCAAGAAGATTCAAACCTAGGATCCGGCAGCTGCCGGACTATGAGCCTGACGAGCTACTCCGGCAGCTGCCGGACTTCACCCTGCAATAAGTAAAAGACTATAAAAGAAAACTTTTTTAGGACTCGTGTAAAGTCTTTTTTTTAAAAAATATCGCAAGCTCAAGGTCGGCACGACTTCAACTTATCGATGGCCTTGCCTTTTTCGATTAAGTGAGACAACCAGGGCACTCAATTATAGTTCGGAGGGCTTGTAGCGCTTTCCTACACCGTAGCAGCGCGGATACTTCCGGTAAATGGCGCGTAGGCCAGACTCCAAGTCTTCCTTTAAAAATGGCCGATCACTAAAGGCCACGACGCGGTTCTCGTATCCATCAATCTCGTACATTATTTTGTAGGGGAATCGTTCCTTTAATTCCTGGTGACGGAGCAAAGGTAAATGCGGCACCTTATCTGGCTCGATCATATTGAGAACGAGAATACCGCCGGGCCTTAAGAGTTGAACCAAGGTGTGAAACCACTCCACGTCCATCGGCGCACAGCGCACGGGGATGCCATCCTCTTCGCTGTAGAGGTCATCAATAATCAAGTCGTAGTTTGCCTCCTCTGCCTCATCATAGACCCACTCAACGGCATCTGCACCCACCAGGTTGCAGCGCTCGGAGCATTCAAAAAAGCCCTGAGCAATCGAGAGGTGCATCGGATCGATCTCGACACCGACTAGCCGTTCCAACCCAGCTAAGTCACAGAGCTGGCGTGCGACGGCCCCGGCACCAAAGCCCAACATGAGTCCATCCTTTATGCTCCCTACCGGACGATGCAGGGCGGGCAAGGTGATCAGATCCCACACTGAGCCGGAAAGCGGGCGGTCGGGATTCCACTGCGAGTGATGCACTCCGTTGCGGTAGAGCCGAAGGCTCGCGCCCGCCGACCGCACTTCGTAGCGGTTCCCGTCCTCCTCATGGCTCCATAATACTGCCATCGCGCTTAAACCATGCGTTCGGATTTACGGCACACCATGTCATGTGCTTCAGGTGGCACCCAATTTACCCAGTCGTCATCACCCTCCTCGATCATTTTAAGGATCTTACGACTTGTTTTAGCCAGCAGACTTGGGTCACCTATTCCGATAGGAAGAATACGCTTATTCTGAAGCAGGTGTTGATAGAAGTGCTCCCAGCGATCCGGCGCTTTAAAGTTTTCTGCAGTGACCAGCTCCATGCTGTGTGTATTGTGCCAGGGATAGACAAACAACTGCACCCGGTTCTTTAAAAGTCGGCCAAAGGACTCAAGGATGCCGCCGGGCAAATCCTGAGACCATTTTTCCTTAAAGAGTTCGTTCAGTAGGCCAATGCTGAGAATGATTGCGATCGGCTCTGCTGTGTAGCGGCTAAGATATGTGGCAATGCGATGAAACTCGGCACTACGACTGATCAGCACAGTTTTGCCGAGCGACTGCAGGGCATCCGCCCGGTCGATGAAATCCTCGTGGTCCACCGCGCCGTCATCGCGCAAAAGGTTATTCGTGCTGATTTCGCAGATTTCCAGCGCCCGGTCCCGCTGTTCTTTTTCCATCACATTAGAAAAGACCTTACGCGACTGCTGAATCATATCCAGGTGGAGCTTCAATACCGGGTTAAAGCTTCCACGTAGGAGCAGGATCGGTCGTTTATAAAGTGCATCTGCTGCCTGTATGACCTCGCCTTGCTCGTTAAACATAGCTGCATTGGCAAGCTCGCTCTGCACTAGTTGAAGCGCACACAAACGATTGTCCACGTAGCGGAACCCTTCCCCGGTGAAGCGCAACATATCAACTTCGACACTCTCCATAGAGATGCCATCGCCAAGTGAGTCGACAAAATCCTCAAGACTATCGCGATAGTTAAAAGCGGCATAGATGAGATTGACCCCTACCTCGCCGAGCGCCTCCATTTGACCGGCATTAGTCTCATCCAGGAGTCGCACATGCAGCACAATGTCACAGGGCTTCGTCCCTGGTTTTAGTTGTAAACGAATCCCGAGCCAGCCATGGCACTCACCCATATCCTGATAACCTCTCGCTCGAACCGTATTGCAGAAGGAGAAGAAAGTCGTATTCTTGCCCCGCGCAGGGCCGAGACGATCCTCAAGAAGATCGTATTCATACTCCAGCATGGAGCTAAGTCTCGACTCAGAGACATAACGCTGGGCTTTGCCATAGATGGCATCGCTCATGGTCATATCATAAGCGGAAATGGTTTTGGCAACTGTGCCCGAGCTTCCAGAGACACGAAAAAACCAGTTTGCCGTCTCTTGCCCGGCCCCGATTTCTGCGAAGACGCCGTAGCGCTTCACGTCGAGGTTAATCGCCAGGGCTTTCTCGTAGGTGCTAAGTATCTTTCGTGCCGCCATGCTCTTTGAACTAAAGCTGCCCAAAACGAAAGCAACACCTGAAAATCAAACTCGATGATGGCGGGAGCGGATGCAAACTACAGGCTTAAAGAAAAGCGGCTCGGCGCGCTTCGATGGCCCATTGGTAAATCTGCTCATACTTGGCGGCGGACTCGTCCCAGGCGTAATTCTGGCTCATCCCGTTTTTCTGCACCTGAGTAAACTCATCCGGACGGTCATAGTAGGTTGCACAGGCCCAGCCAATGGTATCGAAGAGTGCATCGGGGGTGGCATTGTTAAAGAGAAATCCGGTGCCGGAGCCCTCGCCTTCAACATAAGGCTCAACTGTATCGATCAGCCCTCCGGTGGCACGAACGATGGGAGGGGCTCCATAAATCATAGCGTAGAGCTGACTCAGGCCACAGGGCTCAAAGCGACTGGGCATGATAAGGAAATCGGCCCCGGCTGGAGAGAGATGCGCGAGCTTGTTGTCAAAGCCGATGTGGGCGGCGAATTTGCCGGGGTGACGCTCAGCCAGACTGCCAAACAGATGCTCCAACACAGGATCGCCCGTCCCCAGAACTGCGATCTGGATTTCCATGGTTTGCATGAGGCGGTCGCCGATCGAAGCCAGAAGGTCGAGGCCCTTCTGATCCACCAAGCGCGATACGACGGAGAAGACAGGGATGGATGGATTTACCTTCAGACCGTAGGCCTCTTGCAGGGCCGACTTACAAGCGGCCTTGCCCGACATGTCTTTAAGTGAGTAATTCTGCGGTAGGAGCGTATCCGTGGCGGGATCCCATTCAGAATAATCAACACCATTGGTCACCCCAATAAGGTCCCCCGCACGATAACGGAGCAAATGCTGCAAGCCGCAGCCCCCGCTGGGCTCTTGAATTTCGCGTGCGTAAGTAGGGCTAACGGTGGTGATCTTAGTCGAATGGCAGATACCGCCCTTGAGCATGTTGAGTTCGCCTGCAGACTCCAAGCCATCCGGACGATAGACGGATTCAGGCAAGCCGGCGTAAGCGAGTAAGCTGTGAGGGAACCAGCCCTGGTGCTGCATATTATGCAGAGTCATGAGACTGGCGGCACGTCCCATCGGAGCATGCCGCTCATTGGTATTGAGATAAACAGGGAGCAGACCCGTTGTCCAATCGTGGCAATGCACCACGTCGGGCATCCAGTCCATGTGGTAGCAAAGATCGATGGCGGCCCGACTCAGGAAGGTAAAGCGGCGACCATTATCTTTTTCATCACCGGAAGGTCCGAGATAAACAGAGGCGCGGTCAAAAAAGGCGTTGTGCTCAATCAGGTAACAGGTGGCTGCAGATCCCGGAAGTGTCATCTCCCAGACACGCGCATAGGCTTCGTGACCGCCCATGTGCACGACAAGTGGGTCGTCAAAGGGGTGCTCATCCTCGCTGTGCCGAAGACCCGCATATTTCGGAATGACGATGCGCACGTCATGCCCATTTGCGGCAAGCGCCTTGGAAAGTGCGCCGACGACATCGGCGAGCCCTCCGACTTTGATCAAAGGTGCAAGCTCCGGTGCCACCATCAATATTTTCAGCGGAGGTCTATCCATTTTTCGATATTTCCTGCGTATGGGTTTGAATGCCCTCATCGTCGTCTTCGTAGTCATCGTCGTCTTCGAATTCGGGCAATTTGTAATTAAAAATCGGCAGAAAGCATAACAGGCCGATGCTGGTAAGGACCATGATTAGCAAGCCCGTCACATCGTGCACCGTCCCGATGTCGCCTATCAAGGGCAGGCTCCACTCCGCATCAATCGCATTCGGCCCATAATGGTAGGACCATAGAGTGAGGAACATGCTGCGGATCAAATTCATCAAAACCGCCAGACACATCGCGAGAAAGACCATAAGAGCTTTCTTCCAGAATTGCTTGAGAAAGACCGCCCCAAAGAAAGAACCGGCGAAAAGACATCCCGTCAATGAACGTATTCCGGAGCAGGCCTCCTCAACCCCGACACTCCCCTCGGGCAGGATCAAAACGTTACCCTGCCGCTCCAATTCGTAGCCCATAAAATCGAAGACTCCGAAAACCACGACCGTGACCTTGTTCATAAGGAACACCCGTATCATGTTATCCAAGACCGCGACCATCGGTGCGGACAAAAGCCAAATTAAGGCAGGAAAGATAAAGAGTAAGGTCACCGAAAGCCGGGCCTTCAAGGCCATCGGCTTTCCGTCCACCGTCTCTTTGGTAAAGATGAAGACCGAGCTGAGCAACATTCCGGAAAAACTCACAGCGATCGCGAGCGAAGCGGGGTTTTGCGGCCCGGTAGCCATCCGAATCAACATGCCGATCGCAAAGAGCGAGAGACTCAATAATAATCCGATCGCGGCCAGCCACTCAAGAGTGCGGGTGGCGGCTGGCGAGGAATGAGACGGGGCCGTGCTTTCGTCTGATTCCGTACCACGAAAGAGATAACTGCGAACCACCGGCCAGCGGTGATACAACACGTAGCCCACAAAAAACGGCACAAGGAAGCCGAAACTGTAGTCCTCGTTTTTGACCCACCAAAAAACTTGGTCCCAGATCATTAAAGCAGCAAAACCCACCAGGATGAAGGCGGCTGCGATCTGGTTACTAGGCAAGTTCTTGAAGTTGTAATTCTCGAAAGTTTCGCTCACGACACGGTTCAGGAGATATAAAAGGTACCCGTAAAAGGTAAAATCAGCGGCACAGTTGCGGCCCATGCACACAAATGCAACTCCGAAAAGGACAAGAACAGAGGCTATTTAACCATCGACGGGAGCTTGTTAAAAGGCCAGGATTGTCAGCTAAATTAAATGAGTGATACCACACCCAACGCAACAAATACCAAACTATCGCCCTCGATGCAGCGGCTGCATGCCTATTGGCGGATGCCCTATATTCTTGCGCCGAAGGACCCGGAGGACTGCGGGAACCCTTTTACCAAAATCACCCAAAGCGGGGACGACCGCAAAGAATACATTCTTTACCGCGGCCGACTGAACTATATTGTAATGAATCGCTATCCTTACAACGCGGGCCATTTACTGGTCCTTCCATTTCGTGAGGTTGGTTGCCTCGAGGACTTAAGTGGAGAGGAGCGACACGAGCTGATGGATCTGATCATTAAAGCACAAAAAATCCTGACACGGGCCCTTCAACCGGACGGCTTCAATACGGGCTTCAACTTTGGCAAAGCCGGCGGGGCCGGCATCCCCTGTCACCTGCACTGCCATGTGGTGCCCCGCTGGGACGGCGATACCAATTTCATGCCAGTCATTGGCCATACCCGCGTGCTTCCTGACTCGATGGATGCTATGTGGGAACGCCTCAACGACTGCATTGCAGATTAAGAGTCGAGACCACTACCGACAAAACCACATCCCGGACGAACCTATGCCGCAAGAGACACTCCACTTCGCAAACGCGCGCCAGCTCAGCCAGCTCTTCAACAACGACCCCAGGAACCTCGAAGAGGTCGAACAAGCCCTCGACGTGCGCCTAGCCAGCCGCGAGGACTGGGTGAAAATTGAAGGCAATAACGAGTCCATCGAGCGAGTCAAAACACTCTTCGAACTACTTGAAAGCGCACGTAAGCAAGGCATCCGCATTCGCAACTCGGACTTTCATTTCACACTGCGCTGTGTTCAAGAAGATCGCGGCGATGAGCTGCGCAGCATCTACGCCGACCCGCTGATCATCCGGCTCAAGCACCAAAGCGTCGTGCCCAAAACCCTGAATCAAAAGCGCTACCTTGAGGCCATTGCACAATACCCCGTGACCTTTGGCATCGGCCCGGCCGGCACCGGCAAGACCTACCTTGCCATGGCGATGGCCCTCCAAGAACTTCTCAGCGGTGCCGTCGAGCGAATCGTCCTGACCCGGCCCGCCGTCGAAGCAGGAGAAGCCCTAGGCTTTTTACCCGGGGAGCTAAAGGAAAAGATCCTCCCCTACCTCACTCCGCTCTACGATGCCATGCACGACATGATCGGCAAAGAGCAGACAGAGCAACTGCTTGAGCGCGGCGTCGTGGAAATCGCACCGCTCGCTTATATGCGCGGGCGCACACTTGCCAACGCATTCGTCGTGCTCGACGAGGCCCAAAATACGACCCACGAGCAAATGATGATGTTCCTCACCCGCCTTGGTGATGGCAGCCGGATGGTTATTACGGGGGACATTACTCAGGTCGATTTACCGCGTTCCAGACAGTCTGGCCTGCGCGAAGCAATGCGCATCCTGCACAAGGTTGCACAGATCAAACTTTTTCAATTCGAGGGCCTCGATGTGGTCCGGCACCCACTGGTGCAGGAAATCATTAACGCCTACGCCCAACACACACCTGAGTAAATTGACCGATGGCTGCACTTTCAAAAAAACAACGCACCCGCAAAGCGCAGGACTCCGGAAAAACCTCCCGCAAGGATAGGGGGAGAGGCAGTGACACCTCTGCCGCCAGTCATTTCCTTGAAACCAGCACCTGGATTGAAAGCGGGCTCTTCATTCTTTTTTCAACCCTTGTCGTGATCATTTCCTTTCTGGGGGAAGAACCCAAGGGGCCGCGCATCATCCTCAATCAATACGCTCCATCGCGAATCGTCGCCGAGTTCTCCTTCAACTATGTCAGTGAGATCGAGGCAGAGGCAAGAGCCGCCGCCATCCGCGCTCAAGTGCCTCCCGTCTTTCAGCGTAGCTTCGAACCCTATGAAAAATTTCGAACCTTTATTGCCGACCTAAACAGCAGCATTGCCAAGACCCAGATCAAGCATGAATCCGAGGGGAAAGATGTGCCGGCTCCCGAACGGGAGAGAATGGCCACTGAAGTCATTGAGCGAAGCAAACTTGACATTGCCCCAGGAGCGATCACGCGCCTGACGAGCAAGACCAAACCCAAGGAGCGCTCTGGCCTGATTAACGATGCGCTCAGTGTGCTGAAGTCGATTTACGAGGACGGGGTTTATTCAGCCACTCGTGCAGAGGCGAGTAAGTCGCAGCTCACGGTCATCCAGCTCATCGATGAAAGCGGTCGTGCAAATCTACCCAACGCTCGCTCCATAGACGACGCGTTGGTTACGCTTCGGGTCCGCCTCAATGCCCTTTCGGGCGATTCCGAGACCGCCCGAATCCTCTTTGAGATCTTCAGTGCAGGACTGCAGCCGAACCTATTTTACAGTCAAACTGCCACGCAACGGGCCATTGATCGGGCCGTTGCCCAACTAGAGCCGCAGAGCCGCAGCTACAGCGAAGGAGATACTCTGGTCGAACCTGGCAAAACCGTAACCGAAGCCGACCTCGAGCGACTCAATGCCTACCGGACCGTTAAACTCGAATTAGGCAACCGCTCTCTCATATTTAACGAACTCTTCCTGAGCAGGCTTATCCTGACTGTGCTCATGCTGATCGCAGTCTACATCTACGTGAGTCAAGGCATGCAAGACCTGCGCAAGCGCAATCGCGCCATTGCCATCACTGCAGTCAGTATTCTCTTAAATCTTCTACTGATACGAATGATCATCCTGTTCGGTGACAGTGGATTAATTAGTGGTGGCACCGCACGGAGCATGTTGCCCTTTATCGCCCCCTACGCCCTCGCTCCTATTCTGGTCGCCGTGCTAGTCGGCTCTGCACCGGCGGTGCTTTCCGCCCTGATTATCTCCGTGATCTTCGGCCTCATTCACGGTAACTCCATCGAATTGTTCCTTATCGCCTTCTTAGCAGGAGTGGTGGGGGTCTTTGCCGCGTCGAACATTCGTAAACGCTCCCAACTGGTGCGCGCCGGCCTCCTCGTCGGTGTTAGTTCCGCGATCGCAGGTGCGGCTATCGCACTACTGAATGGTTTCCCTGCCGGATTGGTAGGGCAGCAAACCTTAATTGCGCTCATCGTCGGAGTGGTCACCGGCGTCCTGGCGGTGGGCCTGCTTCCCATTTTCGAGCAGGTCTTCAAGATCAGCACCGAGATTACCCTCCTGGAATTGACTGACTTTAACCACCCTCTGCTCCGGCGCATGCAACTGGAAGCACCCGGCACCTACCACCATAGTTTGATGGTGGCCAATCTCTCGGAAAATGCCGCCGCCGAGATCGGAGCCAGCCCCCTGCTCTGCCGTGTCTGCTCCTTCTTCCATGATATCGGCAAGCTGGTTAAACCGGAGTATTTTGTCGAAAATCAGCGCGATGGGATCAATCCACACGACGAGAAAAACCCCTCCATGAGCGCCCTCGTCATCAAGGCACATGTGAAGGAAGGCGTCGAAATGGCACGCAAGAATAAGTTACCACGTGTCATCACTGATGTGATCCGCCAGCACCACGGCACCAGCCTGATTCAGTATTTTTACTATCAGGCCCAACAGCGCGAAAAGAAAGACGAGAAAAATGGCAGTGCAAAGTCGCCCAGCTCAAATAAGACGGAGCAGACACGCATCGACGAAAGCACTTACCGCTACGATGGCCCGCGACCTGCCTTCAAAGAAAGTGCCATTATCTTCTTCGCTGACGGCATCGAGGCAGCCAGCCGGACACTCAAGAAAGTGACACAACCAAATGTCGAAGAACTCATCGATAACATGTTCCAAAGCCGGATTAAAGACGGTCAACTCGACGAGTGCCCCCTTACTTTTCAAGAATTGGACAAGATTCGTAAGAGCTTTATCTACACGGTATTGAACATGCTTCACGCCCGGATCGAATATCCCAAGGATGAAGCCGATGATGATGAGAACGTAACTGACGCCACCACACAAACTGACGCCACCAAACATGAAGGAGCTGCATCTGGAAATCAGTAACCGGTATAGTTGCCTCAAATCCCCCAAATCGGCAACCGAGTGCCTTTTCGAGGCGATTGTGCAGTCCGGGAAGTTCCCGATTGGAGACGGCGAGCTATCGATCGCTTTTGTCGACGACGAGACGATTGCGCAGGTCCACGCCGATTTCATGGGCGACCCGAGCCCGACTGATGTCATTACCTTTCCAGCAGATGCCACCATGGATTCTGCTGGGGAGATCATCGTCTCCGTCGATCACGCCCGCAGCCGAGCCGTCGAGCTGAACGAACCTTTCAGCCGAGAACTCTCACTTTACCTCATCCACGGGTGGCTCCATCTCGCAGGATACGACGACCACGACGAAGCCGACCGGCTAAAAATGAGGGCCGCCGAACAAGAAGCACTTGCTCTTTTGGATTCGAGCGAGAAGGCTGTTGTTTATCGATTGCAGGATAAGCCATGATTATGGAACAAACAGAACCGAAGGTACCCATCACCCCACCCGAGCAGTGGGTCGACCTTTACGGGGATTATCTCTATGGCTTTGCCATGTCCCGACTGAGAAACCCGGACGCCGCAGCCGACTGCGTGCAGGATACTTTCCTGGCCGGCATTAAAGCGCTCGACCGCTTCGACGGGAGCCGTGATATCAAATTTTGGCTGCGCGGCATCATGCGCAATAAGATCGTCGACCAGATCCGGAAATCCATAAAAGAGAACAAGGTTGATATCGAAGCCGAAGACGAGGCCATACTGGAAAGCTTTTGGTTTAAATACAGCGGTATCGTCACCACCAATCCGGACCCCTGGCAGTTTAATCCCAGAAAATCTTACGATAATGGCGAATTTTGGAAAGTTTTTGAAACCTGCATCGATCAAGTTAAGAATCCTGCACGTCAGGCCTTTGTTCTCCGTGTCCTAGAAGACCAAACAACGGAAGAGGTCTGTAAGGTAATGGATATTAAACCGAACTATCTCTGGGTTCTCCTTCACCGCGCGAGATCCCAGCTAAAAACTTTACTCGAACAAAACTGGTTAAACTCAGATAATAAGTGATTCACCACCCGATGCTCCACCCCATGCTCACCTGCAAGCAAGTCTCGAACGCACTATCCAAGGAGGACTACGAAAAGCTCTCCCCGCTCAAGCGTTTTTTCCTTAAACTGCACGTTAAACTCTGCATATTTTGCGGCAAATTCAACCGGCAGGTGATGGAGTCTCAGGACATGTGCCGGTGCTACCATGAGCATGAAGAAGAACTCAACAGCCAGCGCCCGAAACTCGATGAGGGCAAAAAAGACGAGCTAAAAAAACTGCTCGTCTCTCAGACTGAGGACTAGGCTTTCACCAACCCTCAACGCCGCGAACACCCGAGACGTAGCCGAAGCCCTTCGGCTTTGGCCGAGCCACCCTCAACGCCGCGAATTTTACCTCGAACAAAACCCGTTCGCAGTGAGGGCTTGCCCCCAACCATGTGATCAATACTGTCCCACGCATGGACTCCTGTAATACTACTGCCTGCCAATCTGCACGTGAAATCTTCCAAGAGCTGGAAGAATACTACGACGAGCATAACCTGTATTTTCAAACCATCGGCTCGGTCCTAGAGGCCGCTGATATACTTGATATACCGCATTATCTAAAGCTCATCATCTCGCAGCCGAAAAACGAGATCATGGTCCACTGCCCGGTTCAAATGGATGACGGCACCTGGCAACTTTTTAAGGGCTACCGCGTGCAGCACAATAATGTGCTCGGCCCCTACAAGGGCGGGATCCGCTACCACCACGAGGTCAAGCTCGACGAGGTCAAGACACTCGCGCTCCTCATGACGATGAAATGCGCCCTCGCACGTCTGCCCTACGGTGGTGCCAAAGGTGCGCTTAAAATTGACCCGCACGCTGTCAGCCCGCGCGAGCTCGAACGCGTCACCCGAAGGTTCACTGCTGCACTCGAAAATAACATCGGCCCCGATTACGACATTCCTGCACCGGATGTCGGCACCAATGCCCAAATCATGGCTTGGATGGCTGACACCTACATCAACTTTGCCGAATCATCCAAGAAGGTGACTGCGCGGGGCGTTGTCACCGGAAAGCCGCTGGAGTTCGGTGGCTCCGCAGGCCGGGAGAAAGCCACTGGTCAGGGTCTGGTTTATGTGCTGGAAACCATCCTTCCTGGTATCGGCATCGACCTTTCGACTCAAAGCTTTAGCTTGATCGGCTATGGTAACGTAGGCTCCTGGACGGGCCGCCTCCTCCAAGCCAAAGGATCAAAACTAAAAGCAGTTTTGGACCACACTGGTGCTATTTTAAATGAAAGTGGTATCGATGCCGAACAACTCGCCGCCTATGTGCGGAATAATGGCGGCGTGGCCGGATATCCTGATGCTCAAAAAATATCTGAAGACAGCTTCTACTCGACGCCGGTTGACCTCTTCATCCCGGCCGCACTTGAACAAATGGTTGATCTCGAACATGCCAAAAAAATTCAGTGTAGAGTGCTTGTCGAAGCGGCAAATGCGCCCACGACACCCAACGCAGAGCGTCACCTGCTGGAGAAAGGTGTCGAAGTGCTCCCTGCGATTCTTTGCAACGCAGGCGGGGTAACTGTCAGCTATTTTGAATGGAAACAAAACCGCCAATCCGAAACCTGGGATGAAGAACTGGTCGATGAACGATTGAGGAAGGTGATGCGAAGGGCCGCCCAGCGCGTGCTCGACACGGCAAAAGAGCTCGACTGCAATATGCGATTAGCCTCCTACGCCGCAGCCCTGCAACACATCAGCAAAGTTTATAAAACGCGGGGTGTTTTCCCTTAAAAATAGGGCCTGCCAGCATCAATTCTCATTTAAACCCGCAATCGAAGCATTATGAGAGCAATTGTCTTTAAACCTATTTATCAGGAGCGCGTCTGGGGCGGACGGAATCTTGAGCAGAAACTCGGCCGTCAACTGCCGGAGGATAAAGTCATCGGAGAGAGCTGGGAGATCGTGGACCGACCGGAAGCACAATCCGTGGCCGCCGACGGGAGAACCATCCGCGAGCTGATCGAAGCCGACCCTGAGGGGATCATGGGCGAAGGCTGGCCTGCGGTGCGTCCCTTCCCAATTTTGGTCAAGTGGCTGGATTGTCAGGAAAAGCTGAGCCTTCAGGTGCACCCGCCTAAGGAGATTGCCGCTGAGCTGGGCGGCGAACCGAAAACAGAAAATTGGTATATCGCTGATGCCGAGCCAGGTGCCACACTCATGGCTGGCTTGAAAAAAGGCGTCCGCAAAGAGGACTTTGAGCAGGCGCTTAAAGACGACGCGCTGGAACCCCTTGTGCACACATTTTCCGTGCAGGCAGGCGAATCCATATTTATTCCCAGTGGCCGCCTGCACGCCATCGGAGGCGGCAACCTCATTCTTGAAATTCAGCAAAACTCCGACACCACCTACCGGGTTTACGACTGGAGCCGAGTCGGGCTCGACGGCAAACCGCGTCAGTTGCACATCCCAGAATCCCTGAAGAGCACTAATTTTGACGACTTTGAGCCGCAAACGATCAAGCCCTCAGGGACGTCGCAAATCCTAGCCGAGAGTGGCGTCTTCAAGCTCCGCAAAGAAGTGCTGCATCCGGGCGATACGCTCACCTTCTCCAGTGGCTCACCCACGATCATCAGCATGTTGAACGGCTCGCTTTTGGAAGACGATGGATCGACCCTCCAGCGAGGCGATAATGCCCTGCTCCCAGCTTCAGGAAATTTTCAATTCACCGCCACCAAAGCGACGGAATTACTCATCACCTCGGATTTTGCCTACGACATTGACGGCATCTCCCCAAAGCCTATAAATCCGCCATCTTAAAAAATGGCGACTCCAAATAAAGAATACGATTTCGCGGCGATCGAGCCGAAGTGGCAGGCCTATTGGGCCGAGAACAAGACCTACGAGGCCAAAGACTTCGTGGATCAGCCCACATTCTATGTGCTCGATATGTTCCCCTATCCCTCCGGCGCGGGCTTGCACATTGGCCACCCGGAAGGCTACACGGCCAGCGATGCACTGAAACGTTTCAAAAAGGCGCAGGGCTTCAACGTGCTGCACCCGATGGGCTGGGACGCCTTTGGCCTGCCGACCGAGCAGTATGCGATCAAGACTGGCACCCACCCGGCCATCACGACGAAGCAAAACGTCGCCAACTTTACCAAACAGCTCAAGCAGCTCGGTTTTGCCTACGATTGGAACCGGGAGGTCAACACCACCGATCCCGGTTACTTTAAGTGGACGCAGTGGATCTTTATGCAGCTTTTCAAGAAGGGCCTCGCCTACGTGGATGAGAAGCCCGTCTGGTTCTGCCCCGACCTCGGCACCGTTCTCGCCAATGAAGAAGTGCTCAACACGCCTGAAGGCCCCCGCTCCGAGCGCGGCAGCTTTCCCGTCGAGCGCCGCCCGATCCGTCAATGGGTGCTCCGCATCACTGAGTATGCCGAGCGCCTGATCGCGGGACTGAAGGACCTCGACTGGCCCGACTCCACCAAGCGCCTTCAGGAAAACTGGATCGGCCGCTCCGAAGGTGGCGAAATCACCTTCGACGTATCAGGCCACGACGCACAACTGACTGTCTTCACAACACGTCCTGATACACTCTACGGTGCCACTTATATGGTGATCGCTCCCGAGCACCCGCTGGTTGCCCAAATCACGACTGCCGACAAAAAGGAAGCCGTCGAATCCTATTTGGACAAAGCCAAGAGCAAGTCCGACCTCGAACGCGCGGAGCTCTCTAAAGAAAAGACTGGCGAATGGACCGGCGCGACGGCGATCAATCCCGTCAACGGCAAGGAAATCCCGATCTGGGTCGCCGACTACGTGCTCATCACTTACGGCACTGGCGCCATCATGGCCGTGCCAGCCCACGATGTGCGCGACTTTGAATTCGCCAAAGAATTCGGGCTCGAAATCATCCAAGTTATCGACGATGGCGGCCAAGCAGATAAAGATGCCAACGGAGCACTCATCGAGGCCTATACCGGCCCCGGTAAGTTGATCAACTCCGGCGAGCAGAGCGATAAAGACTCCGATGCGGCCAAAGCCGCCGTGATCGAGCAACTCGCGGCGGACAACCGCGGCAAGGCCGCCGTCAACTTCAAGCTCCGCGACTGGCTCTTCTCCCGCCAGCGCTACTGGGGCGAACCCTTCCCCGTCGTCTGGGTCAGCGAAAGCGACTACGCCAAAGTGGACGACTCCCTTAAATCCGTCGAGCGCCCCGTGACCTTCGAGATCGACGGCGAGCTACGCCACGCCATCATCTTACCCGAGGCCGAGCTTCCGCTTGAGGTGCCCGTAGTCGAGAGCTACACCCCTTCGCCCGACGGCCAAAGCCCCCTCTCCAAAGCCGGCGCATGGCTGCACGTGTTTATCGATCCTGCAACCGGTGAAACTGCTGCCGAAGCCAAAGAGGGCTGGGTGCCCGGTATCCGCGAAACCAATACAATGCCGCAATGGGCCGGCTCCTGCTGGTATTACCTCCGCTACGTTGACCCGAAAAATACGGAAGCGCTGATCGATCCAGAAAAAGAAAAATACTGGGGCACGCCTGATCTCTATATCGGCGGCGCGGAGCATGCCGTGCTTCACCTACTCTACGCCCGATTCTGGCACCAGGTTTTATTCGACCTCGGTGTAGTCAGTGATCCGGAACCCTTCAAGAAGCTCTTCCACCAAGGTATCATCCTCGGGGAGGACGGCGAAAAGATGTCCAAAAGCCGCGGCAACGTGGTCAGCCCGGAAACCATCATCGAAGGTTATGGGGCCGATGCGCTGCGCCTCTACCTGATGTTCCTCGGTCCGCTCGAAGCCATGAAGCCCTGGAATACGAAGGGCATCGAAGGCATCGCGCGATTCCTACGCAAGATCTGGCGTCTGGTGGTCGATGACAACGGCGGTGTCAGTTCCAAAATAGGTGGGACGGATAAACTCGATGAAGAAACCGAGCGGGTGCTCCATGCCACCATCAAGAAAGTGACCGAGGATTACGATTCGCTCGGCTTTAACACCGCGATTTCCCAGATGATGATCTGCACCAACCAACTCGCAAAGGTCGATGCCCTCACACGCGAGTCCGTGGAAACACTCCTCAAACTGATCGCGCCCCTCGCCCCCCACCTCGCTGAAGAGTTGTGGGCGCGTCTTGCCCATGCCGGGAGTATCGTCGCAGCAGGCTGGCCCGTTTACGACGAGAGCAAGCTGGTCAAAAACACGGTCAAAATCGTCTTCCAAGTGAATGGTAAATATCGTGGCGATGCCGAACTGCCCGCCGACCACACGAAGGAGGATGCCATCGCGGCGGCCAAAGCCTGCGAGCGCGTGCAGAACTTCATCGAAGGAAAAACCATCAAGAAAGAAATTTACGTTCCCGGAAGGATCGTCAATATTGTCGCGGTTTAACCATGGTGGCCTGCCTTCGTATTCTGCTTCTTAGCTGCGCCCTGTTTAGCCTCGGCCAGCCACTTGCTGGACAGGCCCTCAAGGATGACTTGGAAGACGGCATCGCCTTGGTCACCTCCCGAAAAGGTGAGGTGACGCTAAAATCGACGGACGAAAAAAAACGTGATGCCGAGCTTCACGCAGTCGAGACCCTTTCGGGCCTAGAGGTCATCTGCGGAGGCGGCGATTACATCTTTTTCTCCTTATCCAATGGGATTGGTTTAGGCGTTTACGAAAACTCCCGTGTGCGATTTAAACGCTACCAACAGCGACCGTTCCCAGCTGAAAAGGAAAGCCTCGAATATGAACCGACGTTCTCGAAGTTAGACGTCGAACTGTTAGAGGGCAGCCTCATCTTTTCGGCAGAGCGCCTCTCGCCTCTGTCCGAGATCGTGATTAAACTGCCGAAGGGACAGGTCCGGATCCACCGGGCATCCGGCCGGGTGCTCTATGACGAAAGCGGTGCCCACATCAGTATTACCAGCGGTATTGTCACTTACGATTATCCAAACCCGGCGGAGCAGGCTTTCATTCACGCACCGAACCGGGTGCGGATCAGCGATCAAAGTGCCATGCTTGGGCGTATCGCCGAATCAAATAATATTGCATCCGATCCTTCCAGCGAACTGACTAAGCATCTCGTTGACGCCGCGCGCTATGCCAGCGAACGCGTGGTGTTTCGAGTCGCTTCAGAGGAAGCCTCCATTCCACAGCCGGTTCTCGTTGCCAAACCCGAGACCTTGCAACAACCCTCCCCCCGCCCCTATCGTTATCTCGACTAATGGCTGCCCAAGCTTCTGACTTTCTCCCGAATGATTACGCCCGACAACCCATCGGCCTCATTGCTGGCAAGGGGCGCTACCCCATTCTCGCGGCGGAGCTAATCCGCCGGGCTGGCCTGCCGGTCCGGCTGGTTTCCTTTTACGGAGAGACCGAAGCCGAACTGATCGAAGGCTTTCCGGCGAGGGAGCATTGCCAGGTCAAAGTCGGCCAGCTGGGTAAGTTACTGAAGTCACTCGACAAAATGGGCTGTGGCTACGCCTTGATGGCCGGACAACTCACACCGAAGCGGCTCTTCCATGGTTTGCATCCGGATATCAAGGCCCTGAAAATTCTCAATAGCCTGAAGCTCAAGAATGCCGAAACCATTTTCGGTGCGATTGCCTCGGAAATCGAAGCACTCGGCATCCAGATGCTCGACGCCCGCAGCTTTCTTGATGATCAACTCGCCAGCGAGGGGCTGATGACTCCCGGCAAGCTAAGAGCCAAATACGACTACATCGAACACGGCATCCGGATTGCCAAAGGCATCAGCGAACTGGATGTCGGCCAGGGCTGCGTCGTGCGCAAAGGCACCGTGCTTGCCGTCGAAGCTTACGAAGGCACCGACCCGATGCTGCAACGCGCCGGAACCTTTAAAACGGACGGCTTGATCTTTGTCAAAACCGTCAAACGTAACCAGGATTACCGCTTCGATGTGCCGGTCTTCGGTGAGCGCACACTCGACGTCATGCACGCCAGCGGCATCCAAACGGCGGCCTTAGAGGCCGGGCGCGTCATCATGCTCAATAAAGAGCAACTGCTCGAAAAGGCGAAAACGTTGAAGATCGAACTGCTGGGATTCAGCGGGGACAGGTTCTAAGCATCACTCACCGGTGTCTGGCACTTTGGAAAGTCCCTTTTGGAGGGCGATGTCGGGGATATCGATAACGACATGTGCGAGGAGACGAAGCGCCACCACTGCGATCACCATGATCACCGCCTCCAAAATAGCGACTAGGGCCACCGATACATTGGTGTAGTAAACCAGTTTCAACGCACCTACCAGAACAACCAGCGCGATCGCGATCCATGCCAGCAAATCCACCATCATGCGCAGATCGCTGTAAGCTGATTTGTGGCGCACCTCGCTCCGTAGGTTCGCGGGGAAACTCTGGCCGGAAGAGCGGTAAGTGGAGCTCCCCCTGGATGAACTTCTACGCCGCTTGGAGGAATGCCCATTATCCGATTGGTCCGATTGGTCCGACTTCCCCTCCATTACGCGCTCCCGGGAACTGCGGTAAGCGGCGTAGGCCTTATCCCACTGACGTTTGGAGAACTTTCGGGCAGAAGGGTCGATCTTCTCCCGCGAAGCTTTAAATGTATCAAAATCGTCCATAAGCAGAGTTTTATAATTGTGGCACAGCCGCAAGCAACTTCTTGGTGTAGGGGTGTTGAGGGTTACTGTAAATGGCTTCAGAGCTGGCTTGCTCGACTATCTTCCCCTCCGACATCACGAGCACATCGTCGCTAATGTGTTCCACCACGGCGAGATCGTGCGCAATAAACAAGTAAGTGAGCCCGAACTCGTCCTGTAGATCCTGCAAAAGGTTGACGATTTGCGCCTGCACCGAGACGTCGAGTGCGCTGACGGGCTCGTCGCAGATAATGAACTCCGGCTCGACAGCAAGGGCCCGCGCGATACCGATACGCTGACGCTGGCCGCCGCTGAACTGGTGCGGGTAGCGCTGAATGAAGTCGGCACCGAGCCCCACTCTTTGTAGTAAATCGGCCACGCGGTGCTCCTTTTGACTGCGCGACCAATCCTTAAAATGAATATCGAGGGGCTCCGCAATGATGCTAAAGATCGTCATGCGCGGATTGAGCGAGCCGAAGGGGTCCTGAAAGATGACCTGCATTTTCTTACGGTAAGGCTGAAACGCGCTGTTGCTGAGTGCGGTGAGTTCGACGCCCTCATAGGCGATAGAGCCAGCAGTCAGGGGCACGAGGCGGGCAATGGCGCGGCCTGTGGTGGTTTTCCCACTGCCGCTTTCCCCGACAAGGCCGACTGTTTTGCCACGCGGCACGGTAAAGCTGATCCCATCGACCGCCTTCACGTGGTCAACCGTGCGCTGTAAAATACCACCCAGCAACGGGAAGTGCACTTTTAAGTCGCGCACCTCAAGTAGATCAGTTGATTCTTTATGCAATTCTGTCATCGATAAATCGGATTACTACCCATAATTTGCTTTTTGACTATGAAAAATGCAACATATCTCGCTCACCCGTAGCCGAAAGCCTTAGCTTTTGGTCTGAACGGTCCGAAAGTTCGAAGCGCACTCCTAAAGCCTAAGGGCTTCGGCTACAAGAAAAGCATTTTAACGCTCGCCCGTAGCCGAAAGCCTTAGCTTTTGGTCCGAAAGTTCGAAGCGCACTCCAAAGCCTAACCCATCTTCGGCTACATCAAAAACATATTTGATGCTTCAACAGAATAGATCGAAGCTAGACTATTTGCTCCAACCCACGAACATGAGCGACTATTTCCCATGAGCATATCTCCCATAAAAGTCCCCCTACTCGACCTGAAGCCACAGTATCAGGCGCTCGCTGCGGAGCTGAATGCAGCCGTGGCAGAGGTCATCCAATCGCAATACTTCATCCTCGGCCCGGAGGTCGAGTGCTTCGAACGCGGCGTGGCTGACTATTGTGGCGTCGAACACGCCGTCGGCGTCTCTTCGGGCACGGACGCCCTGATCGTGGCCATGATGGCCATGGGTATTGGCCAGGGTGATGAGGTCATTACCTCCCCCTACTCTTTCTTCGGAACCGTCGGCTCAATTGTTCGTCTGGGAGCCAAGCCCGTTTTTGTCGATATCGAGCCGGACAGCTTTAACATCGACGTTTCCAGGATCGAAGCCGCGATCACGCCAAAGACGCGGGCGATCGCGCCGGTGCACCTCTTTGGGCAGATGGCACCGATGAAAGCGATCAATCGGCTGGCCCGCGACCACGACTTACTCGTCATCGAAGATGCGGCTCAGGCAATCGGGGCGAAGCAGAACGGGCATTCGGCCGGGTTCTTCGGCCACATGGGTTGCCTGTCTTTTTTCCCGACCAAGAACCTGGGCGGCTTCGGCGACGGTGGCATGATCGTCACCGACGATGCGGACTACGCCACCATTGCACGGCAGTTGCGCAACCACGGCATGGAGCCGAAATACTTCCACGCCCGCATCGGAGGCAACTTCCGCCTCGATGCCCTTCAGGCGGCGGTGTTGAATGTCAAGTTGCCGCACCTCGACAGCTGGCACGAAAAAAGGCGTAAAAACGCTGCCCTTTACCGCAAGCTCTTCGACGAGGCAGGCTTGTCCCGTGATGTCTCTCTACTGGATACTTCCCTTGAGCGCGGCATCGTTCTTCCCAATGAACGCGAGGGTAACTACCACATCTACAACCAGTTTGTCATCTACTCCGAGCAGCGGGACGACTTGATGGCCCACCTCAAGGCCAACGACGTAGGCTGCGAAATCTACTACCCACTTGCCTTGCATGAGCAGGAGTGTTTCCGCTTGCTGGCCTACCTCAAGGGCGATTTCCCCAACGCGGAACGCGCGGCAGCCATGAGCCTCGCCCTGCCGATTTATCCGGAATTAACGACTGAGATGATCGAGCGTGTGGTTGAGGTCGTCGCAGAGTTCTACGCTTAAGCTGCTATGTTATTGAAGCGCTTCATTCCCTACTTCGTTCACCTGAAGGAGGTCCGCGGCAAGTTCGTCATCGGCCTCCTGGCTGGTTTCGTCGCAGCGGCCGCTTCCGGGGCCGGACTGCCCTTTGTCATCAAAGTGCTCGTCCCCCTCGTCACCTCCCCGGAGGCGCCAACTGGCTGGGCATTGGCAGGGATACTACTCTCCATCCCTGCGGTCTTCCTTTTTCGCGCGGGCGGCACCTTTCTGAATGGCTACTACATGGCCTACTCGGGTATGCACGTTCTGGAGAAAGTTCGGCTTAAAGTTTTCAACAAGTTACAATCCCTGCCACTGGCATTCTTTCAAAAAAACCAGACGGGCGACCTGATGATCCGCGTGACCGGAGACACACAGTCATTACAGACTGCCATCATCGGAACCGTCAACAGCCTGATCAAAGAACCGGCGACGCTCCTCAGTGCAATCGCCTTTCTCATTTATCTCGCGATTCAGGCGGAGGATATTTTCTTCCTGCTCATCGCTCTAGTTAGCGTGCCTTGCTGCGTGTTCCCCATCCGCCTTATTGGTCGGAAGATTCTAAAAAAAGCCACACTCGCCCAACAAGAAGCAGGACGGCTGAACAGCGTGCTCAATGAAAACCTCGGTGCGACACGTGAAGTGCGTGCCTACAACCTGCAGAAGCGTGAAAGCGCCCGCTTTGCCGATGCCTGCCGCACATTTTTCAAGCATTCCCTAAAAACCGTCAAATACGATAAGGCGCTCACGCCGATGATCGAGTTGGTCACGGCTCTCGTCATCCCACTCGCGATTTTTGTCGCGATTAAAAAGGAGATTCAACCCGAGGACATCGCAGCGATCCTGACCGCTCTCTACATGTGCTACGAACCGATCAAAAAACTAGGCAAGGTCAGCAATACGCTCCGTAAAGCCGAGGCCTCCCTCGACCGACTGGAGTATATTCTAAACAGCGAAGACAGTGTCCCTGAGGCCACTGATCCACAAGCTCTCAGTCGCGTGCAAGGAGAGATTGAGTTTAAAGCTGTCAATTTTTCTTATGCCAACGAGCTGGTATTGCGGGATGTAAACGTCAAAATAGCTGCCGGAGAGTCCGTGGCTCTCGTCGGCCCCAGCGGTGCCGGCAAGTCCACCTTCGCTAATCTCGTCCCCCGCTTCTACGATGTCACGCAGGGGCAAATTTTGATCGACGGACTTGATGTCAGAAAAGTGACCAAGAATGACCTGCGGCAACAAGTCGCCCTCGTCTCCCAGGAGGCCGTGCTCTTCGGGGAGAGCATTGCCGATAATATCCGCATCGGGAAACCCTCTGCCACGGATGAAGAAATTCGCACCGCCAGCAAAATGGCGCAGGCGCACGATTTTATCGAGGCGCTCGAGCAAGGCTACGACACCCAAGTCGGTGAACGGGGCTCACGCCTTTCCGGGGGGCAGCGCCAGCGCATTGCCATCGCCCGCGCCTTTCTGAAAGATGCACCCATCATCATCCTCGACGAGCCCACTTCGGCGCTCGATGCCGAAAGCGAACACCAGATCCAGGTCGCCCTCGAAGAACTCTCACGCGGCCGCACCGTCCTCATTATTGCCCATCGCTTCAGCACGATTCAGCACGCTGATCGGATACTCGTCTTTAGTGCTGGAGAAATCATTGCTTCGGGCTCACATTCGGAACTCTATGACCAAATTCCACTCTACAGAAGTTTATACGACAAACAGTCCCAGACCAAACTGGGGCACTAAACAACTCACATGAAAATCAAAAAAATCTTCGTCCTATTGATCACACTGGCCTGCCTGATCGCAGCCAGCGGTTGCGCATCGACCCAAACAGACAGCAGCGGAGTCACCATCGAAAAAAGACGTAGCGGTGGCCTGTTAAATTTCATTCCTTTTCTCTGAGCACTAGGCGTCATCCATCGACGCCGACCGCTCTCACCCGCATAATTTGAGGGGTGCGTGCATCCAGTTCCAGCTCGTGCTCCCGGCGATCCGGATCGTAGCTCTCCAGTAAATTCCAGAAACGTCTGGAGTGGTTCATTTCAGTTAAATGCGCCAATTCATGGCAGATCACATAGTCTTGTAGTCGGGGTGGGATCAGGACCAGTCGCCAATTGATCGAAATGGTCTTTCTCGAAGAGCAGGAGCCCCAGCGGCTGGATTGATCGCGCACACTGACCTTGGACAAATTGAGCCCAAAACGTTCCGCCTGCTCTGCGACACGTCCGGCTAAAGACTCCCTAGC
>Ga0307966_1001037_pt1 | contig 22530 bp, 24 predicted proteins | sample OrgLakmetagen646_FD_203141 | JGI IMG/M metagenome (GOLD analysis project Ga0307966, IMG submission 203141) | Saline water microbial communities from Organic Lake, Antarctica - #646 | ecosystem: Environmental > Aquatic > Non-marine Saline and Alkaline > Saline | place: Antarctica: Organic Lake... | reverse complement strand
CTATAGCTGTGTGTGTGACGCACTGCCTATAGCTGTGTGTGTGATGCACTGCTATAGCCTATAGCTGTGTGTGTGATGCACTGCTATAGCCTATAGCTGTGTGTGTGACACACTGCCTATAGCTAACCGCTGGCCTATTGCTGTGTGTGAGACGCACTGCACTGCCCCAAATGCGTAGCCTGCCTATTGCCTACCCACACATCGTACATTTTGCAGCAGCAAGCAACATCTTAGCTTCCCGACCTCAATTTGTGTTTGCTGCGTCTCACCCTGAGAGAGCAGTCTGCACCGGAGATCTTACATCAGACAAACAAGATCTTAGATTCCCGACCTCAATCTGTGTTTGCTGCGTCTCACCCTGAGAGAGCAGTCTGCACCGAGACCTTACATCAGACCAACAACATTTAGCTTCCCGACCTCTATTTGTGTTTGCTGCGTCTCACCCTGAGAGAGCAGTCTGCACCGGAGACCTTACATCAGACAAACAATATCTTAGCTCCTGACCTCTACCTGCGAGCCACGTGGCCCCAAAGGCGTGGGCTGCAAATCGGGCGAGGCCTTGCGGTGTCGGCTGGTGTCTGTGTTACTGTGGGACTGTGTCTGTCCTGTAGCAGGTAGGGGTGGCGGTACTGCTTGGGGTGACGTGGTGCCTGTCTGCACTGCATTGCTGGTTTGGTCAGCAGAGGGGGCAGCGGCGGCAGAAGCAGCAGCAGGAGGGCCTCCTTGGACCCATTGCTCCAGTCTGGCAGTGTTGCTGTAGTTGTGGCTGGCACCAGCGGTGGTAGGATGGCTGGAAGCAGGGAGGGTAGGAGCGTCCTGCTGCGGTGTGCTGCTGGATTGCTTGTGAGCTGAGGAGGATGGCTGCCCACCAGGGTAACACGACCCCATGGTTTGAGCCTCCGTGGGTGGTGCAGTGTTGGAAGAAGCAGCAGCAGAATATGAAGCAGCAGCAGTAGGAGGGTGATGGTGACCGTAAGGTGAAGCAGGAGCAGGCCTTGCTGATTGGGGTCGTGCACAGCTGCTGCTGCTCCTATGAAGCGCGTGGTTACCGTTGCTGGTAGTGGTGGTGTTGACGTAATTGGTGTAGTTAGGGTTGTTAGAGGTGCCTGTGTGGGTGTGGCTGGGGCTGGGGGTGCTTTTGTTGGCGGAGCCGTCGCGGCTGTTGGTAGGAGCATGAGGGTTGGTGCTGGGAGGGTTTGTGGGAGCAGGAGATGGCTGTAGAGACACAAACTCAGGCTTACTCACAGCTACCCCTCCTGTCAGTGCTGGAGATACGTCCTGTGGAGACTGCTGCTGCTGCTGCTTTGATTGCTGCTGCTGCTGCTGCTGCTGCTTCTGTGCGTCGGCCTTCCGGGCAGAGCTGAGGCGGTTCCGCTCTTGCACCTTCAAGGGCGCACATTTGTGTGTGTGCGTGTGTGTTTGTGTGTGTGCGTATGGTTACGTGGTTGTTACCTCTGTCTTGTTTCACTGTGAAATCACACACGCCAGAGCTCTAGCATTTTAAGCACACCCACACCCACCCACACCCACCCCCACACACACCTAGCCCAGCCTCAATCAATTAGAAAACTGGTCTGCAATTGCATTTGCATGTATGGTACATAGCAAGATGTGACGCTTTTTGTGCTGGCCTCAACTGGCACATTTCTTACACACCGTTCACGCTCAGGGTCCAGGATGATTGAGCGTACCTGGCGGACCATGACCTTCGCGAGATCCCGGTAAGGGATCAGGCCAGCTGTGTCACCGAGCCCACGCACAAGATCTGCTAGCACAGTGGAAGGGACCTGTGTGTGTATTTATCACATGTATGTATGAATGTATGTATCACATGAATGTATGTATCACATGTATGTTTGAATGTATGTATCACATGTATGTATGAATGTATGGAGTTTGTGTTTGGAGGGGAGGGTGCGCATGTGATGCATGCACATGTGGGTGAATCGTGAGATGCTGTGGGTACATAGAGAGCGAGCTGCTATATTGATCTTGGTGTCAAGCAATACATGCTTGATGTAGAATGATGATAGATGGACACGCACGCTGTTACACTGGTCTTGGTGTCAAGCAATGGACAGGTGATGTAGAACAATGATATATGGACAAGCGCGCTGCTATATTGATCTTGGTGTCAAGCAATAAATGCATGATATATGGACAAGCACGCTGCTATATTGATCTTGGTGTCAAGCAATAAATGCATGATATATGGACAAACAAATAACGTTAGTGGACCGCCATCGTGTCAAGTGGTGACGCTGCAAAGGAGTACTTGGTTTGTTGCATTGCTGTGTTGTCCATTTGCCTTTGCATTTCACAGACATGCAGTGTGCTTGTATGTGTGTATGTGATTGTGTGTGTGTGTGCGCGCAAGTGTGTGTGTCCTTTGCATTCACATTTCACGGACACGCAAAAGTGCACGGAGGCACCGTCTCTTATAGGCACTGTGATTACCACGATTACCACCTGGCGTGGCCACATTGCAGCAAGTGTAAGTTATTACACACCACATAGCTAAACATGCATGCAACGGTGCATGCATGGTGTGGGCCTGACTCAGAAGAAGGAGAACTGTCAACAACATAGCACAGCAGCTAGTTGCGCATCTACACTGCAGAAATTGACAGAGGGCAACTTCCAAATCACTGCCATAAACTAAGTTGCATCAAAGTACGCTCCTCACCCGTACTTGCTAAGAGTGTATGGCGTGGCCAAACTCAGCATGATTTAACTTCCGGATCACAGCACATGTCAAATTGCGACTAAGCACCCACATTTTCATCAACACTTGCAAGGAATGCATGGCGTGGCCAAACTCAGCAGAGACTAACTTCTGGATTACAGCACATGTCAAGTTGCGATTGAGCACCCACATTTTCATCAACACTTGCAAGGAGTGCATGGCGTGGCCAAACTCAGCAGAGACTAACTTCCGGATCACAGCACATGTCAAATTGCGACTAAGCACCCACATTTTCATCAACACTTGCAAGGAGCGCAGGCATGGCCGAACTCAGTATCAAGTTTCAAATTACAGCCATACGTTCAAAATTCGCCAGCACCATATGCAAATGGTGTATGTGCGGTATTTCATGCAGGAATTCCATCAAATATACGGTCATGCACGGCGTGTATATACAGTTCAGGCCAGCCCTACATATGTCACACTGCGACCAAGTATGCTTCTCACCGGTACTTGCAAGGAGTGCATGGCATGGCCAAACTCGGCACTTGTGAGCTTGCCAGAAGCCTCCCTGTCTCTGGCCTGCATTCAAGCACAGATCGAGAAGTCTTACAGCCATCAATTAGCGTTACCCATTGATTGTTTGGGTGACCGGATGTGATGATGTAGGCTTGCGAGAAGCCTCCCTGTCTCTGGCCTGCAATTATCACGGATTGAAGAGCCTTACAGCCACAGCAGCCTGAAGGTTGATTGCATGGTGGCCGAATGTGGTGATGTGGGTGTGACAGATGCCTCTGTGTCTCTGGCATGCATTCAGCAAAGGCCAAAGACTTCACAGCTCTCAGCACGTTAATCGCTAGTTATCAACACGTTAATCACTAGTTACCAACACGTTAATTGCTAGTTATCAGCACGTTAACCGCTCAATTGCATGGCGTCTCAGGAAAGTGCTCGATTGCATGGCGTATCAGTGTACTTCTCAATAGTTTGACGTATCAGAAAACCCCTGGATTGCATGGCGTATCAAACATAGGTACTTGTAAGCATATGCACATGCCTATACGTCTCTGGGCATGCAATTTCGCGGGGGTGAGTGTCCTGCGATGTGCTGGTGGCAGGTTTATAGCTGAGCAGAGACAGCAGCTGGCTACGAAGTGACATGTTTCATGCAGGTCTCGTTATAACCTAAATATTGGATAAGATCGCTGTGCTTAAAGGCAGGTCAGCAACTCCTAGTCATCTGTTGGGGGGATTTTGCATTGAACACAACTGAATGAACACAATCGTCATAGCTGCTGATATGAGTCCATACCTTTATTTTATATTTGCGGTTTGCATCATGGTTCTAGACCGTGATGCAGTACCCACCCCTGTGCACGTTCAGAAACCTATGCCCCATATACATTTGCGTGCACCCACTCTGTTTCTTTGTGCACATTCTGAAGCCTATGCCCCATATACATTTGCGTGCACCCACTCTGTTTCTTTGTGCACGTTCAGAAGCCTATGCCCCATATACATCTGTGTGCTACCACTCTGTTTCTTTGCGCATCTACAGCTGGTAGATATTCAATTTCTAGCACAAGCAACTTTTCCCCCTCCCACACATCCCACCCATGCACACACAAGCACACAATCATTCCCACACCTGCCATGCACGGTACAGCACGCCCACGTTTTTCTGCGCATCCGCCACACAGCCCCCTAGAGCAGCCGTTGCTTCCTCTGCAGCCCTGCGAGCACCTGCAAGCAAAGGGATGCAAGACGCCACACGTGTTTCAGGACACAAGATGCCACACAAGCCTTATGTCTGTAACAAGCGTGCTTGCTACATGAAATCACATCCTGACGTGTTGCAGCACAACGATCTGTCTACTATGACGTGTGAAGATGCTACAATAATAAACGTGTCACAGATCTCAACAATCTGTTCTTATACGACGTGTGGAAAAACAACAATCAATGTGTCAGAGGACAACGATCTGCCTGTAACGACGTGAAGATGCCACAACAAACGTGTCACAGATCACAACAATCTGTTCTTATACAACGTGTGAAAAAACAACAATCAATGTGTCAGAGGACAACGAAGTGCCTGTAACGACGTGTGAAGATGCCACAATAATAAACGTGTCACAGATCTCAACAATCTGTTCTTATACGACGTGTGATAAAACAACTATCAATTTGTCAGAGGACAACGAAGTGCCTGTAACGACGTGTGAAGATGCCAAATAAACGTGTCACAGATCACAACAATCTGTTCCTAAACGACGTGTGAAAAAGCAGCCACTAACACGCTGGTCCCAACATAGAGCCTTTCCGGGCCTATCATGTTTCTGGGATTGGTGTGCATGCTACTCAACCTGGAAGATTACTGCTGTTCATTTGCAACTTTGCTGCTCCTTGTACTGCAGCTCACACGCAGTTAAAGGCTTCAGCACTCGTTCACAATAATGCATTTGCAACCTTGCATTGAACCAAAAGACATGAATATATGACCGGTACACATTCATGCTGCTCCTCACTTTGCTTCTCCTCAGCAACAGCCACACGCAGTTGATGGGCTTGACTGTTATTCAGACGCCTACGTTCCACCTGTTTGTGAACATACATGTGTGTGTGCATGCATAAGTGCCGATGAAATTATTGATATCTAGTGAGCTGGGGATGGTCTCACTAGGTCTCTCAGCATCAACGTGATACAAAACTGTACTGTTTACGCACGTGTGTATGTGCATATATGTGAGTATGTGTTTGCGTTCACATGTGTGTTTGTACACATGTATGTGTGTTCACATATAAGTGTGCATACGTGTGTGCATGTGCAAGCATGCCAGCTCATACATATACACACCAAGGAACCTAGGCCTAATGTCTACAAACCTCTCAGCATCACAAAATATAGATCCAAGCAAGGGTAATTTCCTAGCCCGTTGCAAATAATGCAGCTTAGCGTCATGCTGCACATGTGTGTTGTGGTCGGACCAGTGACCTGCTGGTGCCATGTGAATCTGAATGCACAAAGTGTCTAGGGTTGGCCAGAACCACATATGCACACCGTATGTTTGGTGATTCCCCTGCTGACAATACCATATGTACACCGTATATACGTATAAATATATGGTTCTGTCCCACCCAACAAGTGTCCTATATAGATGGGCATCATTGTCATCTGTGCCACGTGAGTTTGAAATTCCCATCAGAATCTGAATGTGTTACGAGTATTCGAGTGTCCCTATGCCAAGTGTCCTATCTAAATGGTCAGACCAGTCCATCAGAATCTGAATGTGTTACGAGTATTTAAATGTCCCTATGCCAAGTGTCCTACCTAACTGGTCAGACAAGTCCATCAGAATCTGAATGTGTTACGAGTATTTAAATGTCCCTATGTCAAGTGTCCTATCTAACTGGTCAGACAAGTCCATCAGAAGCTGAATGTGTTACGAGTGCTCGAATGTGCCTATGCTAAGTGTCCTATTTAACAGTCAGACCAGTGACCTTGCCTGTGCCATGTAAATCTGAGCATCAGTACGAGCGGTGCACTTTTGCTGCATCGTGGCCAGTGCATATGCAGCACGCTGTTGGCTCTGCACATCCCTGCAAGGTTGTACACGTGTGAGAAGGCACAGTGTATACATAACACACACACATGGTCACACACGCACATACGCAAGTGAGCAGTTACACACACACACACGTATGCATACACATGCAAGCGGGCGGAGTCTATATAAGCCACATACAAGTGATCAGGTACAGTGTATGCCATAAACATGCGCACGTAACTGCACAATACACGTGCACAACAACTGGCACAGTCTGTTTGCATTGCAGATGCATGCAAATGAGCAGGTGCAGCCCACATGACTTTACGCGCTGATTAGACAGAGCGTGTATTTGCACACCACACAACATTTGTTTCATACAAGTGAGCAGGCGGAGTGTAAGTATATGTTTATATATACACAAAAGTCAGCCATTGTATGCACATTTTTATACAGCGCACATACCTCCACACAAGTTAATAGGCACGTGTATGCCTACACAGACAGTAGCTTGAACACAAAGTTGAGCAAGCAAAGTGCATGCATACACAGACACTTAGCTTGAATACAAACATGAGCAAGCAAAGTGCATACATACACACTAAGCTGAGCTGCTATAACACACAAGTGAGCAGGTACGGTGTATACATACGCGCACAAACGAGCAAGTAAAGCAGATCACAGACCTTGCATTCAGTTCACCCATTGTGGGTGCTGCAGTCACGCCATCTTGTGGGCGGGGCTGCTGAAAAGCAGGCAGGCCTGTGTACTCTAGGTCAGCGTGGTGGTGCTGCCGCAGCTGCTGGGCTGCAAACAGAAAGGATGTGTGTTTATGTGTGTGTGTTTATGTGTTCGTGCGTGTTTTGTGTGTGTGTATGAATTTGTGTGTGCAATGTATTTCAATACATGGGAGCAATGAAGGCTTCAAAGAACGAAGAAATCAGGCAAGCCTATGAACTGTGACTCAGCTTGGTGGTGCCGCTGCAGCTGCTGTATTTCAGACAGACAGTATTGGGATGTGTGTTTGTGTTCAAGTCATCAAAAATGGGGGCAGCACTGCTTAGGTCAGCTTGGTGAAGCTGCCGTAGCTGTTGGACAAGAGGACGAGTTGTAAGCCGTTTGTTTTGAAGTGCGGTATAATAAAATCATGATGGCTATGTGTGTAAATGCAAGATCAAGGGCAGCTCAGGAAAAAGGCAGAGGGCTTGTCTTAATTACAAGCAACTCAGAAACGGTGCAGCTGAAGACGCAAGTGGTGAGGAGTTTTCCTAGCCAAGCAAAAAGGCTGCAAGGCAGCAGCAATTGTGTGTCTTGGTAGTCATGGTAGTTGTGTGTGTTTAATTAGCACAAACCTTTCCTTGATGAGGCTTCCTATCAGCAGAAACAGTGGCGAAACTTTGGTGCCCCCTTATGACCAAACCTCTGTTCAACTCCACCCTACCTCCCAACAACATGACGATGTTCACCTATCATAACTGCGCTGCAGCCGCAGAGTTCAAGCCTGTGCAGATGCCACGCTTACGGAGCTTGCTTGGTGCCTACTTTGAAAGCAAAGTCTGTGCTAATTTGATAACAGCGTGCGGGAAGGAATGCCTTGCAGCTACCTTCCCTCACTTGCTGATGTTGCTTGTCTCTGCCTAACGACCGCCAGATCCCCACACATCCTGCCCCTTGCCCTTACATATAACAGAGAGGAAACACAAAACCTTTGCCCTCACACAAAACAGTGAAAATACACACACACACGTACACACACACAAACACACACACACACACGTACACATACACACATACACACACGACCGCTCACCAGAATGCGGGCGTTGCTTGTGCGACGCTTGAGCTGCTCCTTGGGCATGTGAGATGCTGGCAGCAGCTGCGTTGTGCAGTGTGCCTGTTGCCCATAGCAATGGGTCATCAGGCCTACAAGGTTGGCACAGCAACACACACAAACACACGGGTGGTGATGGAATTGCTATATGTAAAACCTACAAGGCCTGTTGCCCATAGCAATGGGTCATCAGGCCTACAATGATGGCACAGCAACACACACTAACACACGGGTGGTGATGGAATTGCTATCTGTAAAACCTGAGCGTGTCAAAATGTGCACACTCTAAGCTGTACACCAGCCGGCCTGGCCCGAAACTGTCAGACCTGCATGGACTTCATAATTGGACAGCGAGAGGTACTGTATAGTTTGCATGCCCATTTCAGTTGTTGATTCGCGAAGTGCGTGTGTTGCTGCACACTGCATGTGATGTGTGTGTGTGCACCTTTAATGTATAATATATAATATGTAATATGGGGGCTGGTAGTCTGCCCTGTTGCACACTGCATGTGTGTGTGCACCTTTTAGGTGTAGAGCTGGCCAGAACCGTATATATGCACCGCTCATGACCGTGAATTTGGTAATTTCCCTGCCCAAAACACCGCATATGCACCGTATATATATGGTTCTGGCCCACCCTATTTATGTGTAAACGACGGGGGCCGGTTATCTGTTCTGGAAACCTTTGAACATTTAGTGCGGTCTGAGGGCACACAAAACCCACGCCAGAAGGCTTTGTTAGCCATGCCCACCTCTTTGGCACGCTTGATTTGAGCAGGTTTTGTACCATAGACAAGGAATTAAATGTCTTTGATAGGAAATTTCGGGATGAAGCAGCACCCTTAGGGCGAGCGAACCTTTACAAGAAGGGAAGCACTGCTCTGTTGACAGGGACCGAACAAGGCTCTGTGTGCACTTATGACTTGTGACCATTTCCTGCTAGAAAATGTGGCCATCCCAGCACGTTACATAATATGCCACAGGTTGTTTCTTAACAAATTGAAACAAACACACACACACACTTGCTCCCTGACTCCCTCACCACGCACTCATTTGCGTGAAATCAGACAACCTTGCGTAGCGTGACCATCTAGGTTAGAGACATTCATAAATCGTCACGCAACACGCCTGTTTACACACCAAACGCTACTCACTTGCGTGGACTCAATTTGCCTTGTGTAATATAGCCATTTATTTTCAAATTCCACATTTTGTCACAGCACACCCCTATTCACACATGGAGCGACACTCACCTGCGTGGATTCAGGTTGCCTTGGGTATCACAGCCATTCATGTGCGAAAGCCATAACTCCTCACACAGCACACTCCTGTTCACACATGGAGCGACACTCACCTGCGTGGATTCAGGTTGCCTCGTGTAGCGTAGCCATTCATGTGCGAAAGCCATAACTCTTCACAAAGCACACTTCTGTTCACACATGGAGCGACACTCACCTGCGTGGATTCAGGTTGCCTTGGGTATCACAGCCATTCATGTGCGAAAGCCATATTTCTTCACACAGCACACTTCTGTTCACACATGGAGTGACACTCACCTGCGTGGGTTCAGGTTGCCTCGTGTAGCGTAGCCATTGATGTCAGAGACGTCCAGCCCAGGATCACGAAGCCGAACTCCAACGTGAGATCTGTATGTGTGTGTGTGTTTTTGAATGTGTATGTCTGTGTGAATGTGTGTGTGTGTGTGCGCGCATGCGTGCGTGCGTGCGTGTGCATTTGTGCAACTTATGCAAACCTCTGCATGGTGCCCTTCTCTGTGACATTAAACAAATTACAAATTGGAAAGGATTAATGCTTACATCCTGTCATACGCCAAAGCTTGACCACGACACGCACCTAAACAAGGGCTTCCAGCCCACAGACGAGCCCTCAATGCTGGAGATGTCCAAAGAGTTGCCGAGCTGCGGCCGGTTTTGCTTGGGCACTTGTGGGGAGGAGCCTTCTATGTCATCAATCTGAAGGCAATTAAGTGACAAGTGGGCGCTCATGCATGGCACTGTGCTACAGCTCTGTAGTGTGATGCACTTGTTCTAGACCTAGTGTGATGCACTTGTTCTAATTCTAGTGTGATGCACTTGTTCTAGATCTAGTGTGATGCACTTGTTCTAGATCAATATGACAATATTGGGCCGGTTGAGATGACAAACACGCACACATGTATACACACTCCTACACCTGCAACATGTGTGTACACCCCTCCCTACACCTGCAACACGTGTGTACACACTCCTGCACCTGCGACACGTGTGTACACACTCCTACACCTGCAACATGTGAGTACACACCCCTGCACCTGCAACACGTGTGTACACCCCTCCCTACACCTGCAACACGTGTGTACACCCCTCCCTGCACCTGCAACACGTGTATACACACTCCTACACCTGCAACATGTGTGTACACTCTCCCAAAACGGCACCTCAATTGAGTTCCTCCCAGCGACTCCAGGGATCTCAGCAGAAGCCTTATTTGCTTATTTGATTGCAATATAAGGTCAGTAGAAAAAACAAACACGCAAACGTATACACACTCCTACAACTGCACCTGAATCGAGTTCCTCCCAGCAACCCCAGGGCTCTGCGTAGCCCTATTTGTTTGCAATATGGGGTCAGTAGAGAGTTGCTGCTGTGCACTAGACGATGGCAGTGCGTAGCGGGGGTCCACGGGGTTTGTGTTGCGTGTGTGTGTGAGGAACTCGGCGTTGGGCTTGGACTGCGCCAGCATATGCATCAGGCGGCACGCATAAGGTGTGCGTCAGTATGTGCATGTGTGTATGTGTGTGTGTGCGCAAGTGGGGTTGTGCTTTGACTTTGTCAATTGCATGGTACTTTAGCTTGAATGTAGGATTGGCCAGAACCCAGAACTGTACATATTCACCGTATATGATCAAACATTTGGTGATTTCCATGCCAAAATACCGTGTATACACCGTATATACATTGTTCTGCCAACCCTACAAAGGTACTGTACACACACTGTATATATATGATTCAGGGTCAGGCCAACCCTACTTATATACACAAGATGCACAAGGCTTGTAGTGCACTTGTGCGTGTGCAGAGGGAACGTGGCCACGTGCTTTTTACCTCTTCAGGTATAAATGGAAACCAACAAGATACAAGACTTTGCAGCGATGTATGCAGAGTGCAATCCTTTACTTTTGTTTGGAAAAAATGCGTGTGAGCACTGCACAGACATAAAGCCAGATGCACGCATACACGTGCACACACACGCACACACACACCCACACACCTGCGCCCCCTCGATGTCCGTGGTGTTCAGGGTCGGTGATGTGTTTTTGTGGACCTCTGCAGGAGCCCACACTCTGGGCCTCTGACAGTGCTCCGTGTCAGCAAAGGATTTGGCCAACCCCGCCTGCGCGTAAGGCCCTTTATTGAGGGGCTTGTGCTGGAGGACCGAACGGCCCAGGTCGTCACCTGGAGCAGTGTGATAAAACTCGTTTGTCTCAGCGTGTGTGTGTGTATGTGTGTGTCAATGTGCGAGTGCTTGCCTGTGTGCGTGTGTGCTTCTCATTCTGTCCTCCTACCGTTCTGGTGGTAGTAGCTCACAATCTCGGGCCTGCACAACAGCAGGAACAGGTTCACATATTGTGCTGAGATTGGGTGGACTACATGCCGGACATGATAGTGCTGCAGTTCAAGTATTTCACTCGCACCCATCCACGGCCAGGGGTGCACCAGGAAAGGCCCCCAAACTCTTCGTTGCAGGATGAGCTGAGTAAGGGCGACGTGGCAGGGCCGGTCCTTCTTCTTGAGAGCCATGCCTGTTGTCTAAGAAGAGGCCGTCGATTTTTCGGAAGGAGGGCATACCACCTGTGTGCATGTGTGTGTGTGTGTGTGTGTGTGTGAGTGCACGTGTGTGTGCTTATGTGTGTGTGAGTGTATGTGTGTGTGCATGTGTGTGTATGTGTGTGCACGTGTGTGTATGTGTGTGCACGTGTGTGTGTGTGTGAGTGAGTGAGTGTGTGTGTGTGCACGTGTGTGTGTGTGTGTGTGTGTATGTGTGTGTGTGTGTGTGCGCGTGCACGTGTGTGTGCGTGTTTTTGTGTGTGCATGTGTGTGTATATGTGTGTGTACGTTTGTGAGTGTGTGTGTCGTGTGTGTCATGTGTGTCAATGTGTGTGTGTGTGTGTGTGTGTGTGTGTATGTGTGTGTGTGCGTGTGCGTGTGTGTGCGTGTGTGCATTTGTGCACCTGCGTGGATTTGTTTAGGACCATGCCACTGACCTGCTCTGGCTTGTGTGCACTCCGATATTCTAAGTGTGCGACCGCGGTTGCTTCTGCTTACAACTCATGTGTAAAAAAGCATTTACAAATGATTAATCGTATTTGCTTCTCGCCGGCCTCGCGTTTTTAGATGAAGGTATAATTATTAGGGTGCCACGACTTGGTACAAACCAAAAAGATTTATCCTCAGTAGGAAATCCCACTTAATTTCAGCGGTGATCCAAGGCTGGCACAAAACCCCAAGAGCCAAAACTTTACTGACATTCAAACATGGCCCCAAATCAGGCAGTACCCACAATAGAAGCCTAAATTTACATTGGTGTAATAAGCAGGATTCTCTTTACGGAGAACCCACGAAGAAAAACATCTCAACCAGACGTCCTTCCACATATGTCGACAAAGAACGCAGCCGCCAAAATTATCTGCTGAGCGACATTGTGTGGTGCAAAGCACAAAGTATCACGCTTTCCTGAATCTGTCAGATCAAGTTACCGTCACTGCAAAGTATAAGACTCAGCACAACAACTGGCTTTGGTTGGCTGTATCAGGCTACTAGCTCCAAACATAAACATTCTGAACAAGCATAGCACGTATTCTGACGCGTACAGGACGTGCTTGTGCGGATCACAACTTAGCGATCTGCACTCAGTGGCAACGCCACCTGGTTGTATATAATATGGCAATATTATGGCCGGTAGTTTTCACAGAATTGGGCTTTTTGGAGTTAAGATAAGCGCCAATTTTCGTATTCACAGAGTTTACTCAACACCCAAAAGGAGAGAAGAGGAGGTTGTATACGCCCATCCTCCCTTTACTTTTGCATTAAAAATACATGGAAGACATTGTGTATCCGCAAATTGGGAGGAAGCTCTAGCCTGTAAGCCACTGGAATGATCTTTTCAATCACTTTACGAGGGCCCATCCGTTTGGGCATGAGCTTGGGCGTACCGGGCTTTCTGATTTTTGCATTCTTAGAGTTTAACAAAACTTTGTCGCCAATGCAAATATCTGCCTCTACGTTTTTTATCAGCGTAGTGTTTTTGTCTTTGCTATGCGGCTTCAAGTGAAGACTTGGCCGCACGCAAACTCTCTAGAAGGTTTTTAATAAACTCTTCTACAGCTGGAACTTTATAAGGTACATGTAGTCCCCAGGCGAGAGATGTCTTAGGATCCCTGCCATTATTAAGGTCAAAGGGAGTGTTCCTGATGGACTCTTGGAGAAACTTGTTTATAGCAAACTCTGCCGATGCTAGGTGTGTATCCCAGTCACCTTCGGCACGCACCAGCCACCTTGCAGCGGCTTATGAATGATGTTTTTAGGAGACACATTTAGGGTTAGGGTTAGGTTAGGGTTAGGGTTAGGGGTTAGCTGTGTACTTGTTTACTTGATGATGATCAGGTGTACTCAGGGACCCTGAGGAGCACCTTGCGCACTTGCGTACCGTGCTCACGCTCCTCAGGCAGCACAACCCGTCACTTTCTGCAAAAGAATTCACTGCAGTGCTCACGCACGCTGCAAGACACGTTCAATAGACTTAATGTTCTGCGCTTGCCTCACCATAAGTCATCCTTGCCTGCCTTACACCCTCTGAGAACTACCAACATTGCGGGAGATTTTGAGATCATTGCCCTTGGAAAAAAGGAAGCACAACTTGACCCTGAGTACTTTTCTGTGACCACAGCTGCTGAAGAAGGGCAACTGCCAGATTTCACAGAAAAAGATGGTCTTGTATGGTACACAGTGTGTACTGCACGCCTGACTCAGAAGCTCAGCCACGCCTTTACGTACCTGAATGCCAGGCCCGCATCCAACCAACCAAAGAGGCTCATGATTCACCCACCTTGGTGTTCACAAGACGCACAAAAGCCTGCACCGCCTACTTTACTGGTCTAAAATGTTCCACACGGTGCATGAATACGTGCGCACCTGCATGCAGTGCCTCAGAAACAAATCTAAGAACCAACGACCTATGGGCCTGCTACAACCCTTGCCCCTTCCTGACCACTGCTCAGCTGTGATGTTTTTTCAGCCATGACTGGTCTGCTGGTACAAGAGAACATGTTCAAGAAAAGCTGCGAAACTGTGAACCCATTGATCTCAGTTGCTTTGTTGTGGACCTCAGAGAGAAACACTTGGAGTTTTGGACACCCTATTCTGATGGCTGCCCACGAGAGCACAACAGCAAAATTCTCACTTATAACTTATAACAGATGGTGCACTGCCCCCCAAAAAGGCCCTGGCTACTCGTTCTCCCTACAGCCTTCCCAAGTACATGTTCCTAGACCTCCCACGAGATGTCACTCGCAGTGTTGCCCGTTTCAGACTGCGTATTCCACACCCTTCGCTTTGGGACCGCAACATGGAACCCCAGCTCCTCCCCTACCTGTGATTTGTGTGAGGCTGATGATGATGTCCAGGATGAACAGCATGCTATTTTCCACTGCACACACCCCCATACAGTATCTCTTCGCAGGAGATATGAGTCCTTATTCTCAGAGGCAAGAGCACAAGATGTTTCTACTTTTTTGCACCAGAACAACAACAAACTCTATTAATTTCTACATTAACTTTTTATGAGCAGGCTAGTAGTCGCACGCTTTGACTGAAGCAAGGCCTTTCCTTGTAAACCTTGTAGACTTTGTTCATGGGGACAGCCACACAGCCACCATATACATGTGCAATTTTACAAACTCTTTCCACTGCTTCCACAGCACTCAGATATGTAATAGGGTTGCGTTTGACGTCGAGTCTGGTTTCGATGGTTTTGTTGTGGGCCTGATGGCTTGAAAGCTTAGTTTTCTCATATTTAAGCAACATCCTGGTGGTGTGCAGGCCGCTGCCTGTAGCGTAGTGGCCAAAATGGTTAACCGGATGAATAAGCGATAAGTAAATCATACTTTACTTATGCATGTTACATTTGCCCCACCCTCAAGCGTCCTCGTAAGCATATCACAACCCCCTAAACCTGTACGGTTTTTACATGATAGAGGCTTTCGATTTTAGACAAAGTCCACTCGGAGGTAATGCGGCGAAGTGTAAAGCGTGCGCAAAAACACCGTTTTTGCGGGCCTGAGGACTCGAACCGAGTACCTCGGCTTCGAAACCAAATGTAGCGTAGTGCCAAAATGGTTAACTGGATGAATAAGCGATATGTAAATCGTACTTTACTTATGCATGTTACACTGCCTCCCAACCAGCCACCCAATTCCCCTAAAAAAACCTTCCCCCCAATTACTCTCCAGGTGGGATGCTGTGCGGCTCTGCATCCATTGGGTGGTGTAGGACACAAAACGACAACATGTCGTTTGCTAATCCATGTCGGTGGCACTTAAGCTCCTTTTTTTACCAACCCATTGGTGCAAGGAACACTATTTGCGCTGCATTTGTTCTTTGTAATCTTTCAAATCACATGGTTCATGTGCTATTGAAACTAAGGTTTCTATGATGAAAGCATCGTGTTAAATTGAACCGAGCCTCATTTTACCATATCACTTTTAATGAAGCTGAGTACACTGGAAAGAGAAGCACCAGTACAAGGCAGTTTCGTCACGTTGGTTCCCTATTTACGCAAACAATACTCGATTTGCCTACAGCAGATCTATATCACACAGCTGCATTTGACCTCTTGGCGTCTGGCCCTGAAAAACTGGCGCATAACCTGCAGAATATTGTACAAGGGAATGGCATGTCAGTGTATTATTCCAACAACCTTCTACATGAGCAAGTTTCAAAACCCAAATTGCTCAATTGCATGTTTAATTTGGATGAAGTTGTGATTTTGCTTTGTAAACTTATAAAGCCAATGGCACATTAACATACTCGCACGCACGCACCTGCGCACACTCGTCTCTGAGAACCCCGTTGCGGACTTGAATCTGGTTGTGAAACGGATGAGGACTTGGAGTGCATGCCGCCTCGCTCATAGGTGGGGGCGATTTGCACGGCGTGGCTGACCCTGTTTCTTTGTCAAACTGCCCCGTATTCCTGTGGTCCGTGAGTGTGCTGTCTCTTTGCACAGCCACCGCTTGGTGCTCATGTGCTGCGACACTGTGCGCTGCGCCACCTGAGCTGTCGTCATCACTAGAAACACATTGATCACTGCTGTGTGCTGCACCACTGCCACGTGCCAAGTTGCCATTGTTGTTCGACAAGCCCCTTTTATATGGTGTGCCGATGCGGCCGGTATTTGAAGAGCCACTATCCCTGGCATGGCTTCTGTGTGCTGATGCTGTGCCGATCTTGTCATCCTCATTGAGTGCTGATGCCGAATACGAGGATGGGAACAAAGATGATGGAGGGTTTGCGGGTGCGCTGTCCGAGGTATGTAGAGGAAGGAACCAAACACTACCAACAGCAGTGGCTGTGGTTGCTGGGTTGGAATGTGCTGCTGTTGGTGTGAAAGCAGCGTGCACTGGCTGCCCTTCAATGACGTGATGGTGGCCTTTTGGAGTCGGGGGCGTTATTGTGGCCATCGGCGCCTCCACCAAAGCGGAGGATGCAGGGAACAGAGAGACCCAGCTTCCGTCTGCTCCTAGCCTTGGCTGGGGAGCGCCGTACACGAGGGCTGAGATGCGTGACTGCAGAATGGCACCGGCACCTGTGCATAAAATGATCACAGGTATATGCACATGAATACTGGAGGCTTTATAATAGCCGTTATCCTGCATGCACTGGCTGGTGACGAGGGCTGAGATGCGTGACTGCAGGATTTCCATGCTAAATCACAAGCGCGTTGAGAGGCATTACTCAGCATGCAGCATGATCATAGAAGCTTTCAGCAAAACAGGCTCCTTAGGATCCCACTGTTGAGGTATACCATCGGAGGTCTTACACACCATTGGCAAGCCAAAGCGTTTACTTAGGTACATAGCCAAAGCGTTTACTTAGGTACATTGTACATTTCAGAGGTCTTACACACCATTGGCAAGCCAGCGCGTTTAAAAAGGGAGGCCAAGGATATGCGGCCGGGAAAGTCGCGGGGTGAGTCCTTTTTATCCCGCTCTCTATAGATACAGGCAGCAACGAATGGATACGCAAGATCTCCAAATTTCCAGATCAGCTGAAATCGGGATCATAATAAAGTGGCTATTTCCACCCTGCTTTTCAGACAAAAACAGGTTTACCTCCCTCCTGCTACAACTGCCCAGCTGCTGTACTGGTAGCTCCCATCTCCGCAAAAACAAAAAGCAATAAATTAATAATGCAAGAGGGTGGGTTCTTTGGAGTGGCAGGGGGCAATTGAGGGAGACTTGGAGCACCTCAGCAGCACCGCCAGCCACCAGTAGAGCCACCAACCCCACAGAGCACCGACCTAAAGACCTCAACAAAACTCGGCGCGACATCCACCTCGTCGAGATCAAGTACGGTGAGGACACCAGACCTCAGAACCAGCTGAACGCCGCAAAGGAACAGCACAAAGACCTTTGCAACATTCTCCAAGGAGCCTCCGTTACTCTCCACACCATCCTTTTGGGTGTGGGCGGCACCACCTACAACACCCACACTCTGAAGTCTTTCAAGGAACTGGGTCTCGATCCTCAAAGAGTTAAGAAACTTGCCTCCAAGCTCCTGTGCACTCTGTGAACTTTGCTGCTTAATTTGTCCATACCAGACGCGCTCTTTCCAATACTATCATCAACTGTCATCAGGAGCCGGTTTCAGGCCAAGCCTGCATCCTCTTAAAACCCGTTAATTTTTACCTCAATTACCTTTTGTGCAGGAGTTCATACAGTACCCGGTACCAAAATGGCTACTTTTTCTTAATTAATGTGGGAAGTGGTTTTCACTGCCTGCGTGATTTTCCTCTTTTCTCACTGGTCAGGGCTCCACAAGAAACAACTGAACTACCACCTCCTACACCCCTTAATTTACAGTTGTCGGGAAAGGATCTCTGCCACAGGTCTGTACGGAAAGCATACAACCCATAACCACACAATTGGTACAAAGCATCCAACAGCGCAAACTTTGGGCTGCACGCAGAGCACCCCTCACAGATTTACGCCCACACAGACATCAGCAACACGTCACTCAGCTCAAACTTGTAGTCATACAAGGCAAGTGTCCAGGGCAAATAAACAAAGTGCTGCGCACACGCTTACAAATCCTACAATTAATATCGAGTGTGAAATTGTCATCAGGTGCAATCACACTTAGGACCGGGCAAATATCCAAAGCGCTACGCTCACGCTTGCAAATCTTACAATCAATGTCAAGTGCAAAGTTGTCACCAGGTGCAATCACACAGCAAATACGTACAGCGCTACGCTCATGCTCACAAACCCTACACACACTCACACATGGGACAGGGCTCCAAGGTGACGTACAGCGTGGCGTCCAGTAAGCGCCAAGCCTGCCTTTTCTCCGCGGCCTCTATGATGCAACGCATTTCAGCATGGGCTACCGGGTTGCAGGAGGTGTGGGTAAGGTTGTGGCAGGCAGATAGGATCTGGGTATGGAAACGGATGTGCATGTGAGTGTGTGTGTGTTTGCACGTGCACATAAGTGCGAGCAACTCGTTCGCTAAGCTGTACGCCACCGATCTCATGAAGTCCGTGCATTTTGTACTTTCGTTAAGGAGAGCAGGCACACACACACACACAAATACACCCAGATGCACGCAAACACAAAATATTATGCACACAGCTATCTCTACCAACCTCTCCATCCCCGCTGACGAGCACAGCACCCACAGGCACTTCCCCCAATGACGCGGCTAGGCGGGCCTGCTCCAGTGCAAGGCGCATGAAGTGTGTGTCTTGCACCTGCAATGAACGGCATGAAATGTGTGCCTCACTCCTGAACCGGTGGTGAGAAGTATGCTTACACAGGTTGGTGACGATCCAATGCCGAAAGTTGGTGCGTGCTTTGGGAGTTTAAGAGGCTGGCAACCTGGCTGAAGGTCACTCTCCATGTGTAACATTGTAACCATTGAAAGCATTACGAGGTTGGCGTGGTCACTGTTGAGAGGGGGTACCTGCCTGCAGTACGCGCAGATGACTTTTGAGTCTGTTAAGACATCTGTTGCTATGCAACACCACTGCAGGAAAAGTCCAAGAAAACGTCAGCATTAGCGATTTGGTCTCCTTTGCACCAAGGTAAATTAGGCTCATAGCAACCAAATTTTATTGGCACAGCAACAGCTTATCTTCCCACAGTTTGAGGATGACCCAGCTCGTTTGAGGACCTTTTTGAACCAACCTGGTATTTTTGGAGTTGCCTCTTTTGTAGCTAAGTGCCTAGCCCTGTTCCCTTGATTTTTCTAGCGTTTTCTTGGTTTGGTTACAGGCTTTTTTTCCAAGCTTCCGCTCAGATGCCCACCAGAGGCATATATAGCGATGTAACCTTACCTTACCTTACCTTATTGGCACCTTCCCTGAAGTGGTGGAAGGAGCAGCTATATCACCTTGTTCGCTTCCTCCTCTTTGAGTGTGTTTGGCCGGTTCCCTCCGAAAGGAACATGTGCAACATATGAGCATTCCTATCTGGCTAATTGTAAGAGTTTGAAACGTGTGCCGTGTTTCCATCCAACCATCTTATTTTTGAGCGCCACAAGGTGAGCCCCCTCCAGGAGCCCAGTAGGTTCCTCAAGCGTACAAGGTTGAGCCTCTGAAGTGTAGTTCAATAGCTCTTGCACTGACATTGACAGTTCATCTCTTTTGCACCTTAAAAACAGGTGGGATGGAACCTTAAAAAAATGCAAATCAGCATGACGAACAAGATTTAGGGATTGGTAGTAACAACAAATATGGTAAAACGACTTTATCTTCAAAAGTGCAATTTGCGGTGAATTTGCCGCCGTGCAATATTCCAGTGTCAAACTCTGCACGATTGGAAATTGCAGAAAAGCTAAAACCAGATGGAAAAAACAGCAGGAATCAAAAACAGGAAAACTCAAAATTTGAAAGGCAAATGAAGTGCAAGATGCAAAAATCCAGCCTCCAACTCACACCCTGAACCCAAATCCCATTATACTCGTACAAAAGTATCACAGATTCTTCTGTGTCAAATGTGCATACATACTCCCCTTTCTTGGGCCTGGTGGCTTTGACTTGAGAGTGACTCCGCAAATGACCCTCCTAGATGTTTGGTGTTGGTGTAATTCATGGCAGTTTCATGTTGCCGCACGTGTCTCTCACAAAGGGAGGGAAATCATGAACAATAACTGACTTCGGGCTTTTAGCATGTTAGCCCAGAGCTCATACCGCCTCAGCTTCGTTGCAGCGCAGCATGGAAAGGGACTGCACTTGGAATTAGGTGTCTAATTATTACCTTGAAGTAAAATGGAGCACCTTTTCATGCGACCTAAACCCACTAAAATTGCCTGCAAGCAGTTCAATTACACACCTGCCGTTCGTCCAGTAGAGGAGATGCTTGTGTGCTGCTAGCTGCATCCTGTGTGTCTTTTCTCAGGCGGTGGACATTGCACAGGGGTACACGCTTGGCACGTCTGCTCGAACGATTTTGGGTCCTGCATGGGGTTTGCTTTTTGGTTAGCATGCTGGGATGGTCAGGTGGGGTAGGTGAAACAGGCAGTGCGTGCCCACCTCCTTGATGTATCAAGATGTGTTTGGTGAGGGGATTCCACAAGGAATGCTCTTCGCAAGCTGCAGCATTGAGGAGCATGAACAGATTGCTGAAGCATGGACAAAATGCTGATGATTTAATCCTTTTAGGTTATATTTGTATTAAATCCTAATTTAAATTTTAGTAGCATGCTCAAAAAAGCTCATCAGTAGGTAGTTAGGCAGAAGCTCCTCTTAGATTGGTTCCCATTCCCTCGTGCACAAGGCAGATTCTATTTAATTCGAGGGGTCTGCTGGGGCTCTCACGTACCGTAACTGACAAGTCCTGAGAAGCTGGAACCTTCTCTCCGCCCCTCCCCCACCCCCACATCCACAGCAACATAGGTCAGCCCGCTCCCCGGCAAGGTAAAGCCTGCACCAGCTGCCCCAGCTGCCCCAGCAAATTGCCTTGTAGGACGTCCTAATGTCCTACACGCTTCCAGCACAGCAGCACTAGCGCAGCACCGAGCGACAGCCTTGATTAATTTGTCGCAATGATCGAAAGTGATTCATCCCGACAGGAGGGCAGGAAGGGTTTCACAGGGTTTTTTGGTAGTCAGGGAGGTTTCTCTGCTCACGCTCGCACACAACACACGTTCATTTGCTCGAACATTGAGAGCGAGAAGTTTTTCCCCACTGCCTGGCGTTCTTGCAGGCCTGCTGCTTCTCCCTTCCTCCTTTCCCCTCCTCCTTCTGCCCGTCTCTTCCTTCCTTCTCCTGGAGCGCTCTCTCTTGCTGCTATCCATGGAAATGGTAAGCAGCAGGACACACACACACACTCACACACACACACACATACTCACACACACACACACACACACACACACACACACACACACACTCACACACACACACGCACACTCACACACACACACACACACACACACACAAACACACACACACACACACACACACCGACACACACACACACAAACAAAAAACAAACAAACACACACACATGCACACACGCCTGGCTCAATGCACGCACGCATACATACACTCACGCACACCCTTGCACACAAATATACACAGACATGACACTCGCTCGCTCGTGCACACACACATACACACACATACAAACGCACACCTTCACACATATACACACACATGCATCCGCACATGCGCAAACACACACACACACACACGCGCAAAAACATACACACATACAGGGCTCAACGCTGCTCGACTCTCGTCCCCCCCAACTACCTCACAAGCCCTTTCCCACCACCACCTCCTTCCGTGTGACCAATGGGTTTGAGGTCACCGCCAGCAGCAGGCAAGTTGTTGGAGACTTCGGTCGACCGGAAATCCTTGGGCTGTCACTCCCTCAGCCACGCTTCCTTGTGTGCAATCAACTCTGTGCAATGTGTGTATAATCAACTCTGTGCGATGTGTGTGCAATTAACTCTGTGCAATGTGTATAATTAGGGTTGGCCAGAACCGTATATCTGCACCGTATATGACCGTATGTATGGTGATTTCCTTGCTAAACAGACCGTATGTACACCGTATATACCTATAAATGTATGGTTCTGGCCAACCCTACGTATAAGTAAATGGCCTAACGATGTATGTAGCACTCCTGTGACCTCATGTGCAAAGCTCTTCAACAGGCTATGCTTAACATCAACCCCCTAAT
>Ga0307966_1001036_pt1 | contig 22539 bp, 26 predicted proteins | sample OrgLakmetagen646_FD_203141 | JGI IMG/M metagenome (GOLD analysis project Ga0307966, IMG submission 203141) | Saline water microbial communities from Organic Lake, Antarctica - #646 | ecosystem: Environmental > Aquatic > Non-marine Saline and Alkaline > Saline | place: Antarctica: Organic Lake... | reverse complement strand
CCCCCATCTGAAGCAGAGTGGCCACACAAACTTTGAAAAGATGAATTGTCGTCCTCATCTTGCTAAGCTTCATTCCAAATGACTCGCATATATTGCCTGGGTTTCTAAGCAGAGACCCTAATAACCATTTGCAGGCAGGAGGAAGGAGAGTTGCCATTTTGCGTGGACGGATGGAGGTGTTGGAGGCAGAAGTGAATGTTCTGCAACAAAAACTGTCTGCTGCTGCAGTTCCGAGGTATATGTTTGTCAGTGGATGCGAGGGAGCAGGCGATGTCTGCTTCTGTTATGTTTGATTCTTCTTACACACACAGTTATGTTCCGAGGTATATGTTTGTCAGTGGATGCGAGGAAGCAGGCGATGTCTGCTTCTGTTATGTTTGATTCTTCTTACTCACACAGTTATGTCTCCGGGTTTTGAAGATCTCAATTTGTGAACTTCCTTGACTAGGTATACCTTATTAAATTCCAAGCTCGTGCTTTCCTGATTCTTGCCTGATAAGCTTCTCAAACTGCCAAAGTCTTTAGAAAACCTCCTTTCAATATAAGAGTTTTGTCCCTCTCTATCCTTTATTAATACAAGTACATATAAGGCTTGCAAAGGAGACCGTCCTCCACCACTCTTGCACATTCTTTGACACTACCGCACACTGTTTCATTTTTACCGTGCCAGGGCTCTAACATGGAATGTAGCTGAGCACACGGGCTTGCTTCGTTCTGTCTTCACTGCTGACCAAGTTGATGCGTTTGAGAGAGGGTTGCGGCCATGGAATCGACCTCAGGAGAAGTTTGTGGATGAGGATGGCTTTGAGCACGTGGTAGGATAGGATCTGTGCATTTGCCTGCTTACATCGATGTCGTAGGCCACAAATACGGCCTATAAGCTGTAAGCACAACACTCAATTTGATGTACACACACAAAACTGTCGCATTTGTCTTGTAATTTGACAGAACAATGCTTTGTGTTTGACCTTGAGTGTTCATGTCAGCAAGGCATGGATGTTGCCAGCGTGTACTGAAACTGGACGCAATGCTAGTATGCTGGTGCCAGAATTCATGCTTTGTTGTTGACTCTACCTCTTGCTGGGCTAACTTCTTCTCTTCTACAGGTTAATAGAAGGCACAAATCGACTGACCTACTGCTGGACTGGGTGGCGAGCACTCCGGTGCAAGATTGTAGGTCTTGCATGCTTTGTTCTAGGTCGACCACAACCTTCTAACAATGTACATTGTATTCTTTTGCACAAGGCTTTGATTGCCTCAACAGTGTCGAATACATAGAACGTGTGTAATCACTTTGATCTCCAGGGGCAGTGGGGAGGCTGGGGCCTGTGCCAGAAAGGATGAACCCGAAGCAGCGGATAGAAATGGCACCTCCTCATGTTTTGGACATGCTGTGAGTATGGAATACTACAGAGGCTGTTTACCTTATACACTTATTGAGCTGTTGCAGCTTGTACAAGGAGCTTTTAATGTGGCATCAACCTTTCTTGATGCGTGGCTGGCAGGCTTGGTTTCTACTTGTTTCACTTCAATGCAGCCAACCACAGAGCTTCATAATGTTAGCCACATAACAACTTATCTTAAAAACATACGTAGCATCAGTTGGCAACCACAGTCACAAAGTCAACTATATTGCATCATTGCACATGCGTGCCTTAATGCCTGCTCACATGTACAATACCTTTTTACCTGCCATTCATTGCAACACTTCATGGACGTGTGAACACTGCCACTCATGCTAGTGCTTATGCTACCACTTACGTGCACATTGCCTTCCACTAAAATTTGCTTTTACAGCTTCCACAACCGTCCTCGTGAGGAGTTGCAGCTGGTGACTCAAGTGTGGGGCATGAGCAGGTGATGTGGCACGCTACGTACAGAAGCACTTGTAGACCACTGAAAAGGGGATTACCTTCGAGATTTTAGCTCGAGCAATTCTGTTACAAGTTTTCAAATGTTGCAACTTCGTTTTTCCTCAGGCGGGAGCGAGAGTTTCTGTATGAGCTGCTGCAGGAAAGGATGAGCAGCGACGGTGTTGATGAGTTAGCACGAGTCTCAGCTGAGATCGAAGTGGCTCGCAAGCAGCTGCAGGTACTAGCTTTTTCCATTAGTCTCATCATGTTTTGCTTGTTGCGGTATGATAGTGAAATTCGTACAGGACCGGGCAGATTGGAATTGACTCGAAACTGGTCCTCACATTGTTTTTGCATTCACTTGCGGTCGTGCATCTCAATTGTGTCCTTGCAATCTTGCCCCACACAGGCAGAGTACGACATTGCATCCATGGAAGCCCTCGCAAAAGGTGTGGCACTGACAAAACGCAGAGCTGACCTGGATCATATCATTTTGTTACCATAGATGTCAGATCATAGATCATAGACACAGCCCCTTTCCTTTGATAAAGCTGTTCTTTCTGACGCATCTCTCTCTGTATTGCAAACAGCCTAAAGCAAATGCCGCACACTCCAATTACTTGCCATACCCACTCCTACTCGTGTCTTCAGCGCGCATAGTCGGATGTACCACCAGCGGGCTTGCCAAGATGCAGCACCTCATCTCTGCTATCCGGCCTCGAATTGTAGTAGTGGAAGTGAGTACTGCAATGACGGCAGTAACAAGCATATTCTGCTGTCAGTGACGTAGGAAGAACAAGGGGAGTTACCTGCACTGGAAATCAAATCACAAAGGGGAATCAAACTGTATAAATATGGATGAAATGCTTCTCGTCAAGACTGGATGTGGTATGACTCAGATCAGGGGAACCAGTTTTAGACCAGGAGGGCTGTAGTCTTGTCCATATTTGGTTACTAATTAGGATTGGCAACAGCATTAGTGATGTGCATCTAGTATGGACAAGTTAGGCAGTGTAGCTGCTTGACAGAATGCTCATGGAGCACGGATGCAGGTATCATGACGGTTGAGAGTTAAGACTCAGTACCTTGAAAGGCTCCAAAGTTGTAGATGGTGCCACCCACACCCAAAGGGTTGATGTGGAGGCTCCTTGAAGGATGGTGCAGAGATGTTTGTGCTGTACTGCGCGGGTCTCGATTGGTTCCAGGATCTAGTGTCCTCACAGTACTTGATCTCGATGAGGTGGATGTCACGGTGGTGGTTGCCGAGATACTTAGGTCGGTGCTGTCTGGAGATTGTAGTAATGGCAGCCCTGTCTGTGGCTGGCGCGGCACTGCTGAGGCGCTCCCAACCACCATGGTTAACACAAAGGCGCATATTAAACACATAGTAACACATAATAACACATAGTAGCACAAAGGGGTGGGGGCTCCAGGAGATGATAAAATGCTCTCATAATGAGTGACGCAATGGCCCGGGAGCTCTTGAAACCAAAGTCCAGGTGTTTGTTCAAGGTTCCTCATCCAATCATCAAGGTTCCTTTTCCAATCATCAATATTCCTTTTCCAATCATCAAGTTGTTTGCTTTCTGCATGGCGCAACTAACCTACATTTAAATCACACTTACAATTTGCGTATGTACACAGGAAGCAGCAGAAGTGCTTGAAGCCCACATACTGACAAGCCTGAGCAAGTACACAGAGCATCTCATCCTGATCGGGGACCATGAGCAGTGAGCACAGCTTCTCTTATGATGCCACACTTTGTGATCTGCTCTACGTGAAATGGCTACCACTCAGACACTGCTCATCATGCGTCATGATTTGCAATGTTGCCACCTCAACGCCCTTGTATTATATAATTCTTTTACATATCTATTAAAATAATTTGCGAAAACATGTAAGAAGGACGGTTTCATAGGTGCAAGTGCCTGTTTCCATCCTCTCTCTTGCACGCACTTTATTCTTACTTTTCCTGTCACGCAATGCCATATTCCAGGCTCAGGCCAAAGCCCAATCTGTACGAGCTACAAGCCATCTCCAACAGGTAATATCATAGGCTTCCGGAATCGTGCTTGACCGTTGATGCTTATGGTGCCCGTGCTTGACCGTGACGCTTATGGTGACCGTGATGCTTATAGGCTCCCGGAACCGTGCTTGACCGTGATGCTTATGGTGACCGTGATGCTTATAGGCTCCCGGAACCGTGCTTGACCGTGATGCTTATGGTGACCGTGATGCTTATAGGCTCCCGGAACCGTGCTTGACCGTGATGCTTATGGTGACCGTGATGCTTATAGGCTCCCGGAACTGTGCTTGACCGTGATGCTTATGGTGACCGTGATGCTTATAGGCTCCCGGAACTGTGCTTGACGGTGATGCTTATGGTGACCGTGATGCTTATAGGCTCCCAGAACCGTGCTTGACCGTGATGCTTATGGTGACCGTGATGCTTATAGGCTCCCGGAACCGTGCTTGACCGTGATGCTTATAGGCTCCCGGAACCGTGCTTGACCGTGATGCTTATGGTGACCGTGATGCTTATAGGCTCCCGGAACTGTGCTTGACCGTGATGCTTATGGTGACCGTGATGCTTATAGGCTCCCGGAACCGTGCTTGACCGTGATGCTTATGGTGACCGTGATGCTTATAGGCTCCCGGAACTGTGCTTGACCGTGATGCTTATGGTGACCGTGATGCTTATAGGCTCCCGGAACTGTGCTTGACCGTGATGCTTATGGTGACCGTTGATGCTTATGGTGCCCAGGGCACGTGTTGGCATACAATTAGTGTCATGGATGATTCTCATACGCCCTCTTGGTCCTAATCCTGAAACCTTATCCTTACAATTTCCAATTTCTATTCAGGGGCTACGACCTTGACATCTCCATGTTTGAACGCCTGGTGACCCGCGGTGCTATCCCTGTGGCCTTGCTGCAAGAGCAGCACCGCATGCGTCCGCAGATCTCTGCGTAAGCATTGATTTTAAAGCAGGCAATTGACATGTGTGTAACAGGATTTCCTTACTATGCAGCTGTTTCTTGATGGTGGTGACAGTGACTGAAGGGTGTGGTGTACCTAATACCCAATCGCCTCCAATCCTGGTACTATGCCAAACAAACAGCTTGTCCAGCTGCACACCTCCCCTGCAGACTTCTCTTTCAACCTCATCTGCGTTAATGTGCTCCACGCTTTAACAACTGCAGCTTCAGCGTAGACTACCTATAACTAGACGATGCCTGAAACTCGACAATGCTTGTGACTTGACAATACCTGCATAACTGGACATTACCTGGTAACTCGACAATGCTTGTGACTTAACAATACCTGCATAATTGGACAATACCTGGACTGGACAATACCTGCATAACTAGACAATACCTGGTAACTGGACAATACTTGCACTTCTCCATCTCCTCTATAACTCCAGGCTCATAAAAAACAGCATCTACCCCCAGCTTACGGACGCCCCCAAAGTGCTGACCTACCCTCACGTTCCGGGAATGAAGCAGGATGTTTTTTTCCTTGACCACGACCACAAGGGTATGTGCTGCACAGCCCAATAGTTTTGGCTTGTCTGTTGATTATATAAGACTCCTCCTTTGCTTTTGAGCCTTCCCTCGTCTGCCATTGTTGGGAAGGACATGGTGCTGCTTCTTTTCCTCACCTCACAGCATAACATCATCATTGCATTTTTCTCCCTTACTGCCCTTTGCTCAGCCCGCTAAACTAAGCATCTCTTAGATCGCACCCGTGACTTGCTGATCTCTGATATCCATGGAAGCCCTGCTGCATCTCGCCTTGATCTATCCGCCACTGTTTCCTTTTGCGTTTGTCCTCCTCCCTGCACTTGAAGAGGGCGGCCAAGGAGATGATGGAGATGGTCGCAGTAAATTCAACAATTGGGAGGCATGCTACTCTGTGGGCTTGGCTTCTTACCTATTGCTGCAAGGGATCCCCCCAGGTGCATTCATAAACCCTTTACCAATCGACCTATGTCTATGGCTACCTATGTTCATCAATTGACCTATGTGTATGACTACCGATACGTGTGTATGACTGCTAATTTCGAGTAAATGTAGAGCACTCTGAAATAACTAAACCAGCAATTTTAGCCATTTTCTATGAATTCCAATCACTTCCCTTTATTGAACAGCTCACCAGAGGACATCTTCATCCTGCTTTGTTCACACCACTTCCCTTTGTTCTGATCACTTCCCTTTGTTCTGATTAATTCCCTTTGTTCTGACCACTTCCCTTTGTTTTGATCACTTCCCTTTGTTCTGATCACTTCCCTTTGTTGACCTGCTCACCAGAGGACATCGTGATCCTGGTGCCCTACGTTGGCCAGCTGTTTGCAATGCGGAAGCAGCTCAGTGTCGCTCAGCTGCGAATGGTGAGAAAAGGATGGTACCAAGTGCTTCAGGGCTGAATAAGCCACCTTGGAATTCGGTGCCTCGCTTTCATATTATGCTGGCATTTTTAGTTTGCGTTTAAACCCTTACTGTTAGGGATTATACATAGGGTTGGCCAGAACCGTATATGTACACCGTATATGAACGTATATTTGGTGATTTCCCTTCCAACAACCCCGTGTATACACCGTATATATCTATGGTTCTGCCAACCCTGATTGTACAATGCGCCCAAACAAAGCAGCTGCCAAGAAATTGGGATAGTTTCTCAGGTACATGTTTTTGCGACAAAAACAGGTGGCTTCTGAGAGAGATGAAGAGGACATGCAGCGAGCGGAGGAGGAGGAGGTGGAGGAGGAGGTTGAAGCAGATGGTAAAACAATGTTTGATGTCAAGCCTCTGTGCAGTAAGGGTGCTGCCTTGACGATGGTCGCTCTGACAAAGGCTGAGTGTCTCTGGGTTGCATTTATCCTTGATTAAAGTTCTTGTCGGATGAAAGGCTGGATGTGCAATGTGGTGTGTGTCCAAGCCTCACCTCACCTCACCTCCTGTCCTTCTTTACTCAGGTACTCCTGGTGGTCGTATCGTTACTGCCAAACAGATCCGGGTTGCGACCGTGGACAACTTTCAGGTGAGCTTTGCTTATTTGGGTGCCTTGCACCCAAGCAATTGCTTCTGCAGTTGTATTATAGTTGCAGCATGCACTTATGAAATGTAGGTGGCCTGACTTCCACATTTTGTTTACACACCATAATACCTCTGGTCAACCCAATCCATTTGTGGTGTGCCAAACCACGTACATGACATTTGTGCTTGCAGGGAGAAGAGGCAAAGGTCATCATCCTCTCCACCACCCGCAACAACAAAAGCGGCAGCATCGGATTTTTGAAAATGCGGAACCGCATCAACGTCATGCTGTCCAGGGTGGGTTTTCTACTTGATCTGAAGTTAGGTTGATGTGACCCCACAGTGAGCCTCTAACAAGCGTCGCTCCTTTTCAATTGGCCTTTGCTCCTCTGAATGCACTCTCACCTGTTCCCTGCAGGCCAAATGGGGGATGTACATATTGGGTAATAAGGCTACATTGGAAGCCAATGCCTCAAACACTCCAATGTGGAGTGAGGTGCGTGAAGGACATGATTTATTGTGGTATAGAGCGCATGAGAACAAACGAGCGCATGAGAAGAAATGTGTGCACATGAACGAACAGGCCAGAAGGTGAAATTAGCGTGGGAAAAGCCGTACAGGGTTGCCCAACATGAAAAGATCACCCTACACTTGACTAATTTTGCTGTTGCGGTGCAGGTGCTTACCCAACTCGCCCAGCATGGCTGCGTTGGCACAGAGGTGCGTGCAAGGGGGAAAGATCAGAGGCTAATAGTGCATCTGCAGTGAGTTTGAATTCCTTTGGGCATTGCTGGTACATGCATATGTATTGCTGGATACAAAAACGTGATTTTGGGTCGAGCATCACTGTTGCTAGATTTCTCATTAATGTTTCTGTGCAAACAGAGGAACACTAGATAGAAATAGTAAGGAGAGGAACACTAGATAGAAATAGTAAGCAGAGGAACACTAGATAGAAATTGTAAACAGAGATTCTTCTTTCAATTTTCCTTTATTTACTCACGTAGTAGGGAGTATGTGATACCCTCAAATTAATAAACAAAAAACAGAGGGACACTTTGTACACAAGAAAATCAGAATTGCAAATTGCGAAGGAGTGTGTATGGTGGTGGTAATCAATGTCTTGTTTGAAGCATGATCATGGTACAGAGCAGTATAAGGCTGTTTTGGGCAGCTGGATTTCCAAACAAATGTGCCTGGCGTGCATTTCCCATCTACCCACAGCTGAATGTGAAGTGCCAGCTGCACGGCCACGAGACCCCAATTACTGAGCCCACGCAGTGGACGGAGCTGGTCGGTGATGGAGGTGGGTGTAGAGAACATGACCGATGGGCGCAAATTAATGCTGAGGAGTGCTAATATCCATATATATACTCCGCTGCCTCCTCTGCTGCCAACTTGGTTCGAAGCAGGCGTGCCCTACAACAACTTTTCATTGGGACCTGGTCTTATGTTTCGTTAACAATAACCTCTGGTCACTTATTGCCATTCAGGCTGCCAGAGGCAGTGTGAGCAGCTGCTGCAATGTGGCCACCCCTGCCCCAGGTTTGCCATAAAGAAAAAAAGGGGAAAGGAGAAGAAACCTGTAAATTTCTATGCATTTGCCAACAGCACATCTTATTTTTGCCTGAGGCAGTGCTGCTGCTGCTGCTGCTGCTGCTGCCCCTGTCGCCGCAACTACTGTTGTTGCTACTGGTCCACTTAATTCTGCCAGTGCTTTTTTACAAGGAAACGCCACGTTCTGCAGTCGCATACAAAGAGCCCTCAAAGCACAATCCATCTCTAATTTTATGTCATGCTACCCGTCGACAACACAGGCGGTGCCACGTGGACGATCCAGTCCACAAAAGCGTGCGCTGTGTGCAAGACTGTGACAGAGTGCACAGGCCCTGCAATCATCCCTGCATAAAGCGCTGCTACCAGGACTGTGGCAAGTGCCTCCGGATCATCAAGGAGCCCACCCGATTGCCCTGCGGGCACGAGGCGTCAGGGTTTGAGTGCTGGAGGTGAGCATGAGGCATCAGGTTTTTTTTAGTGCTGAAGGAAAACTACACAAGCAGACGTGATCACTCCACGTTTGACTCAATGAACTACACAAGCAGTCGTGATCACTCCACGTTTGACTCTATGAACTACACAAGAAGTCGTGATCACTCCACGTTTGACTCTTTGATAAGGAAGCTGCTTTGGTGTTAGGCCGCTACATTTGATGTCTGCGACAGGATGAAGAATGCATAATTGCCGGGCATAAAAAGACAAGAAAGAGGGACCTTGTCATAGCACATGTCAGCAGTCTTCTAAACCATTGTTTCCTTTTTCTCTCCAAGCCACGGGCACCTTCTCAGCCTTTTCACTACTTTGAAAGTTAGTCCACCTGAGGTATGCAAATACAATGCTCTTTTGCTGCTGCTTGTAAAATCAGATGGCAACTTGGGCCATCAACATTTGGATTGTCAATTTTTTGGTTGTTTGCTTTCTTTTACCACATTCCACATACTTAGGGTTGGCCAGAACCATACATTCATAGGTATATATGGTGTATCTACGGTATTTTTGGCAGGGAAATCACCATACATACAGTCATATACGGTGTGTATATACAATTCTGGCCAACCCTACACATACAGGCAGTACAGTGAAGGAGCCCTGCAGTGCAAGGTGAAGGTGCAGGCTGTCATGCCTGAGTGCGGCCACACACTCGAGCTGCCGTGCTACCAGGTGATGCTTTGTTTGCACCTGGTATGCATCGTTTTAACCAGACTGTGTCTTGCTGATAAGGATGCATAACAGCTTATCTGCTAGGCCCGGTGTTTGAATCTTGGGTTGCCTGCTTGTTTGGTAAGTTTTCAATTCCTCCTTGTTTTATTGCAATTGTTGAAGCCCACCACTTCCAGGCTTTCTGTGCAGCAAAAATAATATCAGTCAATAAGGTACAGGAAATGTGCCATGACAAAAACATCCGCTGCCGTTTCTGATATGCGCAGGTTGAAGATAGGGTGCAGAGCCCTGAAAAGTGCACGGTGCCCGTGGACGTCACGATGCCAGTTTGCGGCCATTCCATGAAGGTCTGTCAAGTTGGGGGGTGGGATTGTTCCTGTCGTGTCTGGATTTTTTGTCGGTCTCGGTTCACCGTGGTACCATTTACGTCCAATTTCACCATCTTTTCTCCCATGTATATCCACGAGCTATTGGTAACAGGCCAATGAACTACGTGTATGGAACACTTAGAGTCATGAACACAACCTGCACAACCTGCATCTTTCCTCTACACTTGCGGCGTGACAAAACCCCTCGTTCCATTGTCCACTCTTCTCCCCCAATTCTATTTGTTCTGAACGACATGACCTCAGGTCTCTTGTGGGCGCAAGGCTGGAGTGCTCTCCAACCCTCTGCTCTGTGAAGCCTCTTGCGCGGCCACCTTATCATGTGGACACACGTGTGTGGGCTCCTGTGGCGGCTGCCTGTCAGATACGGTCAGCAAGCACCCCCAAGCCTTTACGAAAGGTGTGCTCTCATTTTAAATTTGAAGTTGATGTACGCATGGTGGCAACTGTTCAGGCAAAAAGGTTGATGACCCAAAAGTTTGTTAGATGTGCTCAAAAAGTATCGAATGGCTTTCCAAGGTGGCAACTTGATACCATCAAAATTCTTGTGTGGCCTTATACATACACACGGAATGATCTGACGTACCTTGTATCTTTCTAAAAGTGTATTCAGCCTGTTATTTTTGAAATCATCACTTCTAGGGTTGGCCAGAACCATGGCCAGAAGTGCTGGTTACTAGTGCCGCTGTCTGCTTCCTGTTTTGACCTTGCCACAGACTGGCTTCGAGGTGTGGATGCCCACCTAGTGGATGTCTGGACAGCCTCAGATGAGGCCAAGGCGCCGTCTCCTGCCTTGGCTTGTCGCTTTATGGATTGGATGTCAAAAAGGGAGGCTGGTGATCTTTTGCCTCTGTGGATTGCTGCTCTGAAGGTAACAAGTAGCTGCATTGATGAAGCACTGCCAGTGTTGGTTGCCAGACTAGGAGCCACCCCTTTCTTAACCAACGCTTTGTTGGTTATCGAGATAAGAAAAAACAACTATACTTTGTGTGCAGCTAGGTACCCAAAGCACATGCAATTTGTCTATGTCTCTTCCTCTCTGAAGTGACAGTCTCTTTACGTTTCCTTGCCCTCTCCACTACACCCTCCAGGGCGGTAGCTCCTCAGCTCATCCCTTCATCACAGACTTTCAGCAGCAGCACAAGCCTTGCGCTGTGCCTTGCAACAAGCCCCAGTACTGTGGTGGGTACATTAGGAATATGACTCGCTGCGTGCCATGATGGATCCCCGTGCCCTCCGTGCAAACGACTGTGTGGCTTGAAGTGTGAGCATGTGACCAAGCCCTGCACCAAGCCATGCTCAGAGCCGTGCACCGTCTGCGCTGGACCATGCAGGCACGTTGGCACAAGTTTTAGCTGTGCTGATACAATGGGGCTGCAGGTCACAGACGTGCAGTGCAGTATTGTGTGAGTGGTGTTATCCTTCCCTTAAAATCTGATTCTTGCACAAAGTGGCTTGCAACCGGGTCTGTTTTGTACACAGCGCTGCTTTAATTACTGTCAGACCACGTTGGCAGATACGTTGCGGATATGTTGGTATGGTTTGCGGCTGCTTCAAAGCAAAGAGGCTGTTTATGCAACTTGCATCCGTAATTTTTGATAAAACGACCGTTCTACAAATTACAGATATGGTCTATAAAATCACTCTTGCAGTTGGAGCTGTGTGCACAAGGGCAGCTGCAATGTGCCATGTGGTGCACCCTGCGACAGGTAAGCGGGATGTGTGTGAGTGTATATGTGTGTGTATGTGTGTGTGAATGTGTGTGTTGTGTATGTGTCCAACAGTAATCAAAGTGCTAATCTGAACCAAAATTTGTCGTATGAATCAAAAGCAGCTTTCTTTGAGCCCCTTAAAACACACACACATAAAAACAAACACCAGGCTGCCGTGCAACAAGAGGTGTGAGAAGCTGCTTCCCTGTGGCCACCGCTGTGCGTCTGTGTGTGGAGAGGTGTGCGCCCCCGAGCTGTGTGTGCACCCAGGCTGCATGGCCAAGGCGCCTGACAACTTGAAATCGCAGGTGCGCTCCTCATCAGTGGCTTGAGCTCTTGCAGCACACAAAGCAAACCACGCCCGCCTCTCTACGTATGTTTTTTGGCAAATCTAGAGTTATGCAATAAGGATGGATGTCGAATGGACTGTGCTTTTCCCAAAATAAAATGTGGGGTTCTGCGCTGTCGAGTTCTGAGGCCTTGGTCACTCAGTCCTGTCTAAAAATTGGTGGTGTCTGTTTATTGCTTATGCATGTAATGATACATATAGGAATACAATTCCTAATCTTACATCTCGTGTATGCATTTTATATTGCACTGCTGCAATGTACAGGTTGTGGACGTTTTTATGATGGCGACGCTCAGTGATCTCCAGTCTGAGTTCTGAGGCCTTGGTCTCTTAGTCCTGTTTTAAAATTGGTGGTGTCATCTGTCCATCATCCGTGCAGGTTGTGGACATTATCATGATTGCAACGCTCAGTGATCTCCAGTCTGGGTTCTGATGCCTTGGTCACTTAGTCCTGTCTTGAAATTGGTGGTGTCATCTGTCCATCATCCGTGCAGGTTGTGGACATTATCATGATGGAAACGCTCAGTGATCTCCAGTCTGAGGACGTGGATGAAAATCCTTTGATCAAGCTGGGCTGTGGGCATGTCTGGACCGTGGAGACGCTTGATGGCAGCATCCATATGGCTGAAAAGTGGGTAGGGATTGGCGTCCTATCTGGACATCCTCGAAGTCAGCATCCATATGGCCTGCATGTGAGCCATCCACTGCACGATGTCATCAGAAAGAGATGCTCTCACTTGTAGCGAAATGCAATGGACATTGCCATAAGGCAGTGGAACGAAATTATCCTGTTGGAATTAACACAGATATGTAAGGCGTGCATGACCTCTGTTTGTGGCAGTGCGAGCAATAGGCATTCTTGACATTATGGTTCCTTAATGAACTGTTGCACTGTCTGTAATTATGCGATGGCAACCATACATGTGCATTTTACCACAGCCTGCCAAGAAAAATACTAGGGAATTGTTCTGCGACTATCAATTGAGTTTTTGTTATCTTGCGCAGATTCTACGACCTAGACCCAGAAACTGGCGAGTGGGTGACGCCCAAGTTGCTGTCTGGGGAGTTTGAAAAGCCTCCCTCATGTCCCACCTGCAGGTTTGTGTGTGCATGTGTGGTGCATGGTGTACGTAACCTGGTATATGTCGTGTGGTGTGCGTGTGCAAAAACTGCTTAAGATGCAAGAGCAATAAATCGCTTCCACGTATGTGTCTCTTATCATATCCAGTGCACTACACACTTATATACCCGTTGTTAAAATTGTTGCAGAACGCCGATCTCTGGTGTGCAACGTTATGGCCGGGCAGTGAAGAAGTGCGTCCTAGGTAAGCTTTCAGCGGCTGGCTTTGCAAGCTAGGCAAATTCCATCATTGTCCCACCCTTTTTCACTGTACGATTTCAAAAGATGGCTTTGCAAGCCAGGCAAATTCCATCATTGTCCCACCCTTTTTTACTGTACAATTTTAAAAGCTGGCTTTGCAAGCCAGGAAATTTTAAAAATCATCCCACCCTTCTTTACTGTATGATTTCGACAGCTGGCTTTGCAAACTAGGCAAATTCATCATGGTTCCACCCTTCCTTACTGTAAAATTTCAACAGCTGGCTTTGCAAACTAGGCAAATTTATCATCGTCCCACCCTTCCTCACTCTACTTTTGCGCCGTTGACCGAGTGTTACGCTGCCCTAAGTTACGTTTTGCGCTGCTGCAAAATAATGGCGCTTCAAGCATTCTTAACAAGCAACACTATTTTTGTTTACCCCGTAGACGTCCAGGACCGGCGATTTTTTTCCTCAATTGGCTTAGAGCTCCAAAGCTTGCAGGCAAAGGGTCATGCTGTCCCACTTGCCGTAGAGACGCACATCACAGCCGCGTCCCGGCAGCTGCGGGCCCTAACAAGGTAATGAGTAGGAGAACAAGTAACTGGCGTGTGGTAATCCATACCAATTATCACTCAGTGTATGATATACCTAATATCACCAGGGGGAAAGTGAGCATATGCGATCAAAGTAAACTGTTGCTCTTCCAAACCTGAAGGTCGCATAGCAATAAACTTAGCAACTCTTCTACTAGAGCTCATACTTTAAAAGCACTCTCTGGGGCAGGTGTCGTCAGTAAGGATGTCTTTGGCATGTTCATTTCGAAATCTTTTGGTTTGTTGCCTGTCAAACAAATTAGCAACCTTGTTAAGCTACCTGCTTTTGGTATGTTCCCCACTCCTGCCTGCTGAACGAGCCATAATAGAACATGAGGGACCTTGTTGAGCTGACGTGTTCATCTTGTTGAAGTGAATGCCTATGTTTCCCAGGCCTCACGCAATAGCAGAGCTCGACCAAGCCTTGCTTAAAGCATTCTCTGTGAGCAGAGACAATGTTAAGAGCTTGGAGCACCTGGAAGCCAAGGCCAGAAGGTAATATAACCAGAAAGTGTGTCGGGGAGTCACAGAGATTCACTATCCAGTCTCACTATCCTGCATCTGACACGTTGTCGTCTGCATGCTAATTTTGCATGCTAATTTTGCACGTTGCCGTCTGCATGCTAATTTTGCCATGAGTAGATGAGTCCATGCGTGGGCAGGGAGTTTCTGGTTATGGTACAAGTACAGTTGGCTGGTGTTGTAGCCAAAAGCATTTCCCATAAAGTTATTTCAACTAGGTTCATATATTCATGACTGTAGAGCATTTTCCCATGAAGTGAAAACAATTAGCTTCAGATATCCGTGGCTGTAGAGCATCTCCTGCAACAAACTTGCATTTGCTTTGACCACAGGCAAAGCCCAAAGCACCGTGTGTTTGAGGCGACGATGGCACGGATTGGACGCCTGTTGGACGAGCAGCAGGAACAGAACCCGCAAGAATCTGGAGACCAGCGGGCGGTGGATGCGCCAAAACAAGCATTGAAGGTGCAGATGCTGCCATATAAATCGCTCTTATGGCAACTGGTATCCTGTATGCACACAATATCTGACGTGACGTGTTATACTGCTTGGTGATTGTGAAACAGGCATCCGTTTCTACAGATCTATGCGACGTTGTGCACCAACAATCTGCTTTGCTTGCTAACCATGTCATGTACCTCAACAAAAGCACGCCCTGGTCTCCAATCCTGGTTTGCAGCTTGCAGCAGAGGCAGTGTCCACAATGGGGCCTGAGTGGGGGCAACTATGTCGTTTGCGTGCAGCCATAATGGAGGCAAAAGAAAGCACGCTTGATGTGCTCAAAAAAGGTCAGTCTGCAGGTTTCATTCTGCTTCTTTTGCTCTTCTTGCATGCTTGGCAACTGGTCAAAATGATCGACTAATGAAAATTCTAAAATTGCACTGTTGCTTTTGAGCTGATTGTTTTGCAGGAACGCTGTATTTCTAATGCAACACAAGGTTCTATGCTGTTGGGTGGATAAGGAAATTAATTATGTGTAGCTTCTCTACAATGTTGTCTCAGCCATCCTCTGAATTGAAAATGTGTAATAGTGGTGTTTAATTCAAATTGTTTGAATTTCTACAATGGAACACAGGTCTAGAGCTTTGCGAGCAAGGCCTAAATTCCCTCATGAGAGCTCCAAATGGCGCACCGCGCAATCATGAACCCCCTCTGTTTGTATTAAAAGCGCAGTCCGCCTTGCAGCAAATGGTGCGTAAGACCGTTACATGCACATGTCTGCCAATCAACAATTTGGATTGAGGTGTGGTATAAATAAGTCACATCTTTTGAGGTACGATTATTGCTTCTGTGCAGTACATCCGTGCAGATGTTCAATGGTCAAGCAACTATATTTCAGCTGGAGGGAAAATTTGTGTTCATGGCAGCACGCAAGCCAATATCATACGAGTATTTTTTTTACCTGCAGGCTCAAAATCAGGTCTCCAAGCTGAATGCAACCACCCAGTGGCTTTTTGGCAATCCTCCTGCCCTCAGCCAAGCTCAACTGTGGTTTCAGGAAGCGTTGCAAGCTCGAGCTTGTAACAGTGCCTTAAAGGTAGGGGATACGTGGTGGTTATCTACTTAGGTATACAGAAACCAAGAGCGGATTTGTTTTATGGGGGGTCTAACACCGGAACTCTGCAATTCTTTCCCACGCTGCATTTCTTGGGCCAATTGAACAGCTGATTTATGTCTTGTTAGGGGATGTGTCTTTGGGAAAGAAGAGGCATTGCTTCCAAGCCAAAAGACTTCCACATTGTGGCACTTACCCTGTAAAGACCCTAAACAATTCCAACCCTGTGATCATGCCTTTGTTTGGGTGCTGCAGGTGGCAAGGGCACGAGTGCAGCTCACCTTGTGTGTTGTACGTGCGCTTGAGGTAAGGCCACTATTCTTTTGAAGGATAGAACTCAGAATGTGAAGTCAACGCACTTTATGAGAGAATCTGTTTAAAGCAAAACATACGTGGCTTTCAGCAGCTTACAACAAGAGAAAATCATGTTTAGTTTTAGGTTTCCATACTTGTATACTAGCGCAAAGCGCACCATGTGTACCCTTTCATTGCACATGTTTTCCTTGTGTCGCTCTAGGCATCTGTCCCAGCGGCTTAATGTCTGGACTTCACTTTTGGTTTAATGTTCTATGGTCAAAAATGCACAGGTCACGAAAACTGCACAGGTCACCAAAAATGCGCAGGTCACCAAAAATACACAGGCACCAAAAATATACAGGTCACTAAAGATGCACTGGTCACCAAAAATGCACAGGTCACCAAAGCACGCTGGCTGCTGGAAGCAGCCAGGCAGAACACAAAAGACGTCCTAAAAATGCAAAAGAGGCTGTTGGACGAGGTATGGCCCTGCGTGCTTGTTGTTGCGTTTGTTCATGTGATTCATGTGAATGCCTTAAACAGCATAAATGACCCAATGATTTGACATCTTGCGTGCATTCAAACCATATTATTTCTCCTTGTTCTAAGGCTGATGCATCCGGGCGTGCTGCCATATCAGCACTGGCCAGCACAAGCGGGGGTGTTGCAAGAGCTGACCTCAAAGCTTTTGAATCTCTGGTGGACAAGCTGCCAGAAGTGTTCAAGCAAGTCTCTGGTCAGGATATGGAAGATGTCATTGCAGGTAAGAGGTCATAAGGTGTTGATAGAGAAAACCTTCAAAGTCTCTCCTAAGTACGTAGGCTGATATTTAAGCATTGTGGACTGCACTTTTTGCAGGTAAGACTTTGCGTAAGAATGCAGCTTGGAATCGAGTGTGATACAGCAACAAACAATCATCAGCACCTATCACCGAATGAGACATTTTGTGTGTGCACGTGCAGCTTTGGCTGCGGCCACGCAGGCAGACAGGCAACGCTATGGATCTCAGGTGGACGTGATAAGTTATTTGCGTGGGCACATGTACAGGTGTATTAGGAGCCAGAACGTGCAAATTGCGTCAATGCAAAGAAAAAATTAAACAAAGACGTTTAATTCTATTCAGTTGAGCACCTAATTTTTTGCAAATAACAACATTTGCTCTTTGTTCTTACCCACATCTCTTTTCAGATGCCCTAACGGCCACCCCTACTTCATTGCTGAATGTGGCCAAGCAATGCAACAGGGCCAATGCCCAGAGTGTGGGGAAGGCATTGGAGGCAGGAGCCATAATCTTGCTTCTGGTAATGCCAGAGCAAACGAGCTGCTTGAGCAAGTGCGTCAGCACCAGCAGCACTAGCAAGGAGATCAGGTAGCTTTTTATTTCGCAACAGAGAGTTCAGTGGTGGTAAATATAGCATGCAAGCATGTCTTAGTAAGCCCATAAAGCTGATGAAATACTCCGGCCGGGGTTTTAATGTGCATTTGTCTTGTTTTCCAAATTGTCATGACCAGCAGCTGTATCAGTCAAAGAACAAGACAAATAGCGCCACAATACTTTTCAATTATATCGCTTTGCGTCATTATGAGCCTGCAGCAATAGGGACTGGTTATCAGAAACAGATTCAACGTCTTGCTAGGAATAAGTACTGGTTTTTAGATTGTTTTATGATGTACTTTAAGATGCATGGTGATTATCACCAGCAATGATGGTTGGCTATAGCAACTTCAGATCACAAATGGTAAGCAATTATGATAGTACAACTAATAAATGAAATGGAAAGATTTGAAAGTTAGAGGTCTACTCTGGCTCGGCTCCACCGAATGTTGGAGGGAGATTTACACTGGGCCAACTTCCAGGGGAAAACACTGCCAAAAACTGAACGAGAAAACGCTGCCTGCAAAAAATTGAATACTGAACTGGCTATAAATTGAAACCTGAAACCCCAGAAGAGAACAAGGAAGTTAGCAGCTGGGCCGTTGACGCCCATATCTGCCAACCAAGACAGCAAGAAGCGAAGGTCAAGAGGAAGAGGGGAAAACTTAAAACCTAATTGCTGACTAGGACAGGTGTAAAAAGGATGGTTCCCACAGCGCAAGCTGTGGCAAGACAGTTCCAACTGACATTTGGTTGCACTCGCCTCCAAGAATGTGAGTACTTCTGCAGCAAGCTGCAGAGTACTCTGCAGTTTACAAGGAAGTGTGACGCAAGTTTTTGAGGTCAAGCTGGTGTGAATTGCAAGGTTAATTATTTCAGGCTACTAAATTGCCAATCAGCCACCCGATGTACAAACTGCAGAGCTCTCTGCTTGCAGAAAGACTCTAGTTCTTGCAGGCGAGTGACTTGTGTAATGCACGCTCGCACAAAAGATTTGAATTCCCCCTGCCTACTGAACGAGCGTAATAGAGCTGTCTTCTCAATTAAAATTTTCACGTTGCGTGAAGCAGAGATGTAGTGCTTTGAAAGCTAAAGGCTGCTAGGAAAGGACTTTTTGTTCAGGTTTTACAACGGGCAATATTTCCAATGTATCAAACCCCACTACTTTTCCTCAATATCAATCGTGATTTTGCTGAAAAGACAAGAAAAAGAACGTAGATAGGAAAAATGCTGCCGGCATGGATTACAAAAGGACACACCACCCAATGGTTGCAGAGCATACAACATCCCACCTGGAGACTAAAAAGGCTTTGCATCCTGCCAAGGTAGTGTCTTTAGTTTCTCTGACCTAGGCCAGGCTCACCCCTTTGTGTATGCTAGGCCAAACGGCCCGGCTCCTTAGCTATTTCACTGCAGCTCCCATCCTAGCGTGTCTGCCGCCTTGCTCTAGGTCTAGGTTGGCCTGCTTCCCCTTCTCTCGGCTCTTGGTAAAACAACCCGGCTCTTCTTGTCTAAACTTTTAGCTTACTGTAATCCTTTTTTGTCTCCCTAGTATGGGCTTGTAATGCTGAGAGTGACAAGTTGGTGCAGCTGCTTTTCTTAAGGGGAACTCTCTCTTCTCTTTGGGTTTTGTTGGAGTTGGTTTTGGCGCACCAGTCATTGCAATGGCTTCGCTGCTTTTATCCTGGCTAACTCTTAGCTTCCCCAGTCTTTATGTTGAGTGCCTTGCGGTCTGTACCTAGACGTGCCCTCGGCCTGTTGCCTTTTTACTCTTTACAAGCCCTGTCTCGTATACGTTTTGCCCTTCGTTTCATCAACTTGGTTGCCCCCCCTACTTTTTTTATCTCTTCAAGTCTGTCTCTCTTGCTCCCTTTTTATTGCTCCCTTTTTATTTATCAACTTTCATTTCGTGTCAACATCATAGTAGGGAGAGCCAACACCCCTTGACCTATGCCCATTACTAGAAAATGGGATGGCAAACCAAGAATGATGAGTTTGTTGTTGTGCATGTTGGGGTCCACCAACTCAGTGGCAGTGTCTCTCCTAACACCTTTCATCCTACGCTTCAGTTCCGCAGTGAACTCTTGCATGGAAGTAGCACGCCTAGCTTGAACAGCTCGTACAAATGACTCGCATGCAGTCCTTGAAAAACGCTCAGCAATTGAGCAGACCAACAGGCACTTGAACGAGGCTGTAAAATGAGATCAGCCTGGACCACCCTCCGCAAAGTGACACTACTATTGGTATTAGTAAGCATATTATTGAAGGGCTTGACAACTGACCAGAACCAGTAGAACTGCAACGGCTGATGTCCACATTATCAGAGTACAGCCCAGTTAGTGGTAGACCGCTTCACACCTAACGTGCCCTTCAGAAATGCAAATGAAGCATAGACAGCAAACTAGAGAACTCCCTGCCTGCCTGCAAAAAGACAGTACCCCATACTTGACTACCATACATGCCAGCAGGAATAACATACGTCTTAGCGAGCCACAAAGAAGTGTGCGGTCTGTCTGCCATAGCATGTTCACGCACATGTGCAACAGCATATACTAAGAGCTTGCCAAACTTGGGCTTCAATTGCCTCCTTCTGATACATAGTATGAGCACAGAGCACAAATGCTAGCCCAAGCGGAAAAGGACACCAGAAAATCCTATGCAGAAGAAAAAGAAATGATAAAAGTGATCTGGCAACCCACGTGGGAAGCGGCAGAACTGCTCTCAGCCAACCCTGACTTCAGAACCTATGTAGCTAGCTATGAAAATGCTGATACTAGCACTCAGCTAAACGCCCAATCAGAAGACCAAAAAATTGACAATCTGACAAAGCAAGGCTATGATGGTTGTACCCAGCACTTTAAAATTATGTGGGACTCGCCACAAGGCCAAAACATCAGAGACAAGGCAATCTTTATCACGGGCACTGTCAATCCCCAAGCAGACATTCAACCCACGCACCTGGAAATGTGAGATCTGGGTGCGGGATGTGGACCTCCTCAAGCCAGGATCTAATAAAGACTCAGAGGATGAACCCAAAATCCCTGAACACACAACCTGTCAAGCAGCCTGTGCGTATGACATCTACGGCAAGTGCACAAGTTGCTAGAACGTCTCAACATCTTGCTACATGTTTACAACCAATGTAAACGATGTTACAATTGTGAGGTTGGTCAGTGCTAATCAGGTCACTTGTTTTATCTGGGCCTTCTGAGGCCTCAGGGTGGTCATTTGGTAGCTTAGTTATTTTGTTGGGTCCTGAGTGCTGTCCGGAACCTAAGGCTGTTTGGTAGGGATGGTTATGGATGTTTTGAATTTCCCACTTTGCCTCAGGGATTTCTTTGGCAAGTTCTTTTAGCCAGTCTTTGTTGTGAGCATTGAGGCAAACCCTGCCCTTGGTGTTCCATATGGCAATGATCTGCAATTCCCAGGAGTATTTAGAAAGTGGTATTTGTATGTTGCTCCAGAAGGGCACTTTTGCATATTGGAGTTGGTTTGATGGGATGGTGCCCATTTTACATATGCGTGGGTATTTGCGGCACAGTGATGCACAGGAATTTATGGTCATATTTCTATTTTAGGAAGGGAGGAGCATGAATGTGGTTGTTTCCTCTGTGCTGACAGCAGCAGAGTAGATGGCGTGTCTTGTTGCTAAGAGCATGGTGTTTTCATGGTAAATGGGATGGCAGATGCAGTGGAGAACCCAGATAATCGGGAGAAGAAGGCATTGGTGTTTGCCCCAAACACTTTGTCCCTTGGGTGCTCACTCCAGTAATGGGGGAATTTGGGGTCATATTCAAGGGGGGATGCCATTTTTTCTTTAGTGACCAGGGCCCACTTTTGAAAGGCGGCGGTGATGTGGGAGGGGAGTATCCGTGCGAAAGAGTCTTTGTTTTTTTTGTTCGTATGTTTAGAGATGTCTTTACGTGCAAAGAGGCCTACAAGTTCTGATGCAAAGCTTAGGGAGAAGGTTGGACGTGATCATGTAGACCGCTGCATTTGCCTTATTAAAGGCCTTTCGTAGTATGTTAAGGCGTTCAGGAGTAAGCATACCTTTACACTTTCCGTCGACATTGTAGATGCAGGCTACTTACGCGCGTGCAGTAGCACAGCCTATACACACATTCATACGCATGCACTCGCATACAAAACTTGATTCAGCAGGCCCACTCACAACCTCTAAGCGCCGTGCCCCCGGCAGTAGTGGCAGGCAGTGTTGCCTCCACCTCACGCCAGCAGGTAAGTGTGCAAAAGTGACTCTTTTTCTACAAAGAGAATGTTGATATGTGATTATATACTTGGGATGTGAAGATTGAGTGTTTCCCCCACTTGAATGCACATCCCTGCTGCTGGCTCGCGAGGCTCATGAGGCCTGATCAGTCTGGTCATGTACACGTGAAGCCTGCGAAGCCTGCACACACATACATGCGCACACACACATACATACACAATTTGAATCAACCACAGGAGGACAATGAGGAGGACGATGAGGTGTGCAGATTGTGGGGGAGACAAACCGGCACCAGGTGTGTGTGTGTGTGCGTGTGTATGGAATTTGAGCGAGGAAGGGGTGGTATGTATTGAGGACGGAGTTTACCATGCATTGTATAATTGAAACAGGCATTCACAAAAATTAAATAGGCCATACACGCCAGCACAGGAGAACTACGCCTATTGTGTGATCATGACTTGCTGCTGGATTTGGGAACATATATGTAGTTGCTCAACCCGTTCATGTGCATCCCTTTTGCTGGCTCATCTCATGTATATGCCTACAAACTGAGTAATGAAAGGACATGGAATGTTGAACGTACGTATGTCAC
>Ga0307966_1001033_pt1 | contig 22571 bp, 42 predicted proteins | sample OrgLakmetagen646_FD_203141 | JGI IMG/M metagenome (GOLD analysis project Ga0307966, IMG submission 203141) | Saline water microbial communities from Organic Lake, Antarctica - #646 | ecosystem: Environmental > Aquatic > Non-marine Saline and Alkaline > Saline | place: Antarctica: Organic Lake... | reverse complement strand
AAGGTCTGCATTACGGCTCCGCCTCAACCCGCGTTAGGCCCATTGCGGCCAACACCGCCAGCGCATTGTCACCTACGCAGGCGGTTAGCTTATCAGGCATGGCCGTTACAGGCGCACCAGAAAACACTAGCGCCGCTTGCGCACGGTTAGCCGCCGCCATGTCTATGATGCTGTCAGCGTCCCACGTTGGGCGTGTCAGCGTGTCTTGTGCAACGGTCGTGAAGGATGCGCCGACCAGCAATGAAGCGCAGGCGTATAGGTTGCCGCCTGCGTCCTGCCAAGACGCCGCGCCGTATGTTCTGGCATCAGCGGGGCCGTAGCCCAATACCATTGCGTAGTGGTTAGCGTCAGCGCGTAAAGCAGCGGGGCAGGCTATGGATATTCTCATAGTGTAACGCCAGATTTAGCGGCAAGGTAGGCTTCTGTTGCTGCAATTTCGGCAGCAGTTGATAGAGCGCCACGGGCTACAAAGCCGTATAAATTGCCCGTAAAGAAGAAACTACTTTGATTCCTTGCCCCAATAAAAATTGGAGAATTGGAAAAGTTACCCGACCCTTGATCGCCAGTGTTAGTAGTCCGCAGGGCGCCGTTGACGCGAATTGATACGCTGTCCCCTGCAATATCGCCGATACCAGTAATCACATCTGTTGTCGGGGCGGAAAAACCTGAGATAAGGGCTTCAACCCCAATGCTGCCCGTGCTTCTGAAGCTGTAATCTGGTTGCCCGACGTATTGCGGACCAGCCATAAAAAACTCGGTCCCAGTAGCAAGCTCTGCAATCATCCCAACACCTGCGTCTGACAGTTTTCTTACACTCGCAAAGACGTTAATCTTTTCTGTGCCAGTAAAGTCGATATTGCCCGTCGCCATAGCGTCACCGGTGCCATCAAACGCCAGCCACGCCAGCCCGCTGCCCTCGGTGTATGTCGGGCGCGCTGCGCCTGTGGCCTGAGTGGCGTGGTTGCCGGGGAGTTCGCGGACAGAAATGTTGTCAAAGTAAGACTCAGAGCCGTTGTTTCCCCACCTCGAAAGGTTAGACGATACAACAGACAAATAAATATCTTGCGACGCCCCGCTTGCAACAAAAACTATTGAAAGGTTTTGCACAACGTCCCGTCCCGGTTTAAGCGCTGTCCCTTGCAAATTAAAACTTGCGTTTTGCGTTCCGATTGTTGCTGTGTCTGTTCCGGCATTTGTTCCGGGTGTATAGGCGTTACAGGCGACCTGATACGTTTGGCCCACTACAAGTCCTGTTAAGGTTTGAGATGTAAACGACCCTAGACTTCCGTTAGAGGTGATTAATATTCCACCGGATGGAAAAATAATTGTGTCTCTTACTTGGCCCGACAAACCCCCAGCGGTAGACCAGCCAGCAACATTAACGGGAAACGTCCCGTTGGTTATTAACTCCGGCCCCAGCACTAGCCCCTTGCTTTTATCAAACATTAGTCCAACGGGCTGCCCTGAGGTCGTTACAGGCGTGGTGCCTGCTGCGTCCTGAAACAGCGTGGTCAGGTCGGACGGGTCAAACCATGCGCCTTCCGCGCCGCCAGCAAATAGCGATAGCGGGGAAAACCCACCGCCAAACCGTAGACGCCTTTGACGCAGGCGGTTCATTAGTTGCGCACCATCATGTAGATTGACACGCTCTGCGAAGAGCCGCTGCTTGCGCTCGGCGTAATCTCAAGCGGGCGGTCAAGGATAGAAAACAGATCCTCGGTAGTAGTAGACGCCGCCGAATTGCCAATCTGCTCAAGCGTTGGGCCAGTAGTGCCAGCGTGATTAGATCCGGTCACGATAACCGTTGCCCCGCCGAATGTGCCTTTGATATGCACGCTGATTTCCGATACCGCGCTATCAAGCTCATACATTTGAAACGTGTCGGCCTCAGTGACGCTAGGCCAGACAATGAGCGCGTCGCCTTTGTCAGTGGTCGTAAGGGTGTATGCGATTTCAGCCATTTTAGTACCTTCTCAGTTTGCATCAGCGATGCGTTATATCCGCGCGACCATATAGGCCCGCATGGCCGTTTCAGCGCCGCTCATAGTGTAGGCATTGCCAACGCCGCACCCATCGCCCCTGTTAGCGTAGTGGTAGCCTGCCATGCGCCTTACCGCGCCCCTAATAGCCGCCGGGACGTCAGTTGCCGCATCGCCGTAGCCTGAGATATACGATACCTCCACGCCGTTTGTGTCGCGCAAGGCAACCGGCCATGTGGCGCTAGATTTCAGCGTGAGCCTGCCGGGCGTCTGGTATGTATCAACGTCAAATGTTGCGGCAACACTGACGACCGTTGCGTTGCTGGCCTCGTCATAGACAGTCACGCTATCAATGCTTTGCAGCGGGTAACGCGGCAACCTGACCTCACGACTAGGCCCAGCAAGCTTAGAGATTGCACCTTGCCGTGTACCACTCCACCAAGGTTCCTGACCTGAAGGCCAGCGGTCTAACGCCATCAACCAGGTCTGCGTAATTAGCGCAATCCCGGTCTGTTCTTCGATGTATTCCCGCGCCTCCGCGATATATCCCTCGGCTTCGGTATCTGGCAGGCCAGTAGCCGTTTCGCGCAGGTGTGTGCGAAGCTCAGCCGCAGTGACAGGCTCAACGCTAGGCGCGGTGGTTTGCTTATGGCCTCGATACTGATACAGCAACTTGGCTGGGCGTAGCGTCATTATTTAGCCTTCCGTGGCCTGCCGCGATTGAGATTTAAGATTCTGAATGGGACCACAAACCACGCGCATAGAATACCAATCAATAGAATCGGGGTTAACGTCTTTTGGCATAGCCTCTTGAAGGGTTTCTTTGGGCGGGGAAAGTGTCACCTCAGAATAGAATTCCCCACGACCTTTTACATTAACCGTTGCAACTTTCATCTCTTGTCCTTCCGTGGCCTTCCGCGCTTGGAAGGCGATTTGGTTTCGACTTGTGTGATTACTTTAGCCTCAGCGCGCGGATCAAACAAGCGGGCTGCTGCCTTATCAGCAAGCGCCCATTCAGCAACCTGCCCAGATACAACCGATCCGACTGGAAACGTCTCCACGAAAACGCCATTAGGTGCGCAGCGGTACCCTAAAGCCAGTGTAATTTTGGCTTGAACCGCCATGATATACCCCTTCTGGTTTTAGTGACGGGGCCAGCTAACCAGCCCCGCTGCTAAAATCAGGTAGCGGCTATGGCGGTGCCGACGTAGGTAGTCGGTGCAACGTGCGGTTTGCCAAGGCGTGCCATTGTGCGGACAATTGCATCAGTGCCTGTTGTGCCGACATAGTTCAGCCGCAGATAGCGCTTGTTGCCGTTGTAGCCCAAGACGCCGACGACAATGTTGTCAGACGCATCAGAAGTCACCTGAAGCGAATTAGCGCCGGTGGTGGTTTCCAGAACGGGAACAGTAACCGCATCTGCAGTCGCAGTCGTGTCGCTGTGCTGCAATGTGGCGGTGAAGCCGTCGCCGTCACCAGCATCAGTGACCGCGTTGGTCAGCAATTCAATTGCCGCGCCGTCAAAGCCCAGCATATCAAGCCACGTGGATTGATTGGGCGTATTGCCGTCGAGTGTGTCAGTGGAAAGGTCCACCGTTACCATGTTTGCAATAATGTCACGCATTTGATTTACTCCTTCAGCGTGTGATGCCCAGCAGGATCACGGGGCGAGAATAGGCGAGGCCATTACAGCCCCGCCAAGTGATTATGCCTTGAATGCGATCGTCTTAATCGCTTCGCCGTTAATCATGGCGCCGCCTGTACGCTTAGTGGCGTAAAACAGGATCTTGGGCTTGGCGGTGAACGGGTCACGCAGCATCCGAATGCCCATGCGGTCAACAATCTGATACGCTTGGCGCATGTCGCCGACAGTAATTGACAACGAACCTGTCGCCGGGCTGGGCATGTCCTCAAACGAGGCAACCGGATAGCCCAGCAGGGTAGCAGGCTGACCCGCTGCGATGCCTGGCGACCAGATATAGGAACCGTCGCTGTCCTTCAGCTTGCGCGTAAGGGCGGCAGTCGTGCGGTTCATAAACCAAACAGCGTTGGCCTTGTACTGAGCCTTAAGGCCATAGAGAGCCGTAATAAGCACATCGCCGCCGTTGGGTGCGGCAGCGAAGCCACCGTTTACGCCTGTGTTAACTTGCTCAACACTGTTCGTCAGGTCGGTTCCAGCCGGGTAAGACAGGAAGCCGCGAGGCTTATCTACACCGCTGCCAGTAACAAAGGCAGTAGCTTCGGCGCGGGCGAACTTGTCACTGATCTTGCCGTCAAGCCACGATTCAAGGTCGATCAGCGCATCGTCCAGCACCGACTGCGAAGCGTCGGGCATTGCATACATCTCATGCACCGGGATGCGATACTTGCCGGATGCAGGTGTAGCTGTAGCGGGGCGCGCCTCTTGCTCAGCGACCCAGCCAAAGCCGACCTCTTCGTTGTCGTAGTAGCCCTCCAACGAGTCGGTGCCGATCGCCACGACAGACGCATAGGCGCGCATAGGCGACGTTTCGAACACCTTAGAAACGATGCGCCCGGTCATGTCGGGATAGACGTAGTATCCGCCCGCACTGTCTTGACCGACCGACAACGTTTTGCGCTCCACGTCGCTAATCATGTCCTTGTCGAAGTTGGCGCGCAGCAGGCTCTTGTATGCCGCCGAATATTCCGCAACGTTGGCCGCCTTCATTTCGACAGGTGACCGGCCCACAGCGTGCTTAAGCTCGAGCGAAAAGCGATCCGCCTTGGCTTCCATGTCAATCTCTTGACCATTGGAATCGGTCGAGAACCGCTCGCGCCGCTTGGCCGCCAGGACAGCCTTGTCAGCAACTTCCTGCGCTTTGGTCAGGTCGCCTTCGATCTTAATCAGCTTGGCGTCCAGCAGTGGGTCTGCGGCGCCCTTAGATTCGATTTCTTTCAGCCGCTCGTCATTGGCGGCTTTGAACTCCTCGAACCCGGTGTTGATACCAGCAACCGCCTTAGCGACTTCGCTCAGATTGATTTCATCGGACATTAAAACGCTCCGTTAAGTTTTTGATTTGATCCATGAGGGCAATCGCGCCCGCTTGGTCCATATCGCCGACTACATCGTCCCGATGATTGGCAAGACCTTTGAAGCCGTCAGCCGCAATGGCCTTTGACTCCTTCTGAGAAAACCCAACATCCCGCAAGGCTTTCTCGAATTCACGTATTGTTTTGATGCTTTTGACGGACGCAATCGCCTCGTCTAGCATTGGGATAGTAACCAGGCTGATCTCGTATAGATCAATCTCCGTCATGCGGCGCACGCGGCCATTGCCCTCGGCCATTGCTTCCTTAGCAACGTAACCAATCGACAGGCTATCCATCGCGCCAGCTTTGTAGAGCGCCTGAGCCTCGCGGCCCTTCTGCACTTCCTTAAGGATGCGGCCCTTGACACGTAGCCCGCGCTCGTCCTCTGCAATTTCATCCCAAACGCCGATGGGATCTTGCATAGAGTGCTGCCAAAGCATCTTGACCTTGCGGCCCGTGCCCAACGACTTGGCAAACGCACCGCGCTCGATAACGTCCATGCCATTGTCGACTACATCAAAGACACTAGCGTATCCCTCAATGATGCCATCTTCATCAGGCTCCCGCTTAATCTCTAGCGCGGCGTTTAGGTATTTCATGTGCATGTGTGCGCAGCCTACTTTGCAACTTTGCAAACGTTATATCACACGAATTGCAAATATGCAAAGAGGGTTAATCTTCAAAGCCCTTAACCGTGTGGGCAATGGCGCAGCGGCAGTTAATTGTTGCCCCTGCCGGTAGCTCTGGATCGCCGGGAAACATAGCATCCAGCGTGCCAAACCGACGTGACGGCATCTTAAACGGCTGGTCCATGTCTACAATCTGCCCGTCCATGCTGCGATGATTGAACGCGTCCACAACCCCATCGCCTTCGCCGAAGTCGCGCGTGCGTGGATCTTCTACAGCTATCCAGCGCTTTCGCATGTCTAGGCCTGTTGACCGTGCGGCCTGGTCCGCGCCGAAGTTAGCCGCCCCGTGCGTTTCAGTTCGCGCAATCAATGCTCCGCGCCTGCGTGATATAACCGGGATGCGTAGGTTAATCAGCCGTGCAATGGCTTCAACGCCCAAGCCTTCGCTCTGGCCCCTGACAATTTCAGCCACAATATCATTGCGCGTCGTTTCCGATATGAACGTGATCCGGCGGCGCATACTTTCAAGGTTGATGTATTGCAGAACCAAGCGCTGGAAGAACTCGGCAAATGACTTTACCTCAAGTATTAGCCCCATGCTCTTGCCTTGATTGACGATGCGCCCACCGAATGCAGTGATTGCCGCGCCGGTCATTTCCTCAAAGAGGCGCTTAAGCTCTATCTGGTGGTTATCTACCAGCGTAGGGGCGTTGCCTGTTGCTGCGTAGGTCATAGCCATCATGTCAGACGCTCTGCCTATTTCGCCGCGCACAATAGGGGCATACTTGCGCTCAAGCGCACCTAGTAGCGCCCGCTGACGTGCAGCCTCCCGCTCTGGCTTGCTATCCAGCAAGTACTTCACTTAATCGGCACCACCTTGCGTGTTGTGTAGCCAGCAATCTCAGCCAACGCCTTAGCGTCAACATCAGGCAAGTCACCAGCGCCAAACGTTTCGCCCATAGGCACCTCGCCCATACCGATATAGATCACGTCGCCGCCCGAGTATGGCTCATAGCCCATTGCCTCGCGCTTTTCATTCACGGTCAGCACCTTGCTGTCCTGCAATGATGCCCAGAGAACCGCACGACGTTCAACGATAGCCGGAATTCCATCCAAGTTGGGCTTAATCGTAAGGCCAACAGGACCGGCAAGCCATGTCTGCCAGTCGCCAATAATGCGCGTTAGCAGCGGAATGACAGTATCCTCCCAAAACGCTAGGCGCGCTTCAGCGTAGTTCGCATAGGTGTTATCGCCTGGCAGGCCAATCAGCATGGGAGGCACGCCAAAGGCCAAGCATATATCACGCGCTGCGCTGTTCTTAGTCTCAATTATTTCAAGATCAACAGGCGACATTCCCATCTGCTTCCAGTCTAGACCGCCCTCTAACAGCATGGGGCGGCCAGCATTTGCGCTGCCTTGGTATTGTTCTTCCATCTGCGTCTTGAGCCGGTTGTAATTTTCTTCAGATAAGGTTTCGCCGTCCTTTGCCACCAAGGCACCAGAGGGGCGCGCGCTGTTTTGCAATAGCGCCTGCAGGTAGCCCATCGCCTGATTATGCACGTCGATTGCATATGCGCCCGACTCAATAGGGGCTAGGCCATAGAAGTCATCAATCGGGTTAAACAGCTTTGTGTGATAGACCGGCACGATACCGGCGGGGACGTCAACTTCCCATGTTGTTTTACGGCCCCCGACTTCATAGCAATAGCCTTGGGGCAAGCCATTAGCACCCGCGATTACTTTCATGCGGTCAGGTCTCAGCGCATATAGCTCCTTAACCTCGGCACCGGACGCGGTAACGCCCTCCTGATACGTGTTGCCCGAAATAAGCAGGTAGCCGACTACAGCTTGCACGTAGTCCGCATACGTTTCCATCGGGTTTGGGTTGGTCATAAGCGCGCTAAGAGGCGTCTCTAGCACCTCAGCATCACCCCGAAAGTACGTTAGAGGCACAGAAGCGATCGCCTCAGCTATGGAAGCCACGCAGCGGTTGACCACCACATTTTTCTGATAGCCTTCATTGGCGAATGTTTTATAGTTTCGGTCCATCCACACCGGCTGGCCGGGGTTAAGCACCATAGACCCGCCTACAGCGCTTTCCTTGGCCTCAGTAGCCACCTGGCCGCGCGTGATGTTCACACCTAGAAACCGCATATTAGAGCGTCCTTATTCGTGGCGCCGTCTTGGCTTGGATCATCGGCGCAAGTGCGTACCGAATTTCATCAATGTAGTGATTGTTCGCATCAACAATTATGGGCATGATATCCCCTGAATTGCGATCAACCTTGTAACTATATAACCTAAATTCGCGCGCGGTGCTAGTGCAGCGAGGATGAATGACAATTCGCTCAAACGATTTCATGAACGATATGCCGTCTTCAACGCTGCCCGGCCATTTCTTTACGCTCGCCATTCGGGCCAGGCCGTGGCGCTTAAGGTAGCTGATACTCTCTGGGCGCGCGCTGTCGGCCCGTGAAACATACGCGGCGAAGTCTGGTATGCGGTCGCAGATAAAGTCGGCTGTGTCGTCTAATTCCAGCCCGACCTTGCCCGCCTCATACTCGACCCATAGCTTGCGGTCATAGATCCAGACTCTGCTGGCCGCTGTCGGATCTTGCGCAAAGCCGAAGTCAACGCCTTGATACGGGCCATCCCAATTATGCCCAGGCTTGAATTCAAGTAGCTCATATTTGCCCTTGAATATTTGGGCTTCCGTAATGGTAAGGAACCCGCCCTCCCATACGTGGTCATAGGTATCGGCGCGAAGCCGTTTATCCTCAAGCCGCTGCTTGTTTAGGATGTCAGGGAACCACGGGTTATCCTGCCACGACAGGTCAGTAACGATGCAATCATCCCCGCCGCCATCTATAAACCGCCGGTGCGTGGCGCTTTCGGCGCTCTCGGGGTTGTAGCTTACCCAGTTCTCTGCGGTCCACCCGTCGCCTTCTTGACGGATCGTTGGGATTAGCTTGCGCCATGCAACGTCTGACACGCTTTCCGCTTCATCGGTCCAGTTGCCAATGATGCGTGCCTTAGACTTGATGCTGTCGAGGTTATGTCGCAGGCCAGCAAAGGCATACGATATACGGCGGTTCTTAGTGCGGATGTATTTTTCGCCAACGTCAAAATATGCAAGCAACCACGGCTCAGACCGAATGGCCGCCTTGATTTCCTCCATGCTGCTTTCGTCTAGGCTGTTGAGGTGTTCGCGCGATGCTAGGAATACACCCTCGACGCCCATTTCCGCCAGTTGGAAAACACGTAGGGCAGACCTCTTCGCAAGCCCCGTTGTGCGGCCACCGCCTCTACCGCCCTTGAATACCCGCGTTCTAGCTGGCTTGGCGAAGTTAGCAGTGATCTTGGGTATTTCTTCAATCGTTGCTTTCATCACTAACCTGCGGCGATATAAACTCAATCACGTTAGGCTTAGTCGCCATGCTGCCATCGCTGGACGTGTTGTCAACTTCGCGCTTATCCCGCCAATCATCAGCAACGCGGTTCTTAAGGCCAAAGATAGCTGCTGTCGCATTGCCTTCTCCCTTAAGGGCTACATTGCGCAGGCAGTCCTCCCACCATATTGCGCTTGCTGCCATACCTTGCTTTATGGCGTCCGAAAATTCTGGATGCTCTTCCATCCATAAATAGACGGTTGAGCGCGATACGCCCAGATATCCTGCAAATGCAGTTACACTATAACCCTGCTCCATGTACGGGACTACAGCTTTACAATGCTTGGGATTGTATTTGGTCGGCCTACCACTCATTCTGGCACTCGCTCAACTTCTGGCATAGACAGGATGAAAATGTTAACCGCTGCGTCTAGCGCCTCTGGTGTCTCGGCATAGAGGGACATGCGACCAACGTCATCAAGAGACACGCCCTCAGCCAGCGCATTGTAAATCGCCGACCGCACAAAATCCATATCTGTCAGCTCGAATATCATCATGCTATTGTATGCCTATCTGGCCTTGGTATCAAGTAGAGCGCTGTGCCGTTAGGGGGTGATTGTAAGATGCGCCCTTCCAGGTGGCATACGCCAACTCGTGAGAATTGGTCGCTGAGAAAAACAATCACCGCCAAAGGGCAGCTTGTAACCTACACCACGACGCTACGCTACGCTCTTCCGGCGCTTGCATCAAGTGGGTAACGGGTCCATGCGCCAGGAAAGTAACGCCGTTTCCCGTCTGCGGTGATAGGGCTGATAAAACCCGCCTCCGCCGCCTGTGCGCTGGCTATACTCGCCAGTCAGAGTGTGCTGTTAGCTTGGCCTTGGGAGAATAGCCGCAATAGTTTAAGCAACGCGCTTAGGAGGATAAAGTGTCAAGAGGTTTGAGCGACCGCACCTAATTGACGTTTACCTTTACCCACCAAAGGGCGGTATTGTAGTAACCCGGCCAGGTGCGCATCGTTGAGAGGCTGGCCGGGTGTATTCTCTAAATAATATTCTATTCGCGCCCTATGTCAAGCGGCTATCGCGTCAGACCATGTGGCGTGCGCATCGCAACATCAACCCCATACGTGCCGTGCCTGCCATTGGCACGTTGCAATTGGTTTGTTCTCCAACCGCGTCGCTTGCATGTCGAAGAAACAGTAACGGGGGTTAATTTAACCTCCTCCGCAATTTCAGCTAACGTACAATCCCACTTTACCGAGTTTCCTGCCTGCCATATCCGAAAATCGTTGGCCGCTTGCGTTATTGTCTTATGGTGCATTGGTCTACCTTCCCCTGGGTTACGTATAGCACGGCTGCTGACGGAATGCCTGCGGCTGTCATCTGCGCTGGTGTGGCGCCCTTGTGCTGGGCTGCCTTGGCGCGCTCTATCTGGTCCATCATATCAGGTGTCATTGACTTGCTCCCTTTTATGTTCAGTTTACTTGCGCGTTATTGGTCTAAATGATTGTCCCAAACAAGACGCTTGGATTAATGCGTCAGTAGCGGGTTGCCCTACTGCAAAAAGAGTGGTCCCAGTCCCTGGTTGCTCGCCGCGCGTTCCGTCTGGTCGCTCAAACTTAATTTTAGGCGCGACAAACAAAATAGCGTGTGCCAAAGGAGCAAACTCTTGCCACCACGGCGCAGAAGTTCTGTCAGGCAACAATGCAATTCCACACCCATGTTTAAAAAACTTTCCCAGCCATTGCCGCTTGGTAGACTGGTGGCCAAATGGTGGGTTCATCCACACCATACCAAACCATTCCTGGTCCAGCGCTTTATCGCTAAAGTATTTGTCGGCAGGCACGTGGCGGGGGCCTTCTGGCGGGCAAGCTACGTCTAAATTAAATGAAACACCTAAAGCATCAAAAATATAAGCTGGCGTGTACCATTCATCTGTTTCACCTTGCTTTTCATAAAATGCCATCTCATATCTCCCTCATGTTAAGTTTCCGTCACCACCCTGCGCCTAGCTGGCTAAATACTCAAGCCCTAATATCTCCAGAACCTCATGCCGCCGGTACATCCCAGAACTCAATAGCTCGTGATACTCTGCGCGCTTGGCTTCTGGAATATCCTTGGCCCTGATGTATGACTGCTTGAATTTTAGGCCGCTCCTGTTCTCCCAATTGTAAACACTAGTGTACACCTTGCCCGTTGCTGTTGCGCACTCCTGGCGGGTCATGCCTGCTGCGTGGCACTCTGCGTATGTAGGGGCGGTCATGTGGTTGGATCCCCTGCAAGGAAGTCTAGCATATCAAAGGCATCCCGTGGCGACCTTGAAATTAAAGCGCAAGCGCGAACTCCCTCCCTATATCCATCCATCTTAGCCTTGTCTGCGCTGTCAAGCGCGGCAGTGAGAGCATCAGCGGCTTGCAGCACAATTTAGCACTGAATTAAGTCTAGTTGTCTTGACATTTGACGCAGATTTTCCGCGTGCGCATAAGGGTCTGTTGTGTTGGTCATTGGGTGTCCTCTTGTGCTATAAGGGCGCGAAGAATTGCCTCTAAAAGAGAATGGCACGGATTGTTAGCGCGTCCTTTGTATTGCTCCCATTCAGCATCAGGGTGCCAAACATAGTAAAAAATTCGCGGCACGCCGGTAGAATATCCGCCCCAATATAGCCACCCCGACAATTCGGATTCAAGCAACGCAAAAGCTGAGTCCATTGAGCCGCCCTTAATTGATGACGCTTCTGTCGGGTGCATACCCAGCGCATCAATTAAATCTAAAGCAAGGACGTTACCTAAAACCACCTTAGCCAACAACGTTTCCAACGCCTGCTTATCGTATGCCATCACAAAGCCTCCCATATTGCCGAATTTCTCTGCCCGCCGTATGCCACCAGCCCCTGCGACCTTAGCCGGTAAAGCTGCTCAGCGATGTAACCCTCTTTGATGTGCGGAATCGTCTTGCTTAGCCCCGCAACGCTGATAGGGCCGATGTCCTTGAGCGCTTGCAAGATAAACTCCTTGCGCTCCTCTATGGCGCTTCGATCCCGAACGCGGTCCTTGACTGGCCCAATGGGTCGAGTAGACCTAATGCCCGCCATTGGCATATGGGCAACCCAAGCATCCTCATTGCACTGAATGTTGGGCGCGGCCATGTGCTTTTCTGACTGATAAATTGACTCCTTGGTCCCGCACGCCTCAACACGATTAATCGTAATCACATGAGCCTTGACCATTCGGTGCAGCATGTTTTTAATCGTGTCCCGCGGCAGCTTTGTCGCCAGCGTCAGGTCATCAACATTACGCCATCGGTTATCCTTTGCCATGATAGCGTGGATGGCCTCGGCTGCTGGCCCTAGGTCTAGGATGATTGGGTTGCTGGTCATGGCTTGGCCTCTACAAGATCGTCATGTTTTGGGCCGCACAAGAAAACGTCGTCTCCTCCGTGGTGCTTAATAACCTTACGCCAAGTATCGTCAAGAGTGCGCCTATGGATGTTTATAAGCGGACGGTTTGCAACTTCCATGTGCCATTGTTCAGCGGCCCATCTTACATGGTCGGGCAAGGCTGCGATGATGGCGTCGGCAATTTTGTCCTCGCGTCCATCAATATGATATCCAGCGTTATTTGAAATGATACCCGCCATTTTATCCCGCATTGTGTCATTGGTCATGATTTAGAATCCTTGAGAAAATCGCCATTTATTGTGTGCAGTTTGCCGTGGCACGACGCGCAAAGCCAAAAAACGTCTAAAGGGCGTGAATAATCTGAATGATGCGCTTGAAGGGCGCAATCTTTGTGACAAAAAAAACATGCATCTGCTTTTGTTATCTTTCCACTCCGCAATGCATTCCCGATTGCGGTTCTTGCTTTTTTTATTGGCGCTCCCTTAATCTTTTCACTGTACCTTTTGCGCCCCGATATTCCTGCTTCAGAAATTGCGGATTTGCGGGCAGCAATTTGTCTGTGCTCATTGTCTCGGTACCGCCTCCGATCATAATTTCTGTAGTAATTAATGTTTGCTTCACGGTTCGCACGAACTGTTTTTTTAACACATTCTTTGCAGCGAGATAGGTTTGAACCGTAGAATTTGGCGGCACCCAAAGTTTCTTTGCATAGATTGCATTGGTAAGGCCCGCCAACAGGTGGTATTGATATTTTAGCCATTTAAAGCCCTTCCTCCGGCTTGGTGGTTAGGCCAGATACAATCGTTACGAGCGTTTGCATCTGGCCCCTTAACCTTACCCTAAGCTAATAATAAAGGCAATGTCAAAAGGGAATGTCTTGGTCCATATCCCGCCCAGAGTTGACGCTGCCGCCCGCCCCGGATCCGCTGTTGTTTGACTGCCGCTGTTGACCGCCGCCGCCGTTTTCACTTTCAAAGATTGACACCATGACCTTATCGCCGCTGCGCCCGCCCGTCTGCGCCGCAAGTGCCTGCTGCTGTAGAAGGATGCCAGCCAGGTTGATTGCAGGGTCTAAGAGGCAATACTCGCCCTTGTCGTTGCTCATGATAATGCCCACCTCGGTGTACCGGCCCTTGGTCTGACCGTCTTTTTCGTATTGGCCTGTTTTTGCCACTAAACGCTTAACCATCTTAAATGCTCCCCTTAAGTGCTGTTTCGTACAGGTCGAGAATGGCCTCTTCTTCGGCCAAGTCATCAGCCTGGCGCTTGCGGCGTGCTACCACCTTGCGCAAAACGCCGGAATCGTAGCCGCGCGCCTTTGCTTCCGCGTAAACTTCTTTCATCGCCTCAGTAGCGTCGTCTTTTTCAGCCTGTTGACGCTCAATGCGCTCGACAATCTGGCGCAGTTCGGCATTGCTTGCCTTGTATGTTTCGTCGCTCATGTTCGTACTCCTTGCTTACTATAGGGCCAGTATATGCCCGTGCGTTTGATGATGTTGTTTAGCGCCGTGCGGCCTACGCCCAGCTTTCGGGCGGCCTGCGTCTGCGTAAGCCCAGCAGCGGCTTGCGCCTCTATCATTGACCGGCGGTCTGCGTAGTAGCGCGCCTTAAGGGCTGCAAGTGTGGTGGGTTGTTCCAATGGGTTAGGCTCTTTATTTGATTGAGCAATCCGCTGCCGCGCTTTCTTAAATCCGGCTAGATGCCCACCTTCATAGACTGGTCGCGGCTTCCCGCTGTAAAAGGATTTAACTTCTGCGTTAACCCCCTCGCGGTATCCAGCTAACCGAGCGCTATCGCAAAGAGCGTCATGCATGGTAGTTTGGTCGGGTGTTAAACTGTCTAAAAATGGGCTAGTCATTTTTTGTACCTCCTGAATATTGCGCGAACCGCCCATGACCTGCCGAACGATAGGCCGAAGAACATGCTTGTCACCAAAATGCTCTGCGCAGGGCTGTAGCCTAGCACCCAGTATGTAGCGGCCCATGATACAGCGAAGCCTATGCAGGCGTTAGCTAGGGCTTCTGGGGCGTCAGTCATTCCAGCGCGTCAAGTATACGGCGGTCGTAGTCGGCTTGGGCTGCGGCTTTAGCATGGTTTAAGGTGTCGTGCCTACTGCCTAAGATGAACGTTGATAAGCCTCCAACAAGGAACCAGCCATCTACGCGGTCCGCTTCGCTCCTGTCATAGTCCCATATAACATATTGAACACCCAAACCAGCCAAGCCCCTCCACCGGCGACGAGGAAAGCCATATTTTTTCGTGTCCGTTGTCTGCGACCACACCAGCGGCTTGACCTTGGGCGCGGCGCGGGTGCTTAGGTGGTCGTTATGCGTTACAAGTTTGCCCGTATTGTGAAAACCAGAAGGAAGAACTACGGCGCGGTGGATTGTCATTGTATCTCTCCATGTGTGCTAGTGTTGGTTGCCCTTGCTATCTTTTTGGGATTAGCAAGGGGCTTTTTAATCCGCACACAGAGGCGGTTTGTTTGTATAAAATAAAAGCCTTCTTTTCCGAAACAACCGCGTCGGCTTACAGGCGCATTTGGTTTCCAGTGTGCTAGTGTTAAACTATTGCTCTCATATTAAGCTATTCGCCCGCCTACTTATCCACACTACGTGGCGGTATGCAAGCGCTAATTTGCATCTTTTGCGCCAAACTTACGCATCGTTGATGCCACCTCGTCAGACATGGCCTGCGCCCGCTCGGCTGATACGCGGACGCGCTCTGGCTCGGCTGGTGTGGCCTTGGGTTGCCTCTGCGCTTCTGCGCGGCCCCTAAGCTGCTTTAGAATGCCAATGATGTGGCCGGGATTGGGTTTCTTGCTGGGGAACTCGCTGCGCCACTTTCGAAGGGCATAGAGGATCTGCTCAGGCAACCAGTCTTGCAGCGCGTCGGCCCAGTCTGCCAGGATGCCAGCCTTGACGTGCGCTGGCGGCTGCCGGTCCCAATATCCGTCCATGATTATTTCAACATCAAAAGCTATCTTCGCTCGGTGTGCGTCTAGCTGCTCCTGCGAAAGCGATTGCGCGTGAAGTGGCGTCGGCGTTGCGATTGCCTGAGTTGCCGCGATTGCCGTACTTGATTGAGTTTGCAATCCACGTTCGCCAGCTTGCGTTCCAGTCTTTTGATGCGGTGCCTTTAGCGAGGTGGTGGTCTCTGAATTTATCTGCTTCATTGCGGATCTCCTCATCTGTAAATTGCTTAGAGTTGGCGTGATCTATGTTTACATCGTTCGGCGCCCAGTTGTCAGGGATGCAGATTCCCCGCTTGGCAGGCGGTTTTTTTGTAGATGCTTTAGCATCTCTTTCTATTGGTTCTGGCTCTGGTTCTGGTATGGTAGATTTTGGCTTAACCGGATTAGCAGCGTTCGCTTGGCTTAAGTCTTTGATTTTGCTTGCGGCCGCACGTCCACCTTTAGCACCATTTGCGGCGTTGACTGCAATTTTTTCTTGCGTGTTTTCCCAAATTTCCAACAGCTTTTTCTGCGTAATGTTGCCATCTTTTACGACAAGAAACTGCAAAAGCCGCGCCTTAGTTCGCTTCCACTTGGCAACGGTCAGGCCAAGTATTCTTGCATTGTCCCTGTCGTTATCAGGGACCACGCCGTTGCGCCGCCACATCGCCGCCAGTAGCAGCAAATAGGCGCCGTGTTCCTCTGTAGTGAGGTGGGTGGTGTCCGCAAGGTATGCGTCCCAATACATAGGCATTGAAGGGGCTTTGCTCATTCTAGCGCGTCAAGTATACGGCGCTCGTAATCGGCTTGGCATACGGCCATCACCTCTTGGGCAGACGCGCAATTAGATGGATCTAAAATAATCGGATTTTCACATTCACCAAGCTCAAGAGAACCATACAAAGATTGCACTTCCTCATCCCACATAAAATAATATATTCCAAAAGAAACCGCAGCGGAGCCTTCTGTGCAGAATGGATTCTTCCACACCAGCGGCTTGACCTTGGGCGCGGCGCGGGTGTTCCACTTATTTACAACGCGGTTGCGGCTGCCGTCGTCAGATTGCATACGGCAGTCGGTACAAACTACATACGAACAGCCAGCCATAGCAACATTCGCAAGATATGGTACACCGCCGCAAAACGGGCATGGCTTTAATTCTGGATTATTCATGGTCGCCTCTTATGTTGAGGCTAAGCCACTTGCACATTACGCCCCCGCAATGTATCATGAGCCTAGCATTTAGTCGTGCTTATGTTATCGCCTCCCCAAGGCAAAATTGCAAGGCCCGTCAGGAATAATCTGGCGGGTCTTCGCTGTTTTTAAGCAGGCTACATTTCAAACCCGCCCTGCGTTGGCGGCTCGTATGCAGGCTGCTCTACAAACAGATCCGCTTGCCGGTACGCATCCTCTACGCGCTTGCAGGCTATGTCAAAGTATTCAGGGTCTAGCTCTATGCCTATGCCCTTGCGGCCTAGCTTAGCGCACGCAACTAGGGTTGTGCCGCTGCCCATGAATGGATCTAAGCAAACGCTTGTAGGAGAAACGGTCGCTTGAACGCATTGTTTCATTAGCCATTCTGGCTTTTGAGTTGGGTGCTGCCTGTCAGGCGGTGGCGGCCCCAACCAATAAGATTTTATGCATCCGCCAGAAAACCAAGCGCCCGATTTTTTTCCATAAAATGCGTGTTCGGTTGCGGACAAAAAAAGCCTTTGCCCGTTTAAGACTGGCGGGTTTGGCTTAGACCAAGTCAAAGGTCTTTCAGATCGGCCGGGCAAAGCCTCAGCAATTTTTAATAGTTGACGCCAATCGCACCAAGCAGTAACGCTTGGGACGTTTTCAACCGCAGCCATAGCGGCCAACGCTACTGATGTTGCAGTTTTGCCGTCCCATTTTCCATAATCTAATCGCCGCAAACCGCCTGATTTTTGGCTTATCCCGTATGGAACGTCCGTCACAACTGCGTCAACCGTCCCCAGCCCCGGCATAATCTCTAAGCAGTTACCCTGCAGTAGCTCACAGCCGCCTATAACCCGCGCGCGCTTTACGCCGGGTACGTTTGCAACGAGCCATTCCTCGCGGTCTTTTGTCATTGTCCGTCTCCTTGATTGTTTAGTCGCTCAGCCCTAGCAGGCGTTGGACCAGCGGCAGAAACTCATAGTCGCGCCCGTGCCGGTCATGCCACGACGCTTTGGCAAGGTGATAGCCAGTAACGCCCCTGTGGCACTCATAGCAAAGGGGAATCGTCTTTAGGTCATCGCGGGCCATGCCGTCGGATCTGCAATGATGCGCCTCGCTTGGCCCCTGAGCGCCGCAGCACACGCAGTCTAGCGCCTTCACCCTACCCATGTGACGCATGGCCTCCGCGCCTGCCTTAGATGCCCTGTAAGCGCGCTTCTTGGGCGACTGCTGGGGCATACGCTTTGGCTTAGACGTGAAGGGCGTGCGCTTCATTGCGACCACTGCCTTGCGATAGCGTTGGCAATGCCTTGGTAGGTTGTGCTGCGAACCTTCCACCTGTTCGGGCCAGGTGGCGCTAAGTGACAATCTGCGCGCGCATCGGCGGCGGTCATGTCACTTGTCGGCGTTAATGCAGGCAGCCCGCGCGTCCAGAAGCAGGTACGTTTCTTTGCCGGGTCGCCAAACTGCCAAGGCTGGACAGTGAAATCAGGTCCGCGTCAAATAATGTCACGCGCGTATTTGTGCATAACGGGATTTTCCACGGCGACGCAAGGCGCATTAGCATTTAGGCATGCAAGAAAAAACTCGGCGCCGTCCCTCATGTCGGCCCATAGGTCGCGCTCAGCAAGCCAACGCACGCCGGAATTGCATAGTCTCGTGCAAGGTGGGTGGGCAATAACTAAATCCCAAGGCTGGCGCAGGATTGGTCTAACGTCGCCGTGGTAGTGCCGCCCTGGCGCGTCAGTAGGCAGGATATCGCACGACCACGCGTCATGGCCCAGCGCGGCAAAAGCATCGCGCACGCGGCCTGAATATTCACAAGCGACTAAAACCCTCATTCTCTTTGCAGCCATGCGTCAAAACCCATCACCTGGATGAACTTCATCTGCGCCAGGGTAAAATAGGCCGCGAACTCCTGCTCCGACATCCGCTCGAAGCTGGTTGACTGTACGCGCACCTCGTCGCGCTTGGTCAGCGGGTTGTAATACACATCGACATAGCCGCACAGACGCTTTAGGTCGTTGTGCAGGTGGGATGCAGTAGGCCAAGCGTCAGTTGCGGCTACGGCAGCGTTTAGACCCCCCCAATATGCGCCGTTGCGGGGCAGTGAGCGGCCCTTGCGCGGCTTGGCGGTAAAGACTTGCCCGTTGACCGCTCCGGCCATTAGCCCCTCGCTGTGTCGGTCGTATGGTTTTAGGCCGTGCGGCGTCATCTGCACTAGTATCGGTGGCGGCTTATCCATTGGGGTAATCCCTCGCCCTTTCGAGCTTAATCTTGCAAATATTCCTGTTTGCGGTAACTTCCGGCTCGCGCTGGTGTTCCGGCTTGATTTCGTTCTGCCATATGCGCCGCAACTCGTCTAAAGTCGCGGCGCGGTGCATGAGGTTTATGGGCCAGTCGATTGGGCGCATCAGTATGCCTCGCGCTCTTCCCAAACCTTAACGCCATCAATGACGCTGGTTTTATAATTGCGGCGCACATAGTCATCAACAAACGCTGTCATTGCATCGCCGTCATTTTTGGCAATCCAGTGCAGCGCGGCGCGGTGGTCCTCAATTGCATGGCGCTGGACCTTGCGCATCCCCTTAACGCCCTCCTTGGCCTGCGTCTTGGTCGCGGCCTCGGCGTCCATAGCGGCCTGCTTGGCGGCAGCAACCGCGCGCTGTGCATCAACATCAGAGGCATTGGCTTTTGCGGCTATGGCTTCAGCCTCACGGCGCAGGCGGTTTGTTTCCTCCCACGCTAGACGCTGCGCCTCCTTTTCGTCGGCGGCCAGCTTGGCTTTAAATGGCGCAACAGATGCCACCAGTGAGGATTGAAGCCGGTCAGCGTCGTCGGTGTAAACCTTAACGGCGGCGACCTCGGCCTTCCATGACTTGTGCAGCGGGTCGGTGCGCTCTTTGCCTGCCTTGACCAGCGCCGATTTGTAGGTTTTGAACTCCTTGAGAACAGCATCTACTGCCAGCATCCCGGCCTTGTCCGTGGCTGGCTCTCCGTCCGTCCAATTTGTAGCCTCAGAAATAACCGCGTCAAATTCTGCGACAACCTCTTCAATCGGGCAAGGTGGGTTGTTGTGGCCCTTTAGTGCAGGTGTCATATTATTTCCCCTCATATGGAATTGAATCGCCGTCTAGGTCTGCGGCAGGCGTTGCTGTCTTTAACCCGTCAAGGGTTAGTTGCAGCCGTGACATTGCGCTATTGTAGGCGTCTGCCGGAAACTGCTCAAATGACGGCGCTTCGTAGGCGGCGCAAATCTTCTCAGCGGGAACGCCAGCGGCTTCGGCTGTGTCGCGCAGCTTGATGTACTGGTCAGGCGTTACCGTCTGGGGCTTAGCCGCAGCGGGCGGCGTCGATCGGTGCGTTTCCGTTGCGTTCAAGTCTGCGTCGTCTTTATCGCCGGTTGGAATCATCAACGTTGACCGAAAGAACTGCTTGAGCGCGTAGCTTTGCGCAGATCCGCTAGTTTGTGCGCCGTTCATTGGGACAGCAACCATCATGTTGACGGGGCCAAGCGTTTGGCCTGTGCTATGATATAAGGTTACATCGAAGAAGAACCGCGCCCAAACTGACTTTCCGCCCTTGGAGTTTACGTTGTCGTAAAATTCCACCTCTCGCTGTGCAATGATTGGGAACAGGCCGTTGCGCCCGCAAATTGGGTTTACCAACATTAGGAATTTGTCGATGCTGGCGAAGTCGTAGCCGTCAAACTTGTTGCGCTCTGACTTGCCGATAACGCGAACCTCGCGCGCCGAGGCCGCAATCGCTGCATATATGCTGGTGTGGTCTGGGAGCACAACCTGCATTGGCGTGTCGTCTTGTTTGGTAGTAGTCATTGTATCTCTCCTAGCTAATTGTTCCGCGCATCTTGATGCCGATAAGGTCCAGCGCGGCGGGTATGCTGTTTACCGTGTCAACCTGGCCCCGCCATGCCTCGTGCCAGCCTACCTGAAAGCTGGTTAGCTTCTGCGCGCTTGGCACCTTAGACCCGTCCTTGATCTCCGCGAGAATGTTGCTGCCCTTATACCCTATCAGTATGTCTGGGCAGCCCTTGCCGACGCTGTGTAATAGCTCCACGGATGCCCCTGCGGTTCTTAGCGCCGCGACTATCACGGCCTGATTGGCGTCTACTGCTGATGCTCTACGTCCCATTGCTTTGCTCCTTCTCTACGCGCCGCACGTAGCGCATTAGCGCATCGCGGCATATGTCAGACAGGGACCGATTTCCAAGGCGTAGCGCCTCAGTAATTCTGGCGTCTACGTCGGGTTCGACCTTAAAGGTCTTGAGTTTTGTTTTGTTCATGGGCAACATTTAGCATGGCGTAAGTCTATACGCAACATCTGATTTAGCGCTTGACTAGGTATATATACCATGCCAGTATGAGGCACCGAAACGCAAACGGGAGAGACACGATGATTGTTCAACCATACTACCAAACGCTGACAGATTTCGGGTCTGACGGATTCCCAGGAAAAAACGCAGGCGACAACGGATCATTTAGCGACGCTTGCGACGACTACGGCGCTGCAATAGAAAAAGGCTGGAAGGCCAGAGTGTTCTACTGCACGCCCCCTATAACTACAGGAGTCGGCCTTATGTTGGACGTAACCGCTTATGCAGTCATCGTCGTTAAGGCACGTCTGGAGGCGCGGTCATGATTGGTCCCGAACGCATCAACCTCATTCACTGCAAGGGCCATGTGTCCGACGAATGGCGCGAGAACTACTACAAGTCTGGTGATGATGGCGTGGGCTACGTGCGCAAAGATTTGCACGATGCGCTAAGCGCTGAGGTGAAGCGGCTGCGGGACGCGTTAGCCGCTCTGATGGATTTAAATGACAACTACAGCCCATTTGGCGGAGAGATGTATCAAGACCGCATTGAGCGGACATGGGATAATGCCCGCGCCGCTTTAGCAGAGGACAAGCCATGACCCGATACATCCTCCCCGGCATCCTTGGCCTAGCCATTGGCGCCGCTGTCGCGCCGGTCATCATCAAAGCGCTTGGCAACGTAGCGCACACAATATTGGAGCATCAGGAATAATGGCACGCAAACAGCCCCTAGACTACGCAGACGACACGCTGCCAGAGTTTACCACCCGCGATGACCTCAACGCATGGTTTAGCCCGGCGGAGGTGGACGTAAAGCTAGACCGCTTTGACCTTTACGATGAACCAACGTGGCTTGATACCAGCGGCCCAACGCTGATAATATCCGGCGTGCTTGCCGTGCTTATCCTGGCGCTGCTGACGTGGGCGATGTCTTAGCTATTCACCGGCTTTACGCTGGCAATGATTGGAGGATGACATGAAGAAGCTACAAACAGAAGCGTTCACTGGCTCAACACTGAATGCCGTGAAGTCGCAGGCGCTTGCGTGCGCTAATGAAGTCACCGCACGCGGCGATAGGTTTATTCGCGTGGAGTGCAAAAAATGCAGCCACGACAACTTTATTGCATGGGTAGACTGGACACACGGCTAGATTGGAGGATGATACAATGCGATGCGCAAACACCGAGGCGCTAGACACCTACCACGCAGCCGCAGTCGTTGCGGCCCTCACAGGAGCTAAGGCATGAATATCACCGGATATGATGAATGGAAGCTAGAAGGCCCAGACGAGGGCCGCCAAGAACCCGGCACCGAGGAAGGCGAAACATGCGGGCGATACGAGGAACCCGACGAGGACGCACCGCGCGGGTATAAGCCCAAGCCATGTGGGGGCGTCATGAGAGATGCTGGATGGGCCGCATACTGCGACACATGCGGCGAGATTGGAGACTGATATGGATAACCTACGAGACAAGATTGCGGCCGTAGCCCTCGACGCTATCAACAAGGTGTACGACGAAAAAGGCACGCGCGCTGAATACGCTCGTGCAGCCACAGACTCATTTATCGCAGCCCTGCCGGATATGGTAGCGCTGTTGGTTTGGGATTTGCAAGGCGATTGGGATTATAAGTCTGGGGAATATTCGATATGGTTATG